>ERZ1090862.424-NODE-424-length-18867-cov-8.632894_pt1 | contig 18867 bp, 18 predicted proteins | sample MGYA00478481_ERZ1090862 | MGnify/ENA primary metagenome ERZ1090862 (study PRJEB33644, sample SAMEA5815745) | chicken gut metagenome | biome: Chicken; feature: Gastrointestinal Tract; material: Caecum | place: Ireland | collected 2019-01-01 | study: A study of the... | reverse complement strand
TTTTTTCATAATACCACCTTGTTTACTTTTATGTCGTAATTATACACTAATTAGACATAAAAGTAAACCTCGAATAATATTTAATTCATATCAATATATAAAAAGGGCACTCTTTGAAAGTTTTCCTTCCAAAAAGTGCCCGATTCATTTCTTATCTTTAATACAGTTTCGCTCCTGCCGGGATCCTGTCGTCCACCATCAGCAGATTCAGCGCTTCTTTTCCGTCGTACTCATGTACCGCGCTGATCAACATTCCGCAGGAATCAATTCCCATCATCTTTCTCGGCGGCAGGTTTACGATCGCGATGCAGGTCTTTCCGACCAGCTTTTCCGGCTCGTAATACTCATGGATACCGCTTAAGATCGTGCGGTCTGTGCCTGTCCCGTCATCCAGTGTGAACTGCAGCAGTTTCTTGGACTTCGGTACGGCAACGCATTCTTTTACTTTCACAGCCCGGAAATCAGACTTGCTGAATGTATCGAAATCAACAAACTCCTCGAAGAGCGGCTCAACCTTTACTTTGGAGAGATCGATCTTCACAGCCGGTGCTTCCTGTGCGGAAGACTGCGCCGCATTGTTTGCCTCATTCTTTGCAGCCCCCTGAGATTTCATGGTCGGGAAGAGCAGCACATCACGAATGGCAGCGCTGTTTGTCAGCAGCATGCACATCCTGTCAATTCCGAATCCGATACCTCCTGTGGGCGGCATACCGATCTCCAGCGCATTGAGGAAGTCCTCATCCGTATGCTCGGCTTCCTCGTCTCCTGCTGCCGCATTCGCGTCTTGCTGCGCGAAACGCTCTCTCTGATCAATAGGATCGTTCAGCTCGGAGTAAGCGTTTGCCATCTCCCAGCCGTTCATGAAGAACTCAAAACGCTCTACATAGTCCGGATTCTCCGGTTTCTTCTTTGTCAGCGGAGAGATCTCGATGGGATGATCCATGACAAATGTCGGCTGTACAAGGTGTTCCTCAACATACTCCTCAAAGAACAGGTTCAGGATATCGCCTTTCTTATGTCTCTCCTCAAACTCGATATTATGCTCTTTCGCAAGTTCTCTCGCCTGCTCCAGAGTCTCCACTTCATTCCAGTCAACACCTGCGTACTTCTTCACGGCGTCTACCATTGTGATACGCTCGAACGGCTTTCCGAGATCCATCTCGATATCATTGTAGACAATCTTTGTCGTTCCGAGCACTTCCTGTGCCACATGACGGTACAGGTTCTCTGTCAGGTCCATCATTCCATTATAATCTGTGTATGCCTGATACAGCTCCATGAGCGTGAACTCCGGATTGTGTCTTGTGTCAAGTCCCTCATTTCTGAATACCCGGCCGATCTCGTATACTTTCTCAAGTCCTCCCACGATCAGTCTCTTCAGGTAGAGTTCCAGAGAAATACGGAGCTTCAGGTCTTCATTCAGAGCATTGAAGTGAGTCTCGAACGGTCTTGCGGCAGCGCCTCCGGCATTTGCAACAAGCATCGGAGTCTCAACCTCCATGAATCCCTGTCCGTCCAGATATTTACGGATCGCGCTGATGATCCTGGAACGTTTGATAAATGTATCCTTTACTTCCGGGTTCATGATCAGGTCCACATATCTCTGACGGTAACGTGTATCCGTATTGGTCAGTCCGTGGAACTTCTCCGGAAGGATCTGGAGGCTCTTGGAGAGCAGGGTCACATGGGATGCATGTACGGACATCTCGCCTGTCTTTGTCCGGAACACTTCTCCTGTGATACCGATCACATCACCCACATCCAGCTTTATAAACTCTTTGTAGTTCTCCTCGCCGATGCTGTCACGTGCCACATAGGACTGGATATTCCCCTGCAGATCCTGCACGTTGCAGAAGGATGCCTTTCCCATGACACGCTTGGACATCATACGTCCCGCGATGGACACCTGTTTTCCTTCCAGTTCATCAAAATGGTCCTTGATCTCCTGGCTGTGGTGTGTCTGATCATACTTGGTGATCACAAACGGGTCTTTCCCGTTCTGCTGAAGTTCCGCAAGTTTCTCGCGGCGCACCTTTCTCAACTGGTTTAAATCTGGTTCCTGTCCGTTTTTCTGCTGCTGAGCCACTTTCTCTTTCTCCTTCCTTTATAAGCGAATTCAGACCTCTTGAAATAAGAGGTCTGTCTGAAATCCTTTGTTTACTTTGAACGGCTGATCTCAAGCACTTTATACTGGATCACTCCGGCCTGCGTCTCCACGTCTACCACATCGTCCACTTTCCTGCCCATCAGTGCCTGCCCTACCGGGGACTCATTGGAGATCTTGCCTTCAAGGCTGTTGGCCTCTGTGGATCCGACGATCTTGAACTCCATCTCTTCATCAAAAGTGATGTCGTATACCTTGACCGTACATCCCACATTGATCTTGTCAAAGTCAACTTCGTCCTCTACAACGACCTCTGCATTTTTCAGGATTCCTTCCAGCTCCTCGATACGAGCTTCGATATCGCGCTGCTCGTCCTTCGCCGCATCGTACTCTGCGTTCTCGGAAAGGTCTCCCTGCTCTCTCGCCTCTTTGATCTTGGCTGCGACTTCTTTCCTCTTCACTACCTTCAGATTCTCAAGTTCATCTTCAAGTGCCTTCAATCCGGCATAAGTAAGTAATCTTTTCTTTGCCTCTGCCATTGGTTACGCTCCCTTTCTGTTACTTAAATTTTCTTTCTATCGGGTACAAGATTCTGTGTCTTGTCTGTTTTCTTTAAGTCTATTTCGCAATTTCAATATTATAACCAAAACCTATAGTGATGTCAAGAGATTTTCCAGCTCTCCAAGGGACTCCACAGCGTTGATCTTTTCCCGTAATCTCGCCGCTCCAGGTATCCCCTTTGTGTACCATGCCACATGCTTTCTCATCTCCCTGATCCCCGAATATTCTCCCTTATATTCGAGCTGAAGACGGGCATGGCGCAGCATCATTTCTTTCAGTTCCTCTTTCCCCGGTCTCGGCGGGACAACTCCCGTTTCTTCATAGGTTATCATCTCTGAGAAGATCCACGGATTTCCCTGAGCTCCCCTGGCGATCATCACGCCGTCGCATCCGGTCCGGCGCACCAGTTCCTCTGCCCGCTCCGGCGACGTCACGTCTCCGTTTCCTATGACAGGAATGGATACCGCCTCTTTTACCTGACGGATGATATCCCAGTCCGCCTTTCCGCTGTAGTACTGTTCCCTTGTCCTGCCGTGTACCGCCACTGCGGCGGCTCCCGCCTCCTCGATGATCCTGGCGATCTCCACCGCGTTGACATGGTCATCGTCAAATCCTTTCCGAATCTTCACCGTGACCGGCTTCTCGATTGCCTTCACCATGGAACTTACGATCTCGTACACCAGCTTCGGATCCTTCATCAGCGCGGATCCCTCGCCGTTTTTCACCACCTTCGGCACCGGACACCCCATATTGATGTCCAGGATGGCAAAGGGACGCTCCTCGATCCGCTTCGCCATCTCGCTCATGATCTTCGGGTCTGAACCGAAAAGCTGAAGGGAGACCGGCCTCTCATCCGGATGGATCGTGAGGAGCTGCTCCGTGTTGCGGTTATTGTACATGATCGCCTTGGCGCTCACCATCTCCATGCACAGAAGCCCTGCCCCCTGTTCTCTGCAGAGCAGACGAAATGGCAGGTCAGTGACACCTGCCATGGGTCCTAATATATATCGGTTTTCAAGTTCAACATTTCCTATCTTTAATCCCTTCATCGTTTCCTCTCGGTCAGTTCTCCTTCCTTCTTTCGTAGATCAGCCTCAGCCCGTTTAAAGTGAGCTGCGGATCGTAAAGGTCAATGCAGTCCGTCTCTTTTGCGATGATCTTCCCCAGACCGCCTGTTGCGATGACATAGGCATCTGTATAACCCGACTCTTCTTTCATCCTTCTTACGATATATTCCGTCTGTCCCACCGCGCCGAATACGAGGCCGCCCTGCATTCCGGTGACGGTGTCGCGTGCCAGGATGGAATCAGGCTTTTTGATCTGGATCGCCGGGAGCATTGCCGCCCCGCCCCAGAGAGAGCGGCCCGCAGTCTCGATCCCCGGCGCGATGATGCAGGCTTCCAGCGTGCGTTCCGGTCCCACCAGGTCATAGGTGGTGGCGGTCCCGAAGTCGATCACGATGGCCGGCCCCTGAGCAATGGCATAGCCTGCCACTGCGTTGACGATCCGGTCCGGACCTGTCCGGGACGGGTTGTCCGAGAGCACCTTCACACCTGTATCTGTCTCCGCAGAGACGAGGACCGGCGTTGTATCCAGATATTTTATAATGCCGCTGGTAAACGAGTGCATGATATCAGGCACCACAGACGCGATGATGACCGCATCGATCTTCTTCGGATCGATCCCCCGGTGTTCCAGTATCCCACAGATCGTGAATCCGTATTCATCGGACGTCCTCTGACGCTTCGTTGTCATGCGGAACATGCCGAGCAGGAACTCACCCTCGAATACGCCCATGGTGATATTTGTATTTCCGATATCAATGGTCAGCAGCATCTTTTCTCCTCCTGTACATTTATGCTTTCCTTATATTATCAGGGATCCGCCGCCTCCGTCAAGTTGGTTCTGCCTTGCCCGTCCTTGCAAAATGTAAAACTTAAAGTTCCGGGTACGGACGTCAGAACAGGCGGTGAGATTGTCTGAGCGCAGCGAGTTGCTCACCGCCTGTTCTTGCAATTAGTCCGTACCCGGAACTTTTTTAGTTTTCCTTATTTCCCGAAGCGGAGTCCGAACGCATCCTCCCTCCACGCAGAATACACGTTTGAGGGAATCAGAACCTTTTAATCTTCCTCGTCGTCGTTTTCTCAAACTCCGTATCCCGGACGATCAGGCTGTATATCTTCTTCTGGGGCGCCGCAGTGCGGTTGTACTCGTCAATGACCTCCTGCAGCTTCTCCCTGACATCCTTGATCCGTTTCTTCTTCACGTAATCCTGATCCGGATAGATCTCCGCCTCGATCACGCCGCCTTTCTCGCGTACAAGGACTTCTCCCACAAGGCGGTTCGTGCTCAGCGCGTTCTCCAGCTCCTCCGGGGAAACATTCTCGCCGTTCTTCGTGATGATCAGATTCTTCTTGCGGCCGGTCAGGTAGACAAAACCGTCCTCGTCCACATAGCCCAGATCCCCGGTCTTGAGCCAGCCGTCCTCCAGGGTCTCCGCCGTCTCTTCCGGCATCTTGTAATACCCCTGCATCACACTGCTCCCTTTTACCCAGAGTTCGCCGTCCACAGTCTTCGCCTCGCAGTTGGGGATGAGCTGTCCCACCGCATCTTTCCGGATATTCCATGCCTGGGTAACGCTGATGACCGGCGCACACTCAGTCATGCCGTAGCCCTGCTGGATCGTGATGTCATATTTTTTGAACAGATCGATATAAGAAGGATCCAGGTATGCTCCGCCGCTGCAGATCGTATGGAACTGTTTTCCGAATACCTGGTTCTTCACGATCTTCGCCGGGAGAAGGGACGCCTCCTCCAGCTTCTTCGCCAAAGTCTCGATCATCAGCGGCACCATCAGGATCATTTCCGGTTTGAAGAGCTTGATGTTCTTTGCCACACGCATCAGGGAATCATTGATGCAGATGACCGCTCCCAGCGACACGCCTTTGAGGATGTCCATGCTCAGACAGTACGCGTGGTGGATCGGCAGGACGGTCATGATGACAATGCGCTCCGGGATCTTCATGTCAAGGCAGGTCGCGTTCTCCGCCACATTCCGGTGGGTCAGCATGACGCCCTTGCTCTTTCCCGTAGTTCCCGAGGTGAACATGATCGTGCAGAGCTGATCCGGATCCGGCTCATAATCGAAGCTTCCCCTGTGCTCCTCCAGCAATTTCCAGAAAGAATACGCGTGATCGTCATGTTCTGCCTGCTGCATGGAGATCATGGTCTTCAGCTTCGGGCAGCGTTCCTTTGCGATCGCCGCCACATCTTTTCTCACCTCGTCATAGACAAACACAGTGGAATCCGAGCGGGCGATCAGATCGCATACATCCTCCGCGGGAAGATTCACATCAAGAGGCACGATGACACTGCCGCTGTTGACGGTTCCGAAATACGTCACCAGCCATGCGTATGAGGTCATTCCGATCACAGCGATATGGTTTCCCTGCTCCCCCATGTCTTTCAGAACATTTGAGAAGCTCTCGCTGTCCTCTTTCAACTGTGTATAACTCTTTGATGCGATCTCACTTTTGCTTATTTTATAGCGGATCGCATCCTCCGGACCGTATTTCTTCTCTGTTCCGGCCAGGATCTCACGTACGGTACTGCAAAGCATAATTCCCCAATCCTTTCTCCGCTTCTGCGCGGACATAAAGAGACAGACCGCTTCAGCCTGTCTCTGTCTTCTGTTCCAATTTCTGTTTCTATGATTCAGCAGTCAGTTTCTCAAGATAGTCAACCGCTTCCTGCACGGTGCGGATGTTTGCCGCCTCTGTCTGCTCTACTTCCACGTCAAACTCGTCCTCGATCTCCCCGAGCATACTCATGAAGTCGAAGGATGTAAATCCGAGATCCTCCATGAAACGTGACTCCGGATGGATGTTTTCCGGCTCTACCTCAACATAGTTACAGATGATATTTACTAATTTCTCAAACATGATCCTTCTCCTTACACTAATTTGATGATCTCTCCGATGGTCAGCTCCGGGTTCTCCGCACCCTTGAACATGATCTTGCAGAGGTAATAATACAGATATTCAAGTTCTTCCCTGGACACTGCCTTGATCTGGTGCTCAAAGTTGAAGTCCAGTCCGTTATCCTCCGGACGGTGCATCACAGTCAGGTACATTCCCTGCGGGCAGATGCCGTTCGGATACCATTTCGTCTTATAACGGATATCTCCCAGCTGATCCAGCCCTTTCTCCTTCAGCGTGAGCGGCTGGTAGGTCAGTGAGATCGGCTCGTATCCAAGTCCCGGATTGGGCTGGGGATAGGTCTTCGCCCGGTATGCGAAGTACGCGGTCGGGTCATAGTTCGCATGGCGGAAGTATTCGTTCTGTTTATCGCGGATCGCATACACTCCGTCAATGAACTTCATATCCTGCGGGAAGATCGTGCGGAACGGGAAGGAATGGATCCTTGTACCGCCGGATTTCTTTTCCTTCAGCGTCGCGCGCCGGGCGATCGTTGTCGTCAGGGACACGTCGTCAAAACCGTTCATCTTCTGATAATATGTACGCAGCCCCATGAGCAGGAGACATGCAAGTGATACATGATATTTCTCACAGAAGTCCATCAGGCGTTTCGTCGGCTCCGCCTCAAGATGGAAAATATCAAGGGCGGATTTTGTGTCGTCCGTCACACAGAATGCGGATCTCAGTTCCGGATTCTTGAACATTTCCCTCATGGACTCCAGTTTTGCCGTGCCGTGAAGGTCGTTGTAGATCGGCTCGCTCTTTTCGATCTCCTTCTGGAAATATTCGATATCTCTGAGCTGTGCCTTGCTTCCCGCCTCGTAGGCGAAATCGCGCTGGATCTGCTCAATGTAGGAAGCCATGTCCTTCGGATACGGAACGCCTTCGTATTTTGCGTTGCAGTACAGCTCGATGATATCTTTCAGGAAGCAGATCAGGGACTGCGCGTCCACGATCATATGATTTGCAAGGAAATACACTCCGTTGAATCCGTCGGGCATCTTGATCATGACAATCCTGGTCAGCGGCGAGTCGAACATCTTGAACGGAACCGTTGTCCATTTCTGCATTTCCGCCTCAGCCTCTTCCACGGTCCTGTCTGAGAAATCAACGAATTCGATATCCTTCTCCTCCGGATCCATCACATACTGATACCATGTTCCTTCCTTGTCCTTTGCAAACTGAACGCGCATGGCTTCGCTCCTCGCATACGCCTCATTGATGGATTTCTTAAGCTGGTCCCAGTCAAGCTCCACTTCGATGGTCAGGCTTGTCCCGATGTTGAGCACAGCCATGTTCGGGCAGTGGGGCGCATAGTAAAGGTGAAACTTCTGTGCTACTGTCAGCGGATACACTTTGTGTCCTTTTCTTGTTCTCATCATTTCATTATTCCTCCGATAAATGAATCCAGGGCTGCCTCATAGGCTTTGGTGTCTTTGTAGTAACTCTCGCCATGGCCTGCTTCTTCCACGATCAGTTTCGTCTTCGGCGAAGCACAGTTCTTATAAATCTCTTCGCACATCCAGCATGGAACGAAGATGTCCTTTCCTCCATGGATAAAGAGGATCGGCACTTTGGCTTTTCTTACCTCTCTCGCCGCATTGCACTCGTCCAGACCGTAGCCTGCATTTCTCTTGTTCAGCTTATCCGCGATCTGGATCATCGGGAACGCCGGAAGATGATACATGCTGTGAAGCACATGGGTAAACACATCTTTCGCCGAAGTGAACGCGCAGTCGGAAACAATTCCCTTCACCTGGGGCGGAAGTTCCAGCCCGCTCATCATGCAGACGGTAGCGCCTCCCATGGAATTTCCGTGGAGGAGGATCTGAGCGTCGTCGCCCATCTTTCCGACCAGCCACTTGATCCACTCCATTCCGTCCAGCCGGTCCATGGTGCCGAACCCGATATAGGTTCCCTCGCTCTCGCCGTGGGCACGCTCATCGATCATGAGCATCCGGAATCCGTGGTTCAGATAATAATAGGAAAGGCTTCCGTAATCGTTGGTCCCCTGGCTGGTATAGCCGTGGAAACAGATGACAGCTTTGTCCCCGCCGTCTCCCTCGAAATATGTACCGTGGAGCTTCAGACCGTCATGGGAAGTGATCCATACGTCCTCATGGGGCTGTTCCATCATCCAGTCGTGTCTCTCATGCATCAGCGGGAAATAACTTTCCCAGTCCACGCCGGACATCTTCATCGTACGTTCCGTCTTCGCATTGTAGCGCATCATGGTCCTTCTGTAGAAATACGCGGTACCGCCGGCTTCTGCCGCCACGGCCGCACCAAGAAGCGCTGCGGCTCCTTTCAGTAATTTACCCATTTTTCTTCACCCGCTTTTCTTGTATGTCCTATTTGGTTTTTTTTGTTTTCTTTTTGCTGTTAATGAGATCTTTCAGTTTCAATGCCTTATCAACATTTCCTTCCACCTTCAGTTTTCCGAGCGTCACTGCAAGGATCGGATCCGTCTTTCCGTCTGCGATCTTGAACAGAGTCTCCGCGGAACAGGTGAACATCGCGTCGCGGTCAAAGTATTCGTAGGGCTCCACATAGAGCTTGCCTTCCTTCACCTCGGCGTAGAAGATCCCTTCTGCCTCTCCTGTGATATTGAACTGATATGCGAGATGTTCGTGGATATCGCTCACATCAGCATCCATCAGCATTCCTTTTACCTTTGAAAACATGTCTGCGTAGGTCATAACATCCTCCTTTTCGACCGCCTCCCGCCTTTTTTCGACCAGCGGTCACACCTTTTCTTCTGTTAGATTATCACCTTTTCGACTGCCGGTCAACAGTCGTTCCTGTCAAAATAAAGTTTGAATTTTTTCTGATTTTTGTGAAGTTTTCTTTCTGGCTCTTCAGCTGTTCCTGTGCTATACTCTGATTGTATTTGTATTATTTTCAGAAGGGATCTTTCTCTCTGATACAGCCCCGGCACAGCCGCCGGCAACATTTTGAAAAGGACGATGTACAATGGCAAATCAATTAAAATATGACCGTATCCTGGACGCCCTGCAGGAACTCCTGGAAAACCGTAAGCTCCAGTCCATCTCCGTCAGCGAGATCGCGCATACCGCAGGGATCGGCAAAGGAAGCATCTACTATTATTTTCCTTCAAAGGACGCGATCCTGGAAGCGCTTGTGGAGCGCAGTTATGAAAAACCGCTCAAGACCGCAAAGGCTCTTTCCTCTCAGACAGAGATTCCTCCGTTCACGAGAATGGCGATGATCTTCCAGGCATGCAGAAACTCCTCCTCTGAATTTGTCAGGTCAGGAGAAAGTGAAGGTTCAGGTGCGCAGGAAAAGGCATTTCTCCATCAGAAATATATCAATCACATCATTACGGAGCTCAAACCTGTTCTTGCCGAGATCATCCGTCAGGGCATCGACGCCGGTGAGATCCGCTTTGGCGACGCGGAAGCTCTGGCAGAGATCGTACTGATCGTACTCACTGTAAAAATGGATGATACCCTTGCTCCCTCCACCCGGGAAGAAAGCGAACAGACGATACGGGCACTGATCTCTCTGCTTGAAAAAGGTACGGAGAATCCTCCCGGATCCTTGAATTTTCTGATGAGTTGAGATATGCGCTATTGACAGAATATTGTTTTTGTGCTAATTTGCTTCTATAAATTGTAACTAAAAGAATATGGTTAGTATGGCGAATAAAGTATTTTATTCGCTATGTTTTTACCGAAACGTTAGCACTCATTTATCGAGAGTGCTGACAAGATTTTACAGCAAATACATACTGACACAGCGGTTCCTGGCGGATTTGAATGATATTTTACCGTCTGCCGGGAACGCTCCCATAAAGGAGGCAGACAACCATGATCATAAGACCTGTTTACAACCTTCTTCTCCTGCCGGATGTGTCTTACTATTTTAAGCGTGATTTTTTCACGGATTTCGGCGCAGATGAGCTGGAGAACGGTTCTGATATCCTCTTCATTTTTCTGAAAGAGGAAAAAGAGAGCGGCGAATACGATGCCGAAGATTTCTATCCAATCGGACTGTCGGCACGGGTCGACGGGATGGGCGAGGAGGATTCCGTTGCGGTTCGCACTCTGGAAAGAGTTAACGTATCTGAACTTTCAAACGAGAACGGACGGCTTACCGCGTCCGTCACACTGCGTCCCGAAGCGGACGATCTGACCGAAGAAGAAGCAGCCGGGCAGTTTTCTCAGCTCCGCACTTCTCTTCTGCGTTTTGTCCAGGGTTATCAGTGGGGACTCTGGGCGCGCAGTTTTATCCTGCAGCGCAAGAATGTCCATGACCTTGCCTGTGCCCTTTCCGATTATCTGAATCTGAATGCAGAGGAGAAATACAAAATACTTGCCGCGGATTCCCGGCGGACAAGATACGCCATGATCTCCGCGGCGATCAACGAGTTCATGGAGGTTGCAAAGGTCTCCGAGGAGGCGCAGAATGCGCAGAAAGACGGCCAGGAACAGCTTTACCGGGAGGCGGCGATCAAAAAACAGATTGATTATCTTCAGAGGGAACTGGACGAGATGCACCCGGAGAATGTCTCCGATGTGCGCAGATTTGAGAAAAAGATCCAGGAATCCGGCATGAATACCGAGGCCCGCCGTGAGGCAGAAAAGGTGCTGAACCGGATGCGCCAGGAGGGCAAGGACAGCCACGAGTACGGACTTCTCTACGATTATCTCGACTTTGTGACCAGCCTTTCCTGGAAAGCGCCGGAAGTACAGCCCATCGACCTGGATCGGGCAGAGGCCATCCTCGACGAGGATCACTACGGGCTGAAAAAAGTCAAAGAACGTATTATCCAGCAGCTCGCCGTCATGGCTCTGAATAAGAAACAGTACGGATCCATCCTTCTGTTCGTTGGAGCACCCGGCACCGGAAAGACCAGCATCGGCCAGAGCATCGCACGGGCGCTCGGACGGGAATATGTGCGGATCAGTCTGGGCGGCGTCCGGGACGAAGCAGAGATCCGCGGCCACCGCAGGACCTACATAGGCGCCATGCCCGGAAGGATCATGGAAGGGATGAAGCGCAGCGGCGTCTCCAATCCGGTCATGGTACTTGACGAGGTGGACAAGCTGGCGAAAGATTACGGAGGTGATCCGGCAAGCGCGCTTCTCGAGGTGCTGGATCCGGAGCAGAACAATACATTTACAGACCACTATATGAACGTGCCCTACGATCTGTCCAATGTGCTCTTTGTCTGCACCGCAAACACTACGGACACCATTCCCGAACCGCTGCTGAACCGTATGGAAGTGATCTCCTTCCCCGGATACACTGCTCTTGAGAAATATCACATCGCCAAAAAGCATCTGCTCCCGAAAGCGGAAGCGGCAATGGGGATCGATCCGAAGACACTGCGTCTCACCGACGGCGCCCTTCGCAGGATGATCGACGAATACACCATGGAATCCGGCGTCCGGGATCTGAAGAAGCTGATCGACACCCTCTGCCGGAGCGCGGCCGTGAAGCTTGTCAGGAACGAGAAAACTCCGCTCACCGTAACAAAATCGAATCTGACCGAATATCTGGGACATAAAAAGATGCACCACGACCGGAAACTGACCGCTAAAACTCCCGGCGTTGTCACCGGTCTCGCATGGACCCGCGCCGGGGGAGAGATCCTCTATATTGAGAGCAAGCTTACAAGCGGAAAGGGAGAACTCCTGATCACCGGTCAGCTCGGCGATGTCATGAAGGAATCTGTCCAGATCGCGCTGACTCTGGTCAAATCTCTCTATCCGAAGGAGAGCAAAGTATTTGAGGATCATGACCTTCACATCCATGTTCCCGAGGGTGCGGTTCCGAAAGACGGACCGTCCGCCGGCATCACCCTGACCACTGCGCTGGCTTCTCTGATCACAGGCAAGGCAGTGGATACAGACTGTGCCATGACCGGAGAGGTCTCTCTCCGCGGCGGAGTTATGCCGATCGGCGGCCTTCCCGAAAAACTGATGGCAGCGCAGCGCGCAGGGATCAAAAAAGTGTTCATCCCCGCAGACAATGTGGAAGACCTTGAGGACGTGGCGGAAGAAGTGAAGGAAAAGCTGGAGATCATCCCGGTGAAGAAAGTAACGGATGTACTTGGACAGCTTTTGAAATAAAATAAACAGCAAGTCAAACTCGCGAAAATTAAAAGACAGCGGATCAGTCAGAAAGCGGGTCTGCATTCCGGAAATAGTCAGTGTTATTCCGAAATGCAGACCCGCTTTCCCTTACTCTTCTTTCTGATCGTCTTCGTCGTCAATCTCCTCACCCAGATAGAATACCCGGAAGAACATTTCCAGCGACTCAAAGAGTTCCTGCTTTGTCTTCTGCAGTTCCTTGATCTTGAGCACACTGCCGATCTCATCGAAAAAGAAATCATTCTCCTCGTGGTCTACCTTCAGTTCCAGATTTCCCTTTTCATCAAACACCAGCATCAGAATGCCGCCCACGTCCTCCGTGTACAGCACACACATAATCTGCAGTTCCTGCCGGATGCTCTCCGGCAGAGAATCAAATTCCGGATTCATATAAAATTTTTTCTCATATGCGTTCGACACACACAATACCATTTCGTTGTCCATACAATTTCCCTTTCTGTCAGAATATTCCCCCTCACAGGTGCCGTGTACTTTGTACAAAGTACACGGCACCTGTGACGAAGGTACACGGCACCACCAGAGCAAAGTTTTCTGGCAATTCAGACATATCCATACACACCACGGACGGATACTTCCCCGGAAGAGATCTTCTCTTCCGTCCCGTCCTCCCGGCGTACGATCAATTCTCCATTTCGGTCAATCCCAAGCGCATGGGCCGTATATGTTTCTTTTACCCCGAGGATCCTTACATCCCTGTCCTGATTCACGAGCATGCTGCTGTATTTCTCCATCAGGCCGGACAGATCACCTGTCCGCATAAAAATCTCATAGTCAGCTTCGAATCTTTTCATGACGGCGGCAATCAGCTTCGCCCGCCTTACTTTATGCCCCGCCTCGATCCGCAGAGACGTGGCAGTCTCCCGGATGCTGTCCGGAAACTCTGTCATGTTCACATTGATGCCGACACCGATGATCACATGATCGATATAATCCACCTGAGTGCTCATCTCCGTCAGGATTCCCACCAGTTTCCTGCCGTTTATGATCACATCGTTAGGCCATTTGATCTGCACCTTCACATCCTCGCAGTCCATGATCCCCTCCGCCACACTGCACGCCATTACAAGAGTGAGGGGCGGAGCGGCTGATGGCATGAGCTCCGGTCTCAACAGGATCGACATATAGATACTGGAGCCCGCCGGGGATTCCCAGGTCCTCCCCCGTCTCCCCCTGCCGGCAGTCTGCATATCCGCCACGGCAAGCGTCCCGTGAGGCGCGCCCTCGTCTGCCAGCTGCCGGAGCCGGATATTTGTAGAATCCGTTTCCGGATAATAATAGATTTTCCTGCCTGCCCAGCTGGTCTCCTTCATACTTTCCAGTTCTTCTCTCGTCATTACGTCAGGCACATCCAGTATGCGGTATCCCCTGTTCCTCACAGCTTCGATCTGATATCCTTCTCCCTGGAGCTGCCGGATCACCTTCCATACCGCTGTCCTGGATACCCCCAGCTTTCCGCAGATCTGCTGCCCTGATACATAATCATCCGTTTCCCGGAGCATTTTCAAGATTTCAGTCTTCACAAATTTCCTCCAAGTTAATGTCAGATAATTTACCCCAAAAGGTGCCTGACACTTTTTCAAAAGTGACCGGCACCTTTCGTATCAGATTTCCATCTGTGCGGTTGGATGATTCAAAAATCATCCAACCCTCTTATCCATTCGCAAAATCGTGCTAACGCACTCCTGCGTCTGCTAACGCATCCGCTTTTTGCTCATTGATAAGTGGGTTGCTGATCCGATAATCCATTGGCATTGCAATAAATTGCATGCAAATGGATTATCAGATCGCAACCGCACAGTTGGAAATATTTTCAGAATATTCAGGATTCCTCAAGTGTTGCCATCATGACCGCCTTGATGGTATGCATCCTGTTTTCCGCTTCATCAAACACCTTGGACTGAACTGACTCAAACACTTCGTCCGTCACTTCCATATCAGTGATCCCGAAGCGTTCTCCCATCTCTTTTCCGATCTTTGTCTTCAGATCGTGGAAGGCCGGGAGGCAGTGCAGGAAGATTGCTGTATCCTTCGCATTTGCCATAACCTCTTTCGTCACCTTATAAGGAGTCAGATCGCGGATCCTCTTCTCCCACACTTCGTCGGGCTCGCCCATGGAAACCCACACATCGGTGTAAATAACGTCGGCGTCTTTCGTCCCCTCCATCACATTTTCTGTCAGCGTAATAGTAGAACCGGACTCAGCCGCATATCCCTGGCACGTCTTTACCAGTTCTTCGTTCGGAAAGTATTCCTTTGTCGTACATGCCACGAAATCCAGCCCCAGCTTGGAGCAGGCCACCATCAGGGAATTCCCCATATTATAACGGGCGTCTCCCATATAGACCAGCTTCAACCCTTTCAGCTTTCCGAAGTTTTCGCGGATTGTCAGCATATCCGCCAGCATCTGTGTGGGATGATATTCGTTGGTCAGACCGTTCCACACAGGCACGCCTGCATATTCCGCGAGTTCCTCCACGATTTCCTGTCCGAATCCACGATACTCGATTCCATCGAACATCCTTCCCAGTACCCTTGCGGTATCCTCAATACTCTCTTTCTTTCCCATCTGGGATCCCGTCGGTCCGAGGTATGTAGTTCCCATTCCCATATCATGGGCAGCCACCTCGAATGCGCAGCGGGTCCTGGTGCTGTCTTTCTCAAAGATCAGGGCAACGTTCTTTCCCTTATAATTGTCCACCGGAACGCCCTGTTTCTTTTTCTCCTTCACTTCGGCCGAGAGATCGATCAGATAGGTGATCTCTTCCGGTGTAAAATCTTTCAGTGTCAAAAAATTCCTTCCTTTTAAATCCATGGCTTATATCCCTTTCTGTTTTTATTAATATATATGCATTATCAATGTTACAATCTCAACGCCCCGCAAACAGTCCTGATGCGGAGAGCGAGACTGGATCATGCCAGCACGGCAATCGTGCATACAGGCAACGATCAAGTGTAAAACTCATACACCGCTGTCTGACTCTGTTAGTATACTACACATATGCATAAAAATGCAATACTTTGCATAAATATTAATCCCTTCTCTGTCTGGAAGCCTCATACATGAGAATGGAAGCCGCCACAGCCGCATTCAGGGACTCCGCTTTTCCCTCCATCGGGATCCGGATCATGCACTCTGCGGTCCGGGCCGTTTCCTCCCGCAGGCCATTTCCCTCATTTCCGATCAGGAAAGCCGTTCCCCTCCGGTAATCTTCCCGGTCATAGAACTCTTTTCCTTCAAGATGCGCCGCATACACACGGATCCCTGCCTTCTTCAGATCCTCCAGCGCCGCCGGAAGATCGTCCTCGCAGAGAAATGGCATGCGCAGCAGGGCTCCCATGGTGGACCGCACGACCTTCGGATTATAGATGTCCACACAGTCGCTGCTCATAAGGATGCCGGTCGCCCCGGCCGCCTCCGCGGTCCGGAAGATCGTCCCCATATTCCCTGGGTCCTGCAGATTATCAAGGACAGCCACCAGAGCCTTTCCCGGATCTTCCCCCAGAACATCCTGCATACTGTATTCCCGTCTCCGGACAACAGCAAGGATCCCCTGGGGCGTCTTCGTATCCGAGACATGGGAAAATACCGCATCAGAGAGCAATTCCGTTCTGCATCCATCCGGCAGGGCCGTAGCTTTCTCCCCGGCATTCGCACCGCTCTCATGACGTCTTGCATAACTCTCCGACATCCAGACTTTCTCAATCTGACCTCTCCATTCCGGATCCTCCAGAAGTTCACCTGTCATCCGCGGTCCTTCCACAAGAAACACGCCCGCTTCATCTCTCGCTTTTCTCTTTTTCATCAGCCGCACCAGTTCTTTTACCTGTGCATTGCCTGTACTTGTGATCATTATTTATTCCCTTTCGCGTCAAATTTTTCCAGTACATCGTTCGCCCCGATCAGGATCAGGATTCCCTCTGCAGGAAGAGGCTTCTGAGGATCAAAGGTCACGTCAACCTCGCCGTTCAGGATGATCCCGACCACATTCACGTCAAACCGCTCCCTCACCTTCAGTTCTGCAAGGCATTTCCCGACCCAGCTTTTCGGGACCGCCGCTTCCACAAGACTGTAATCATCGGACAGCTCGATCCAGTCGGTAAACTCCCGTGCCACCAGGTTTTTCGCCACCCGGCTTCCCATCTCGATCTCCGGGTAGACTACCGCATCCGCTCCTACTTTCTTTAATATCGTCCCCTGGAGCGTATCCTTTGCCTTGGCCAGCACTTTTGGTATTCCCATCTCCTTACAGATCATGGTCGCCATAACACTGGCTTCAAAATTCTCCGAGACCGCAACTACGGCTCCGTCCAGATTTCTTCCGCCGAGCGCCTGGAGGGCCTCCGGATCCGAAACGTCAGCCTTTACCGCATAGGATACCTGCTCCGAGATTTCCTGGATCTTCTCAAAAGAATCGTCCACAGCCAGGACATCGCAGCCCATCTTTTCAAGAGTGAGCGCCACGCTCCATCCGAAGCTTCCAAGTCCAAGCACCGCAAATTGTCTGTTCATCTTCTTTTCTCCTTTTGTCCCTGCATGATCTTCTATCCAAGCATGATCTTCTTTTCCGGCAGTTCACGGAACTGCACGCTTTTATCCGCTCTGCCCGCAAATACGAGCGCCATCGTCACCGGGCCGATCCTTCCCGCATACATCATGACCATCAGCACAATGTGGCTCGCTGTCGTAAGATGCGGAGTGAGATCTGCGGAAAGCCCCACCGTTCCGATTGCAGAGGAAGCCTCATACATCAGATCGATGAAATCTGTTCCCGGCTCAAATACAGAGAGCGCCGCCACACCTGCGAGCCAGAAAAGAAACGTGAGCAGCATGATCGTAATACCGGATCTCACGGTCCCCGCCTCAATCCGTCTGCCGAAGCACTCTGTATCTCTCCGCCCTCTCAGGACAGAGACTGCCGTCAGCAGCAGCATCGCTGTCGTAGTCGTCTTGATCCCGCCTGCCGTTCCTGCCGGAGAGCCTCCGATAAACATCAGGATACATCCCAGCATCTTGGAACTGTCAGTCAGCCCCGCCTGAGACACGGAAGCATATCCGGCGGTGCGGGTCGTGACCGACTGGAAAGCAGACGCCATCACCTTCCCGGGGACGCTCAGGTTTCCCATTGTATCCGGATTGTGATATTCCAGAAGAAAGAAGCCCAGAGTTCCCGCCAAAATAAGAAACGCCGTCATTGTCAGGACGATCTTACTCTGAAGTCCCAGCCTGGTAAAGATCCTTCGCCTGGGCACATGTTTTCCGCCTTCCTGCCTGGCAGTGGAGATCACATCATACCATACCGGAAAACCGAGACCTCCCATCACGATAAGAAACATGGTAGTAAAATTTATCAGCGGCGAATCCACATACCGCAGAAAACTGCTGTCCCCTATGATATCGATCCCGGCATTGCAGAATGCCGACACCGAGTGAAACACTCCATACCAGATCCCTCTCACAGGTCCAAATTCAGGTACAAACCGGATTGAAAAAAGGATTGCCCCGATTCCCTCCACAAGAAATGTTCCTTTCAGGATTCGAATGATGAAGCGGACGATCCCCGACAGCGTATCCAGGCCGTATGCCTGTTGGATCAGGATCCTTCCCTTCATCGTGATCTTCTTTCTGAGCAGGAGGAAAAAGGCAGTCGTGCAGGCGATCACGCCCAGACCTCCGATCTGTATCAGGATCAGGACCATAATCTTTCCAAAAAGCGTAAACTGCTCCGCAGGCACCACCGTGACCAGCCCTGTCACGCACACGGAAGTCACGGATGTAAAAAGAGCATCCACAAATCCGATCGGCTTCTGGTTGCATACCGGAAGCCAGAGAATGACTCCTCCGAGAAAGATCACACCGAAAAATCCCAGAGCAATGATCTGCATCGTACTGAGCCTGATCTTCCTCGGACTTTTTGCATTTTCTTTCATTCTTTTATCTTTCTCCTCTGTTTTATCTGACCTGATTGTTATGATGTAGGTGGCTTTTCCCCCCTACTACGACACCTTCGGATTGTTCCGTGCTACGCACTTCCACAATCCTCCCCAATATTCGCATATCGTGGGATATACATCCCACTTTTATGCT
>ERZ1090862.423-NODE-423-length-18890-cov-8.654685_pt1 | contig 18890 bp, 20 predicted proteins | sample MGYA00478481_ERZ1090862 | MGnify/ENA primary metagenome ERZ1090862 (study PRJEB33644, sample SAMEA5815745) | chicken gut metagenome | biome: Chicken; feature: Gastrointestinal Tract; material: Caecum | place: Ireland | collected 2019-01-01 | study: A study of the... | reverse complement strand
CCTATGAAATGCTGCTGGATCTGGTATGGCATGAGGACTACACCTACTATTCCCGAAAGGCAATCAACAACCATGTAAGCAACCTGCGAAAGAAAATCAGGATTGCCCCGGATCTGCCGGACTATGTAAAAAGTGTTTATGGTGTAGGCTATAAATTCGATATATGAAAAAGGAAAGCTGCAGAGCAATTACCAACTCTGCAGCTTTCCTTTTGAAGATTTTTTAGCGTCCGTAGGACGCGTGGCCGTCACCGAAGGTGGCGATCTTGGGGGCTTGGGGGTTATCCCTCAACAAGCATTTTGGCCGGTGCAATCCGGCCAAAATCGCAAAACATGTATATGTTTGCATTGCTTGCCAGTAGTTATCAGGAATATTCTGCTTGCTTTTTTACTTGAATTATGGTAGAATACTTACCGACAGAATGTCGGTAAGTATTTGGCGGGAATGGTGGGATAAAATGCGAATTGTAAAAGAAGCAGAAGAACGCAAAAATGAAATTCTGGATGTAGCGGAACGGTTATTTGGAACAAAGGGCTTCGATAACACCAGTACAAATGACATATTGAATGAGATTGGCATTGCCAGAGGAACACTATACTATCATTTCAAGTCAAAAGAAGATATTCTGGATGCCATGATTGAGAGGATGTCGAGACAGCTCATAAAAAAGGCGACGGACATTTTCAATCAAAAAGGCATACCTGTATTGCAGCGGCTGACTATGATGATGATGGCCTTAAATGTAGATGGAAATCTCGGTCAGGAAGTTATGGAGCAGGTTCATAAACCGCAAAATGCGTTGCTCCACCAGAAAATGCAGGACGGGTTGCTGGTCGGGATCAACCCTCTCATCACCAGCCTGATTGAAGAAGGAATTGCACAGGGAATCTGCCATACAGACTATCCGGCAGAGGTGGCAGAAATGACGCTGTTGTATTCCAACACGGTATTCGATGCCTTGGTGCAGCATAGCGAGACCGAGCGTCAACAAAAGGTTGCGGCCTTTATTTATAATCTGGAACGGTTGTTGGGGATGGAACGGGGAAGTATGCAGGCTGCTATTCTCCCTATATTTCAAAACGGCCAAAAAGAATAACGAAAATAGAGGAACAGGATGGTTCCTTTATTTTCAGCCCTTACACTGACAGGCAGACGGTCTATAATCTATGGAGGATTGAGAGGATGAAATATAAGAAAAGCAATTTTTCAAAATTTTTGCTGTTATGGGCAGGCGAGTTCATTTCGGCCATTGGCGGAGGACTGACCAGCTTCGGGCTGGGCGTATATGTGTTTCAGCAGACGGGAAGCGCCGGGAGTATGGCGCTGGTTACGCTGCTGGCTTTCCTGCCCACTCTGCTGCTCAGTGTCCCGGCTGGCGTATTGGCAGACCGTCACGACAGGCGTTTACTCATGATGGTAGGTGACGGTTGCTCGGCGTTTGGCATCCTTTACATACTGCTGTGCATGATGAATGGCGAAGCGGCTCTCTGGCAGATATGTGTCGGTGTTTTCATCAGCTCTACATTCTCCGCCCTGCTGGAACCGTCCTATCGGGCAACTGTGACGGACCTCCTGACCAGTGAGGAATATTCCAAAGCCAGCGGCATGGTGAGCATTGCCGGGAGCGCAAGGTATTTGATCTCCCCTATCCTGGCCGGCGGGCTGCTGGCGGTCAGCGACATTAAGCTGCTGCTGGTGATTGACATTTGCACTTTTTTCCCTACCGTGATCGGTGCGGCAGTGATTCGGAAAGAGATCGCCAGAAAAACCGTCGAGAATAAGCCTTCCTTTGGAGAAAGTCTGCGTCAGGGCTGGAGTGCGATAGCGGGTAATCGGGGCATTTCCGTTTTGATTGCGGTTTCCGCGGTTATGACCTGTTTTATGGGAACATTCCAAACCCTAGCCCAGCCTATGATTCTGGATTTTGCGGACAGCGCCACACTTGGCGTTGGGGAAACTGTCTGTGCCTGTGGGATGCTGGTATCCAGCCTGTTTTTAGGTGCGAAAGGTATTAAGCGGGAATATGTTAAAATCTTGAGTGTGTCCTTGCTTCTGGCCGGGATCGGCATGATTGGGTTTGGAATCCGGGAAAATATTTACCTGATGTGCCTGTTTGGTTTTCTGTTCTTTGCCACTTTGCCGTTTGCCAACAACTGCCTGGATTATCTGGTCAGGATCAACATCCCGGACGAACTGCAAGGACGGGCCTGGGGTGTGATCGGTTTCCTATCGCAGATCGGGTATGTGGTGGCCTATGCGTTGGCAGGCACAGCGGCGGACGGGGCGGCGGCGCAGTTTCACATCAGCGTGGGACGGGGCGCTGCCAGCATCGTCATGGTGGCGGGCGGGTTGCTCGGCCTGACGGCTCTGCTGCTGGGTTCCATGAAAAGCGTCAAAGCATTGGAAAGGAATTTGCCATGTTAAAGAAACTAATTTGGAATGATGTCAAACAAAATAAGCTGATGTCTGCTGCTACGGTTTTCTTTATGGCGATTTCTGCTGCGCTGCTGGCGTTGACGGTGCTTCTTTGCAGTAATCTGTTGGGAGCCATCAGCACTTTGATGGACAGTGCCATTGTCCCCGACTTCATACAGATGCACACCGGAGCCGTAGATGATGCGGCGCTTACTCGTTTTTCTGAAAGTCGTGAAGAAGTACAGGATTGGCAAATATGCCACTTCTTGAATCTGGATAACAGCAATGTCGCACTGGACGGTCAAAGCCTGATCGACAGCGCCCAGGATAATGGGCTTTGTGTGCAGGGAAAACGGTTCGACTTTCTGCTGGGCATGGATGGCACATGTCCGGAGGTTTTGCCGGGAGAGGTCTATGTCCCCATCTGCTACCGTGACCGATATGGCTTGGCGGCAGGAAGTACCATGACGATTGAAGGCCAGACGCTTACGGTTGCGGGATTTATCCGGGACGCGCAGATGAACTCCATGATGGCTTCGTCAAAACGCTTTCTTGTCAGTGCGGCAGATTATGCGCTGCTGCGCGACCAGGGTGAGGAAGAATATCTGATTGAATTTCTGCTGCGGGATGGGGTTGATATGAATGTCTTTCAGACAGCCTATACCGCCAGCGGTCTTCCCGCTAATGGTCCGACCATCACCCGGCCTCTGGTTCGCATGATGAACGCGCTATCCGATGGAACAATGATTTTTGTGATCTTTCTTATGAGTATCATTATGCTGCTGATTTCCATGCTTTGTATCCATTTCATCCTGTCCTTGCAGATGGAGCGGGACAGAAAAGAAGTTGGTATGCTGAAAGCTCTTGGAATCGGGCGGAAGGAAATCAGACGGCTTTATTTTGCGAAATATCTTTTGTTCTCCCTCTGTGGCGCGTTCATTGGGCTGGGAATGGCGGCTATCCTTCAAAAGCCGCTTGCCAGGCAGCTTCAGGAGCTATACGGAACGGCAGATCAAGGAGGCCTAAAAATATTTGCCACCCTCTTGGCGGCGCTATTGGCCGAGGGTATCATTCTTCTCTCTATCCGCCATTCCTTAAAAAAGACAGACAAAATATCCGCGCTGGATGCAATGTTCCAGGCGCAGAAAGCCGGTAAAGGATATGGGAAGGTTCTTTTGATTGGATTTGTTACAGCAGCCTGTACCTTTTTGATGCTCGTTCCGCAAAACCTTTATAACACGGTTTCCTCCCCAAAGTTTGTAACCTATATGGGAATTGGCAGTGCGGAAATCCGTATTGACATTCGACAGATCAAAGACATTGACAGTATGACCGCTCAAATTGCTGCTGCGCTGGGGAAAGACCCACAGGTGAGAAAATACACAGTCCTCCAGACCTGTTCCTATCCGGCGGCTCTGCCGGATGGCGGGACGGTCAATCTGACGGTTGAAGCGGGCGACCATAGTATTTTTCCTGTCAGCTTTTCAGCCGGAACACTACCAATGAATGAAAACGAGATCGCGCTGTCCTCTTTGAACGCGGAAGAATTGAAGCTGTCTGTCGGTGATACGCTGGACTTAAATGTAAATGGGAAAAAGTCAAGCTACGCCGTCTGCGGTATTTATTCCGATATTACGAATGGCGGCAAAACGGCGAAAATCCACAATCGGCCTGATACTGCTCCCGTGATTTGGAGCGTCCTGTACGCCTCTCTGGAAGAATCGACGGATAGGCAGCAGTGGATGGCAAGGTATCGTGGGATGGGTGTAGATGTGACGGACATTGAGGGCTATGTTCGGGACACTTATGCGCAGACATTGGCGCAGCTTCGGCTGGCATCGCGGGTAGCAGTGGGGATCGCCGTGCTGGTTACAGCCGTGGTGCTGACGCTGTTTCTGAAACTCATTGTGGAGCGGGAGCGTTACGCGATCTCTTTGCGTAAAGCCCTGGGATTTACAAGCGAAACAATAAAACGCACCTATTTTGTAAAAGGGCTTCTGCCTGCCGTATCAGGCATCGTGGTGGGGCTTACCCTAGGCAACCTGTGTGGGGAAAGTCTGTGCGGGATGGTTTTGAAGTCTTTTGGGGCGGACAGTTTTCGGTTTGTCATAAACTGGGGGCAAGTGATGGCTGGCATACCGATTGTCATTTTAGGGGTAGCGATTTTGGCGGTTTGGGCCGGCATCTCGCAAATCGGGCAAATCAAAGCCTATGAGTGCTGCAGGGGAAAGGAGTAACGCAAATGGACAAACTGCTTCGAGTAGAAAATTTGAATAAAGACAAGATATTGCATCAGGTTTCCTTTGAGATGAAACAGGGTGAAATGCTGGCGGTCATGGGGCCGTCCGGCTCCGGGAAGTCTACGCTGCTCTACAATGTATCGGGCATGGATCAGCCGACCGGCGGAAAAGTCTGGCTGGGTGACACGGAGATCACCGGGCTTTCCGAGGACGCAAAAGCTGATTTGCGTCTGCATCAGATGGGTTTTATTTTTCAGCAGATGAACATGATCGCCAATCTGAACATACTGGACAACATTTTACTGCCGGTGATGCAGGCCAATAAAGGCAAAGGCGGAAAGTCAAAGTCCGAGCTTATGGCAGAAGCGAAAAGGCGGATGCGGCAGCTTTCCATTTCCGAATTGGGGAGCCGTCAGATCACGCAGGTTTCCGGCGGACAGCTCCAACGGGCGTGTATCTGCCGGAGCATCATGAACGAGCCGGAAATCCTATTTGCCGATGAACCAACCGGCGCGCTGAATAAAAGCGCGGCAGAGGAAGTGGTGGCGGAACTGCTGAAGCTGAACCGGGAGGGAATGTCTATCCTGATCGTGACCCATGACAGCAAGGTAGCCAGTACCTGTGACCGGATCATGTATCTGCTGGATGGCCGTATTCGCGGGGAGCTGAAGCTCGGCAAGCCGGGAAACAGTATGGAAAAGCAGCGGGAGGAAAGGGTAAACAGATGGCTGATGGATATGGGGTGGTGAATTTAGATAAACGAAACATTGCTTAGCAAAGGAAGGGTATCTTAAAAATGAAAACAAATTATCTGAAGAAATACATGTAACAAGGAGGGTAACAGATTATGGTTTATATCGGTATTGGTTTGCTTGTAGTAGCAGTAGCTTTATGCGGAATCGCTGTATGGATAAATAGGAAAGGAAAATAAAAGAATGAGCAATTTAGAGAAAATCCAAAAAGGAATGAGGGTGTTGCAGATACTCTCAAAAATTATTTTGATATTTGCTGTCGTGGGAGTGGTATTGACATCAATCGGGGCAACTCTTGTGGCGACAGATGTGTTAAACATGGAAAATCAGTTCCTTCATTTCCTGTCAGTCACGGCTGAAATAAGCAAGGGACAGCTCGTAGGGACTTTGACCGCTGCGGCTATCTCTTTGCTGTTTGGAGGTATTATCACAGCATTTGCCTATCGCTATTTTACGGCGGAGCTGAAGGAAGGAACGCCCTTTACAAATGCAGGAGCAGAAAGGATAAAGCAGCTTGGAATTATGGAGATTGTTTTATCTGTCATATCTATGGGGATTATGGATGGTATCTATGAGAAAATTGGTTTGACAGAATGGAACAGATTTGATGATGCAGGCGGTATTACTATTGGTATCTGTTTGATTTTACTTGCTATAGTTATTCGTTACGGTGCGGAACTGGAACAAAAGTCGAGGACGAAATAAGGCGGGAGGTTTCTATGGAGAAAACAGAATGGATACGCTGCCCTGTCTGCGGGAACAAAACAAGGTTGCAGATACGGGAAGATACGGAACTGAAAAACTTTCCCCTCTACTGCCCGAAGTGCAAGCAGGAAAGTTTGATTGAAGCAAAGGATTTACAGGTAACAGTCGTTAAAAGACCTGAAACGAAAATGTCAAATTAATTGGCAAAGCGACAAATCAGATTTTATCGTGATAAATAGAAAACTGGAGGTAAAACATTGTGAAAAAAATCATAGAACTTACTCATCGTATGGATGACTATGTGTGTATGTGGAATGGAGTCGAGGATTTATATATATGCGATACAGGGGAAAAATTACCGCCTAAATTTTTCTTTGTATTGAGCAGCTTTGGTTCGTTTTGCTATATGAAAACGCCAAAAGCGGAACTCAAACGCATGGTTGCGCTGGGTGATGGGAGAACACGGAAAATGTATGAGTTTCTCGCCCCTATTGTTGGATTTGATTATAAAGTATGTGAATACAAATCCTTTGAAAAGGCTCTTGCAAAAATCAAATCAGAGATTGATGCAGGCTATCCGTGTATGATAGGTGCGCTTGATATGTTTTATCTGCCGCATTTTGAAAAGCTATATCATAAAGAACATATCCCATTTCATTATGAATTGGCAATAGGTTATGACGATGAAGCTCAGATTTTGTATTTTCTTGATTGTGGCAGGACTGATATACAGACAATACCTTACGAGGAACTGCGGCTTGCATTTGATTGTTCCTATCCCGGATTATCCAAACCAAACACTGTATGGGCTGTTCGTATGCAGACAAATAAGGGCAAATATGAGATAGCAAAAGAAGCATTTGCACAGAAAAAAGAATTATACCTAAATCCGCCTGTTGGATTTATCGGTTATCGTGGCTTTGAAAAATTTATCAAGGATTTGCCTAATTGGAAAAATGAACTGTCAAAAGAGGACTACGACAAAATACTGTATAACATGGTGCAGTTTTTCGGAACCGTCCCCACAATACCAAATAAACTGCGTGGAATTGATGAGGCTGACACTATGGAGTTTGGCGGTGGTTTTGACAAAGCGGCGGTGGTTTTGTCCACGCTTGGAAAAGAGTATAACGACACAAGTATGACCAGAGCAGCGGAAATATTTTCTCCTGCGGCATTAGTGATTACCAAAATCAAAGAAGTGATTGTTGACTATCTCTCAAATGAATGTGATAAGACAAACCAACTGTCAGATTTATTTGCACAGGTTGCACATTCTATGAAATGCGGTTTTGAAGCACTATGATAACTTCCCGTTTGTTGGGAAGAACAGCTTTTGATCGTAACAGGAGTACACAATATGATTGTAATAATCGAAACAAATCAAAGTTTGAAAGGAGAAAAAATATGGTTGTAGATTTTATGGAAGCGGCATTACCGTGGATTTTATTGGGACTGTTTGTAGCAATCAGTTGTTCATTTATAAGTAAAACAAAGAAATAAATTCCCATTAATTGGGAAGAACAACATATCATCATAGAGCCAGACGCACAGATGATGAAACCATTATAATTGGAGTTTGGAGGTGTAGAGATGATTGACACAAGTATGCCTGATACATTATCCGTAAATGAGAAAGAATATGAGATTATCGAACTTTTGGGTAAAGGTAAAGGTGGATATTCCTATTTGGCAAGCGATGGAAAACAGCGGTATGTCTTAAAGCAGATACATCACGAACCATGCAGTTATTATCAATTCGGTAATAAAATTCAGGCTGAAATAAATGATTATAACAGATTGAAAAAAATCGGTATTAGAATACCCGAAATGATAGATGTTGATGTGGAGAATGAAAGGATTTTGAAAAAATATATCGAGGGCAGCACCATATATGAGCTTGTAAAATCTGATTGTATGAAAAATGAATACATAGAACAGGTACGGGACATGTGTCGCCTGCTCTATCCTGCGAACACAAATATTGATTATTTTCCTACGAATTTTGTGGTACAGAATGGGGTGGTATATTATATAGATTTTGAATGTAACGACTATATGGAAGAATGGGATTTTGAAAATTGGGGGATTTTGTACTGGTCAAAAACAGAAGAATTTTTGAAATATTTGGCTGAACATTCGTAGTGATAAAATTCCCGTTTGTCGGGAAGCGCTAATAGAGCTGATGAAGCCGCAGCATAGAAAACAGAAGGAATATAGAACATGATTCTAATAATCGAAACAATAATTTTATGTATCATCTTTTCCCTGCTCTGCTATTTTGGAACAGGTACAGACGAAAAGAATTTGAAAAGCTATTCGTCTTATCCAGACGAAGTACGGAGCCGCATAAAGGATATTGCAGAGTATCAAGGACAATTTAAGGAGAGCAATAAAATAATAGCGTTTGTGTCAAATTTTCTGCTGTTCTTATGTCTGCTGTTTGCATTGGGATTGCTTATTCGAGAAAAGAACTATTGGCACAATTTTCTTGCGCTAACCGTAATCGGACAGGGATTGAATTTTTTTGACTTGCTTATCATTGACCTTTTATGGTGGAGAAACACAAAGCGAATCCGTTTTACGAAAATTCAAGAAAAGAAGTTGTATCAAAATCCCACAAAACATATTGAAGCATTTAGCAGAGCATTGATCATGTATTTGTTGATTGCTCTGATTGACGGATATTTATTGACGCTGTTTTAGAATATTACATATCATCATAGAGCCAGACGCAGAGCCGATAGAAAGGATATAGCGTAATGGATAGATACATACAGGAAACAAATATGCTTGATTACTCAAATGCAAATATTCAAAAGCTGATACAAGCAAGAGCGTGGCAAAAATTAGATACTTTTGGATGCATAAAAGCTGTTTATAACTTTGTGCGTGATGAAATCTTATTTGGATATAACATAGACGACGCTATCCCTGCGTCTAAGGTTCTGGCGGATGGTTACGGTCAATGTAATACCAAAGGAACCTTATTTATGGCATTGCTTAGAGCCTGCAATATCCCTTGCAGAATACATGGCTTTACGATTGATAAAAAACTGCAAAAGGGAGCGATGACGGGATTGGTTTATAAATCCGCTCCGAAAAATGTGCTGCACAGTTGGGTAGAGGTATTCTTTGACGATGCTTGGTATGAATTAGAAGCCTTTATTTTAGACAAGGAATATCTCTCCAAATTACAACAAATACACAGCGATTGCAGTGGTGCATTTTGTGGTTATGGTGTTGCTGTAAAGAATTTTCATCAACCTGTTATTGATTTTAATAGGAACAACACTTATATCCAAAGCGAGGGTATCAATCAGGATTTTGGTGTATATGACTGCCCAGACGACTTGCTGAAAGAACATCAACAAGAAATGTCATTTATCAAAGCATTTGCATATCGAAATCTGGGGCGGCATCTGATGAACAGAAATGTAAAAAAGATACGAAAAGCTGTAATAATAGAAAAAACGTAAAATCATCATAGAGCCAGACGCACAGACGCAGAGCCGACGAACTTATAAAATAACAAATTTGAAGGAGGTGGTGACATGGGAAATTAGCAGTATTGGATTTGTCTGAAAATGGTCAACAGATCGCGGAAAAGCTGTTGACCCTGCTTAATGACAGACAGCGGCAGGAATTATTAAAATATATTTGTCATAGTCTGGAACAGCCCGTTTCTGCTGTTAAGCATCCATGTGCCACTTCTAATTCCAAAGCTCCCGGATATATAGACAAGCCTTTAACGGAGATTCGAGAAGGCGAACTGTACTTTTGTCTGGAATTGCGCAAGGTCTGTGTTGGTGATATGGAGATCGAATTGACGGTAAAAGAATTTGATGCTCTGTACCTACTTATATCAAACAGAAACCGGATATTGACCTTTGAGACCCTTGCCTGTCAGATATGGGGTAAGGAATATATCGATATTACAGCAAAGACAATCCATAATTTAATGAGCCGTGTCCGTCATAAACTTCAAGTTTCCTCTGATACCCGCAACTATATTGTCTGTGTTCGAGGCGTTGGATATAAATTCAATGCCGAAAATCAAAAGACAAATTTAGGGGAACTTTAGGACAACATGATGATGAAATGTCGATAGAATGAGGAAGTGTCTCTGTATAATGTCCCCATAAACAGGGGGAATCAACAAATAATATTCTAATCCGCTTGTTCTCCCCCGGATATGGGGGTAAACATGCACATTGGGTTAGTCCGATATTTCTACAGGAAACGACAACGATATAGCCTAATATCTTCTGGTGCCGTAGCTTACAAAGCTGCGGCGCTTTTTGTATCGACACATTTCTATCTTATCCCCCAATGTTCATCAAGATATGCCATTGAGCGCGCACCTGGAACCAAACAGGTATGCGCTCTTTTGCTATATACAAGCAGGACAAGCCTGGAGGACTACTCTGTAGCAGATGGTACTCCCGGCTGCCGCTCCCCGCCCTCTGGTTTCGATTTTGCCAGCTATCAACTTAAAAATCGAAATTGGAGGACACCCTAATGAAAGAGATCAATTTGAGGGATTACTACCCTTTTTATACAACAGATATGATCGTGGAAGTGCCGGACGAGGTTGCCGATTTGCTCTACGAATACAAATTGAGTGAGGCAGCTCATTTCCTGCGTACATACCGGCATAAGGCTTATTTTTCGCTGGACTATGATGCCAATGTTGAGCGTGACGCTCTGGTAATTGTCCTGACGCCTGCGGATATTTTGGAACGGAAAGAAGAAAATGCCAAGCTGTATCAGGCACTTGCCTCTTTGCCGGAGAAACAGCGGAATCGGATTTATGCGCATTATTTTCTTGGCATGAGCAAATCAGATATTGCAAAAGCGGAGGGCATCCATAAGAGCCGAATTACTCGTTCTATCAATGCCGGCTTGCGAAGTCTGGAAAAGTTTTTGAAAGAACTTTCCTGACAGACGGCAACTTTGCCCCCGAAAATGAAATGAATAATAGAGGGACATATTTTCGGCAGGACAAGCCTGGAGGGTGTGGCCGTGTGGCAGACGCCCCGGCACACAGCAGACGTGAATTGTCATAACTGCCCGCCCTCTCCTGTTCTTTGACAACTGAATATACGTTGCCATAGGTACGTCATTCTGTGTTCCGAGCGGCAAATGGGGCGGCGCAATGACAGACAGCTAAGGAGGTGATGCACCGGCTGTCCGAGCGATCCACGCAACCCATTGACCTGGCTGTGGCAGGCCGGGCGCGACAACGACGCAGATCACAATGGTACTTTTTCACAACCTCTCACGGACTTGAAGGGGAGTTCCTGCCCTGTGCGCTTGCTCTGGCAAAGCGGCGGCAATGGCGGGGCTATGATGCGGTAAAGCTGGCCGCAGCCTATGGCAGCCCCGCTCTGCTTGATGCAGGGCTGCCGGGGGGCGTGGCAAATACGGCATAACAAAATCGAAATCAGATACCATGAGCCGGGCCTGCTTCCTTATGGATGGGTCCGGCTTATTCATGTGGTTTTGATGTCACTATATTGCAGAACGGAAAGGAGCGTGTGCCATGCAGGAACCATATACTTTATCAGGACAGAAGGATATTTCTGCTGAACCGCTGGCGGATATTCGCCATGTGTCAGTAAATAAAGACTTATCCAGAGAAGAACGGATCGCCGAGTTTGTCCGGCAGATCAAAGACCCCTACTGCTTCAAGTGTGGCAAGTTTACTGTCCGGGCCAGCTTCGCCCAGGGCGGCGCTACACTGGAAGAATGTTTGCAGGGCGTCTTACGGTAAATTTTTTTGAATTGGGGGCTGCTTTTTCCCGCGGGGAGCGTTATAATATTCTTGGGAAAAGGAATTGAATAACGAATGTACGAACTGCACTCCTTGAATTGCGGGATTTTTCCGCGACGAAAGGAGTGTTTTTGTATGCAGGTTTACAGAGCGATCAAGTATATCCGTCTCTCTTATACGGATGACAAATCAACGGAAAGCGACAGTGTTGCGAACCAAAGAAAACTGATTGATAACTATATCGTCCAGCACCCGGAGATTGAGGTTGTGGACGAAAAGATTGACGACGGTTACAGCGGAGTCCTTTTTGACCGGCCAGCATTTCAGGAAATGATGGAACTTATCAAGGAAGGCAAAGCCAACTGTGTCATTGTCAAGGACCTGTCCCGGCTGGGACGTGAGTACATTGAAACAGGGCGCTATATGCGCCGGGTATTTCCTGCCTATGGGGTACGCTTTATTGCGATCAACGATAATGTGGACACCCTGAATGACACGGGCGACGATCTGACCGTTTCCGTAAAAAACATAATGAATGAGGCGTACAGCCGGGATATTTCCATTAAGACCCGGAGCGCCCTGGATGTGAAGCGGCGCAGCGGCGATTTTGTCGGGGCTTTCGCTGTCTATGGCTACATCAAGACCGGTGACAAGCACAAGCGCCTGGAGGTTGACGAGTATGCCGCCAATGTGGTACAGGACATTTTCAGGAAACGCCTGGAGGGGTTCAGTGCGGCACATATTGCAAATGAGCTGAACCGGCTGGGTATTCTCTCCCCGCTGGCATATAAAAGGAGCCAGGGGATGCCCCATGCAAAGGGAGGATATACAGATAAAAAGGACTGTCGCTGGTCGGCAACGACCATTATCCGTATTTTGCAGGACGAAACCTACACGGGTACGCTGGTGCAGGGCCGGCAGACCACACCCCACTTCAAATTAAAGGAGCGGGAAAACAAGCCGGAAGATGAATGGATTCGGGTGGAGGACACCCATGAAGCGATTGTGGAGCGGCACGACTTCGACCTGGTACAGAGGATCAAGCGGATCGATACCCGGACTTCCCCAAAGGAAAATAAGGTGTACCTGTTTTCCGGTATTCTGATCTGTGGGTGCTGCGGCTGCCGGATGACCCGGAAAACCAACCACTACAAAGGCAGGGAGTATCACTATTACTACTGCCCGACAGGAAAGAAAGGCGGCTGCAATGGTTCCGTCATGCTCAAAGAGGAAGATTTGATTGAGTGTGTCCGGGACAGTCTGAAAGGCCATATTGACAATGTGGCCTCCCTGGATGCCCTTCTCTCAGGTATCAGCCAGGAACGGATCAACCGGGAGCTGGCCCAGGAATATGCTGGGCAGATCGCCGCCAATGAAAAACGCATGGCAAAGATTGAGGGCTTCAAGACAAAGCTCTATGAGAACCTTGTCAGCGGCATTTTGACGAAAGAGGAATTTCTTTCTTATAAGCGCAAGTACAATGCGGATATTGACCTGCTGAAACAGGCCATTGCCGAGCTGAACGAAAAGCTGACCGATGTGCTGGAAAACCGGAGCGAGCGCAACCGCTGGATGGCCCATTTTATGAAGTTCTCCACTCTGGAGGATTTGGACCGCCGGGTGGTGGCACAGCTTATACGTAGCATTACAGTTTTGGGAAAGAATGACCTACATATTGAATTCAACTATCAGGATGAATACCAGAAGGCATTAAAGCTCGCAAAGCAGGCGGCGGAGACCGTTGTGCAGTTCAAGGAAAGGATGGTGGGATAAATGGCAAGAAAGAGCAGAAAGAATCAGACGGCAACGCCGGTGTGCGATACTTCCCTCTATATCCGCACCGCCCTTTATATCCGGCTGTCCGTGGAGGATAACAAAAAGCGCGGACATTCCATTGAGAACCAAAAGCTGGTGCTGGAAAACTTTCTGGCAGGAAGGCCGGAATTTGTTGTTTACAACACCTATGTGGACAACGGCGCTACAGGCACCAATTTCCACCGTCCGGGTTTCCAGCAGATGCTTTCTGATATTGAGGCCGGGCTGATCGACTGTGTGATCGTAAAGGATTTGTCCCGGCTGGGACGCAATTCCATTGATACCGGCTACTATATCGAGCAGTATTTCCGGGCGCATCAGATACGCTTTATCGCCCTAACAGACCAGTTTGACACAGCGGATGCCAGCAACCTTCACGGCGGTATTATGCTGCCCCTGAAAAACATGATAAATGAAGCCTATGCGCTGGACATTGGGCGCAAGATCAAAGCCCAGGCAAGGCAGGCCATGAAAGACGGTGAATACATTGGCGCACGGGCCCCTTATGGCTACCGGAAAGACCCGGAGAACTGCCATAAACTGCTCATTGACCCGGAGGCCGCCGAGGTTGTATTTCAGATTTTCCAGTGGGCTTATGAGCATGTAGGGCTGAATGATATTGCCCGCAGGCTGAACGAACAGGGCATACAGACGCCCAGCCACCGGAAACGTGCCACGGGCGAGATCACCCATGAAAACCTGGTCGGCTCCGGCAAATGGCAGACCCGCACGGTTGCAAAGATACTGGACAGTGAAGTTTATACCGGTGATCTGGTGCAGGGCAAGACAAAAATTGTGGACCACCAGCAGGTACAGGCAGACGAGGATAACCTGATTATCGCCACCAATACCCATGAGGCCATTATCAGCCATGAAGTTTTTGAGGCAGTAAAGGCATACCGCAGGCAGGTGTGCGAAGAAAGCAAGGCACATGAGGTTGACCCTTATACCCCGAACATCTTTAAGGGGAAAGTGTTCTGCGCCCACTGTGGCGGCAGCCTCCATCGGCAGCGCAATAAGCGGAAGAAAGGGTCGGATGTTTACCTGTTCCATTGTCTCACCAAAAGCCGTGTAGACAAGAACGGGTGCCTGGGTGTTTCCGTCACCGAAAAGGATCTGCTCGATGCTGTTGTTGCCATATTGCAGCAGGAATTGACGGTTGCTTTAGGTAATTATTCCTTTGTCTTAGAGGCAGAGGTAAAACGGAAGAAAGAGCGTGATGATCTGAAAGCGGGCATTTCCGCAAAGAAGCAGGAAATTGATAGGAACCGCCGTTTTGTCCGTGGTCTTTATGAGAACTTCGTGCAGAAAGTGCTTACCAGTGAAGAATACTTCACCATGAAAAAGGATTATGAAGCAGCCATTGCCAAACTCTCTGACGAGATCAGCACTTTGGAAAACGGGCTTGCCGTCATGGACGCTCAGCTTGCCAAATATAAGGAGCTGGAACAGGATGCAAAAGTCCTGGAAAAAGATCATACCCTGACCGCTGCCCTGATTGACAGGCTGATTGAGAGGATCGAGATTACCCATGACAAGGAAATCCGTGTGAGCTTCCGCTTCAAGAGTGAATTTGAGGAATATGGAAAGGCGGTGGAACAATGCAGAAATTTGTAATCGCATTTTATATCCGTCTTTCTTTGGAGGACACAAAAACCGAAAGCATGAGTATTCCCAACCAGCGGGCGATCCTGCGGGAACACGCCATGTCGCTGGCGGAATGGGACCGGGCCGAGGTTTTGGAGTTTGTAGACAACGGGCACAGCGGCGCAAATTTTGAGCGTCCTGCCGTTCAGGAGCTTTTGGAAATGGTTCAGGCCGGAAAGATCGACTGTATCATGGTGAAAGACCTTTCCCGCTTTGGCCGTAACAGCATTGAGACCGGATATTTCATTGAGCGGGTATTTCCCCTGTACCATACGCGGTTTATCTCTGTCAGTGATGATTTTGACACCATCAATTTCAAGGGAGATACCGGGGGCATTGATGTGGCCTTTAAGTATCTTATCAGTGAGTGCTACAGCCGGGATATGTCGGTCAAGACGAAAACCGCCAAATACGCAAAAATGCAGCGCGGCGAGTACCAGAGCAAGATTTGCCCCTATGGGTACCGGAAAAGCGCGGATGGACGTATGGAGATTGACGAGAATGTGGCTGAAATTGTCCGCCTGATCTTTCGGTGGGCTGCCGAGGGAACCACAGCGGCGGAGATTACCAGGAAGTTGTTCCGGCGGAATATCCCCACACCTGGAGAATACCGCAAGAGCAAGGGACAGAGCTTCTATGATGTATCGCGGACGCATGGAACATGGAGCAGTTCAACCGTCCTGCGTATGTTGGAGGATGAACGCTATATCGGCACCTATGTCATAGGCAAGCGGGCTGTTACCGAGATCGGCGGGCACCGCATAAGGATGAAAGATGAAAGCGAATGGTACAAGATACCGGATCACCATCCGGCGATTGTCAGCAAAGAGTTATTCGAGCAGGCAAAAGCCGGCATACGCCGCTTTTCTATCCCAAACAAAAAGCAGCATGATTACCCTCTACGCGGGAAAGTGTTCTGCGGCTGCTGCGACCATGCACTGTCACGGACTACACAATATCCGAAGTTCTATTGTCGGCACTCCCAGGTAAACACGGATTTTGCTTGTCATGGTATGTCGGTCAAGGCGGAGGAATTGGAAACGGCTGTATTTCAGATCATCCGGGCACAGGTAGATACCGTGCTGGGGGTTGATGGAGACGGCAAAGACAACCTTGATTTGCAGGTTATTCAGCAAGCAGAATATGAGAAGAAAGTTCAGGTTTTGCAGGATGCCAAACGGCAGCTTTATGAGCAGTTTGCCCTTGGTGAGATCGACCTGGGCACTTACAAAGAGCAGAAAGCCAGATATGACGCAGAGCTGGTCCGAGTGAAGAATGTCTGCACAATGGCAGCGGCACAGACCAAACAGGCCCAGGCAGACTATGAGGCCAAAGTCAAGCGGCGGGAAATCATAAGGGAAGTTTCCGGGGCCGACAGTCTGACACAATCACTGATTGATGCCTTAATTGACAAGGTGTATGTGTTTCCTGGAAACCGGATCGAGATAGTCTATAAAATGCAGGATGTCTTTAACATTTCAGCAAACAGGGGAACAGGCAATGAAAGCGGCGTTTTACTGTAGAATCGGCAACCAAGTGTTTGCATGTGTTTTACCGGATGAAAGGCACAAGTTGAGGGCCTTCCTTAATGCCGAGCAAAAGCGCGAAGCACAGGAAAGCCCTAAGAGAAATCGCCATTTCAAATTTGAAAAAAGATAGAAATTTTTTTGTCGTGGGCTTGACATACGGGTGTCGAATATCATGGATTCTGATTCTCTTGACTCCCGCTTTTTCTGATCCCCGGATCATCTCATGATGAAGAAAACTTTTTGTGATCTGGAACATCCGGTCATCATCTTTAAATCCATACAGCATAGCCAGATATTCTTGAAGTTCCTCACAAAGAAAATCCGGAATGGATACGGTACGGTTACTTTTCTCTGTCTTAGGATCAGTAATATAATCTTGTCCCTTTATTCTCTGATAAGATTTTGTAACAGAAATAGTTTTGGCAGAAAAGTCTATATCTGCAGGTGTCAAAGCAAGAAGTTCTCCCACTCTCAAGCCAGTCCAGAACAGAACTTCAAATGCGTAATATGCCTGTGGTTTATCAATAATTGCCTCTGAAAATTTCTTATATTCTTCCTTCGTCCAAACCAACATTTCTTTTCTCCTCTCTCCACCCATACTTCCGGCCTTTCTGACCGGATTTTCTTTCAGTTCATATAGCCTGATTCCGTGGTTGAATATAGCGCTCAACTGTGACTGCAAGGTTTTCAGATATACTTTTGAATATCCATTTCCATCTTCATCACGGAATGACATCATTTCATTCTGCCACCGCACCACGTCTGCCGCTTTGATTTCATTCATTTTCTTATTACCAAAATAAGGCAGTAATTTTGTCTTGATGATATGCTCTTTAGTGAGCCATGTATTATACTTTAACCGTGGTTTCATATCCTCCGCATAGACTTCTACAAAATCCTTAAATAACATATCCAGAGAAGCCTCCTGCTTCTGCCGGAATGTTTTTTCCCAGTCCAGGGCCTCCCTTTTGGTCTTAAAGCCTCTTTTCTTCTTTTTCTTATTATTACCTTGCCAGTCCCGGTAATAAAATGCCACATACCATGTATTTCTCTCCGTATCTTTGTATGCTGCCATCACTTAACCTTCTTTCAATCCATAAAATCGCTCTTCATAATACTTCCTACTCACCCGGCCGGCCACAGTAAGGTATCCTTTCGCATTCAATTCATCATTCATCTGACGAACTAATTTGTAAGCAAAGGGCTTTGACACTCCTAGATCCTTTGCCACAGTTTCTGCAGTTACAAATAATGTATTTTCCATGATCATTCCTTCTTTCCAGACGTCCTGCGCCTACTATATCGCACATCAACGAATAAGTGAAATGTACGCTATTTTCTATCGCAGACTTGACACACCCAAATGAAACTGGTCCATGTTCATCACATCAGCTTCATTCAATAATATTTCTTCCTTATTAAATAGTCATATCCCTGCCGCACGTTACAGAACATGCATGTTTCCTTTATTGTCTGGTTCTGATCCGCCCGGATGATAAAATGCTCCTTTGAATTGTAAAATGGCTTTGCACACACCGGGCATAAACACATCAGAACCGGCTTGTCCAGTTTTTTAATTTCCATGCTTGTGCGCAGCGCTTTCTCTACCTTGTTCATCTGATCCCGGTTTAATCTGCCAACATAATCATCCAACCGCCTTTTATCCACTGTCCGGATCTGCTCCAACAGCACAAAGGACTCTTTCTCCAGACCTCTGATTCCATTTATTGGTACATGTGTCGGCAGTTTGGTCTTTGGCTGGCTCGTAATAGCCGCAACAATAACCGTTGGACTGTGCTGATTTCCCCGGTTGTTCTGGATGATCAGCACGGGGCGGTATCCGCCCTGCTCACTCCCGAAAACAGGATTCAGATCTGCATGATAGATCTCTCCACGCCGCATTACTTGTTCTTCCACAATCACATCTCCTTCCGCTATATGCCTTAGAACTTTCTTTGTCCGTAAGGCGTTCTCCCGCTCATTGGAAACAATCACTTAGAACGGATATGTA
>ERZ1090862.422-NODE-422-length-18951-cov-5.584621_pt1 | contig 18951 bp, 17 predicted proteins | sample MGYA00478481_ERZ1090862 | MGnify/ENA primary metagenome ERZ1090862 (study PRJEB33644, sample SAMEA5815745) | chicken gut metagenome | biome: Chicken; feature: Gastrointestinal Tract; material: Caecum | place: Ireland | collected 2019-01-01 | study: A study of the... | reverse complement strand
ATTATTAAGTTTAGCTTACTTCAATCTGACAAATTTCTTTATAGTTGCAGATGTAGTGACAAAAAGCGAAAGAAAGAGGGTAAAAAAATGGGACTACTTACATTTAAAGGTGGCCTTCATCCTTACGATGGAAAGGATCTCAGTAAAGATAAACCGATTACTGAATACCTGCCGCAGGGAGAGATGGTCTATCCTTTGAGCCAGCATATCGGCGCCCCTGCTGTACCTTGTGTGGCGAAAGGAGACCGGGTGCTGGTCGGCCAGAGAATTGCGGAAGCCGGCGGTTTTGTTTCCGCTAACATTCACAGTTCTGTTTCCGGTACAGTGAAAGCTGTCGAACCAAGGATGACTGTTTCCGGCGCGAAGGTGAACAGCATTATCGTGGAGAACGACGGACAGTACGAACAGGCAGAGTTTACGCCTGTGGCAGACCGCACTCCGGAAGCGGTGATTGCCGCTGTCAGAGAGGCAGGTATTGTGGGCCTCGGCGGTGCGGGCTTCCCGACGCATGTGAAGCTTTCTCCAAAAGAACCGGATAAGATTGATACCATTATTATCAACGGAGCGGAATGTGAGCCGTATATCACGGCGGACTACCGCTGCATGATGGAGATTCCGGAACAGGTGATTTCCGGTCTGAATCTGATTCTTTCCCTGTTCCCGAAGGCAAAAGGGGTTATTGGAATAGAAGATAACAAACCGGACGCCATCGCAAAAATGCGCGAATTGTGCAAGAGCGAATCCCGCATTGAGGTGGCAGAACTGAAGACAAAATATCCGCAGGGAGCGGAACGTTCTCTGATCTATGCGATTACAGGACGTGCCATCAACTCCGGTATGCTTCCGGCGGACGCCGGCTGCATTGTGGATAATGTGGCCACAGCCATCGCCATCCATGAGGCGGTGACCATGGGCAAGCCTCTTTATGAGAGAGTGGTGACAGTGACCGGTGACGCGGTGAATGCTCCGGGTAACTTTAAGGTCAAAGCCGGAACGAACGCGGCAGAGCTGGTGGAGGCAGCCGGTGGATTTAAGACCCGTCCGGAGAAGGTGATTTCCGGCGGCCCTATGATGGGAATGGCACTGGGAACCCTGGATGTTCCCTGCGGAAAGACGTTTTCTTCTCTGCTGTGCTTTACCAAAGATGAGGTGGCGGTCTGTGAACCTGGCAACTGTATCCGCTGCGGCCGCTGCGTGGAAGTCTGTCCTGCGGGCCTGATGCCTACGAAGCTCTCTGAGGTGGCAGATCATGGAGATTTTGCGCTGTTTGATCAGTTAAACGGATGTGAATGTGTGGAATGCGGATGCTGTTCCTACGTTTGTCCGGCTAAGAGAAGATTAACCCAGTCCATGAAGACCGGACGCCGGGAGGCGCTGGCTTTAAGACGGAAGAAAGCATAGCATAAGGAGAGGTGAAAAATGAACGAACAATTATATAACGTATCAGCCAATCCTCATGTAAGGGATAAGGCTTCTACTCAGAGCATCATGCGGGATGTGATCATCGCGCTGCTTCCGGCCACCATCTTTGGTTTCTGGAATTTTGGTGTGAAGGCGATCATCAATACTGTGATTTGTATTCTGGCCTGTGTGATCAGTGAATACATATGGCAGCGTTTTATGCACAAAAAGATAACCATCAATGATCTGAGCGCAGCGGTGACAGGTCTTTTGCTGGCGCTGAACCTGCCGCCGGAAGTACCATTCTGGATTCCGGTCATCGGCGGTGTGTTCGCGATCATCGTGGTAAAACAGGTATTCGGCGGCCTGGGACAGAACTTCATGAACCCGGCGCTGGGCGCCCGCTGTTTTCTGTTGATTTCCTTTGCGGGAATCATGACGAATTTCTCCTATCACGGATTCGGAGGAAGCTTTGACGCCGTAACTTCCGCTACCCCGCTGGCAGCGCTTAAAGCCGGTGAGGCGGTTAATATCAAGGATATGTTCCTGGGCGTGATTCCGGGAACCATCGGAGAGACTTCTTCTCTGCTCTTGATCATCGGAGGCATCTATCTGATCGCCAGAAAGGTCATCAGCTGGAAGATTCCGGTGTGCTACATTGTGACATTGGGAATTTTTGTTCTGCTCTTCGGCGGACATGGATTTGATTTGACATATCTGGCAGGCCATCTGTTCGGCGGAGGTCTGATGCTCGGTGCTTTCTTTATGGCAACGGACTATGTGACCTCCCCGATCACTCCTGTCGGAAAGATTGTTTTTGGTATTCTGCTGGGTATCTTTACGGGAATCTTCCGTCTCTTCGGAGGTTCCGCGGAAGGTGTATCCTACGCGATCATCTTCTGTAACCTGCTGGTACCTCTGATTGAAAGATTTACCACTCCTGCCGCATTTGGAAAAGGAGGTAAGAAGAAATGAATGCATTGATCAAAGACTGTATTAAGCTTGTGACCATCACGGTCATTGCCGGCGCGGCTCTCGGTGCGGTTTACGGCATCACAAAAGAACCGATCGCGGCGCAGGAAGAGAAAACACAGATGGAAGCCTATGCTGCCGTATTTCCTGACGCAGCGGATTTCGAGGAAGTAGATGGATTCAGTCCGGAAGCAGCCGCAAAAGTTCTGGCGTCCGGTGATAATCCTATCGACGGTCACGAAGATGATGAGATCACCTCTGTGGTTGAGGCGGTGGACGCTTCCGGAGAGGCCCTCGGATATATTTTTAATGTGACCACCGCGGAAGGATACGGCGGGGATATTTCCCTCACCGTCGGTATCCAGGCGGACGGAACTGTCAACGGATATTCTATTTTATCCATCAATGAGACAGCGGGTCTTGGCATGAATGCTCAGGATGCAGAATGGGCAGATCAGTTTGCCGGCAAACAGGTGGATGCCTTTACCGTGGTGAAAGATGGCTCCGGTGCCAACGATGACGCCAAAATCGATGCCATTTCCGGCGCGACCATCACCAGTAATGCGGTCACTGGTGCGGTGAACAGCTGTATCATTTACTTCCATACATTAGAAGGGGGGAACTAAAGATGAAAAATAATCCTGTTGAAAGACTGATTAACGGTATCATCAAAGAAAACCCGACTCTTGTGCTCACCCTCGGTATGTGTCCGACCCTGGCGGTCACCACTTCCGCCATCAATGGTATCGGTATGGGCCTGTCCACAACAGCCGTATTGATGTTTTCCAACCTGGTAATTTCACTTCTCAGGAATTTTATTCCGGACAGAGTCCGGATTCCGGGATACATTGTTGTCATTGCCTCTCTGGTCACCATCGTGCAGTTTTTACTGCAGGCGTACGTGCCTTCTGTCAATGACTCCCTGGGTGTATATATCCCGCTGATCGTTGTGAACTGTATCATTCTCGGCCGTGCGGAAGCGTATGCCGGCAAGAACGGCCCGGTGAATTCTTTCTTTGACGGTCTGGGAATGGGACTTGGATTTACTCTTTCCCTGACGATTCTCGGCGCTTTCCGTGAGCTTCTGGGTGCGGGAACGATTTTTGGTTTCACGGTATTATCAGAATCCTTCTACACACCGATCACCATCTTTATTCTGGCTCCGGGCGCGTTCTTCGTATTGTCCTGTCTGGTTGCCATTCAGAACAAGATCAAGAACCGGAAACCGAAAGCACCTGGCCAGCCGAAGACAACAGGCGGATGTGGAGACTGTTCTCAGTGTACCAACAGCGCCTGCGGAAGCCGCAGTTTCTTTGACATGACCGTGGACCAGAAGAAGGATAACGAATAGGAGGGAAAGTAGAATATGGAAACATTATTGTTGATCATTATCAGTTCTGCCATTGTCAATAACGTTGTCCTCAGCCAGTTCCTCGGCCTGTGTCCGTTCCTGGGCGTATCCAAAAAAGTAGATACCGCCCTGGGTATGGGAGTTGCTGTTATCTTCGTTATTACAATCTCAGCGTTCATAACATCGTTAATTTATAAATTTATTCTTGTCACTCTGGGACTTGAATATCTGCAGACCATTGTGTTTATTCTGGTCATCGCCGCACTGGTACAGTTTGTGGAAATGTTCTTAAAGAAGTCCGTTCCATCCCTCTACGAGGCGCTGGGCGTATATCTTCCGCTGATCACCACCAACTGTGCGGTACTCGGTGTTGCCCTTAACTCTGTAACTTACGGTTACAATATTCTGGAATCCACCGTTTACGGTTTTGGTATCTCCTTTGGTTTTACGATTTCCATCGTTATTCTGGCGGGTATCCGGGAAAAAATGGAATACAATGAAATCTCTGCCTCATGGAAAGGCATGCCGATCGTTCTCGTGACGGCAGGGCTTATGTCCATTGCCTTTTTCGGCTTTTCAGGTATTATTTAACAGGAGGGAAAAAAGATGAGTGTAACTGGAATTATCCTTGCGGCAGCCGTTGTCGGAGGAACAGGTCTTGTGATTTCCATTCTTCTTGGTATTGCCTCCGAGAAGTTTAAAGTGCCTGTGGATGAAAAGGAAATCGCAGTGAGAGAATGTCTGCCGGGAAACAACTGCGGCGGCTGCGGCTTTGCCGGCTGTGACGCCCTGGCAAAAGCTATCGCCCAGGGAGAAGCGGCGGTAGGAGCCTGTCCGGTGGGAGGTCCTGCCGTGGCGGCAAAGATCGGAGAGATCATGGGTGTGGAAGCCGGAGATATGGAGAAAAAGGTGGCCTTCGTCAAATGTGCCGGAACCTGTGAGAAGGCTTCATCCAAATATAAATATTTCGGCAATGAGGACTGTGTGTCCGCTGTGAGCGTGCCTGGCGGCGGCCCGAAGGCCTGTGAATACGGATGTACTGGCTTTGGCAGCTGTGTGAAGGTCTGCGATTTTGACGCTATCCATATCGTAAATGGCATCGCCCTGGTGGATAAAGAGAAGTGTGTGGCCTGCGGCAAATGTGTGGATACCTGTCCGAAGTCTCTGATCGAACTGGTTCCGTACAGCGCCCAGCACAAGGTGGCATGTAATTCAAAAGCCTTTGGCAAGGCGGTGAAAGAAGTCTGTGCGGCCGGCTGTATCGGCTGTAAGCTCTGCGTGAAGACCTGTGAAGACGGAGCCATCACTGTAGAGAACAATATTGCCCATATCGATTACAGCAAATGTACCGGATGTGGTAAATGTGCGGAGAAATGTCCGGCAAAAGTAATTCTGTAATTCTTAAGAATTTATGAAGATGTTCACAAAAAGGTTATTTCCCTTAATAAAAATGCAAGGGAAATAGCCTTTTTTTTTCACACTTAAGGAGTATTATGTATAAAGAAAAAAGAGAAAGTGAATGGAGACAGATATGGCATATTCAAAATTCCGCGGTACTTACCGCAGTGCAAATCATAAAAACAGAATTCATTATTATATATTCGAACCGGAAACCGACCTGCGGGCCATCCTGCAGATTACCCATGGGTGGAAGGATTACATAGAGAGAAACGAAGAACTCATCCAGTTTTTTACGGATCACGGCGTGATGGTCTGCGGCTGTGATTTTATCGGCCACGGACGTTCTTCCGAGGAGAAAGATCTGGGACAGCTGGAAGAAGAGGACGGCTGGTCCTGTCTGGTAAAAGATGTCAAGCGGCTGGCAGCTTATATCAAGAGAGAATATCCGGGGATCCCGTTTTTCCTTTACGGTCACGGCATGGGGTCTCTGGTGACACGGCTTTGCTGTCTGTACGAATTTCCGTGGGACGGCGTGATTCTCTCCGGCACCAGCAGCAAACAGAAGTACTGCCGCCGGGCGATCCTTTTCACAGCGCTGATGCGGCGTTTCAAGGGACTGAATCACCGGAGCTGCTTCCTGGAAAGTATGATTTACCGGAGACTGAACCGGAAGTTCCGCCGGGAGAAAGATTGTCTCTCCTGGTTCAGCGCGGATGAGGAAGTGAGGGAGCGTTACGGCTCCGACAAACGTTCTCAGTTCCGGTTTACCTTAAGTGCTTATGAGAATATTTTCAAGATGCTGGGACTGGTCTCCACCAGAAAGTGGTATCATTCCATTGACAAGGAACTGCCGATCCTTCTGATCAGCGGAAAAGAGGACCCCATCGGTAATTTCGGCAAAGGCATCACGGAGATCTATCACAGGCTTTCCGATCAGGGGTGCTGTGTACAGATGAAGCTTTACGACGGCATCCGCCATGAACTGCAGAGCGATCCGGACCGGAATATCGTTTTTCATGATATGCTGGAGTGGATGAAAAAATATGTGGAGGAACCAGACGGCGTAAACGGCATATACTGAAAAAAAGAGTCTTTTTATGCATGTTCGATTTTGGGAGCTTGGAAACCGGGAAGTGATCAACTGCAAGGACGGGAAAAAACTGGGCTGTGTGGGTGATGTGGAGATTGATCTTGGAAACGGATGCATCACCTGCCTTTTTGTGCCCGTAGGGAGCAAGTACTGCGGCTGTATGGGGAAAAGGGGAGAATACAGGATCCCCTATGGCTGTGTCGTCAAGATCGGCGTGGACATCATCCTGGTGGACATTGATGAGAAGAAATGTTTTGTGAAACTATAAATCGGGATTTGTAAAGGTGGTAACAGCTATCTGTTCAGACGGACAATGACGTAAGGGCACATACGGATTCGCCCGTCTCGGCCCTCAGTCGGACTGACCAGGGATATCCTTGTAAAATGACTATATCAGTCCTCCCTCACAGCTCGCGGTCGAAAGCCGTATGTGTCCAAAACGTCATCTGCCTGTTGAAAAGCCTTTGTTCCACCTTTGCAAAAATCCTGTGCTACGTTGGCAAAACAGCAGGCTATGGCTACAGACGAATAGCGGATACCCAAATTTATGGTCGTGTCTGTCTGGCATGAACCTGCAGAGCAAGCCGCACAGGTAGCTCTTGTGTCGGTTTGAATCAGGTATTTTTGTTATCATCCGGGTGATGCAGGAGACAGGGATTTGCGGCATGTGTGATCATGATAGAAAAACGGATCAGGGAAGATCGACGACGACTGTGAGCGCAGGCGTCGATGACAGTCATAGAAAGAGGAGCATCTGTCAGCCTGCCGAAGTGGAGGAGGAAACTTCCCTGACTCCGTTTTTCTGTGATACATATAAAGCTGCAAATTCCGTCTGTTCTTATTCACCGGGATCATTTCAAAACCTATAGGTTCAAAGCGACAAATCCCAATTTTGGAAAAGCCAAGCCGGCAGAAACAGTGCATGTCTCTGCCGGCTCGTCTTTTTTCTTATCTTTTTACAATGCGGTGTGCAATTACTGAATCCGTTCTACGATCTGATCGTACAAGTCGAGAACGCAGTGCTCGTTCTTATCAAAATGCACGCAGTTTAAGCAGCTTGGCGTCTTGCAGTCACAACTGGAATTCTTGGCTGCGTACTCGCTGGAAACCGGATCATATTTGCTGCAGGCTTCCGCCACTTCCTGATAGGTCTGTTTTGAACTTTTCATAATACATTTTCCTCCTGCATAGTTTAAAGATAGTGAATCAAAAAGAGTGCCCGCGGTATCCGGGACGAAAGGTCTGTCCCTTTTCCGGGGTCAGGAGGTAGTATGTGAAAAGCAAAAAAAATTATGCAGATAAATGATTCCGGATGGAGAAGAATTTATCTGTCACATTTTTTATTCCGGATAGACGAGATTCTTTTCGGTCGGATTCTCCAGAGCTTCATCCAGATATTTTTTGGCCAGGAATCTTGCCATCGGCAGATTCTGATCCAGGTAATTGCCGCAGTCCTTTGGAGCGGCTCCCGGAATCTCGCCTTCATAGGAAGCGATGAAACGGAAAGTATCGCGGACAAGGGAAACCACGTCTTTGGATTCATAGTCACCGGCGAGAATCAGATAGCAGCCGGTGCGGCATCCCATCGGCCCAAAGTAGATGACCTTTTCTTTCCAGTCCGGTTCATTCCGCAGATAGGTGGCAGCCAGATGTTCAATGGTGTGGAGCTCTGCGGTATTCATCACAGGCTCGCGGTTTGGCGCGCACATACGAAGATCAAAGGTGGTGAGAACTTCCTGTCCCACGTAGTCTTTTCTTGAAACATAGACACCCGGAATGAGATCCAGATGATTAACGGTAAAACTTGCAATTTTTTCCATGGTATTCTCCTTCATATATGTAATGATCAATTGACAGGTATTGCGGAGGTTCCGGTACGATCTATAAATTTCTGTGTCAGAACCCCGATATCATGTACATGATATATAATTTTTCCAAAAAGGTCAACCGCGAAATGAATAGTAAATATTCGGCGATCCGGGAAAACTATAAGTAAAATATCCAAAAAAAACGAGAAAAATCCTCGTTTTTCGTCAATTTTCCCTTTTTTTGCGAAAAGAGAAAAACCGGTTTGAAAGAGCGGCAAAAAATGTTATCATGAATAAGACAAAATATGCCCAGGTCTGTTGTCGTGGAAGAGTTTTGTCCGGGCGGCGGATCCTGAATATGGATGTTTCTATAGATTTTGGAGGTAAGTATGAATCAGGTAAGAAGATTGTATGTGGAAAAGAAACCGGATTACGCGGTGAAGGCAAAAGAACTGGCAGAAGAACTGCAGTCCTATCTGTTCCTGAAAGATATTCAGAGAGTCAGAGTGCTGATTCGCTACGATATGGAGAATGTTTCCGAGGAGACCTATCAGAAGGCCATGGGAACAGTATTTTCTGAGCCGCCGGTGGATTATATATACGAGGAGAGCTTCCCGAAGGAAGAGGGAGACCGCGTATTTAGCGTGGAATACCTGCCGGGACAGTTTGATCAGCGGGCAGACTCTGCAGTACAGTGTCTGCAGCTTTTGAATGAAAAGGAAGAACCGATCATCCGCTCTGCGACCACCTATGTGCTGTCCGGAGAGATTACCGATGAAGAATTTGACAAAATCAAAGAATACTGTATCAATCCTGTGGATTCCAGAGAGACCGATGAGACCAAACCGGAGACCCTGATTATGGAATATGAGGAGCCTGCGGATGTTTCCGTATTCGAAGGATTCAAGGATATGCCGGAAGAGGAGTTAAAAGCGTTATATGACTCCCTGGGTCTTGCCATGACGTTCAAGGATTTCCTGCATATTCAGAATTATTACCGCGGTGAGGAACACCGGGATCCAACCATGACAGAGATCCGCGTGCTGGATACTTACTGGTCTGACCACTGCCGCCACACCACATTTTCTACGGAATTAAAGGACATTTCCTTTGAAGAGGGCCCGTACAAGGAACTCTTTGAGAAGACCTTTGAAGAATATAAGAGAGACAGAGAAGATGTCTACGGAGACCGGAAAGATAAGTTCATCTGCCTGATGGATCTGGCTGTGATGGGCATGAAGAAGCTGAAAAAAGACGGAATCCTTGACAACATGGAAGAGAGCGACGAGATCAACGCCTGCTCCATCGTGGTTCCTGTGGAGTTTGAGGATAAGACAGAGGAATGGCTCATCAGCTTTAAGAATGAGACGCACAACCATCCGACGGAGATCGAACCTTTCGGTGGAGCTGCCACCTGTCTGGGCGGTGCCATCCGTGACCCGCTGTCAGGACGCTCCTACGTATATCAGGCAATGCGTGTGACCGGATGTGCGGATCCGACCGTTCCGATGTCCGAGACCTTAAAGGGCAAACTGCCACAGAGAAAGCTGACGGTCGGTGCCGCTCAGGGTTACAGCTCCTATGGCAATCAGATCGGTCTGGCCACCGGTCTTGTGGATGAGATTTATCATCCGGGTTATGTGGCAAAACGTATGGAGATCGGAGCAGTCATGGGTGCAGCTCCGAGAAAGAATGTGATTCGTGAATCTTCCGATCCGGGCGATATCATCGTGCTGCTGGGCGGACGGACAGGAAGAGATGGCTGCGGCGGAGCCACAGGATCTTCCAAGGCACACACTACCTCTTCCATCGATACCTGCGGAGCGGAAGTACAGAAAGGTAATCCTCCGACAGAGAGAAAGATTCAGAGACTGTTCCGGAGAGAGGAAGTCAGCCGTCTGATCAAGAAATGTAACGACTTCGGCGCCGGCGGCGTTTCCGTTGCCATCGGTGAGCTGGCGGACGGCCTGCAGATCAATCTGGACAAAGTTCCGAAGAAATATGCCGGTCTGGACGGAACAGAGCTTGCCATCTCCGAATCTCAGGAGCGTATGGCAGTAGTCCTTTCTCCGAAGGATGTGGATCAGTTTCTGGCTTACGCCGCTGAGGAGAACCTGGAAGCCGTAGCGGTGGCAGAAGTGACCGAAGAGAAACGTCTGGTTATGAGCTGGAGAGGCAAGGAGATCGTCAACCTGTCCAGAGCTTTCCTGGATACCAATGGTGCGCATCAGGAGACCAACGTCATCGTGGAGATGCCGGAAAAAGAAGAGTGTTACTACGAGAAACAGGAACCGATCACCGATGTGAAAGAAACATGGCTTCGCACACTGTCTGACCTCAACATCTGCTCCAAGAAAGGACTGGTGGAGATGTTTGACAGTTCCATCGGCGCAGCTACCGTTCTGATGCCATACGGCGGAAAGACACAGACCACGCCAATCCAGACCATGGTGGCGAAGCTTCCGGTGATGGAGGGCAAGACAGATCTTGCCACCATGATGTCTTATGGTTTTGATCCGTATCTGTCCAGCTGGAGCCCGTACCACGGCGCTGTCTATGCGGTTCTGGAGTCCGTTGCCAAGATCGTGGCAGCCGGCGGGGATTACAAGAAGATCCGTCTGACTTTCCAGGAATACTTTGAACGGCTGGGTGAGGATCCGCATCGCTGGGGTAAACCGTTTGCGGCCCTGCTGGGAGCTTATGACGCACAGAAAGGATTCGGCATCCCGTCCATCGGAGGAAAAGACAGTATGTCCGGCTCCTTTGAGAATATCGATGTGCCGCCGACGCTGGTTTCCTTTGCCGTTGATTATACGAAGGCATCCCACATCGTGTCTCCGGAATTTAAGAAACCGGGCAACAGCCTGCTTCTGGTGGAGATTCCGTTTGATTCCTTCGGTATTCCGGATTATCAGAAAGCAGGAGAACTGTATGACAAGATTCACTGCCTCACCAAAAAAGGCGTGATCATTTCCGCCTATGCGCTCGGTGCCGGCGGACTCATTGAGGCCATCAGCAAAATGAGCTTTGGTAACCGTTATGGTGTTAAGATTGTCGATGATCTTCCTCTGGAAGAATTAAATAAAAAACGTTACGGCTCCATCCTTCTGGAACTGGAGAACTCCCATATCGCCGATGTGGACAGCGAGTACTGCACCTACATCGGACAGGTAAATGAAGATGAGTGCATCACCGTCCGCGATGTGGAGATTCCGTTTGATGAGATGCTGGACGCATGGGAGAGCCCTCTGGAATCCGTATTCCCGACAAAGACAAAGGCCGGTACAAGAAATGTATCTCAGCCGCTGTACAGCAGCAGAGAATTCTTCATCTGCAAGAACAAGGTTGCTGTGCCGAAGGTATTTATTCCTGTCTTCCCGGGAACGAACTGTGAGTACGATTCCGAAAAGGCCTTCCGCCGTGCAGGAGCTGAGGTGGAGACCATCGTATTCAGAAATCAGTCTGAATCCGATATCCTGGAGTCTGTGGATGCCTTTGAAAAAGCCATTTCCCAGGCGCAGATCATTATGTTCCCGGGCGGTTTCAGTGCCGGAGATGAGCCGGAAGGTTCCGCCAAGTTCATCGCTTCCGTCTTCCGCAACGAGAAGATCAAAGAGGCTGTGATGAAGCTTCTCAACGAGAGAGACGGTCTTGCGCTGGGTATCTGTAACGGATTCCAGGCGCTGATCAAGCTGGGACTTCTTCCTTACGGCGAGATCGTGCCGCAGACAGAAGATTCTCCGACTCTGACCACCAACGAGATCGGACGTCATGTATCTACCATGGTTTATAACAAGGTTATCACCAACAAGTCCCCGTGGCTCAAAGGCGCGGTCATCGATGAAGTGTACACAGTGCCGGTATCCCATGGAGAGGGACGTTTCGTTGCCAGCGATGAGTGGATCGAGAAGCTCTTCAAGAATGGTCAGGTGGCAACGCAGTACGTGAACCTGAAGGGAACACCGACCATGGATATCCGCTATAATCCGAACGGGTCTTATTATGCCATTGAAGGTATCATCAGTCCGGATGGCCGTATCTTAGGTAAGATGGGACATTCCGAGCGTATGGGAGAAAACGTGGCAAAGAATATTTACGTAAAACAGAATATGCGTCTGTTTGAGAGCGGCGTGAAATATTTTAAATAAAGCTCTGTGAGAGGACGCCTTTCAGGGATTGGATGTTGTGATCTGATTTTTGGAAGGCGTTCTTTTTTGTACAGTTTTTGTTTTTATCCTTGACTGATATACCGGTATATCGTATAATAAGTGCATAGACTGAGAGGATAAAATCAGTATGAATTTAGTGATATTGCTTAAAACAGAGCATGTGCACTGACGATACAAGGAGAACGATGCAGTATATACAGCCGGTCCCCGCAGAGAGCAGGCGCCGGCTGTACGGCAGAAGGAGGAATGATAACAATGAGTAAGATTGGTTTCATTGGACTTGGAATCATGGGGAAGCCCATGGCGAAGAACCTGCTGAAGGCAGGGGTGGAGCTTCTGGTCTGTGATCTGAACGAGGAGGCTGTAAAGGAAGTGACAATGGCCGGAGCAGAGGCGGGAAGCTATGCTCAGATTGGCGAACAGTGTGAGATTATTTTCCTGATTCTGCCCAATGGTGATATATCCAAATCCGTGTTATTTGATGAGAATGGAGTGGCATCTGCCCTGACTCCGGGCAAGATCGTCTGTGATATGAGTTCCGTGACACCGGTGGAGTCAAAGGAATGTTTTGACCGGCTCATGGAACAGGGCGTCGGATTTGTGGATGCGCCGGTATCCGGAGGAGAGCCGGGAGCCGTGGGAGGAACATTGGCGTTCATGGCAGGCGGCAGACAGGAAGATTTCGATGCGTTGACGCCGTATTTTGAGATTATGGGATCTTCCGCTGTGCGGATCGGCGACAGCGGCAGCGGTTCTGTGACCAAGCTGGCCAATCAGATCATCGTCAACAACACCATTGCCATCGTGTCCGAGGCCTTTGTGCTGGCAACCAAAGCGGGAGCGGATCCGGTGAAGGTCTATGAGGCCATCCGCGGCGGTCTGGCAGGCAGCGCTGTCCTTGACGCCAAGGTGCCGATGATGGTGGAGAGGAATTTTGTGCCGGGAGGCAAGATTTCCATCAATCACAAAGATATCAAAAATGTGGTCAACACCGCCCATGCCCTGGATGTGCCGATTCCATATTCCGCGCAGCTTTATGAGATTCTGCAGACCCTGAAGGTACATGGACATATGAACGATGACCATGCGGGTATCGTTCAATATTTTGAGGCACTGGCAGACGTACAGGTGAAAAAGGTGGAGGACTGAAATGGCAGTAAAAGCAGATATTTTGTCATCGTATCCGCCGGTCGATGAGAAGGCCGTGGACGAACTGCTGACAAAAGAAATTGAGAATAATCATAAGAAAATCGTAGTGCTGGATGATGATCCGACGGGAGTACAGACGGTTCATGACATTTCCGTTTACACCAACTGGACCAAAGACAGCATCCGGAAAGGGTTTGACGAGAAAAATACACTTTTTTACATATTGACCAATTCCCGGGGATTTACCGCGGCGCAGACAGAAACCGCCCACCGGGAGATCGCTTCGGTGGTGGATGCGGTTTCGAAGGAGACAGGAAAGGAATATATGTTCATCAGCCGCAGTGATTCCACCCTGCGGGGACATTACCCGCTGGAGACCGTGATCCTCAAAGAAGAATATGAGAAGAATACCGGAAAGAAGATTGACGGGGAGATTCTCTGCCCGTTCTTCAAGGAGGGCGGCCGTTATACCATTGATGATGTCCATTATGTGCGCTATGGCGACACTCTGGTTCCGGCGGCGGAAACTGAGTTCGCGAAGGATAAGACCTTTGGTTACACAGCTTCCGATTTAAAAGAATATGTGGAGGAGAAGACCGGAGGAGCCTATAAGAAAGAAAGTGTGACTTCCATTTCTCTGACCGATATCCGTAATCTTGATTACGATAAGATCGAAGCGCAGCTGATGGCCGTGGAGGATTTCAATAAGGTCATAGTCAACGCCATTGACTATGTGGATATCAAGATCTTCTGTGTGGCCTTGTTCAGGGCCATGGCAAAAGGAAAGAGTTTTATGTTCCGGACAGCGGCCGCCATTGTCAAGGTCATGGGAGGCGTGCCGGATCAGCCGCTGCTGACGAGAGAACAGATGGTGGTGAAGGAGACGGACAACGGAGGAATCATCGTGATCGGTTCTCACACGGACAAGACAACCAGACAGATGGAACAATTAAAAGAGATTCCGGGAATTGCCTTCGTGGAACTGAATGCCGGCTTAGTGAAGGATGAGGAAGCCTTTGCCGGGGAGGTGGAGCGCTGTCTGGCTCTGGAAGAAGAGTACATTTCTTCCGGAACCACCGTCTGTGTTTATACCACCCGCACCCTGATCACGGCAGATACCGGAGATAAAGAAGATGATCTCCGGCTGGCGGTGCGCATTTCTGATGCGGTGCAGTCGCTGGTGGGCCGGCTGACCATTGTGCCAAGTTTCGTGATCGCCAAGGGCGGCATCACCTCTTCCGATGTGGGAACCAAGGCGCTGGCGGTGCAGAGAGCCAATGTGCTGGGACAGATCCGGCCGGGAATTCCGGTATGGCAGACGGGAGACGAGAGTAAGTTCCCGCAGACACCGTATGTGATCTTCCCGGGCAATGTGGGAGAAGACAGCACGCTGAAGGAAGCAGCGGAGATTTTGATGGGGAAATAAAAAACACCGGGCAGCGGATCAGAAAAGGATCCAAAGAAAGTGCTGTCTGGTGCATAGGTACCATATATCATTTTGAGAAGGAGGTTTTTTGTTATGTTTATGTTTTTATCACATCCATTGGATCCGGAGGGTTACGCATGGCCGGGAGAACCTGTGGTCAAAGTAAAACAGTGTACGGATGTTTCCGATGACTGTCCGTTCTGCAGTTTTATCTCAGAAGTGCCGAATCACTGCGGCACCCATATGGACGCGCCGAGACATTTTGTGAAAGACGGTCTCAGCATCAATGAACTGCCGATCGAATATTTCTGCCACACAGAGGTGGCTCTCCTGGAGATTCCGAAGGGACCGGCAGAAGGCATCTATAAAGAGGATCTGGAACCGTTTGCGGATACCTTATCGAAAGTTTCCTTTGCTCTGATCCGCACCGGCATGGAGAAATACCGGGAGACCGATCAGAACATTTATCAGAATGAGGGCGTCTATATCGCGCCGAGCGCCGGCGATTATCTGACGGAAGAATTCCCGAACCTCAAGGGGATCGGCATGGATTTCCTGGCCATCGGTTCTGCCTCTTCCAAGTGCCCGGAGGGCGAGCTTCCGCCGGACTGCCACAGACATCTTCTGGGATACTACACCGGTAAGTTTGTCACCGGTGTGGAAGATATGCATTTATCGGAGATTCCGAAGGGAGCAAAGATCACAAGATTTTTCAATGCGCCGCTTCGCATCAAAGGCCTGGATTCCAGCCAGGTGGTCTGCATCGCGGAGATTGAAGAATAATCACAGAATCAGACATAAAAAGACAGCGGTTCGCGTAAAGCGGCCGCTGTTTTTGAAAGTCGGATGCATGGAAGCGGGGAGTATTCGGACTCCCTCAGGACTCCAGAAGTGTCAGATTGATATTTTGTGCGGTGGCAAGATGATGTTCCACCATATCCTCCAGGCCGGTCATATCATGCTCCCGGAGCATGCGGAGAAAGGCATCGTGTTCAGTGATGGTCTCGTCCATACGGCCGTCTCTGGAAAAGGAGGTGACGTTCAGCCAGAAGATCCGGTACATGAACCGGCGGTAGATTTCCAGCATGGAAGCGTTGCCCACATATTGAACGAGACTGCGGTGGAATTCATAATCTTTCCGGCCGAAGTCTTCTGTGGAGCAGGTGGTCCGGGCAATTTCTTTCTGGCTGTCCACTTTGGAAGAAAGCTTCGCGTAATACTGCTGGCCTCTCTCGGTTTCCAGGTGGCGGGACAACTGTTTAAAACAGTAGACCTCGATGGCGCTGCGGATCTGGTAGGTCTCCACGATATCTTCTTTTGTCATCTTGTGGAGGACGAAGCCCTTGCTGGGCAGGACATCCAGATATCGTTCCTGTTCCAGACAGAGGACGGCGTCCCGGAAAGGTGTCCGGGAAACCCCGGATTCCTTTGCGAGTTTATTTAAGGAATATATGGTGTCAGGCTGCAGTTCCCCTTTTTTGATCAGGTCGATGAGATAATCGTAAGCCTGCGTCTGCAGCAAATGTGTTTCTTTCATGGCGGTACCTCAAAATCATATTTTTTCAGTGGCATTTATTTTATGATAAAATGAAATGCCTGGGTTGTCAATTCCAGTATGAAAACCGGCGTGGATTTTATAAGATAAAAAGCAGTCCGGCCAATGGAGATCCAGGGGAGATGGCTGTAAGAAAAATGAAAATAATAATAGAAAAAAAGGACTGGTATTCTTTTCCGCAGTGTGATAAAATAAGCGAGATTAGGCAATAGTAATACTATAATAACAGACAAACCATGGGAAGTGTGTGACCGGGACTTCTGAAAAGCACATTGGAACCGTATGCAGTGTGTTTTTCAGTTGTTTCGGACCCTTCCCAGTGATGTATGGATACGGGCGGTGTTTTTTAACCTTCCCGTATTATGTTTGTCATCATAATTCAGGAGGTAACGAAATGGTAAAACAGTTTACGATGGAACTGGCCGGCAGACCTCTTACCGTGGAGATCGGAAGAGTTGCCGCACAGGCCAACGGCGCAGCATTTATGCATTATGGAGATACGGTGGTGCTTTCCACAGCGACCGCCTCTGACAAGCCGAGAGAAGGAATCGATTTCTTCCCTCTGAGTGTGGAATTTGAAGAGAAAATGTACTCCGTGGGTAAGATCCCGGGAGGATTTAACAAGAGAGAGGGTAAGGCTTCCGAGCATGCGGTCCTCACATCCCGTGTCATTGACCGTCCGATGCGTCCGCTTTTCCCGAAGGATTACAGAAATGATGTCACATTAAATAACCTGGTTATGTCCGTGGATCCGGACTGTTCCCCGGAAGTGGCAGCGATGCTTGGTTCTTCCATCGCCACATGCATTTCCGACATTCCGTTTGACGGCCCGATCGCAGCGACACAGATCGGTCTCATTGACGGAGAGTTTATTGTGAATCCGACTTCTGATCAGAATCTGGTATCTGATCTGGCTCTTACAGTAGCTTCCACAGCGGAGAAGGTCATCATGATCGAGGCAGGGGCCAACGAGGTGCCGGAAGACACTATGATCGAGGCTATTTTCAAGGCTCACGAAGTGAATAAAGAGATCATTGCGTTTATCCAGAAGATCGTGGATGAGTGCGGAAAAGAAAAGCATGATTATGAACATGTGGATACACCGGAAGAGCTGTGGAACGACATGGTGGAATTCATCACACCGGAAGCCATGGAAGAAGCAGTATTTACCGATGTGAAACAGGTGCGTGAGGAGAATATCCGCCAGATCGAAGAGAAGCTGGAAGAACGTTACGCAGAGGAGCATGAAGACTGGCTGCCGTTAATCGGTGACGCTGTGTATAAGTTCCAGAAAAAGACTGTCCGTAAGATGATCTTAAAAGATCACAAGCGTCCAGACGGAAGAGCCATTGACGAGATCCGTCCGCTTTCCGCAGAGATCGATATCCTGCCGAGAGTACACGGTTCCGGTATGTTCAAGAGAGGCCAGACACAGATTATGACTGTCACCACTCTGGCTCCGTTATCTGAAGTTCAGAAGGTGGATGGCATTGACTTAAATATCACCTCCAAGAGATATATGCACCACTATAACTTCCCGAGCTATTCTGTCGGTGAGACGAAGCCGAGCCGTGGACCGGGACGCCGGGAGATCGGTCATGGCGCTCTGGCAGAACGTGCTCTGGTACCGGTGCTGCCGAGCGAGGATGAATTCCCGTATGCCATCCGTACTGTATCAGAGACACTGGAATCCAACGGTTCCACTTCTCAGGCCAGCGTTTGCGCATCCACTCTGTCTCTGATGGCAGCAGGTGTGCCGATCAAGAAGCCGGTGGCTGGTATTTCCACAGGTCTTGTGACAGGAGATACCGATGACGATTACCTGATCCTCACCGACATCCAGGGTCTGGAAGACTTCTTTGGAGACATGGACTTTAAGGTGGCAGGTACCCATGACGGTATCACTGCTATCCAGATGGATATCAAGATCCACGGTCTGACACCGGATATCATCAAGGGCGCCATCACAAAGGCAAAGGCTGCCAGAGAATACATTCTGACAGAGGTCATGGAGCCGGTTATCTCCGAACCGAGACCGGAAGTCGGCAAATATGCGCCTAAGATCAAACAGATGCATGTGGATCCGGACAAGATCAGTGAGATCATCGGAAAACAGGGCAAGACCATCAATGCGATCATTGATGAGACCGGCGTGAAGATCGACATCAACGATGACGGAAGAGTGGATATCTGCGGCGTGGATCAGGAGATGATCGAGAAGGCCATGGATATCATCCGTCTGATCGTGGAGCCGGTGGAAGTGGGAGCTATCTACGAAGGTGAAGTAGTGAGAATCATGAACTTCGGTGCTTTCGTACAGCTTGCCCCGAACAAAGACGGATTGATCCACATTTCCAAGCTGTCCAGAGACAGAGTCAATAAAGTGGAAGATGTGGTGAACATCGGTGACAAAGTCAGAGTTAAGGTTCTGGAAATCGACAAGATGGGAAGAATCAACCTGGCGCTGAGAGAGAAATTAAGCTGATAGCAGCGGGTAAAGATACATGATTGTGGGGGACTGCCGCGGATGATTTGCCGGCAGTCCCTTTTGGAGACTCCGGAGTCCGGCGGAAGTTTAACCCCTTCGCCCCGGACGGCACGGCAGGCAGATAAAATACCAGGAGGAATA
>ERZ1090862.418-NODE-418-length-19012-cov-7.140581_pt1 | contig 19012 bp, 15 predicted proteins | sample MGYA00478481_ERZ1090862 | MGnify/ENA primary metagenome ERZ1090862 (study PRJEB33644, sample SAMEA5815745) | chicken gut metagenome | biome: Chicken; feature: Gastrointestinal Tract; material: Caecum | place: Ireland | collected 2019-01-01 | study: A study of the... | reverse complement strand
TACACGAGCCTTATCGTCGGCAGCGTCAGATGTGTATAAGAGACAGAAAATGCACATTATCCGACCGGTTATGCACACAAATACCTCCATCTCTTTGCTATAATATAGGACATAGGGCAATTCGTTAAAGGCAGAATGAGAATTGCTTATTCAGAAAAGGAGGACAAGCATTATGAAGAGAAGAGTATTTGCAGCATTACTGGCAGGCGCTATGGCACTGTCACTTGCAGCCTGTGGCGGAGGAAGTGATTCTTCATCCGGCGGCGGGGATTCCGCATCCGGCGGCGACGGACATACACTGACACTTTACGCATGGGATCCGAACTTCAATATCCCGGCAATGGAAGCGGCCGGAGCTGACTACAAGGAGAATGTGGATCCTGACTTCAATCTTGAGGTTATAGAGCAGTCAGCATCCGAGGATGTTGAGACAGCGATCACAACAGCTGCTTCTGCAGGAGACTACAGCACACTGCCGGATATCGTTCTTTTCCAGGATCACTACATTCAGCAGTATGTATCCGATTATCCGGATGTATGGGTGCCGCTTGATGATGTTGATGTTGACTGGGACAACTTCGCAGCTGAGAAACTGAACTTCTCCACGATCGACGGTGTACACTACGGAATGCCGGTAGACGGCGGTACTGTTATCTGCGCTTACCGTGTTGACCTTCTGGAGCAGGCAGGACATACGATCGACGAGCTCACAGGATGTACCTGGGACGAATTTGAGCAGATCGCTCTTGATGTGAAAGAGGCAACAGGCAAGTACATGATGTGTATGAACAGCGACGGTAACGACCTTGTTTATATGATGCTCCAGGCAGAGGGCGTATCTCAGTTCAAGGACGGCAAGCCGTACATCACAGATAACGAGACGCTGGTACAGGTTGTTGATAAAATCGTTAAATTTGTAAACGAGGGTATCTGCCTTCTTCCGAACAGCTGGGAGGATTACACAAACACAGCAATCCAGGGCGACCAGGTTGCAGGCGTTATGAACGGAAACTGGATCATCCCCACAATCGAAGCAGTTCCGGAGAACAGCGGAAAATGGGAGATCACATCAATGCCTACATTCTCAGGTGAAGAAGGATATGCAAGTAACGGCGGTTCTTCCCTGTATATTACAGCAAACTGCCAGAACGTAGATCTCGCAAAAGATTTCCTTGCTTACACATTCGGCGGCAGCACAGTTACATATGACAATGCACTGAAAAACGGCGGCGTTGTTACAACATACGCTCCGGCAGGCGAGTCTGCGGTTTATCAGGAAGGCGTTGAGTACTTCAATGATCAGCCGATCTATGCAGATATCGCTGAGATGACCACAAAGGTGCCGATCGTTGAGCAGAGCCCGTATCACTATTCAGCACGTAACTATGTAGGATCTGCGATCATCAATATCATCAACGGCGCAGATACCGCATCTGCTCTTAAAGATGCAGAAGATCAGCTCAATTTCGAGATGGGCAACTAAGTTTTATAACTGAAAAAACGCCAATAGAGTAAATGAGAAGCAGGCGGGGGGCGGAGAGAGTCCGTTACCCTGCCTGTTTGCAAAAGGAGGGGCTCTTACGTGAAACAGAAAAAAAGGATGACACTGCTGCAGAAGCAGTCAGCGGCAGGATGGGGATTTTTGCTCCCGGGCACCATCCTGATCGCGATCACGGCGTTCTGGCCGATGATCCAGGCATTTATCATGTCACTTCAGACAGGCTCCAGTGCAAACATGGCCTGGGCCGAACCGATTTTCAACAATTATACGCGAATGTTCCAGGATAAGCTGTTCCTGCGTTCCGTAGGCAACACATTCCTGTATCTTATAATCCAGGTGCCGATCATGCTGATCCTTGCGATCCTTCTGGCACAGCTTCTGAATAACAAACATCTGAGATTCAAAGGATTGTTCCGTACCTGTGTATTCCTGCCATGTGCGATTTCACTGGTATCTTACTCCATCATCTTCAAGTCTCTGTTTGCTACAGAAGGACTGATCAATACGATTCTCGTCAATCTGCATATTCTGCAGGAAAACTATAATTTCCTCGGAAATGCGGCAAGTGCGAAAGCAGTCATTATCATCGCTCTGATCTGGAGATGGACAGGTTACAACATGGTATTTTACCTCGCCGGACTCCAGAATATTGAGTACTCTGTATATGAGGCTGCAAAGATCGACGGCGCAAACGGATGGAAGACATTCTGGAAGATCACGGTTCCGCTTCTGAAGCCTACCATTATCATGACGTTCATCATGTCTATCAACGGTACGCTGCAGTTGTACGATGAGTCAGTAAACCTGACAAACGGTGGTCCTGCAAATGCGACGATCACCATGTCACACTACATTTACAATAACTCGCTGGGACAGGGCGTTGCAAACTTCGGATACGCCTGTGCGATGTCGTTCTTCGTATTTATTGTCGTGGGTATCCTGGCGTTAATCAATATGAAAGTAGGTGATACACGTGACTGAGAAAAAGAACAAGAGTATGATCCAGCGTCGGCTGATCCCGACCTACATTTTCCTGATCATCTGGTCATTTATATCCGTGTTCCCGTTTTACTGGATGATCTCAGCGGCAACAAACCAGTCTATTGACGTGGCACGCGGAAAGATCATTCCGGGTACCTACGCGCTGCAGAATTTCCAGAACCTGATTCAGGGTAACGATCTCTGGGGGGCAATGGGTAATTCTCTTCTGTATGCACTCGTACAGACACTCCTTGCGCTTGTGATCTGTTCTCTCGCGGGATATGGTTTTGAACTTTATCATGATAAGGGAAAGGATATTGTATTTACTATTCTTCTTCTTGCAATGATGGTTCCGCAGGTTGCAACGATGATTCCTCTGTTTAAGCTGCTGTCCACAGCAAAACTGTTAAACAGCGTTTGGGGATTTATCCTTCCGTCTATTTCAACGCCGTTCCTGATCATGATGTTCCGGCAGAATTCGAGGAACTTCCCGATTGATACCATGGAGGCTGCCCGTATCGACGGACTGAATGAATTCCAGATCTTCTACCGCATGTACATGCCGATGATGAAATCTACATATGCTGCAGCGGCGGTTATCACCTTCATGAATGCATGGAACTCATACCTGTGGCCGCGAGTAATACTGACAGATCCCAAGGCACAGACAATGCCTCTGCTGATCGCGAACCTGGCTTCCGGATACACAACGGACTATGGTCTGCTGATGATGGGTGTGCTTTTCTGTTCTGTTCCGACGATGATCGTTTTCTTCATTCTTCAGAAACAGTTTGCAGAAGGTATCACAGGTGCTGTCAAGTAAAAAGAATAAGAAAGAAAAAAGGCTGCCATTTCTGGCGGCCTTTTTCTACATCAGAAATCAGAGAGGGCGCTATAACTGTCAGGGAGAGATGGGTCAAAACGACCGGTTAAGCCTGCGGAATTCAAGCGGAGTCATCCCTGTGATCCGTTTGAACACAGCGATGAAATGACTCGGATCAGAAAATCCGGTCTGACGGGAGATGTCCTGAACTTCGAGACGTATATCTGTGATGAGCAGTTCTTTTGCCCGGCTGATCCGAAAAGAAGTAAGATACTCGTAGGTTGAGCATCCGAGAAACCGCCGGAAAAGTCTGGAAAGATACTGCGGCGTGATAAATACTTTTCTGCTCAGATATTCTACACTCAGATCGAGGGAATAGTTGATTTCAATTTCTTCTATCACGGGTGCGACATACTGACGGTACAGAGGATCCTGCTCCCGTTTCCTTGTGTGTACGCCGTCCACGAAGGACATGAGAATATTATAGCAGTTGACAGAGAGCGCACGTTCATCAAGAGGGCGCTTTCCGCACAGCGACATGCAGTTTTCGATCAGGGCTGCGATCCGTTCTCCCTGATCCTTTCCGGCAAGTATCACCGCCCGGTTGCCCATGATCCTGGGAAGGACGCTTTCCACCGTCCCGGTGAAAGAAGCAAAAAGAGTATACCAGCTCTCGCTTTCCCGGGAATAGGAATGCCGGGTGAAGGGGGCAAGCAGAATCCCTTCCCCTTCACGGAGAAGATAAGTCCTTCCGGCTGCTTCGACTCTTCCGACACCGGTTTCGGTCTGAAGATAATGGTAGAAAGGATAACCGTTCGGACGGGACACAGGGTCCTGAAGCCAGTGGTTGCCCAGAGAATCAAAGGTGAACGGTTCATGGAATGGCGCACTCCGGAAAATGATGGGCATGTGAAATCCTCCTGTTTCGAAATGTTATATTGTTTAGTTTAACATATCATACACAGGGATGTCCATCTGTACTATACTGTAGTTACGTTAAATCCGCTGTGTCCGGATCTTTTTCGGGATCCGGCTCCGGATGCGGAGCGGTCTGATCATGAAACAGTCAAAGGAGGAAAAACATTATGAAGAGATTTGATTACGAAAAAGTAAAGGATCCGCAATATTTCCGGGACGGAAGACTGGATGCTCATTCGGATCATCTTTACTATGCCTGCGAGGAAGACTGCAGGGAAGAGAACAGTACCTTTACAGAGACTCTGAACGGTCTGTGGAAATTTCATTATGCGCGGAATTACAGGTCGGCGATCCCGGGATTTGAGTCAGAGGATTATGACTGCCATGACTGGGATGATATCCATGTGCCGGCACACATCCAGCTTGAGGGTTATGATGTGCCTCAGTATGCAAATACACAGTATCCCTGGGAAGGACATGAGGAAATCATTCCGGGGGAGATACCGGAGCGCTTTAATCCGGTGGCGAGTTATGTGAAATATTTTAAGGTTCCGGAGCGCATGAAAGGAAAGCGGATCTTTGTTTCTTTCCAGGGTGCGGAGAGCGGTCTGGCACTCTGGCTGAACGGAGAGTTTGTCGGATACAGTGAAGATACTTTTACTCCCTCCGAGTTTGAACTGACAGATTATATAAAAGACGGAGTGAATAAACTGGCGGCTCAGGTATTCAAATGGACCAGCAGCAGCTGGTGCGAGGATCAGGATTTCTACAGATTTTCGGGAATCTACCGGGATGTATACCTCTATACAGTACCGGATGTACATATCCGTGATCTCCGGATCCGGGCGCTGCCGGATGAGTCTCTGCAAAAAGGCACGCTGGAGATAAGGACAGAGGCCTGGGGAAAAGGAAAAGCGAAGATCAGGCTGTCCAACAGCAATGTATCTTTCGAAAGTGAATTTGATCTCGGGGACGGCGGAATTACAATGGAAGTTGAGAATCCGGTCCTCTGGAGCGCGGAGGATCCTCAGCTGTATGACCTTGCCATCAGTGTATATGATGAGGAGGGAGTATTTCAGGAGTTTATTCCGGAGAAAGTCGGTTTCCGCAGATTTGAGATGAAAAATAATATTATGACCCTGAACGGAAAGCGGATCGTGTTCAAAGGAGCAAACCGGCATGAGTTCAGTTCAGTGACAGGGCGCCATGTGTCGAAAGAAGAGCTGGTCAAAGATCTTAAGACCATGAAGCAGAATAATATCAATGCGATCCGCACCTGCCATTATCCTGATTCATCTCCTCTGTACCGGCTCTGCGACGAGTATGGTCTGTATCTGATCGATGAGACGAACCTGGAGACACATGGATCATGGGATACGGTTCATGAGACCGGGGATACGTCAATGATCGTTCCAAACGACAGACCGGAGTGGCTTGATATGATGCTGGACCGCGCGAACTCCATGTATCAGAGAGACAAGAACCATCCGGCGATCCTGATCTGGTCCTGCGGAAATGAATCCTACGGAGGAAAAGATATCTATGAGATGTCACAGTTTTTCCGCAGGGAAGATCCGACTCGCCTGGTACACTACGAAGGGATTTTCCATGACCGCAGATATAATGATACCAGTGATATGGAAAGCCAGATGTATCCGTCAGTGGAGTCGATCAAAGCGTTCCTGGCAAAGGACAGGAGCAAACCGTTTATCTGCTGCGAGTATACGCACGCGATGGGAAATTCCTGCGGCGCAATGCATAAATACACCGACCTGACTGATACGGAGCCGATGTACCAGGGCGGATTTATCTGGGACTATATTGACCAGACTCTTTACAAGAAAGACAGATACGGAAAAGAGTTCCAGGCATATGGGGGAGATTTCGGCGAGCGCCCGACGGACTATGAGTTCAGTGCCAACGGTATTGCTTACGGCGGGGAGAGAAACCCGTCTCCGAAGATGCAGGAGGTTAAATTTAACTATCAGAATATAACGGCAGAACCCGGAAGAGAAAACGTCCGCGTGGTAAATAAGAATCTTTTTGTCAACACGAACACGTTTGACTGCATTGTAACTGTTGAAAGAAACGGCAGGCTGATCCGGGAAGCAGCGCTTGAGACGGATGTTGAACCTCTGAGCGAAAAGACCTATGCTCTTCCGGTTCCGGAAGAAACGAAAGCAGGAGAGTATGCCGTTACAGTTTCCTTCCGCCTTAAGGAAGACAGGATCTGGGCGCAGGCAGGCCATGAAGTTGCGTTCGGACAGTATGTCTACAAAATAGAAGAAGAGAAGAAGACTGTGGATAAAGAAGTTGAAGTGATCCGCAGTATTCACAACATCGGAGTGAGAGGCGAGCATTTTGAAGTGCTGTTCTCCCTGCTCAACGGCGGACTTGTTTCCTATAAATATGCAGGAAAGGAAATGATAGAAGCCATTCCGAAACCGAATTTCTGGAGGGCGCCAACAGACAACGACAATGGAAATTTCATGCCGGCAAGATACGCGCAGTGGAAGATCGCCAGCCTTTATCTGACACATAAGGATTACCGCGAGAGCACTTACGCAAGGATACTGAAGCCGGAGCTGAAGGTGAACGGCAATACGGCAACTGTGACATTTACCTATATTCTTCCGACAACACCGGAGAGCCAGTGTACGCTTTCCTATGAAGTAGACGGAGAAGGAAAGGTAAAAACTACGCTTGCCTACGATCCGGTGAAAGAGCTGGGAGATATGCCTGAGTTCGGGGTCATGTTCAAGATCAATGCTGATTACGACCATCTGGAGTGGTACGGACTCGGACCGGCAGAGACTTATGCTGACAGGCACAAGGGAGCGAAGCTGGGAATCTACAGAAATCTGGTAAAGGACAATATGGCGTCCTATATTGTTCCTCAGGAATGCGGAGCAAAGGTTGGCGTACGCTATGCAAAAGTAACTGACAGGAAGGGGAGAGGAATGCTCTTTGAAATGGATGAGAAGAGTGGGCCGATGATGTTCTCCGCACTGCCGTATACACCCCACGAAATGGAAAATGCAAGGCATCCATATGAGCTGCCGGAGGTGCACTACACTGTGATCCGGGCGGCAATGGGACAGATGGGAGTTTCCGGAGATGACAGCTGGGGATCTCCGACTCATCCGGAGTATCTGCTCAATGCAGAGGAAAAGATGGAATTTTCCTTCTCGTTCAAAGGAATTTGATCCGGGATAATATTTTTACAGAGACAGCTTTCTTTCGGGAGGGCTGTCTCTTTTATAATGGTGGCTGGCCTGGGTTATTTTAGCGTATGCATATAGACTTTTATGGCAGTTTATTTTAAAATGAGAAAGGAATGTCTGAAGTAAACGGAGGTAACAGTGATGAAAAAACCAGTTTTAGTCATTATGGCAGCCGGGATGGGGAGCCGTTATGGCGGTCTCAAGCAGATAGACCCGGTGGATAAAGAGGGGCATATTATCATGGATTTCTCGATCTATGACGCAAAGAGAGCGGGATTCGGGAAAGTCGTGTTTATCATCAAGAGAGAAAATGAAAAAGATTTTAAAGAAGCCGTGGGACACAGAATGGAGCAGGTGATGGATGTGGCTTATGTTTTCCAGGATATCGATCAGATCCCGGACGGGTTTCAGGTACCGGAAGGCCGCGTAAAACCGTGGGGTACAGCTCATGCGGTCCTGAGTGCAATGGATGAGGTGGATGGTCCGTTCGCGGTGATCAACGCGGATGATTATTACGGACGCCATGCATTTCAGGTGATCTATGACTACCTGACGACTCATGAGGACGACGAGAAATACCGCTATACGATGGTAGGATACCGTCTGAAAAATACTGTGACGGATAATGGTCATGTCTCTAGAGGGATCTGTGAACTGGATTCTGAAAAACGGCTTGTGGCGATCAATGAGAGAACCAGGATCGAGAAACGGGACGGAGGGATCGCGTACTCCGAGGATGATGGAACGACATGGACGAAACTTGATCCTGATACGCTGGTTTCCATGAATATGTGGGGATTCACTCACAGCATCCTGGATGAGATCAAGGCAGGTTTCCCTGCTTTTCTTGAAAAAGGACTGGCAGAGAATCCGATGAAATGCGAGTATTATCTCCCTTCTGTAGTGAGTGGTCTGCTGGAGGAAGGAAAGGCAACGGTCACCGTGCTTGAATCAGAAGACAAATGGTACGGAGTGACTTACAAAGAAGATAAACCGGTTGTCGTCGCGGCGATCCAGGCGTTGAAAGATGCGGGAATATATCCGCAGCATCTCTGGAAGGACTAGCATTATAAGTGGTGCGGCACAGGAGAATATGCAACATTTTTACCATAAGATGGGATAAAAGTATAAAGAAGTCCGGGGCGCGCTGTGCTATACTGTAACTGTAAGCGGAAGAGATACATAACAGAGTCTCAGAGCTTGCGTACAGCCAAACCTGACAAAAAGTTGAAGGAGGAAATGATATGTCTATTTTAGTAACCGGAGGAGCCGGATTCATTGGAAGTCATACGTGTGTGGAACTGCTCAATGCAGGATATGACGTGGTTGTGGTCGATAACCTGTACAATGCTTCCCCGAAAGCGCTGGAGAGAGTAAAAGAGATCACCGGGAAAGACCTGAAGTTCTATGAGGCTGATATCCGTGACAGAGAGGCCATGAACAAAGTGTTTGACAATGAGGAGATCGAGTCTGTGATCCATTTCGCCGGACTGAAAGCTGTGGGAGAATCTGTAGTGAAGCCGCTGGAGTACTATGAAAACAACATCGGCGGAACAATAACTCTCTGTGATGTGATGAGAAACCACGGTGTGAAGAATATCATTTTCAGTTCTTCAGCTACTGTATATGGAGACCCGGCATTCATTCCAATCACGGAGGAATGCCCGAAAGGAACCTGTACCAACCCGTACGGATGGACGAAATGGATGCTGGAGCAGATCCTCACTGACCTGCACACTGCAGATCCGGAGTGGAATGTAGTCCTGCTCCGCTATTTCAATCCGATCGGCGCACATAAGAGCGGACTCATAGGAGAGGATCCAAAGGGAATCCCGAACAATCTGATGCCGTATATCACACAGGTGGCTATCGGCAAACTGGAGTGCCTGGGAGTATTCGGAGATGACTATGATACTCCGGACGGAACCGGCGTGCGTGATTACATCCACGTGGTGGATCTTGCTGTCGGACATGTCCGCGCGGTAGAAAAACTTAAAGAAAAGGCAGGCGTATCCGTCTACAATCTGGGAACCGGAAAAGGATACTCCGTTCTTGACATGGTCAAGGCATTTGAGAAAGCATGCGGGAAAAAGATCCCTTATCAGATCAAACCTCGCCGTGCCGGGGATATTGCCACATGCTACTGCGACGCTTCAAAGGCAAAAGAGGAACTTCACTGGGTAGCCGAGAGAGGTCTCGACGAAATGTGTGAAGATTCCTGGAGATGGCAGAGCCAGAACCCCAATGGGTATAATGACTGATCCGGATCGGCGGATGACTGACGGAATTAAGCGGTACCCGAAAACCGCAGAATGAGATTTGAGAATAACGTATTCGGGGATATCCTGTGGGCGGCGCAGGCTCCGTTCCGGTATCCTGGAAATACTAGGAACTCTGCAAACCGGCTAATGACAAGCCTTACAATGGTGCAACTCGCCCTGGGCTCAGACAATCACCATTGTAAGGCTTAACGCCGGTTTTCAGAGTTCCAACTATTTCTACGGATCCCTCCAAAGTCGCCTGCGCCACCCACAGGATATCCCCGAAAGGTTTTCGAAACCGGCAGATGCGTTTTGCCAAGTTCAGGTCGTCAGTTATATCCGGCGATCCGGGATGATCCGGTGATTGCCACCTGGACGTGGATGTGCTACACTGTGATTGGAAATTTTGATGTAGGGGGAGAGGGGGCATGAGCATACTTAATTTTGGTTCGCTGAACCTAGACTATACTTACCGGGTACCGCATATCGCAGCTCCGGGGGAAACGCTGACGTCCCGCAGCCTGGAGATCCGTCCGGGAGGGAAAGGACTGAATCAGTCTGTCGCTCTCGCGCGGGCGGGAGCCCGGGTCTGCCATGCGGGACTGATCGGAGAGGACGGCAGGATCCTCGAGGAGGTCTGCAGGGAAAGCGGAGTGGACACAAAGTTTATCGGCGTGTCCGATGTGAGAACGGGCAATGCCATTATCCAGGTGGATGACGGCGGACAGAACTGCATCATCCTCTTTCCGGGAGCGAACCGCGCAGTGGACGAGGAGTTTGCCGACCGGGTCCTGGAAGCCTTCGGGGCGGAAGATCATATCCTTCTCCAGAATGAGATAAGCAGTCTTCCGTATATCATTGTCAGGGCGTGGGAGCGAGGGATGAAGATCATCCTGAATCCGTCGCCGATGGACGAGCGTCTGAAAGAGTGTGATCTTGAAAAGGTCTGGCTTTTTATCCTGAACGAGGTGGAAGGTGCTCAGCTCACCGGGATGAAGGAGCCGGAGAAAATCCTGCAGGAGATGCGCCGCAGATATCCCGGCGCGCGGATCGTTCTCACACTCGGCTCTGACGGATCGATGTATTCTGAGGATGGGAATACCCTGCGGCAGGAGATCTTTCCTGCAGAGACCGTGGATACAACAGGCGCCGGAGACACTTTTACCGGATATTTTATCACAGAGTACCTGGCGTCCGGCGACGCGGCTGCCGCTCTTCGCAGCGCTTCCATGGCCTCTTCCATTGCGGTGTCCAGGAAAGGGGCGGCGGAGGCGGTCCCGGAAATGGAAGAGGTGATAAGAATGCTGAGAGAACGGGGGAGTCTATGAAACGAAATGTTGACATGAGAGAAATTTCGGATGGAAGACTGTATACGGCAGAAGACATGGTCCGGGCCGACTGCCACGACTGTCAGGGATGTTCGGCATGCTGCAGTGACATGGGCGATTCGGTCATACTGGACCCTATGGATATCTGGAGGCTGTACAGCGGAACCGGAATGGAGTTCGCGGAACTTGTGGAGAAAGGATATGTGGAACTGGGAATCGCGGACGGGATGATCCTGCCGCATCTTGCTATGTCTGATGAAAAAGAAGTATGCCGGTTTCTTGACGAGAACGGCAGATGTTCCATTCATATATACCGACCGGGGATCTGCAGGCTTTTCCCTCTGGGCAGATATTATGAGGAGGACGGCGGGTTTCGCTATTTTCTCCAGATCCATGAGTGCAGGAAGAAGAACCGAAGCAAGATCAAAGTGAAGAAGTGGCTTGGCATCCCCAATATAAAAGCATATGAAAGCTATATCAGGATGTGGCATGATTTCCTTGTGCAATGTGAGGAGGGACTGACGGAACTGGATGAACAGAATGCCCGGACTCTCAGGATCTATGTGCTAAGGGTCTTCTTCCAGACTCCCTACGAAGGGGAGGAAGAGCAGTTTTATACAGAGTTCAGAAAAAGAATGGACGAAACGAAAGAAAAACTTCAGTTAGGGAGGTAGATGGATATGCTTGGAGGACTGATAACCATACTGTTTGATCTGATCGGCGGAATCTTTTATATGTTGTTCTCACTGATCTGGTGGATCCTCATGATCGTGGCGGACTGGAGAGTGCTGAATAAGGCGGGAGAACCGGGATGGAAGAGCCTCATCCCCTTCTATGACAGCTACACGTTTTATAAGATCGCATGGGATACCCGCGTCTTCTGGCTGTGGCTTGCCCTGGCTGTGGCGTCGGGGATTTTTGAGGCCATGGCAGATCTGTTCTTCCTCTTTGGGGCGCTTGCTGTCCTCTGCAATATTGCGTATGCCGTGATCAATTTCCTGTACTGTATCTGCCTGGCGTCAAGTTTCGGGAAGAGTAAACTCTTTGGCATCGGACTTTGGATCGCGGGACCGATCTTTACGATGATCCTGGCTTTCGGTTCAGCGCAGTATCGCGGGAGGACAACATTTACCAATAACAGTTATTTCTGATCCTGTTCCCGGATCTGACTTATTTTTTCTTCCACTTCAGCAGAAGGGCAGAGTTGATGATGACCAGCACCGAACCGGCGTTATGTACCAGAGCGCCGACCACCGGATTCAGGATCCCTGTGATCGCCAGGATGATGGCGATGAAATTCAGGGTCATGGAAAAGGTGAGATTCAGTTTGATGGTGGTCATCATTCTTTTTGAAAGTCTCAGCAGGTGGGGAAGCTCTCTGATCTCGTCGTCCACCAGGGCAATGTCCGCAGCATCCACCGCGATATCGCTTCCCACTTTTCCCATGGCGATCCCCACATAGGCCTTTTTGAGGGCCGGCGCGTCATTGATCCCGTCGCCGATCATGCAGACATGGCTGTTGTTTTCCTGACAGGTATCGATCCATTGAAGCTTATCTTCAGGAAGGCATCCGGAATGAACGTCCGTTATGCCGATCTGTCCGGCGATAAATCTGGCCGCATTTTCGTGGTCTCCTGTGAGAAGCACCGGGGAAACTCCGGCATCACGGATACCGGCAACGGTTTTCTCTGCGTCCGGGCGAAGTGTGTCGGACAGAGCGATAAATCCGGCGGCTTTCCCGTCAACGGCAAGCCAGGTGACGGTACATCCGTCGTCTACATATTTTCCGGCGCGTTGGAAGAAACTTTCGGGGATCCGGACGTCATGCTCTGCGAGGAGCTCCGGGTTCCCCGCGAGGATCTCTCTTCCTTCCGTCAGAGCAGACACACCGCGTCCGGGAAGCATACGGAAGTCGTCCGGCTGAGGCAGGGCGGAAGAGGATTCTTTTCTGCGGCATCGGACGATCGCCTTTCCGAGAGGATGTTCCGAGTTCAGTTCCGAGACTGCGGCATACTCATAGAGCATATCGTCGGAAAGCTCCGGAAGAAGGCTTACCACGGCAGTCACCTGCGGTGTGCCGAAAGTAAGTGTTCCGGTCTTGTCAAATGCGATGTGTGTCACATTGGCAAGGCGCTCCAGGGCGTCTCCCTCCCGGACAAGAAATCCGTGTTTCGCCGCGTTTCCGATGGCTGCCATGATAGCGGTGGGAGTGGCGAGAACCAGGGCGCAGGGACAGAAGACGACAAGGATGGTCACCGCACGGATGATCTCACCGCTGATCAGCCAGGTGAGAGCGGCGGCGGTCAGCGCGATGACCACGATCCAGGTCGCCCAGCGGTCAGCGATACCGACGATCTTTGCTTTTCCGGCGTCCGCGGACTGTACGAGCCGGATCATTCTCTGAATAGAACTGTCTTCTCCGACTTTTACGGCTTTCATCTCGAATGCGCCGAACTGATTTACGGTTCCGCTGGACACGTCGTCCCCGGGACCTTTATCCACCGGCATGGATTCTCCGGTCATGACTGCCTGATCCACGGACGTCATGCCGGAGAGGATGACGCCGTCCACAGGGATGGATTCTCCGGGAAGCACCCGGAGTATGTCTCCTACAAGAACCTCTTCGGAGGGAATGATCTCTTCTTTATCCTTTGTGATCCGGCGGGCAGTTCTGGGGGTAAGATGTACAAGGCGCTCAATCCCCGCACGTGCCCGTGCAACGGTCAGATCCTCCAGGAGCGCTCCGATCTGCATGATGAATGCGACCTCGCCTGCCGCAAAGTCTTCTCCGATGATGACTGAGGCGATCAGGGCGATGGATACGAGAACATCCGCCTTGATGTCAAAAGCGGTGACCAGTCCGATGACTGCCTCCAGTATGATTGGGATACCGCAGAGGACGATGGCGATCCACGCCATGTCAAAAGGGAAAGGTCGGAAGCCGGCAATGCTGGACAGAAGAGAGAGACCGGATATGACAAGAAACAGGATATCCCGCTTTGTTCCGCCAAGTTCCAACAGTTGTTCCAGTTTTTTCATAATGACAGACTCCATTTCTGCTGTCGTCTGACAGCGATTTCTTTTTATTCGCATATACCTATGCGGGTACATGTATAGTATACCTATAGGGGTATGGGTTGTCAAGTCCGTGCTTTGGCTTATCGCACAAAAAAAGACATACGCCTAAGCGTATGCCTCAAAGCATGACCCTATATTGTCCTGTCCCCGGGTATGGTGCAAACTGTAACCGTTTATTTCATATTGGCGAAGCGCTCTACGGCTTTTGTGAAACTGGCGATCGTCTGTTCCACATCCCCGTGTTCGATTCCGTCTTTTACACAATGGTTGATATGACCTTCCAGAACGATCTGTCCGACTTTGTGGAGAGCAGATTTCGCCGCGTTGATCTGGGAGAGGATATCCTCGCAGGGGATATCTTCATCGATCATCCGGTCGATCGCCTGGACCTGCCCGATGATCTTTTTGAGCCTGCGGTGAAGGTTATCTGAATCCATACACTGCTTCATGGAAATTCCTCCTTTGGAATGAAATGAGGTTGGGGTCAATAGCACCCAACTACGATGCCTGCGGCAAGCTCATGCGGGCTTAGACCTTTTGACCCTGGCATCATGAGATAATTATCCTGTATTCATCCGTATTTGTCAAGAAACGCACGTTGACAAATTATTAACAATGTGATATTCTAAAAAAAGCGAAATCTGATTAATTCTAAAGTGAGGAGTCACGGCTATGAAACAGTGCATTTTAAGTAGACAAGGGACGTTTGATAGAAAATGACACTGGGAATTGATGCAGATTTCTTTTTTTTGTTTTCATCCGCGCAGAGCGCGAGACGAAAAGCAATCCTTTATTCCAGAAAAAGCAGAAAACGCAGAAGCAAAAGGAGGAAAAACTAATGGGCAGTAAAATCACCATCATCGGCGCAGGAAGTGTCGGAGCAACAATCGCATTCAAACTCTCTTATGAAGATATCGCATCTGAGATCGTCACGATCGATATCAACAAAGACAAGGTTGAGGGAGAGGTTATGGACATCGAGCAGGGAACCTGCTTCAGAAGCCCGATCTCTATCATCGCAGGAGATTATGAAGATGCAAAAGATTCTGACATCGTTATCATTACGTCCGGAATTGCCCGCAAACCCGGACAGACAAGAATCGAGCTTGCGCAGACAAATGTCAATATCATCAAATCCATTACACCGGAGATCGTAAAAGCAGCTCCGCATGCAAAATATATCATTGTCAGCAACCCGGTTGATATCCTGACATATGTATTTACAAAGATCTCAGGACTCCCAGAGAACCAGATCATCGGATCCGGTACACTTCTTGACACGGCACGTCTCCGCTACGGTCTGTCATCACACTTTAAAGTTGCACAGAAGAACATTCATGCATATGTGTTCGGTGAGCACGGAGATTCCTCTTTTGTTCCGTGGTCAGGAGCAGATATCTCCAGCGTGAACATTGACGACTACTATGAGTCAATGAAGGCACACGGCTCTGATCTTGCGGAACTGGACAAACCGGGAATGGAGGAGTACGTTCACAAATCAGGCGGAATGGTCATCGCAAAGAAAGGGGCAACTTTCTATGCGGTAGCTGTTTCTGTATGCGAACTGTGCAGCATCGTGCTGGCAGCTTCAGACTCTGTCGCAACAGTTTCTACAATGATGCACGGAGAGTACGGCATTGACGACGTATGTCTGAGCGTTCTGAACCTTGTCGGACCGAACGGTGTTCAGGGCAAGATCCCGATGCGCCTGACAGATGATGAAGTTGCAAAACTTCAGTCCAGCGCAAATAAGCTGAAAGAGGTTATCGCTCAGCTTGATATCTAATCTCATATTCCCTGGCGTATCCCGCCGGGGAATGATCAAGTAACAGGGCGGATCATTTCCGCCTGACAGACGAGGAGGTAATACTATGAAATACAGCTATTTTCCCGGCTGTACTCTGAAGAACAAGGCACAGGATCTTGATCACTATGCCAGAATTTCCGCAGAAGCTCTGGGATTTGAACTGGAAGAGATCAGCGAGTGGCAGTGCTGCGGCGGTGTTTATCCCCTGGGAACCGATGAGATCGCAACAAAGCTTGCCTCCGTCCGCGCGCTCAACGACGCGAAAGAGAAGGGGCAGGATCTTGTCACACTCTGTTCTGCCTGTCATCATGTGATCAAGCGTGTGAATGACGATATGAAGAATGTTGAGGATATCCGTACAAGAGCCAACAATTACATGGCGCTTGACGAGCCTTATGAGGGTGAGACGAATGTGCTCCATTATCTCGAGGTGCTCCGCGACGTAGTAGGTTTTGACGAACTGAAAAAGAAGGTGACAAATCCGCTCAAGGGCAAGAAGATCGGGGCATACTATGGCTGCCTTCTTCTCCGTCCCGGAAAGATCATGGCGTTTGACGATCCGGAGAACCCGAAGATCCTGGAGGATTTCATCCGCGCAATCGGAGCTGAGCCGGTGATCTATCCGTACCGCAACGAGTGCTGCGGCGGATATATCTCTTTGAAAGAAGAGGATATGTCAAAGAACATGTGCCGGAAGATCGAGGAGAGCGCGTCCGGATTCGGAGCAGACATGCTGATCACAGCCTGTCCGCTGTGCATGTATAATCTGAATAAGAACAATGGCGGCAATCTGCCTGTTTATTATTTTACAGAACTGCTGGCAGAGGCACTTGGACTGAAAGAGGAGGTGAAGGCACAGTGAAGACTGAAAAGAACCGCGCAGAGCTGATCAAGGAGATCAGTGGTGTGAATCCCCTGAAATGTATGAAATGCGGGAAGTGTTCTGCTTCCTGTCCCTCCTATAACGAGATGGACATTAAACCTCACCAGTTTGTATCCTACGTGATCAACGAGGATATCGAGTCTCTGGTGAATTCAAAATCCCTCTGGAAATGCCTTTCCTGCTTTGCTTGCGTGGAGAGATGTCCCCGCGATGTAAAGCCGGGCAAACTGATCGACGCGGCGAGACAGATCGTTGTGCGTGAGAGAGGAAAGACTTATCTGTCACCGGATGAGGTGCCGGAACTGCTTGATCCCGACACACCGCAGCAGCTGCTTGTAAGTGCGTTCAGAAGATACAGGAGGTGATAAAAGGTGCAGAGGATTGGAGTATTTGTCTGCCACTGCGGAACTAACATCGCGGGAACGGTAGACGTAAAGAAAGTTGTGGAGATGGCGGCGCATGAGCCGGGCGTTGTCCATGCAGAGGATTATGCGTATATGTGTTCCGAGGCAGGACAGGAGAAGATCCACAAAGCAATCAAAGAAAAACATCTGACAGGGCTTGTAGTCTGTTCCTGTTCTCCGCGTATGCACGAGACAACATTCAGAAACGCGGCAGAGAAAGCGGGCTTAAACCCCTATATGGTAGAGATCGCCAATATCCGCGAGCACTGCTCCTGGATCCATAAAGATATGGAAGAGGCGACAGAGAAGGCAGTCATCCTGATGCGCGCAGCGGTTGCAAAAGTCAACCTGGACGCACCGCTGAAGCCGGGCGAGAGCAAGGTAACAAAGAGAGCTCTTGTCATCGGAGGAGGAATCGCGGGTATTCAGACTGCTCTGGATATCGCAGAAGCAGGATATCCGGTTGATATCGTGGAGAAAACACCGAGTATCGGAGGAAGAATGTCACAGCTCGATAAGACATTCCCGACACTGGACTGTTCTTCATGTATCCTGACTCCGAAGATGGGAGAGGTGAACGCCCATCCGCTGATCAATATCTATACATACAGCGAAGTAGAGAGCGTGGCAGGATTTGTCGGTGACTTTACTGTTGAGATCCGCAAGAAAGCAAGAAGCGTGGATATGAACAAATGTACAGGCTGCGGCTTATGCCAGGAGAAATGTCCGAGCAAGAAGAGCCTCAGCGAGTTTAACCGCGGCCTGAGCACAAGAAGCGCGATCTATACACCATTTGCGCAGGCGGTTCCGAACGTTCCGGTCATTGACCGTGAGGCATGTATCAAGTTCAAGACCGGCAAATGCGGAATCTGTTCCAAAGTCTGCCAGGCCGGCGCCATTGACTACGATCAGGTTGATGAGATCATCACAGAGAAGTACGGCGCGATCGTCGTTGCGACCGGATTTGATATGATCAAACTGGACAAATATGACGAGTATGCGTACAGCCAGAGCAAAGATGTCATCACATCTCTTGAACTGGAGCGTATCATGAACGCGGCAGGACCGACAGGCGGACATCTGGAGCGTCTTTCAGACGGGAAAGCTCCGAAGGAGATCGTGTTCATCCAGTGTGTGGGAAGCCGGTGCGCAGATGACAGAGGAAAGAGCTACTGTTCAAAGATCTGCTGTATGTACACGGCAAAACACGCAATGCTGATCCGCGATAAGTATCCGGATACAAATGTGACGGTATTCTATATCGATGTCCGTACGCCTGGTAAGAACTTTGATGAGTTCTACCGCAGAGCCGTGGAAGAGTACGGAGTAAACTACATAAAAGGTCAGGTCGGAAAGGTCATTCCTCAGCCGAACGGCAAACTGCTCGTACAGGGCGCTGATCTTCTGGACAGCAAACAGATCTTAAAAGAGGCTGATATGGTTGTCCTTGCAGCTGCCATCGAGCCGAATCCGGATGCCAGAAAGATCGCTTCCATGCTGACGGCAAGTATCGATACAAACAACTTCCTCACGGAAGCACATGCAAAACTTCGTCCGGTAGAGTCACCCACAGCAGGTATCTTCCTTTCCGGCGTATGCCAGGGACCGAAGGATATCCCGGAGACTGTATCCCAGGCCGGAGCGGCCGCTGTCAAGGCTATCGGTCTTCTTGCGAAGGATAAACTGATGACTAATCCGTGTACGGCACATTCCGATGAACTTCTGTGTAACGGATGTTCACAGTGTGCAAATGTCTGCCCGTACGGAGCGATCACATATGAGGACAAAGAGGTGAATGATCACG
>ERZ1090862.417-NODE-417-length-19013-cov-7.331470_pt1 | contig 19013 bp, 17 predicted proteins | sample MGYA00478481_ERZ1090862 | MGnify/ENA primary metagenome ERZ1090862 (study PRJEB33644, sample SAMEA5815745) | chicken gut metagenome | biome: Chicken; feature: Gastrointestinal Tract; material: Caecum | place: Ireland | collected 2019-01-01 | study: A study of the... | reverse complement strand
GCCCCTTGATTAGGATCGTCGGTACATTGTACCCCGCTTCCACAAAATTCTCGCAAATTGATCGAATTTCATTCACCAGTAGTGATGCCAATACAAACCACCCAAGCAATGTGGTGATTCCCAAATCAATTCCTATTGCATTTCCAATTTCCACAAACACTGCACTGGACCCAAACGCTACCATGATCATCAACCAGTATCCCAATTTCTTCAGAATACCTTTCCAACCCGCCATAGAATTTTCTTTTTTATTGATACGGCTTTTCATCCATCCAGTAATCCAGTCCGCGACGTTCAAACCCAGGAAGGCTACGAACAGAAACCAGTGTTCCCCGAGAATATAAGACAACACTGCTACAATTGCACCAGTAACTGCATTGTAGCCATCAATAATCACTTCTGCATAATTCATTTTCTTCATTCCTTTCACCCTTTCTTGGTTCCGCCGGCGGAACCATTTTCGCATAAAAATAAGACCGGTTCACGGTCTTGCTCTGATCTCTAACATATTACTTCTTCTCCATCCTCAGTATTGAAAAAGAGAGGGGATTCCCTCTCTTTTTTTCAAATAACGCTCTTTTCATGCTCATACTTGACAAGACTTTCGTCTGTGTGAGCATAAATCATCGTTGTATCTATTCTGCTATGTCCAAGCATAATCTGTATTGACTGTATCGGCATTCCGTTTTTCATCGCAGTAGTTGCCCTCTTTAGTTAATTACTGTGCCCATAGCGTCAACCCAATTACCATTGATATAATACAACATCTTGTTCAACGTTGTATCAAAATACTGTTGGTTATTTTGTGGGCTTTGCGGACGATTTTCTGTCGTTCCACTGAATTTGTCGTTCAGGTCACGTGTCAATACATTTATACCACTTCCGTCTTCCCAGAACTTGTGCGGAGCATTTTTGTAACTGTCGCGTGTCGTCGTATACGTCAATGTTCCATTATAACTTCCAGGTTTGGACTCTTTAGCGTAAGTTTTACGCCCCCAACCATTGCTTGTCATATCCTCAATGTTGAAGTCAATGATATTCAATGATTGCCCCAAGCCATTTCCTTCAAGAACCATTCCATGTAACAACCACTCTTCACAGCAGTTAATAAGCGTATTTGGGTGCGACATCATTGTATCATCCCCAAAATGTCCGAAGCGAAAACCTGTGTTCACGAATCTTGCACATGCGTTCTGCATAATGAGATGCTCGCCAGAAATGTCAAAACCGAGTCCCCATCCACGCACATTGCAGTCATCAATGTGGTAGCCACTACCCCAGTTGTAGCCGTAAAGCGTGCGAATACCGATACAATCAATATTTGAGTTGATAATCTTTCCATTTGGTTCTTGTGGATCTCCCGCATATTCTGTGAGTCCACAATGCACACCTTTAAGTTGCATATTGTAAGCATATTCGCAGTTTACACCGATAATTTTTTTCTGAGGCGCAGGAATATTGATTGCTACGTTTTCAATGCTCAATGTACAGCCTACAGAAGAACGAGATACTTTTGACGAACCATTTATTACCGGTCTAACGCCAATCATGCTCACAATTTCATTCTCATCAAGAGAATCATACAGCTCTTGTGACATGTCAAGTCTTGCGCAGTGTCCAAAATACATAGGCTGAATAACATTCGGAAAATTTACGCCTTCAATCTTAATTAACGACACATTGTAATTATTTGTTGGGATATATATGCCGTATTTTCCGACTGATGCAATACCGCTATCAAAAAGCGTATCAATGATATATCGTTCATTCGATAGTTTAAGAACTCCTCCACCTCTTGCTCTCAAATCATAAATCGCTTGTTGCAGTTCTTCTCCATCATTTACACCATCACAAACATAGTCTGCCCCCATTTTTTCTTCATCAGATGCCCATGCGGAAGCAACATAAATTGTGCTGTATTCTGCGTTTGGAACAATAAACACAGTCTGAACATCTTTTACAGTGTTTTTCGTCCAAACAATATCAGTTTTTTTTGTTTCAGCAGATAAATCCTGCTGATTTGTAAAATTCAACAAAAAATAGCAGTCCGAATTGAATTTATAACCAGAATAGTAAACACTATCTTTGTACGAGTTATAAAAACAAGTTGTTTCATCAGCTTCGCTGAACAGTATGATAGAGAAAGAAATAGGAGATTGAAGAATCAACTCGTCGCCCTTTTTTGCGTGTAGAAAATTCGCAGTACAGGAATTTCTGCTGTCAGTTCTTTTAAGTGTTTGTCCGTATGGAATATCAACCCATTTTCCTTCGAGTATTTCCCAATTGTTTTGAAATGTTTTAAATTTTCCTTTTTTTACAGAACGTGTGATAATATCTCCATCAATCAGATTTGTATATGTGATTACAGGTTTGATGTAATCAACGTCAGCAAGCGAAATGTATATAATAACAATTCGCATATATTTTGCTTGATTTGGTTTGACAAATTTGACAGCTTCTTCGTTTGCCTTAATGCCATCTGTGGAATTTAAAAAAGCTTTGCTAGAATTATAATATACGATTCTTACATAATAAGCATTTGCGGAAATTCCAGAAAAACTAAAGGATTTTGTTCTGGATATATCAATAAAATCTTTACTGCGAATCGTATTATTTGATTCTCCATCAACGCCAGTTATTTTATCGATTGTTCCTGATTCCATGTCTGCTGATGCCATTGTATAAGCATCTGCCGTGGTAGAAATCGAATTATTAACATCGCTTAAATCAGCAGAAAGCGAACCAACCTGTCCCCTGACCGCATCTCCTGGAGTCGGGTATTCTGTTCCGTCATACCCGATTCTGATATCATTCAATGCCGCATCGGATGTTGTCGAACCTTCCGGAAGTGCAGTAAATGCATCCATTCTGGCCGTTAATACACCGATCTGACTCAGCAGCTGCGTTACCAGCGTCGGCTGTGAGTTAATTTCCTCCACATCTGCGTCATCGGTTATATTTTCATCGCACCAAACATCAATGACAAAGGAAAAAAGGTTCTGATTGTTATTCGTAACCCGCACCTGGGTTTTGTTGTAGCCTTTGAGGTAAAATCCTTCCGGAGGAGTAAAACTGATTGTATTTTCAGAGATTGTACAAGCCTGATTTACCAGAGTTCCATTTGGCTGTCTGTTGTAGGCTACTGCTGCGCTTCCAGAAAGAATGTCATAGTCCGATACAATAACGGAAATCGGCAGCAGACTTGTGCCCTCCACTACCTGAATCTGATGCTGCATTCCTTTTCTTGTTACAGTGATTGTTCTTGTAATACTCGACATAGTTTCACTCCTTTTTTACAAAAATCTCATAAAGAATACTGTAGTTTTCCGCTGTCAGAGAGTCACTCTGGAACTTCTGTACAAATTCCTCTTCCGAAACCTGTGGAATGTTCACTTCTGTCTGGTAAGTCGCAATCTGCATGATTTCTTCAACGGCAGCCTGCATATACGGACTGTCTTTCGGTATGATCCATCCGTTATCCTGCTTCTGTCCGTATTTTTCAAGGATCCGTTGCTTTTCCTTGATATATTCCCTGATTTCTTCCGACATTTTTCTTCGGGCGATTGCTATGAGCATTCCAGAAAACCCTGTCGCATTCTTGCATTTTTCCAACGCAGCTATGTATTGTAATATCTTTTCGTTTTCTGCTTTCATTCCGTACCCCTCATTTTTTTTGTTTCAGAATCTTCTCCTACGATCTGCGTCCACAAATTCGGATCGGATCCGGGATGCTGATCCTGTTGTTTCCTGTGATCCTTCTGCAGCTTCCAGAGTTTGTCGTCATATTGCCTGCGCAGATCGTCTGGATTGGAAAGACTGTACAGATATCCTTCCGTATCATCTTCCCATCTTCTGATCAAGTTTTTTACACTTAATGCCTGTTCATCGGATAGGCAGGAAAGAAGCTTATCCACTTCTGCCATCTGCGTCTTTGCGGCGATTTCCTGCGGAGTTTTTTCTCTCAGCATAAAGATAACTTCAATTTTATTGTTTTTTCTTCCGGCGGAAAAATGCATATCTGTCAGCAAGGCAAGGTTTTCGGCTGTTTGCTCTCCAAGAATTACCTGATCCAGATTTCCTGGTTTTGAAAGAGATTCTTCCAGTCTTTGAATATCTCCATAAGTTTCAATCTCCATCGTTATGGTTCCCGGAAGCGTTCCGCTTCTTACTTCGTGCTCTGTTCCATCATTTAAGATCAGTTTCATCGTTTCCTCCTTAATCCGGGTTTTTACACCAAACGGTATATAAATCAGCTTCTTCGCTCACCGATTGTTGTAATAATACAAGATACCATCCATCCGATCGTCTTTGTATACCATCTACATATATCGAATTATCATTTCTCACCAGAAACGCATTTAAAAGAAAATATCCGTCCTTTATGATTCCTGTCCATCCAGACGTAAAAGTAACATGCATAACTTCTGTTATTACCGGAAGAATCTGCTGGCCATTATCGAGAAATCTTTGACCATACACATCGCCTTTATCGCTTACTACAAATTTGTAATTGTTTACATAATCCATTGACGGTCCCTGATTCCATCCACCCCATATTACCCATGGGCCATGAGAGCAAATGCCATTTTCCTGCGTCTGTTCTGTGTCCCAGTATTCAAAATGGTCATACCCCCATGCATTTTCTCCGTTTTTTATCTGCCATCCGCCAACCGAAAGTTTTACATTGCTGTCATACGTCATCCCATTTGGTCTGTATTTAAAATAGTCACCAAGATCCAGCGTACCATCAGATGTAAGGACAAACGGCCAAGTATCATTTGTCAGATCGTGTACAGTAAAAACATCAGCAGTTCCAAGGCCTGAGCTGCCGTAAACGGTCGGTGCCTGCAGCCGGACATTAAAGTTTGTCTGATTATTCAACAACTGATTCCCATTGACTTCCCATCCACCCAGCTTCGCTCCCTGGAATTCCACATATTGTCCATTGACATAAAGCTGTCCATTTTTCATGTAGATTCCCTGCACTTTTCCGTTATCTGTAAGTGCATTAAATATTTCTTCCTGTGTCATTTTGTCATCGAATATGCCAGACACAAAATCATCCACTGTTTTGTCTCCGATAAAAGCCTCACTTGACAGACGGAATTCTCCGGTTTCCATATTCCAGTAATTCCTGCCAAGTTGATCCGACAAAATTCCGAGCACCAATGCATCCGCATACCCACCTTTTGCAGTAAATGCAGTTGTCCAATCCCAGTCTTTATCATCAGCTGTCCTTTTATTTGATATCTGCAGTCCTTGTGTTCCAAATATCATGCATCCGTAAAACTGTGAATCCGGATCCAGATCTTCCACCCGGAACGCCACTCCATCTACTTTCTGTGCTGCTGTCGACTGCAGCCTCAGCTGTGTATACATCCCATTCAGTATTCCGGCCACCTTATCGGCCATTACGGATCCGTCCGGCCGGATTACCTGATCAATGCGGTCTACGGACGATGTTACATTGTCAAAATAGTTGTAGGTATAATCCCCCAGGGTCACTGCCGTAACTTTTTTTCTCAGAGAGTCATATTCCAGCGAAATAACCCGTGCATCTGTTATGATTCCCAGTTTGCTGTGCTTGCAATGGATCGTGTCTCCCAAGCTGACTGTTTCCAGTATTTTATACTCCTTGTACTGCTCTGTATTCTGCAGCAGAATCATATCTGCCGAGATCGTAACATTCGGCTTATCCAGTCCGGCGTCGTACTGTTCCTGGCATTTTTCCCTGAGTGCTGCATTCAGTTCTTCCTGTGTGTCGCAGATAATGACTCCGTTTTCTTCATCGTCTTCCTGTGCATCCTCTCGCATTTTTACATCATCAAATGTAATGGTCGTTATATGTGTGATCGGATAATTATTGATCAGAGGACTGTCTACATACCCATTTCCTGTCATTGTGTAACCATTGTAGGCTTTCGGGTATATCCTTGTGACCACGCCTGATAGGTCTATTTCCTCTGATAACCCATTTTCCGGTATATTCTTACCATAGCGTAATTCCACGCCATAATCGCCGCCCACGCGCTCATTTACAATGATTGTAAAATTGTCGTACAGAATTTCTCCGCCCCATCGTTTGATAAAACTCTGGTCTATGTCTCCATTCAACGCCTCGAAAAAATTGACGTACTGGTAATATGCTGTGTTTGCTTTTGTGATATCCGACCTGGCAGAGTATTTTGCGTTCGGCGCCAGCATCAGATCCAGCGCCTCCTGCCCGTTTTTTCCGGTCGGCCGAATATCGGTCAGCCAGCAATCTGATATTGCATCATAAAAAATCGGCTCCATCTGTGCTTCGACTCCGGAATCCGATTTTTTTTTCGATATAATCCGGAAAAGCTGATCACCATTGAATGATGGCATTTTTACCACTGCATCTTCTACAATGTATTTCCACCGACCGTCTTTGTCGATCGGATGTGTCAGTGTGGCCGACCATGCTCCATTTAATTCTGCTTTTGGTGTTGCTTCCGTCGGAAACAACGTCATGTTTCCGTTTTTTGTATAATCCCTATTTTCAGGACTGTAAATCTGGATCATCTGCACCTCCAATGCGGAATTACTTTCAGATCCGCTCCTTTGATAGAAATTGTGTTGTCTCCCGGAATCAGGTATAAATCTTCATAATCTCCATTGATCAGGCTGTTTTGATAGTTTCCATCCTGATTGTACGCAATCATCAGATCTGTGTTGATGGTCAGCGTCCCATTTACTGTGGCCTGCATTTCTTTTCCGTTGACCGTGATCGTGCATCCTCCGGATCCTGTCAGAATATAATCCGGATGTGACTTTTCGTAATAATTTGTGATCTTCGAAGGATTCTCTATCGGTTCGTCTCCTGCTTTCAGATATATGTACGGATCACACAAAAAATTTGCAGTGAATTTTCCCAGCTTTCTTGTGGTCCTTTCCGTGTCTTCGATGCTGCATTCCAGACATTTATAATAAAATTCCTGATCATCGGAAAATTGCAGCTTTCCTGCTCCGTCCAGCCATCTTTTTGCAATTCGGAAAACCGATGCCCACTCATCCGGACCTGTCATGAAATTGAATTCTACCGGAATTATGATCGGCTCATAGCACTCATCCGATTCTATCAATACTCCATCTCTTCCCGGTATGGTAATTTGACTGTATCTTTTTTTTGGCGCCGGAATACTTGGGCGGCGAACCGCAAGGATCCTGTATTCCAGGCAGTTTTTTTCTTTAAATTCTACACTGTACATTACTTTCTCCTTCCTTTCGCCGCCATTCTTCCGGATTGTGTGATCGTTATGTATCTTTCTGCAGTTTTCCCAACTTCTCTTCCGTCAATTACCATCGTGTCTCCTTCGATAACAATCACTCTTTCCTGTGAATACCCTGACATATCTGGCAATTTCATGTTTTTTGCAATAGATTCAATCATACTGTCTGTACTGACATTGATTTGTTCATTAAAACCTTCTTCAAGTCCAAGCGCTGCCATTTTTCCTACTTCGTCGCGAAACACTCTTGATGGTGAATGAATTCCCAGTGCTCTTTTTGCTGCGCTTAACGCTCTTGATGCAAGGCTTGCAGCTGCACTTATTGCCGAACTTGCTCCTCTGCTTATTCCGCTCGCAAGTCCATATGCCAGATTTGCACCAGCGGAAGATCCTCCTCCGTATAGATCGTAGCTTCTTGCTGCATTACTTGCATCTGCAGCAAGTCCTGTAGCTGCACTCTTTACTTCTCCGCTTTTGTCTTTCATTCCAAGTACAGCACCTTCTCCGACATAATTGAATATTCTTCTGGTCGCTCTTGATGGAGAATTTATTTCAAGTACGTCTTCCAATCCATTGATCACTGATTTTCCATCTGCTTGAGCAGCTGAGTAAAGATCTGGTTCAGAATTTTTCAATCCCTCCAGCATAGGTGAAAGTATATCCTTTATCGTATCTTTTGTCTCTTTCGGAAGGCTATCAAACGTTCTGATCATCGAGTCGACAATACTCTGTGTATCCGCATCAAGTTCAGCACCGTTCATCTGAGCATCTGCAACCATTCCAATCCAAGATGCAAGCTGATTTCCTTGCGCTTCGTCCATATTGCTTACAATGGTATCCCATATTTCGTCCATAATCCTATTATGGGACTCTGTCGCATTTTCTACTTCTTTTTGGTATTTTTCCGTTCCTTCTTTATAGGTTCTGTTTATGCTGTCCATGTTCAGGTTATGGAGCTGCATTGCACCTTCGAAGTCAACACCAAGCTGGGTCGCAAGTTGGTTAAATAGTGACTGTTCATCTGTTATTTGCGTATATCCATTCGCAAAGATTCCATACAGATCTGACATTTTCTGTTGAACCGCCTGTTTTTGCTGTTCTGAGTTTGAAATAATGGCACTATATTCATTTGCATATGCAGTGTTTTGCATATTTGCTTCATCACCATATCTTTGGTTAAGCAACGCAATTTCCTGCACTGTCTGATCATCTATCAGTGATATCATGGCATCTTTTTGCTGTTGTGCTGTAGATATCCAATTCATTGCATTTTCCTGGTATTGCTGATATGTGAGTTCCTGATTCTGCGCATATCCTGCTGCCGCTTGGGCAATAGCATCCATTTTCTGGACTTCTACCTGATACTGCTGATCTTGTAATTCATTTAACTTTTGAAAATACTGATCCAGCTGTTCAATTTCTCCTGTTGTATATCCTCTTCTTTCTTCCGTTGCAAGTTTGCATATCGATGTAATTCCACTCTGCACTTCCTGCATATTTTGAGTAAGTGCCTGCTGTTGTTCTGCGCTTGCAAATAATTCCGTATTGAATGATTCCAGATACCCCGTAGCCGAACTTATTCCTTCGATCCATACATTTGCTCCATCTACCATTCCTTGGAATGCTTCATCTGATATTCCTTCTATCTCTAAAACTCTTTCGTCATAATCATCTGCCCATGAATTAAACGCAGTAGTCGCCCCTGCGTATGCTACCCCTAAAATTCCTACAGCCTTTCCAAGACTTGCGAATTTTCCTGCTCCAATCGTCACTGAGTCATTTAATAGATCTGACGATGCTTTTTGTGCCTTTGCAGCTTCTGTCAATTCTTTTACCGTGCTTGTTATGTTTTTTACAGATGTGAGGAATTCACTTGCTTTATTCACAACGAAAACAGTTGCGATCGCCGCTCCTGCTGTTTTTGCTAATGGTATTAATTCATCAAGATTTTCTGCTGTATAGTCAACAATCTTTTCAATGGCCGGATATGCATCCTCTAGAATCGGATATACTACATCGGTTTTTACTGTTCTTCCAAGCGTTTCAAGCTTATTGTTCAGGCTATCGGCATTGACTTTATCAAGCTTTTTCATTGCTCCTGTCGTATCGTCGATTCCATCTTCAATATCAGCAAGTGCAAGAAGTGCTTCTCCTCCGGTGTCTTCCCACATCGTACCGAACAGTTCTACTCCGACCGTATTCTGTTCCAGTGGATCTTCCAATTTTTCAAGCGCTCTTACTGTCTGCTTAAAAGCATTTTTTGCAACATCTCCGCCAACCGCGAACTGATCCGCCATTTCTTCCGCATCCAAGCCAAGCCTACCGAATGCATCTTTTGTCGTATCGCTTCCATCTAACACTCGGATGCTGAATTCATTCACAGCATCTCCGAGTTTGTCAATATCAAAAATTCCTTGTTCCGCTCCGGAAATCAACGCATTATACATATCATCTGCATCGAATCCGATTTTTTTGAACTTTGGCGAATATTCATTGTATGTGTCAAGCAGATTGTCATTCTGGTTTAGTCCATTCTGAGCACCTGCAACGATCAGATCATATGCTTTTTCTCCGCTTATTCCGAACTGTTCCATCAATTGATTTGCAGTTCTTATCGACTCAGAAACATCAAACCCGAACGTCTGCTCCAGATCGAGTGCATATTTTGTTAAATCTTCCAGCTTATCTGGTTCAATGTCTCCTACCTGCTGTTTTACTTTTGACAATGATTCTGCTACATGTTCCAGACTGTCTCCATAACCGGAAGAATAGATCTCCTGCATAATGTCATTATACTTTTCCATTTCTTCCGTCGTCGCTCCGGTCTGCCCCTGCAGTGTCGTTGATGCATCTGAAAACTCTGCAGCCATATCCTTTATTCCGGAAGCTACAGTTTTTATTCCGTCAGCAGCAAGATCTGCCATTGCTCCTTTTGCCACTGTGAATCCTTCAGAAGCTTTTTCTATATTTTCTCCAAAGTCTTTTATCTCTTCCGAAGCATCGCTTACTTCGGAATCGAAGTCTGATATTTGTCTGATATTGTCTGCCAGTTCTCCCTGCAGTTTGTTCAGATCTGCTTGTGCTTGATTTACTGCCTGTTTCCATCTTAAAGTCTTTGTGTCTGCATCTCCGTATTTTTCAGAGCATTTTTCCAGTCCATCTGACAGCAGCTTTAATTTTTTTGTTTGCGCTTCTACCTGTTTGGAAAGTACCTCATTTTTTCTTGTAAGCGCTTCCTGACTATCTGCATTATCTTCGAATTCGCTTGTCACTACCTTCATTTCGGTGGAAAGCGTTCTCATTTCTGTTGTAATCTGATTGATAGACTGGCGAAACTCTCGCTCTCCGTCAATCCCTATTTTAGGGCCAATGTCATACGCCATTTTTTATCACCTCAAATCCGGCATTGTATCTGAGTCTATTTCTTCATCCATCATTCCGTTTGAAATCGCATTGCAGAGTACCAGATCTTCGATTTCTCCCGTCGTCATTAAATGATACTCTGCATAGCTGATTCCGAAATTTCTTGCCCAATAATGCATCCATGCAAGACTTTCACCGATTACTCGGTTTCTTCGTTTTTTTTACTTGTGCTTTTTCCGCTGATTTCCGTTTTTCTTGAAAGTCCTGCTGCTTCTGCAATCTTTTTAACGATTTCTTCGGTTTCTCTTCCGTCCATTCCGATTCCGATCTCTTCTCTGGTTAAAGGAATGTATTTCCCATCCTTGACCGGTGCGTTTTCTGGGTGCGGAGCGTCTTTTTCGAATACATTTTTGTATTCACACCCCTGAACAATCAGTAGGTGCGCAACATCCAAATACGTTGTTATGCATGTCTCTTCTTTATTAAACTCTTCCAGCATTTTTGAAATTGATCCATACTTTTTATGGATTTCTTCTCTTGCCAGAAGAGTCATTCTCATTGGGTATTCTTTTCCCCCAATATTGATATAAGCGCATCTTTCCATATTACGGTCCCTCATTTGCTACTACGGTTACAGTTCCTGCCGCGATTGCCTTTTTTTCTCCGTTTACCTGCGCAATATACAGCGTGCTTCCGTTTGCTGCTGTGATATCTTCTCCCTGCGTCAGATCCGTCCATGATGTCAGATCCTGTTTGTAGGTCGGCGCCGGTCCATCTGTGCTGTACTTGTACGTCGCTCCAGCAACAGGATTTGTGATTGTGATTTTTGTCTTTCCGGAACTTGTCCCGGCTGCAGATGTAGCATTCAGAGTATCAAGTGCATTCAGTACGGTTTTCAGATACTCTGCTGCGCCAGCATATGTATCGAACCACGCTTCTCTCTTCCATGGATGTTTGTAGTTTTCTGATTCTTCATCTGATCTCTGAATCAGGCATGTAATTTCTTTTGTCTGCCACTCGATACTTTCTCCCTTTGTCGTCGCTGCATCTGCCGGGATCTGCGGTGTTACTTTTGTCAGGATCAGTGCTCGATATTTGTTCACGTCATTGATCTGATGCACCTCTACGATTCCGAATCCTTTTGGCTTCTGTTTCGCATCATCGTCCGATACAAGTTCTGTTACCTGCGTTTCCCCCACATTTACCTGTACTTTTTTCAGGCTCAGCAGTCCCATACTGGTTTTCTGATCCAAGTCGGTTGTGTTGAGCGTCAGTGTTCCGGAACTGAATGTTCCGAAGTCGTTTTCTGCGATTTCGTCGTCACCATACAGAGGATTATTTTCTGATGTTTCGATTTCCGCGCTGTATTCCACTGCTTTTCCGCAGACAAATCCATTTGCGTATGTTACAGCTGCTCCGTTAAAGTTGTACTCACCGAATACCGGCTTTTTTAATCCTTTAATCGCCATGCGTTTTCTCCTTTATTTCATGATTTTTTTGATTTCTTCTTCTACTGTTTCTGCCATTTTCGCTTCTGCAGCCTTTCTTGCTCTCATTACTGCTTTTCTGATTACAGGTGTCTTTTTCCTGAATGAAGTCCCACTTTCCACGCTTCGCATTAACATAGCAAGTGGCTGCCCTTTTGGATATTTCTTTGTTTTTATGCTTCCGTATCCATCAAATCCAGCTTTTGTATTGATGTATCCGTCTTTATTCTCCATTGGAGAAAGTCCGAATCCGTCAATTAAATCCGCCTTTTGTCTTCTTCCGACTCCTTCTACCGGATTTTCTTTTGTTCCTACTCTTTCATCTACCGGTATGGATCGCAAGCCTTGCTTTATTTCATTCGCAACAACATCTGCTCCTTCGTATACCGCTTTTTTCACAATATTTTCTGAATCTTTCCATAGGATACCAAGCGCTTTTGCATAGTCGTCAATTCCTTTAAAATCAATTTTTGCCATCACGCTACCTCAAACACCCATTCGAAATGGATATATCCTGTTTCCTCTTCGCACTGCACAGAGTTTAAATAAAATGAGATACAGGCATCGACAAGCGCTTTCTGTATCTCATCTACTTTCGGATCCATATCTTCTTTTGTGTAGTAGTCGATCGTTCCCTGAATAGACTGGTTGGTCTTTTGATCGTCTCCCTCCACGGAACTCCCTTCGGAATCTTCCGCCCATACGATGTATTTATCTTCCTTTTTGAATGCTTCGTAGTGGCTGACATTATCACTGACAGCTTTGAGCGTATCTAGAATGATTTTAAGTTTTGAAAGCATATTCTTCACCGATCCTTTCCAGTGACAGTTTTGTGATCCTCAGTCCGTTTTCATCTGTTGTCGGCTGCCGCATTACGATTTTATATTGCTTTTCATCTTCCAGTACGCAAATATCAAGCGTTGATATATCTCCCCAGTCTGGAATATTCACAACAGCTGCGATCTGCTGATTGGCTTGCATTGCTGTGTAGTATCGTGTGATTCCGATGTTGTCATACCCGAAGTAATACTGATCTTTCAGTTCCAGCTGAATTTCCGGCTTCATCCCAGGATCCGAAACGTCTACAGTTTTGTAAATGCTCAGAATACCATCATCAAATGTCACTTGTTCCACCTCCGTACTTTTGGCTGAATTTCATATTGTTCAGTTCAAAACGAAGGTATCTTGGCATTACAGTATCTGCCGCTGCCCGTTTTCTGTACAGATACGCTGCGTACTGAATCTGTGCCATGTCTGATCTGATATCATTTTCAATCAATGTGATTCCTTCTCCGCGAATCCTTTCCGCAGACAAGGAAAGCAGGTTCTGCAGATATTCATCATTTGCACTTGTGATCATCTGCAAATCCTGCTTTAATATTTTCAGCTTGTCTGCATCATTCATTTACTCAGCCGCCTTTCGTGATCTGCACGGTGTACTGCATGACTCCCAGCCCATTCTTTACAGTGACAGTCAGTGTCTTTGTTTCGGAGAACTTGATGGTTCCTCCGTTCACCACGTTCTTTCCGTCATATGTAATTTCTACTTTTGCACCGGCCTGTGCAGGTGTCGCTGTTACTGCTCCGTCTGTTCCGGTCGCGGATGCGATCGTATAGCTGAATTTATTGCTGTCGAATGTCGGATTCAGTGTCTCTGTTCCGATTGTCAGGTCGATCAGACTTGCGTCATTTGCCTTATCTCCTGCAAATGTTGCTGATTTTGCCGGAGCGGATCCAAGACCGATCGAAACGAATCCCTCTGCAATTACCGGTTCTCCATCGTATCTGGCGGATCCTTTAAACGCTACCTGGTCTTCTGCGAATTTGTACTGGTCAGATCTTTCGAATTCGCCTCCTGCACGCTCTGCCAGCAGATAAAGTTCTCCGTATCCGCAGACAATATTGTTATCTGCAATGATATCTTCCGACAGCACTTCGATATCTCCACCTGCTACCGGCATTGTTCCATCCTGTACAGATACAATGGCTCCTGCCATGTTAAAATTCATTGCTTCGATTTTGATTTTTGTGTATGTTGTTTCGTTCATTGCCCAGAACTTTGTGCCTCTTGCATATCTGTTTTTTGTTTTTCCACCAGCGGCAACAATTTCTTTAAAGAATTCCAGCCCTGTTTTTCCTCTGTCGATTGTGATTACATTTGATGTATGCAGATCTACCCACGGACGCGCTGTTGCCGGATAATCAGACGGCTCGCTGGTCTGCTCCAGTCTTGTTACGATTCCAAGCGGCATTTTTGTCCCGAATCCGTACAGGATTGCTTTGTCCAGCGCGATACCGATTGCAATTCCCAGTGCAGTGATGATTTCTTCTGCCAGATCATAATCTGAATCCTCAAGTGTTGCTTTGCAGATGTAGATCACACCTCCGACTTTGTACCCATCAACCTCAGTCTGCGTGAATCCGAAATCAATTTCATTCAGCTTTGCGCACATTTCCGTCCATACGGCTTCCGGAACGGTTCCCATAACTGTCTGTCGTGCTTTTCCTGATACCGTTCTCAGTCTTACTCTTCGCACCAGCTTGGAATAATCCATGATGTTTTCCCGGATCAGATCTAATACCTCCGTCGGAATTGTCAAATCTGCTCCCTTTACCGCTCTTTTCTCAAATCCCAGTTCTCTTACACGCTGCAGGAAATTCTTTACATTTTCATTTGCAAAAAATTCTGTTCTTTCCTGCGCATTCATTCCAAAAAATTTACGTCTGTTTTCCATCGTCCTCTTTTCTCCTTTTGGCTCTCTTGCTCTTACCGGTTCTGCCGGCTGCTGCTCTTCTTTTTTCAGATCGTTTTCCAGATCTTCAATTTCCTTTTCCAGGTTTTCTTTTTTCTCATCGTGCTCTTTCTTTTCTGCCTCAAAGGTTTCTACCTGTCCAGAAACCACCTGCTGCTCTTCTTCTGTCTGTGCTTCCCCGATTGCCGTTTCCAGTTCTGCTTCTCTGGTCGCAAACTCAGCATCTTTTTCTTTCAGCTTTTTCAGTTCTTCCCTTTTCTTGTCGATTTTTGCTTTCAACATAATTGCTCTTAATGCCATTATTTTTCTCCTTTCAGGCGCTTTCTCATGGTTTCGCGCCATTCATTTCTTTTCTGCTCCTGTGCCGCCTCAAACTTTTCTTTGGCGTGTTCCAGGTTTTCTTTGTTTCTGGCCGAAATGCTGGTGGCTTTGTATGCCGGGAACGTACATGGACTTACTTCATACAGCGGATCCACCTCTGTGATCTTCGTTCTATACACTCCCTCTTCATCCCACCAGTCTTCCATTCGCGCAATGTCGAATCCAAAAGAACAGCCGTCAACATCTCCACGGCTGATCCGTGCGTAAGCGTTGACAGCTTCCTGATCATTTTCATTGATTTCTACGCTTCCCCAAAGCCCTACTTCATCTTCTCTGAGTGTTGCCGTTCCATTTGCTGTAGATCCCAATACGATGTTACTGTCGTGATTCCACAGTACTTTTACATCTTCCCCTGTTGCCAGATACCTTGCAAATGCTCCACGTTCAATGGTTTCGATCCATCCGTCGAATACCTGATATGGTTCTCCAAACACAGAAAAGTATCCTTCCAGATACCTTTTTCCTCCTTCTTCTCTGATCTTTGGATTCCTCATTTTCATGATTCTCTGTTCCACTATTCCTCACCTCCATTCTGTATCAGTTTTTTCTGATCTCCCAGCTTGTTTACCGGTATGAAATTTTCAAGTGCAAGCAATTCTGTCATTTCTGCATCCGGCGGCAGTCCTGCCCAGTCTCTCCATTCATTTCTTCGCATCGCCATTCGGTCAACCATCTCACCTCCGGCCGAAATAACCTCTGTGAGTGAGTAGTTATAAAGTGATCTTGGATTGAATTTGAAATACCATTCCGGCTTTATCAGCAAGCATTTTGTCAGTACCTGCTGTATCATCTGTGCCAGCGGCATGATTGTTGTGTCAATAAAATTGTTCCATGCTTCTTTTTTGAATTCTCCGACTCCCAGCACAAACGGAGGTATTCTCAAAATGGAGGCTACTGTTTTTTTGTCCAGTTCCACCATATCCGCAAGTGCAAGATCAGAAAGCGACAGCGGTTTTACCTGTTCCACTTGGAACTGTTCCCCCGGCAGCAGCCACGGTTCACCCGCTTCTGCTGTATCCACATAATTTTTCAGAATTTTACTTCGTCCTTCCGGAGTTGAAAATTCCTCATTGTCCGCATCCACCTTGATGATCAGGCTCGGCTTCCATTTGCTGGACATAAATCCTTTTTCTGTTTTTGCCGCCTGTTTCAGGTTGTCAACGACATCTTTCAGGACTACTTTCAGTCCTTCTCCTTTCCATGGGTATTCTCCATCGGGACTCAGAACAAAATGCAGTACCTGATCCGGATCGTACTCTGCTCCATTGATTAGTACAGTGTAATCCCAAACTCCTTGCGGAATAAAACTGACCATGGATGCCGGAACTGGTTTCAGATCATTCAGCAATCCTCTTTTTGTTTCCGGATATACAATGGCATTTCCATTTCCTTCCAGATACATTGTTTTTACAATCCACTGAATAAATGTGGATCGGATCATATTTTTATTCGGAGATATGTCGAGTTTTCTTGACAGTTCATTTTTGATTCTTTTATCTCCATCCTCTGTATTTTCCATCAGATGGATTGTCATGGAGCCTACCAGCTTCGCAATCGTTTCCACTCCTGCTACGATTTCCGGATTATGTGACAGTTTTGTGTAGCCATTGCACGCCAACGTATCGTATGCATCCTGACCGCAGAGCCACAGTCCTACGCTTGCATTTCTTTTTTTCTTCGGCTCTGCCCTAGCTTTCTTTTTCTTTGCCATCAAACCATCCTTTCGAATTATCTTTCTTTTCCATGTCTTTCAGCATCTGGCAACACGAAAAAACGGAAGCGTCAAAAAGGTCGATCCTTTTCACGCCTCCGTCTCCATCCAGTTTCTCGTACTGAATCGCGTCGTCTGTTTTTTCGATTGCCCGCACATTCTGCACGCAGTACTCATACGCTGCGCAGTGCAGGTAATAAAACTGTTTGTTTTTTACTTTAAATTCAATTCTTCGGAATCCTTCGGATTTTACATAATATAACTGCGGCTGATCCACAATTTTAAAATGCGCTTTTTTCATTTTCATGAAGAACTCGCGTCCGAACTTTTTATCGAATCCGACAATTTTTATTTTGAATCCCATATTACGCATACTGATAAACCAGTTTACAATATCGTCATACAGGACTGTTTTCGTGTTCGACATTGTCAGCCATCCTTCATCCTTCCACCAGAAAAGAGGGATTCCGTCTTCTTCCGCTTTTAGATGCGCGGCTACAACCGGGAAAAATGCGTGCACAATGCAGATATCTATTCCTTTGTAATTTCCGTACAGTGCACCTGCTGTCAGGTCATGCATTTTTGATAGATCCGCGCCACCATACCAGCTGATCGGCAGCTTTGCAAGTTCTTCCATGGTCCATTCATACTCTGCATCGGAATTCAAAAATTCATTGATGTCAAAATACGCTCTCAATTCATTCGTGAATACATTGAGTGTCTTGTTCAAAAATTCCATGCGCAGCTGTGGCTCATTCATTGCCTGTGCCGCATCGTTCATCAGATCTTCCAATGTAACTGTTACTCCAATGGACGGTGTGCACATCTGCAGGACTTCCGGATCATTAATGCTTGCTATTTCTCCGGATGCATTCAGTATATCTCCGTCTTGATTCTGATCAGCTTTGCATATAAACGCAAAGTAAGAATCATATGCTTCATCCGTATTAGTTCCATTCAGAACTTCATGCAAAGTTTTGAGCCTGTTTGCCAGGAATCCGTCCGGTATATCTCCTGCTGTCGAGATTCCGATCAGCAGTTTATTCCGGTAAGCTTTCATTGCATTCTTCATCAGGATATATTTTTTTGATCCTGCTCTCTTCCAGGAATGCAATTCGTCCAATATCAGACAGTTACAGTTTAATGAATCCAGTTTATCTTCCTGGTTTGCGATTGCATAAATCTCTGCCGTTCCATCTCCAAAATCTATGCTGATACTATGCTCCTGGTTATTGTCTCTGATTCTTAGTTTTTTCACATCTCTTCTCAGCACTTCCACATTATCATGCAGAAATCCGAAGGACTCCATGGTCTGCTTTACAGAATTTGCAACGATATATGTTTTCGCTCCTGATTTTCTGTCGAGCACGCTTTTCGCTTCTGCCAGTCCTGCCGAAAAAGAAGTTTTTCCCTGCTTTCTTGGTAAAAAAATAAGTGCTTCATTATAGCGCCTGATATCAGTTCCCTTCCGGAAGAATCCGAAAAGATTCACACAGCAGAATTTCTGCCATTCTGTCAGCAGCATCGGAGTTCCTTTGAAACTCCGGCCATCTTTATCTTCTCCCTGGATATGATGCACAGTACCTTCGATCCAGTCTATGACAAAATCAAAATCCTCTTGTCGAAAATCAAGATCATCCCTCTCCAGATCATTCAGGAATCTCTTGCACGCCAGTACCCTGTCTTCGTTCGCCAGTACCTTACCATCGACAATCTCCTTTGCATATCGGTATGCCGTCTCAAAATGTTTGGAAGTGATATGTTGTAAATCCATTCCATCACTTTCCCTGTCTTGCCAGCAGCGCGGCGACTACTGACTGTTCTTCTTTTGGCTTTTCTATCTCCGCGTTATATGATTTTGCATTGAGCATCAGTTTATCTGAATATGTACCGATGTCTTTCCGGAGATTTTCAAGGCTCACAAGTATAGGGCTTTTTTTACCCCCACTTCGTTCGGTTTCCACCGTGACGGCGAATCCGCTTTTTTCGAATTCTTTGCTTAGATAATTGTACTGATAGATCATGTCTGCGTAAATTTCGATCAGCTGTTTATACTGTACTTTAT
>ERZ1090862.414-NODE-414-length-19045-cov-6.434281_pt1 | contig 19045 bp, 15 predicted proteins | sample MGYA00478481_ERZ1090862 | MGnify/ENA primary metagenome ERZ1090862 (study PRJEB33644, sample SAMEA5815745) | chicken gut metagenome | biome: Chicken; feature: Gastrointestinal Tract; material: Caecum | place: Ireland | collected 2019-01-01 | study: A study of the... | reverse complement strand
TTGCAGGACTCCTCCACTTTCTTTTTCTTGCTTTTTTGCTCACTGTGTGTTATTTTATATAACTTCTGGCAGTTCGTCAATGCTTTCCTGCATTTTTTATAAAGAAATTGGGTTTTTTCGCTTTTTTAAATGTATTTTTTGAAATTTTCAAGATCTTTTCATGCATTTTTCTTCAGGAGCCGGTATTGATCCCTCCCCTGGCCTCACATGTTCCTTCCGATCACTCCAAAAATTTCCTTTTCAGATCCGGATCACTGCTTTCACAATATCCGCCTTATTGTTCACACTCTGATCCATCGCGTTCTGAACATCATCCAGATCAAAGATGTTTGTCACGATTCCTTTCAGATTCACTTTTCCAGCAGCCACTGCCTCAATCGCAATGGGATAGATATGTCTGTAGCGGAACACAGTTTTGAACGTCAGTTCCTTATCAAGGACAAGGCTCATGGGCAGAGTCATCTCACCGGTCTTGCTGTATCCCACAAGCACGATATTGGAACCCTTTTTCGCAATGCTGACCGCCTGCCTTGTCGTGATCTCTGTTCCGGCTGTCTCGATCACAAGGTCAACTCCTTTTCCGTCTGTGATCTGACTGATTCTCTCCTCCACATTCTCCTTTGCACCGTTGATCACGCCTGTCGCTCCCAGCTCCATCGCCTTGTCAAGCCGTTTATCCATAACATCCACAACATAGACTTCGCTCACTCCCCGCGCTTTCAGCGCCATCATGGACACCAGGCCGATGCATCCAGCTCCCATGACAACTGCTTTCTGTCCCAGATGGGCCTCTCCCTGGATCGCTGCGTGAAAACCGACCGCGAGAGGTTCGATCAGCGCCCCTTCCAGGGTGCTCACATTCTCCGGAAGCTTAAAGCACAGATCTGCTTCATGGGCCACATATTCCTGAAACACCCCGTCCACCGGCGGTGTGGCAAAGAAGATCACATCCGGGCAGAGATTGTATCTGCCGGTCTTGCAGAATTCACAGTGTCCGCATGTCTTCCCCGGCTCCAGTGCCACCCGGTCCCCGACCTTCAGATGTTTTACGTTTCTGCCCACTTCCACGACCGTGCCGCCCGGCTCATGTCCCAGCACGAACGGTGGCTTCACAACATAATCCCCGATAGCCCCGCTCTCATAGTAGTGAAGATCGCTTCCGCAAATCCCTACATACTCCAGCTTAACAAGCACTTCATCATCCTTCGGCACCGGTATATCGCGCTCCTCAAATCCCATCTTTCCGATCCCGAGCATCACTGCTGTTTTCATTTTTCCTTCCATGGTCTCTTCTCCTCTTTATTTTATCAAATGTTTTATTAAAGTAATTAGATTATTGCTCACAGACCATAAAATGTCAATAGTTTAAACAAAAAATGCACGACGTTTCTTTAAGAACAAAACCTCTTCAAAAGAAACGTTGTGCATCTGATTCTCAGAATTCCACCTGCAGCCTATACATTCTCAAATAAAGCGTCTATAAACGCCAGGGCTGCCCCATAGGCAGAAGCCTCATATTTATATTTTCCGGTATACAGATAAGAAGTATCCGGATCAAAATTATTATATTCCATCACTTTTCTCGAAAGCTGCGGCATAAACTCACCCAGATATCCTCCCACATATCCTCCCAGAACAAGCGGACAGTCAAAGATCATCCTCAGGTTTGTCACAGACAGAGCAAGGGCGTCAAGATATCTCTCCCAGACCTGCACGGCACCGGAATCCTTTTCCCTTACCATCCCAAAAAACTTTTCCAGGCTTCCTCCTGCCGCACGCTGCAGGATCAGAGCACTGCAGTAGGCATCCATACACCCTTTTTTCCCACAATAGCAAGGTCTTCCATTCTTCTCGATCACCATATGGCCAAACTCTGCACTTTTATAATTACCGCCCCGGTAGAGGGCGCCTCCCATATAGACCGCGCCTCCCACCGTATTGCTCAGCGACAGGTAGACCGCGTCTGTCAGGGGATTCTCAGAGAAGGAGCCGGCGGGTAAAGAATAGTCGGATAAACTTCTGTCTGACGGGCGGAACGCAGGCCGGATCATGTTTCCAAGTTCCGCAAACGCCGCACTGTTCGCGTCATTTTCCACGGAAAATGGATAGCCAAGGGCATTTCCCACAGATTTCATACTGACATTCTGTACCTGCAGTGTGTGAGAACGTATCAGAAGGTCCTGCCCCCGGTCCACGATCCCCGGAAGCGAAAAGCCGATGCCTGCGATCCTGTCCGGATCTATCTCCTGTCTGCAGATAAACCCGGAAACCGTCCGGATCAGGAGGTCATAATACTGCGGTGTATTTTCATAGGGCCGCCGGATCCTCTCCGACGCCGCAATATCCTTCCTGGCATCCGCCATCACCATGGTGATGTGGTTGTTTGTAATGTCGACGCCGACAGCATAGCCTGCCTCCCTTCTGATGGACAGTGCTTTTGCCCTTCGTCCGCCGGTGGATTCATACGTTCCCTCCTCCACAACGATCCCCGCCTCAATCAGTTCCTTTACATTGGCGAGAGTAGTCGGCATGCTCAGTTTCAGACCGGCAGCGATCTCCGCCTTTGAAGTCTTCCGCCGGTCAGAAATAAACTTCGCCGTTCTGATCTTATTGTTGCGTTTTAGCTCCATGCCATTTCCGGGACTCTGTCTCATCCGTAAACCTCCGCTTATATCTATAAAATGATGTTGGGGTCAAAAGCCCCCAACTGCGATGCCTACGGATTGTTCCGTGCTGCGCACTCTCACAATCCTCCCCAATATTCGCATATCGTGGGATATACATCCCACTTTTATGCTCATATCGGGGCGGGTCCCAAGGTCTTTCACCCACTTATGAGCAAGCTCATGTGGGCTTAGACCTTTTGACCCTGGCATCATAAAATAAATTATATATCCCTTATTCTGTTCTGTCATCCATTTTCTCTGCCATCCCGGCGCAGATTCTCCCGGATCTTCTCAAGCCCGCGGATCAGTTCTTCCAGCTCCTCATCGGAAACTTCAGAACACATGATATCTTCCAGGCACCGGAATCCTTTTTTTACCTCTTCCGCTTTCCGGCAGCCTTCTTCCGTAAGTTCTACCCGATAGGCTCTCCGGCATTCCGGATCCCGCTCCCTGCGGAGCAGCCCCTGCCGTTCCATCTTGTCAAGAGTCCGGGACATTGTGGTCACATCCAGAAGGCAGGCATCCGCAATCTCCCTCTGGCTCACCGGAGAATGAACCGAGAGAAAGATCAGGATCCTTGCCTGCCCCTGTCCCGGCGTAAGCCCGATATCAAGAAGGAATTTCTGCACCTTTTTTCGCTTCAGCAGTTCGATCTGGTACAGTGTTTCCCGAAATTTCTGCTTCTTTGTCATCCTGTCTTATCCCTTTCTTCTATAATATAATGTAGTCAAAACTCCTCTCACAAGCAAGCTTGCGTCGGAGTTTTGTCTATTTGACCCTGGTATCATCATCATATAATGTCTCTGCTCCCGTCTGTCTTTTTCATCCATTTCCATATCTTCGCTCTGTCACTCCAGCTCATACATACCGGTATAAAGCTGATAATATCTGCCCTTCTGCCGAAGGAGTTCTTCATGGTTCCCCCGTTCCAGGATCTTTCCATGCTCAAGCACCATGATCGCCTTGGAATTTCTTACCGTGGACAGTCTGTGGGCGATCACGAAAACTGTCCTTCCCTCCATGATCGCATCCATTCCTTTCTCGATCAGCCGTTCTGTCCTGGTATCGATAGAAGATGTTGCCTCGTCAAGGATCAGCACCGGAGGATGCGCCACCGCTGCCCTGGCAATGGCAAGAAGCTGTCTCTGCCCCTGGGAAAGGTTGCTGCCGTCGCTGTGCAGCATGGTCTGATATCCGTCCGGCAGTCTCCGGATAAAGGAGTCCGCGTTCGCCAGTTTTGCCGCCTCCGCCACTTCTTCATCCGAGGCATTCAGGCGTCCGTAGCGGATATTATCGGCAATGGTGCCGGTAAAAAGATGGGTATCCTGAATAACCATGGCAAGGGAACGGCGCAGGTCATCCTTACGGATCCTTCTGATATCGATCCCGTCATACAGGATCCGGCCGTCCTCTATTTCATAAAACCGGTTGATCAGATTGATGATGGTTGTCTTCCCTGCTCCTGTGGAACCTACAAAAGCGATCTTCTGTCCCGGCTTCGCATAGAGACTGATCCCATCCAGCACCTTTCTGCCGGGCACATACCCGAAGACCACGTTCTCGAACCGGACATCGCCCCGGAGAAGCGTAAGGCTTCCGTCCATCTCTTTCCACGCATAGTCTCCGCACCAGCCTGACAGGGAGGAAGTCCTTCTTTCTTCCAGTCCTCCGTCCGTTTTCCGGTCCACCCGGACAAGCGTTACCGTTCCATCGTCAACCTCCGGTTCCTCATGCATCATCTCAAAGATCCGCTCCGCGCCTGCCAGCGCTGACAGGATAAAGTTCACCTGCTGAGTAAACTGGTTCAGGGGCATGGCGCTCTGACGGACATAGACCAGATAGGCAGCCAGGCTCCCCAGATCCATCATCCCCGCGATCGCGAGAAGGCCTCCGACACATGCGGACACGGCGTAGCATCCATAGGAAAGGGATACGATGCTCGGGATCATCATGGAAGAATAGGCAAGCGCTTTGGTGGAAGCCACCCGGAGCGCCTCGTTTTTCTCCCGGAAGATCTTCATGTCCTCCTCTTCATGGTTAAAGATCTTCTCCACTTTCTGGCCCGCGGTCATCTCCTCGGTAAACCCGTTGATCTCCGCCAGATACTCCTGCTGCCGGTCATAGTATTCTTTGCTCCGTTTTCCATTCCATTTGATGAACACAAACATGATCAGAAGAAACACAATGACAATGAACGCCATTTTCACATTCAGTACGATCAGCATGACCACGGTCCCGGCCAGAGTCAGAGAGTTCTGGATCACCGAGGTAAAGCTGTTGTTCAGCGCTTCCTGCACCGTATCCACATCGTTGGTAAACCGGCTCATCAGCTCACCGTGAGTATTGGCGTCAAAATATTTCAGAGGAAGGGTCTGCACATGGGCAAACAGGTCTCTTCGGATATCCCCGACAACTTTCTGGGAAGTCTTCACCATCAGACGGTTGTATCCGAAGGTGGAGAGAGCGCCGCACAGGTACATGATCCCCATCCCGGCAAGCGCCAGGATCAGCCCTTTTATATCGCCGGGAAGGATAAAGTCATTGATCACCGGCTTGAGCAGATAGGTCCCCGCCACACTGGCGCCGGTGCTGATCAGAACCAGCACTGCCACGAGCAGCAGAAGCCACTTGTGGTAACCCATGTACCGGAACAGCTCCCCAAGTGCTTTCGACGTATTTTTCGGCCGTTTATACCCGGTATATCTTGCCATTACAGATCAGCTCCTTCCTTCTGAGAATCATAGATTTCCTGATAGATCTTATTATCCGCCAGCAGTTCCTCATGGGTTCCGACCCCTCTGACCTTTCCGTCCTCAAGGACAATGATCTGATCCGCGTGGCGCACGGAGGAGATTCGCTGGGCAATGATGATCTTTGTCATATGAGGCAGCTTCTGTGCCAGTCTCTCCCGGATCCGCGCCTCTGTGGCCGTGTCCACAGCACTGGTGGAGTCGTCCAGGATCAATACCTTCGGTTTCTTCAGGATTGCTCTGGCAATACAGAGCCTCTGCTTCTGTCCTCCGGAGACATTGACGCCGCCCTGTCCCATCTCCGTGTCATATCCTTTTTCCAGCCGGTCGATAAATTCATCTGCTCCCGCGATCCTGCATGCCTCCCCGATTTCCTCCTGGGTGGCGTCCTTATCGCCCCAGAGCAGGTTCTCCCGCAATGTTCCGGAAAACAGAGTATTATTCTGCAGGACCATGGCAATGGAATCCCGCAGATGCTTCAGCGGATACTTCCGTACCGGCACCCCGTCGATCAGAAGCTCTCCTGACGTAATATCATAAAGCCTTGGGATCAGCTGCACCAGTGTAGTCTTCGCAGACCCGGTCTGTCCGACGATCCCCACGGTCTGTCCCGCACCGATATGAAGATTAATGTCCGAGAGGACATACTCTGCCGCGTCTTTCTTATATTTAAAGTATACATGACGGAATTCGATGTCGCCTCTTTTGACTTCAATATCCTCCGCCTCGTCCTCCCGGATATCGATCTCCTCGTCCATGATCTCGAGGATACGTTTTCCTGACGCAAGGGAACGGGTCAGCATAAGAAAGATATTGGAGATCATCATCAGAGAATTCAGGATCTGCAGAACATAGCTCAGAAAACCGGTCAGCTCCCCCACCTGCATTCCGCCGGTGTTGATCATCTTTCCACCGAACCAGAGGATACTCAGGATCGTCCCGTACATGACAAACTGCATGGCAGCCATGTTTGTCATTGCAAGCCGGAACGCCCGCTCGGACTGGGTCTGGAGATTCGTATTGACCTCATTGAACTTCCCGATCTCATACTCTCCCCTCACATAGGCCTTGACTACCCGCACCGCCGTCAGATTCTCCTGGATGATCCGGTTCACCAGGTCGATCGCCTCCTGCATCTTCGCGTAAAGAGGACGCACATTCGTGATGATGAGCCAGAGGCAGACAGCGAGTACGGGAAGAGCGACAAGGAAGACAAGCGCCAGTTCCCGGTTGAGCGAGAACGCCACTGCAGTGGCCGCCACCAGCATGACCGGCCCCCTGCACGCCGGACGCATGCCGCTTGAGATACTGTTCTGAATATTGGTCACGTCGCTCGTCATTCTCGTCACAAGGGATGACTGCTGGAAATGATCCACATTCGCAAAAGAAAACTGCTGGAGTTTTGCGTACTCTGCCTCCCTCAGGTTTGCCCCGATCCCCTGTCCTGCGATCGCTGAAAACCGGGCGCTTCCGATTCCCAGCAGAAGGGCTGCCAGCGCCGCCAGGATCATGATCCCGCCCTGCCGGAAGATATAGGCCCGGTCCCCGGAAGCCACGCCGATATCCACGATATCAGCCATGATCAGCGGGATCACAAGCTCAAAGAGTGATTCCGCCGTGATACACAGGGCTGCAAAAACAAGATATTTTCTGTACTGTCCCGAATAAGAAAAAATACGCATTAACATGGATGAACCATCCCTCCTCTTCTTATCGCCGTCTGATCCGCACCAGACAGTTGCATATACAACTATTGTATGCACAACAATTTGCCAATGTCAACTTCTCCGGCTGTAAATCTTTCAAAACTTTATTTCAGCAGCAGGATTGTACAATAAATCCGACAGAATGATACAAGTCTTTTTCTGAAAAAACTTCTATAATGTAGAACAGAATATATCGACAGAAGGAGGAATCATCATGATACAGAAATATGTATACGGCGCTCCCTTTTCCACAGACGCCGTGACCGCTGACGTTCCGGAGGGGACGGGTGCTTTCCCCTGCGGCACGGTCACAACGGACGAAGGATTCTGCTTTACCTATGTAATGGACGACGAAGACATCGTCTACGGACTGGGCGAGGCAAACCGGGGGATCAACAAAAGAAACTGGTGCTATGTCAGCGACTGCGCCGACGACCCGAATCACACAGAGGACAAACGCTCCCTGTATGCAGCACATAATTTTATCATTATAGCAGGAAAAGAGAATTTCGGTCTTTTCTTTGACTATCCTTCCACCATCACCTTTGATATCGGTTACACAAAGATGGATACGCTGACCGTAAGCTGTGCGGACGCTGACCTGAATCTTTACGTCATCGATGGAGATTCTCCCTATGATATCGTAAAACAGTTCCGCCATATCATTGGCAGAAGCTACATTCCGCCGAAGTTCGCGTTCGGCTTCGGGCAGAGCCGCTGGGGCTACAAGACAAAGGAAGATTTCAGAAAAGTCGCAAAAGGATATCGCGAGAACCATATCCCGCTGGATATGATCTACATGGATATCGACTACATGGACTCCTACAAGGATTTCACACTGAACGATGATTTTAAAGATTTCGGCGGCTTTGTCAGCGAGATGAAAGCGGACCATATCCGCCTCGTTCCCATTATCGACGCGGGAGTAAAGATTGAAGAAGGCTACGATGTCTATGAAGAGGGCGTAAAAAACAACTACTTCTGCAAGAGAGCGGACGGAAGCGATTTTATGGGCGCTGTCTGGCCGGGGCCGTCCCATTTTCCGGATGTGCTCAACGCGGACGCGCGGAAATGGTTCGGAGACAAATACCGCTTCCTGACGGATCAGGGCATCGAAGGATTCTGGAACGATATGAACGAACCCTCCATCTTCTACTCTGCAGAAGGGATCGAAGAAGCGAAAAAGACCGCCCAGTCCTTTATCGATGACAAGGAAGGGAAGGTGCTCATGTATCACGTGATGGGAGCACTGGGCAGTCTTTCCAACAGTCATGACGATTACAAGCGTTTCTATCACAATGTAGATGGAAAGAAAGTTGTCCACGAAAAAGTCCACAACCTGTTCGGCTACAACATGACAAGAGCAGCCGGGGAAGCTTTCGAGCGGATCGACCCGGAAAAACGTTTCCTTATGTTCTCCCGTTCTTCCTATATCGGAATGCACCGTTACGGCGGGATCTGGACCGGAGACAATAAATCCTGGTGGTCTCACATTCTTCTGAACCTGAAGATGATGCCGTCTCTGAACATGTGCGGTTTCCTTTACACCGGAGCTGATCTGGGCGGATTCGGAGAAGACACCACCCGCGACCTGCTCCTGCGTTTCCTGGCGCTCGGGGTCTTCACTCCTCTCATGCGCGACCACTCCGCACTGGGAACAAGAGAGCAGGAATGTTATCAGTTCGGAGATACTTCGGACTTCCGCCATGTGATCGGCGTGAGATACCGCCTCCTGCCCTACCTCTACAGCGAATACATGAAAGCAGCGCTGAGCGATGACATGTATTTCAAACCGCTGGCATTTGTGTGGCCGGAAGATAAAATGGCGCGCGGCATCGAGGATCAGCTTGTCCTCGGAAATGAGATCATGATCGCTCCGGTCTATACCCAGAACGCTGCCGGACGGTATGTTTACCTTCCGGAAGAGATGAAGTTCATCAAGTTCCTTCCGGACGGCTCGATTTCCGAGGAGATCATGGAGAAAGGCATCCACTGGATCGATGTCGCTCTCAACGAGATCCCTCTGTTCATCCGCTCCGGAAAATGCATCCCTGTGGCGGATGCAGCTGAGTGCGTGGATGAAATAAACTATGATACGATCCGCCTCCTTGGATACGACGGTGCAGAATATGCCCTCTACAATGACGACGGAGTACATAAGGACTATGACAATGAGAAAAATCTTTCCATACTGAAAAAACAGTCCTGATCCTGCCTGAAAAATTCTATTCTGCCTGAAATCTGCCGCCTGTGCCGGACAGAGCGATGCTCTGTTCCGCCGGGCGGCAGATTTTTCATTTTCCTACATTGACTTTTCCCCTCATCAACGATATACTTTCAGTGATACTACACTTGTAAGATATTGGGGCAAAAGCCCCCACCTACGATGCCTACGGATTGTTCCGTGCTACGCACTCCCACAATCCTCCCCAATATTCGCATATCGTGGGATATACATCCCACTTTTATGCTCATATCGGGGCGGGTCCCAAGGTCTTTCACCCACTTATGAGCAAGCTCATGTGGGCTTAGACCTTTTGCCCCTGGCATCTTTGTAATACTTGAAGGAGGACAATACAGATGAAAGCTCTGCCAAAGATTTCCGAGGCGGAATACGAAGTAATGAAGGTTGTATGGGAGAGTGCCCCGATCAGCACAAACGAGGTGACGGACCGTCTGACGGCGACCACAGACTGGAGCCCGAAGACGATCCAGACCATGTTGAAACGCCTGGTGACGAAAGGCGCTCTCTCTTATGTAAAAGAAGGAAGGGTCTTCGTGTACAGCCCTCTCGTGGAGGAGGGCGAGTACGTGGGACAGAAGAGCCGCTCTTTCCTGAGCAGATATTATGACGGAAAGCTGAGTTCCATGGTATCCGCATTTCTGGAACACGACGGACTGACGGACGCCGAGATCAGCGCACTCCGGGATATTCTTGATCAAAACGAGGGCCGAGGAGGAAAATGACATGTCCGGTTTTGGAATACGGTTTCTGATCAGTAATCTTTTTATCATGTTGTTTATCAGTATCCTGATGCTCGCAAAGCGCCTTCTTCAGGGAAGGATCACGGAACAGGCTCAGTACGCCATGGATTTTTCTTTTCTCGCCCTGCTGATCATCCCCTTCCTTCCACTTGAGAGTCCTGACTTTCTGAATCTCCTGGCTGGTCTGAGCAGCCGCTCCGGCGCAGTCGCCCCCGCAGCAGCAGAAGGGATTTCCCGGGCGGGAGCCTCCGCTTCCGCGGAAAGCACATGGATCAGAGACTTTGCCGTCTCTGTGGACAGCCGGACTTCCTCGACGGCGTGGATGATCCTGATCGCAATCTGGCTTCTGGGCGCGGCCGTCATGGGCGTCCTGGCGCTCCTGACATACCGCCGGCTCCGCAGGATCGAACGCGCCTCTCTCCCTCTGGAGAACACGGACGCATGCAGGATCTTCCGACAGTGCTGCCGGGAGCTCGGGATCAATAAGACGCTTCCCGTATTCACCACACCATACCTGAAGTCTCCTGTCATGACAGGGCTCTTCCGTCCCAGGGTGCTCCTGCCGCTGCACGCAGCGCTCTGCTCCGACGGGCATACGCTTCGCTGTATCCTGCTCCATGAACTGAACCACTATGTACGCAAAGACGCCGCCGCAAATCTTCTCATGAACCTGGCGGGCATCGTATACTGGTTCAATCCTCTGGTCTGGCACGCTCTGCGCCAGATGAGAAACGACAGAGAGACAGCCTGCGATTCCGGCGTTCTGGCACTTCTGGACCGGAACGAGCGCACCGGATACGGACATATCCTTATCAACTTTGCAGAAAAACTCACCCTGTTCCCGTTTACCTCCGGTATCGGCGGTTCCATGAAACAGCTTGAGAAACGGATCCGCAGCATCGCGTCCTACCGTCCCGCATCCCCGACCGTCAGGATCCGCGGCGCGGCAGCCTGCATTCTTTCTGCAGCGCTGGTCGCCGCTTTCCTGCCCTTTCTCCCGTCTTTTGCGGAGTCAGATGATCATTATGACATTGAGACAGATGGAAAGACAGTCGAGCAGATCGATCTCTCCGGTCTCTTCGGCAGCTATGATGGCAGTTTTGTTCTCTACAACGCAGGTGCGGATATCTGGAAGATTTACAATGAAAAGGGCGCCGGCACACGGGTGTCGCCGGATTCCACTTACAAGATCTACGACTCGCTCATGGCTCTGGAATCCGGGATCATTACACCGGACTCCTCTTCCATGACATGGGACGGGACAGAATACGGCTTTGACGCGTGGAATTCCGACCAGGATCTGACCACTGCGATGCAGAACTCCGTAAACTGGTATTTTCAGTCACTGGACCGCCAGGCCGGCAGGGATACTGTTGCAGATTTCTATGACAGGATCGGATATGGAAACAGAGATACTTCCGGAGATATCGGCTCCTACTGGATGGAGTCGACGCTTAAGATCTCCCCTGTCGAGCAGGTCGAACTGCTGACAGAACTCTATTATAATGAATTTGGATTTTCTCAGGAAAATACAGACGCCGTCAAAGATTCCCTGAAGCTGTCGTCCGGACAGACAGGCACTCTCTCCGGCAAGACCGGGACCGGCATGGTTGACGAGAAAAATGTAAACGGATGGTTTGTCGGATATGTCGAACAGGCCGAAAACGTATATTTCTTCGCAGTAAATATACAGGGCGAAGAAGGCGCCACCGGTTCGGCGGCATCCAACCTCGCCCTGTCTGTTCTCCGTTCATACGGCATATGGAATGAATAGAGCAAATAAAACAAATATAACATTATCTGTGTATCCGGCACATTCCAGCCGCTTCAATGCAAAGCGCGATCCCCGTCATGATCAGATACGCCGCTATGATGTAGTTCAGCACTACCGCTGATGCAAAGGGCAGTAAAATGAATATCACTGAAAGAATGATATTCAGCACGCCGCTTACAGTGATCATGCCGGTATTCTGTACTCCGAAATATTTCAGTCTGGACGCGAAGGAAATCTTCTGCGCTCCGCTGAATATAAGGAGGACTGCCAGCATAAACGTCAGGACGTTCACTGTCAGGATCAGGGGCATCGCCGCGACCAGGACGCCCATCAGGATATTGACGACCGCCATCACGATCAGCATCGGATCCTTAAAATAGTATGTGGTGGACACATAGCTGACAATATGGTAAATACCAATGATGATCAGCGCCGCTGCCGCCACATACTGGATCACCGCGAATACCTCCACCGGGAACGCAATGCACAGGATACCCGCCACGATCAGCAAAACTGCCACGAGAATACATGTATTTCTCATCTTCTTTATCTTTCTGTTCCAGTTCTCAAAAAATTCATTGATATAATCAAATCCCGAATCAAAAAACCACTTCATGATCATCGAGCTCCTTTCGTCTTTTTCTGCACTGACAATATAGCTCGATTTATTAGCACTGTAAAGTATAGAGTGCTAATTTTTTTCCGTGACACACTGGCGGGCAGGCATGCAGGAGCGGTCAGATGCAAGACAAACAGTAACTGACGCGGTCATCGCCATGTCCTCAGATCAGTGCCAGGCTCCTCAGAATATAGAGCCACCCCGTCACAGTGAAGGCGCTGAACAGCGTAGTCAGCATGACCGTACTGGACGTGAGTACGCCTTCATGTCCCATATTTCTTGCCATCACATAGCAGCTCACCGTTGTCGCAGATCCAAGCATGATCAGGATCGCCACGAGCTGCTCTTCCCGGAATCCAAGCCATACAGCCACAGGAAGGAAGAGCGCCGCGAAGCCCACCAGCTTCATCACAGCGGCTGTGACCGCCGGCTTTGCCTTTCCGAACGCTTTCTTTATATCAAAGGAAGCTCCCATCGCCATCAGTCCCAGCGGTGTTGCCGTAGCCCCGATATCCGATACCGTCTTTTCCAGGATAGAAGGCATGGGGAGCCGGAGGGCGGACCAGAGAAGCCCTGCCACGATCCCCAGTATGATCGGATTCGTCACGATCCCCTTCAGTGTGGAGATCCACACCTCCCTGTCCAGTTTCTTTCTCTCCGGCTTGAAGAAGGAGAGAACGACCACCGCCATGATATTATAGAGGGGTACACTCCCGATGATCATAAGCGGCGCCATGCCTGCATCTCCGTATATATTCTGGATAAAGGCAATGCCGAGGAGCGCTGCGCTGCTCCGATAGGCCGCCTGGATGAACTCTCCCTGGACGGACCGGTCCTTCCAGAACAGAGACACCGCCGCCGCGATCCCGATACTCAGGAACGTAGCGCAGAAGCAGAACAGCACAAACTTCAGATCCCATACCGCGGAGAAATCCACGGTGGCAAGATCTTCAAACAAAAGTACCGGGAGCGGTACGAGAAATACAAATTTATTCATTTTCGACGCAAAGACTTCATCGATCCATCCGATCTTCCGGAAGAAAAGTCCCAGAAGCATCAGGAGGAAGATCGGCACTGTCGCGTTCAGACTGAAGATCAGATTTTCCATATGATTCACCGTTCTTTCCATAATAATGTCGCCTACTATTCTGGTCTTTTTTCCTTTCCATGTCAAGTGACAGAAACGCTGTCTTTTACTTTCTTGACACTGTTCATCCCGCTGTTTACAATAAGATCATAAAAAGAAACGGAGGTGTTTTTATGCTGCATGAAGTCAATTTTCTCTCCTATAACGAACGGGATACTGTCTGCGCGTGGATCTATGTCCCCGCGGCAAAACCGAAGGGGATCGTCCAGCTCATCCATGGATTCGGAGAGCATTCCCGCAGGTATCTCCATATGATTTCCGCCTTTGTGGACGCCGGGTATATCGTTGCCGCCGATGACCATGTAGGACACGGGAAGACCGCGATGGAAAACAATACATGGGGAGACTGGGGCGACAGGGGCTGCCACACGATGATGGAGGACGAACATAAGCTCAAAGAGATCGTCTGCGAAAAATATCCCGGACTCCCGTACTTTCTTTTCGGCCACAGCATGGGATCCTTTATCGCAAGAGACTATGCCGCCAAATACGGAGACGGACTCACGGGAGTTACGATCTGCGGAACAGCAGGCGTATTCCGTGGAGCCGCAGAAGCGGTAACGGAACTGGAGAAAGCTGTGGAGGAAGGGCACGGCGATGAAAGTGATCCTGGCTTCACCCAGCGGCTGATGGGATGGATGGGTGAACGCTGCGGCGAAGTCACCCTGGGTAATGAATGGATCTGCTCCGATCCGTATGTTCAGAAAGATCATGCGGAAGATCCTTTCGACGCATTTACCAAACCCACACTGAACCGATCCCTCTGCTATTTCGCCCAGATGATGGAAGTCATCACCGGAACCCAGTGGGCAGAAAAAGTCCCGAAGCAACTTCCCTTCTATAACATCGGCGGGGACCAGGATCCGGTAGGTGAATACGGAAAGGGCATCTATGAAGTTTCCAACTGGCTGTATGATACCGGACATGATGTCAAAACAAAAGTGTATCCGGGATACCGGCACGAGATACATAACTATCCCGAGATCCGAAATGAAGTAGAGCAGGGAATCATCGACTTTATGGACGAGCTTATCGGATAAGACAAAGTTAAAGAGAGGCCGCGGACAATTTTGCCCGCGCCTCTCCTTTTTATGCTCTGTCACTTTATATTCTTATCATTTATCCTTTATCATTTGCCCCCGACCTGTCTCCTGTCATCCGATTCCGCCCCAGGCGATCCCCAGAACAAAGCAGAGGACACACAGTGGGACAAAAATATAACGTCCGAACGGATAGAACCACTTCATCACCGGTTTCTCCGATCCCAGCTGTACAGCAGACAGGGCGGTATCTTTCTTCATGATCCAGAAAAACATGATCCCGGCTGTCAGCGCTCCCAGCGGCAGGATATAGATAGAAACCGTGTCCATCCACTGAGAAGTCCAGGGCTGGATCAACAGGGCAATGATCAGCCCCAGTCCATGTACCAGTGCAGTCGCCGCCCAGCGCTTCATATGCATCTGTTCCTGAAGGAAGTTGATAGGCGTTTCAAACAGGTTGATCACCGATGAAAGCCCTGCAAACAGGATTCCCACATAGAAGAAAATGACGATAATCCTTGCCAGAGCGCCCATGCTGTTAAACACCGGCAGCACATAAATAAACATCAGGCCCGGGCCGCCGTTCCCCAGATCCGCGCCCGCAGAGGCCATCGCCGGGATGATGATAAACATGGACAACAATGCAGCTGACGTATCCATGACCGCACAGATCACTGCAGAGCGGCGGATCTTTACCTTATCATCCAGATAGGAGCCGTACACGACGGATCCCGATCCCGCAACCGACAGGGAAAAGAAACACTGCCCGAATGCATAGACCCATACCTGGGGATCCAGCAGTCCCGCGGGATCCAGAGAAAAAATATACCGGTATCCGTCGCCGGTGCCCGGAATAAAGAGCATAAAGACCGCCAGGGTAATAAACAGCACATATAAGATCGGAATCATGATCTTACAGGATTTTTCGATGCCTCCTGCAACTCCCATGATCATGATCAGGAATGAGACAACGATACCGATGATGATCCACAGGTTATTGGCTCCTCCGTTTTCGAGAGTCATCCGGACTGCCTGGATCAGATTATCCGCTTCCGGAGCGACCGCGCTGAAGGTTCCTCCGATGGCATCCATATCCTGCCCCATCGCCGTCAGTTCGCCGGTAAAAGCCATCTTCACATAATAGAATACCCAGCCCATGATAACCGAGTAGCCGATGGCAAGGCACAGGGAGCCTATCACCGGGACAATCCCCAGCCGCTCGCCGGCTTTCCCGCTCCTGCCGCCGTCCTTCATAGCCTTTCCGAATGCTCCGGAAGGGCCGGTGCCTGCCCAACGCCCCAGGGAAAGTTCCTCCATCATGCCGGACTGGCTGATAATGAATACAAAAATAAAATAAGGTATCAAAAAGGTCAGACCGCCATAGCGTGAAACCAGCATCGGAAACCGCCAGACATTTGCCATGCCGACACAGGATCCCACGGCAGCCATGATAAAGCCCCACTGGGATTTAAAACCATCCTGCTTCTGCATACTGCTTGTATTTTTCATATCAATCTCCGTTTTCCTATTATTCTCCCACGATGCAGACACGGATCAGGTTTGTCCGTCCCGGAATTCCCAGCGGGATACCGCCTGCGAATACGATCTCATCCCCGTCCTTCACAAGGCCGTGCGCCTTGGCCGCCTCGATCGCCCTCAGGCAGAGGATCTCTGAACTGTACTCTTCTTTTATATGCATGGGATAGATTCCCCAGGACATGTTCAGCTGTCTGCAGACCTTCTCCGAGCTGGAGCATCCTCCGATCTGGCATCCCGGACGATATTTTGAGATCATCCGCGCCGTACATCCTGTCTTGCTGGCAGCAAGGATCGCGTTCGCCTTCAGGTCAATGGCTGTCATACATGTCGCATGTGAGATGGCATTAGTCACATCCGGATCTTCCGAACGCTCTGACTTCCGGAAAATATCATTATAATCGATGTTGTTTTCCATGCTGACCGCGATCCGAACCATCATCTTCAGCGCTTCCACCGGATATTTTCCTGCCGCGGTCTCTCCGGAAAGCATGATCGCGCTTGTCCCCTGATAGATTGCATTTGCCACGTCAGTAGCCTCGGCTCTTGTCGGTCTCGGATGTATCATCATGGAATCCAGCATCTGAGTAGCGGTGATGACCACTTTTCCCGCCTGATAAACCTTCTGGATGATCCTCTGCTGGATGATCGGCACGCGCTCAAGAGGAATCTCGACTCCCATGTCTCCTCTTGCAACCATGATGCCGTCCGCTTCCTCGATAATAGCGTCAATATTGTCCACGCCCTGCTGGTTCTCAATCTTCGCGATGATATTGATGGAGCTTCCGCCATTCTCGTCCAGCAGCTTTCTCATTTCCCGGATATCATCAGCAGTCCGGGTAAAGGACGCCGCCACAAAATCAAAATCTTCTTCAATTCCGAAAAGGAGATCATCTTTATCCTTCTGGCTGATGAACGGCATGTTCAGTTCCACTCCCGGCACATTGACGCCTTTGCGGTCCGAAATATCTCCACCATTGTCCACAATGCAGACGATATCCTTCCCCCGGATCTTTTCCACTTTCATTCCCACCAGGCCGTCATCGATCAGGATGGAATCTCCTTCTTTCACGTCCCGGTAGAGTTCTTTATAGGAGACTGTCACCTGCTCCTGTGTTCCCTCTATCTCGTCGTTCACCAGGGTAAACTCCTGTCCCTCCTGCAGCGTGATCTTGTGATCCTTAAAGCATCCGATCCGGATCTCCGGTCCCTTCGTATCCAGGAGCGCTGCGATCGGCCTATCATATTGTTTCCTGAGAGCTTTCAGTTTCTCCAGACGTGCTTTCTGCTCCTCATGAGTTCCATGGGAAAAATTAAACCTGGCCACATCCATCCCTTCCCGGATCAGGGCTTCCAGAATCCCTTCCCGGTCAGTTGCAGGGCCAAGTGTACAGATGATCTTTGTTTTTCTCATAATCTTTTTCCTTTCCGGATAAATTCCTCCAAATAATCTCCGTGCAGTGGGGCAGACCGGTTTTATCGGTCTGGATCGCACTCTGTGCAATCATTATACCATTATTGTCCGCTCAATATCCAGAGAGAAATACTAATATATATCTTTTCTTTACATATTTATAACAATAAAAACCTTCCTCTGCAGATCCATTCCGAACCTGTAAAGGAAGGCTGTAAATTTCATTTTCTGCTGTTCGCCATCTCCGGATATTACGCCTGCTGTGCCGCTGCATCATTGACGCATCTGAGGGCGTTCAGACTCCTGGGATATCCGATATAGGGCAGGCACTGAGAAATAATCTTGATCAGGAACGCCTTGTCATTCCCCACTTTCATATTTCCCGCCGCATGGGAAGTAAGCTGGGGCTCACAGCCTCCCTGCGCCGCCAGGAAGCAGAACGTGATCATCTCTCTCTGACTGTAGTCAAGCCCTGTCCTGGTATAGTAATCTCCAAAACAGTTGCCGGACAGCCATCGGTTGATATGACGGCTCTCCTCCGGCCCGCATGAGGCAAAGCCTTTCATCCCCTCGCCAAAAATATCGACCTGTACCTGCTCTCCTTTTTCCACACGGTCCTCGATTGTCGTGGTCGCCTGACCATCCAGAGGAAGAGCGATTCCCTTTTCTGCCAGCACTTCATTTACCACGTCAAAGAACGGGCGTACTCTGCCGATTCCCAGATAAGCGCACGCCTGATAGACGATTTCCTTGACCTCAACGGGTGTCACACCCAGGTTAAGAGCTCCCGGAAGGATCTCCCTGAACTCGTCCACACCCTGGCATCCGAGAAGTGTGGCAAGGATCGCCATCATCCTGGTGCGGTCGTCCAGATCGTCCTGATTCACCACTTCATCACAGGAAAAGTTAGCGAAGAAGTCCGCGAACTCCGGATCTGTAGACGCAAGTTTGAATTCTCCGTCCGGATATAATCTGTTAAAATATTTTTCTTCTGCTTCTGTCATGACTGATCATCCTTTCTCTCTAAAAGCTGATTCAGAGGGGAATCTCCCCTCTGATATATCGCATGCTATTTTAATTTTCCGTATTCTTCGTCTGATACAGCCTCAAGCCATTCGTTGGATGCTCCTTCTGCCGGAACCTCGATGGCGAGATGCTGGAACCAGCTGTCCGCTGCTGCCCCGTGCCAGTGTTTTACTTCCGGCGGAATGTTCACCACGTCTCCGGCTTTCAGCTCCTGTGCGGGTTTTCCCCACTCCTGATACCAGCCGCGTCCGCCTGTTACAAGCAGGATCTGGCCACCTTTGTGATGAATATGCCAGTTATTCCGGCAGCCCGGCTCAAAAGTCACGTTGCCTATTCCGACTCTCTCTGTAGTAAGCATCTTCAGATAGCTCTGTCCGATGAA
>ERZ1090862.409-NODE-409-length-19100-cov-6.526910_pt1 | contig 19100 bp, 6 predicted proteins | sample MGYA00478481_ERZ1090862 | MGnify/ENA primary metagenome ERZ1090862 (study PRJEB33644, sample SAMEA5815745) | chicken gut metagenome | biome: Chicken; feature: Gastrointestinal Tract; material: Caecum | place: Ireland | collected 2019-01-01 | study: A study of the... | reverse complement strand
ACAAACGTCTGTGCTCCCAGTCCGTAAAGTGCAAAAAGAGGATCTTTCCTCATAAGAACAAATATTACAGCCATTAATAAAATGGCTGCTTCTCTGCATCGATTATCCATTCGTTCATTTCCGGTCATCTGCATCAGACCGCCGCAGGGTCCAAGTGTCGCTGCAATGATAAAGATAAGAGAGCAGCCCATGAACAGCGCTGTGTACGGAATCAGTTCCTCTGCAAGTATCTTCAGAACCACCTCAGGATAGCCGGCCAGAACAACCGCGAGAGGCCCTGCAAACATCATCTGTATCCTCATGATCGAGGAAAAGCTGTCTCTGAGTCCCTCTCTGTCCCCCCTGTGATAGAGCTTGGAAAATTCCGGCAGAAAAACTTTGGCCGCCGGTCCGGATATAAAGTTGATCAGTTTTTTTATAAGAAGCACAATCCCGACCACGCCGGCCTCAAATGCACCGGCCAGCACATACTGAAGAATTACAGGCATCTGCCCTATCATTGCCTGCATGATATCTGCTCTCTGATACTGCAGCAGCTTACGAACAGATACTTTCTGATCCTCACAGCGCATCTGTCTGTTCAGATTCTGTTTTCGTTTCTTCTCACTGACCATAATAAAGAAGATAATCACCAGAATATATTGAACGAGATACAGCAGTACTGTCACATTCAAGGTAAACCTTCCTGTCCGCTGAAGAATAAAAACAGAAACAAGCAGGAACATTCTGCCGAAAACATATTCTCCTGTAAGAGAAGAAATATAACTTCCTTCTGCCAGAAGGCAGCTGCTCCGGTCAAGCATCAGAAGTTCCGCAAAGGCAATCACCGCTATCACCAGATATTCCTGCCGCCCCCATGCACACGCCGCAAAGCAGATACAGACGGTAGCCGGAATCACATATCTCACATAATATTTATGTTTGAAATGGCTCAGGCTTGTCTGTTTTCCTGACAGATAAAATGTATTACATTTCACAATACCGGAAAACAGGCACCAGAATATCAGATCCGCTGCGTTAATCCATGTTGTATATGTCCCATACCCCGAGACTCCGATTCCTCTTGTGATCGTAATCTGCAGAAGTATTTCCAGTACAGCTCCGACTCCTTTCAGAAGAATACTTATCAAAAAAATCAAATTCATATTATTCTACCTGCTCTCTCAACATTTGCGCCATGCCCCGCTCCCGGCTTATATGATATCCTGTATCAAAAGACTGAGGCAGATACAGAGTACACTGCATCTGCCCCAGATTTTTCAGAATACTTTCAGCCGGATCTTATACAGAAACCGGTTTACACCTGCCGGCATGATCATAGCTGTCCTCAGCCCTGCCCGGAGCAGCCTTGTCCTCATCCTTCTTCTCCCCTGCCATCTCATATATACATTTTTGGCAAGAGATCTCTCCCCTGCAAGAATACACGTAAATACATAGACGGTCATTTTCAGATCATACTTGTATTGTATCATGTCAAGCTCCTCACGGCTGTGTTCCGGATTTTCCAGTTCTTCTTCCAGATCCCGCAGGAATGCTTCTGCGCAGGCTATCTTTTCCCGGCTTCTTGCATTTTGTCCTGCATTTCTGTGATAATCCACACACACGGCCGAAGAATACGCGACCCTGGGATTGATTCTGGCCACCCGCGCCCACAGGTCGAGATCCTGCCCGATACGCTCGCCGGGCTTGAATCCCCCCGCTCTCAGTATGGCGCTTTTCCTGATGACAGTGGCGGAAGTCCATACAAAATCATAAGGATACTGAAACGTCATCCAGTAGCTTTCCAGACATCCTTCGTCAGGTGTAAGCCTGCTGGAATAATTGTATTTATCGTTTCCCATAACGACTCTGTAGGCTGTCACAAAAATATCGCTCTGCGGATATCTTTCCGTCAGGGTATCAATCGTCTCCAGGTAATTACGCTTCCACTCGTCATCTGCATCGAGAAAAGCTATATATTCTCCTGCTGCATGTTCAATTCCGGTATTCCTTGCGACAGCAGTTCCCTGATTCTTCTGAGCTATGATTCTTACTTTACCGGAAGCCGCCTGCCGGGCGGCTCTGAGAGAGTCATCGGTGGAGCCGTCATCCACAACGATCACTTCAAAATTCTGAAATGACTGTGTCAGCACACTTTTCAGTGTACGCTCAATATACTCCGCCTTATTATACAATGGAATTACGACACTGTATTTTACCCTCTCCATCCCCGGTTCTGCTCCTTGTTATGTACTTTTATATTTCGCCCGGATTCCTTCATGCTGCACATCTTCCCATGCTCTGTGTCTGCTTTTTTCAACGGAGCTGTGCTTTTTTCCGGAAGTATCTGTCTTTTCTCCAAACAGCAGTATCCTGGCTGTTGCAAGCAGAAGCCTGAAATCTTCTGATAATGACGCATTTTCAAGATATTTCATATCCATCTGCAGTTTCTCGCGGGGAGTAGAATAATACGTTCCGTAAATCTGTGCATATCCTGTCAGTCCCGCTTTTACCTGAAGACGCTGCTCGAATTCCGGAAGTTCCTGTATATACAGTTCCATTATCTCCGGTCTCTCCGGCCGTGGCCCGACCACTGACATATCTCCCTTCAGAATGTTGAACAGCTGCGGAAGTTCATCGATGTGGCGATCCCGGATTATTTTTCCAATTGGTGTTATCCGGTCGTCATTCTTTTCCGCAAGCCGTGCAACTCCGTCTTTCTCCGAATCCATTCTCATGCTCCGGAACTTGTAAATCCGAAAACGTTTTCCGCTCTGAGTCAGGCGGACCTGACTGTACAGTATATTTCCGCCGTCATAAAGCTTCACGGCTGCCGCCGTAGCCGCCAGCAGCGGAGAGAACAGCACCAGGCCGGTCAGAGATATGACAATGTCCGCTGTACGTTTCATGAAAACATATCTTCGATTCAGTCTGCATCGGCGCGGCTGATCATGCACTTCTTTTCTTGTTTCTTCCATAATTTTAATTTCCCCATTCCAGCCTCTGCTTTATCCTGCGTTGTAATTTATTTTATCTCCAGCGTGCATCCGGAGTCTCCCTCAGACAATGTAACTGTGCGGTCTCCCGATGTCCATGTAGTCACACCGTCCGTTGTCTCTCCGTCCTGTCCCAGCTGTTCAGCAACCGCGTTCAGCACGGATCCGGTATCCACTGATACAAAGTCCATCTTGATCGCACTGACTGTCCCGTCCTCAGCTGTCACGCTAACCGTGGCTTTCTGTCCGAAAATGTTGGCCTCGTAAGTCTCTGCTTCTTCTGTTGCACCAAGAATCGTCAGAAGTCCTGTCTCTTCGGATCCGACACTGGAAAGCAGATCATCTACCGTAAATGTATCATTCTCTACATTCAGTGCTGCTGAGCTGTCAACGTTTTCATCTGATGCATTCTCATCCGTCTGCTGTGTATCTCCCTGTGAATCCGCCTTGCCGTCTCCGCAGCCGGTCATGGCAAATATTATGATCAAAACCAATGATAATAAGATAATTCTTTTCTTTTTCATTTCCAATGTAATCCTCCATCTGCTAATTACTTACTGTCTTTAAAATTACAGATTCCGCCGAAATGCCGCCGTTTTCCACTTCCATTTTCTCTGCTGTCTCACTGATACACTGATCCGCGGCCTCTACCTGAAGCATCCTTTCAATCCTGCTTTTTACATCGTCGAATTCCAGCTTTCCGTTTTCTGTGCGTCCGATGCATTTCATGACACATACTGTCCCATTGTCTTCATACGGTGCGGTAACCTGTCCCTCTTCCAGCTGGGATGCTTTTTCCCAGCGCAGCGCATAAACGCCGCTCATGCCCTCCTGGGTATCAAAATCATTGAGCTCAAGTTCCTCAAACTCAATCTCCGGAAATGCAGCCTCAATTTCCTTTATGTCGTCCGATGTCTCCAGAGCCCGGCTCAGACTGAGCGCTGTATTCTGCATCTCTCCGCGTTCAGACTCTGAGTTATACGGAAGTTCGGCATAGATAACAGTTACACCTGTATCATAAGTGTATGCATCTTCATGCTCGTCATAATAATCCCGGCAGTCTGACTCGGTGACATCCGCATTGTCCGGAATCCAGCTGTTTTTCCACTGTGTCTCCAGATTGGAATACCAGTAGCTGTAATAATTGGAATCATCATATGAAGTCAGACCGTACACGGTCTCATCGTTCTCCAGCTGTCCTGAACGCTCCTGATTCTCGCCTTCCCGGTTTTCCTGCAGCTCCGCATAACTATAATCTTCGGTCACATCCGCCTCCACAGCAAGATGTTTCACCGCATAATTATATTTCAGCTGATCAAGGATCATCTCCTCAAGCTGGCTTAAGGGCGTCTCCCCGTCAATTTCTGTCTGCCAGAAATCGTCAGCATTCACCTGATCTGTCGAATACTGCATTGTCACCTGATTCCTGTACTCTGCTGCCAACAGAGCATATTCATCTTCTGTAACTGCATCTCCATCCAGATACAGTACGGTTTCGTCAGGATTCTGTTTTTCATCTGCCGCAGATCCGCCGAAGCTGCAGCCCGCTGCTGCCCCGATAAAAACTGCCGTCATTACGCATAAGCTCAAAACACGTTTTTTCAATCTGATACCTTCCTGCCCTGAAAATCATGCAGAGGGGGGAACAGCTTCCTCCCCCTGCCTCTAAACCGTATGTACGGGCCCGTATACGGCTTTATGGCCTTACTGCATCTTTACATAGTATAACACAGCTTCTTCTGTAATAACAGTTCTTCCGTTTTCACTTGTAATAACGCAGCGATATTTCTGGCCATCTCTCGCAGCAGTGACCGGTACGCTTAAGCTGGAGCTTCCGTTTCCTTTCATGGACGATCCTCTCCAGACATTCGATCCGGCATTACAGTACTGCCATTTATATGTGAGGCCTGTTCCGGATGCCTGTACAGTGAACTGTGCGGTTTCACCCGCAGCCCCTGTGAAATCTTCCGGCTGCACCGTTATCTCCGGCGCTCCTTCCGCAATTCCTACGGTAAGATAAACCACCCTTGATATGACGCTGCCTCCGTTTTCACCAGTGACAACACAACGGTATTTCTGGCCGTCTCTCGAATTCGTAATCGGAACACGGATCGTCTCCGTACCGGATCCCGGCATGGAAGAATCTCTCCAGATATTTGACGAAACATTACAGTATTGCCACTGATATGTAAGCCCTGTTCCGGATGCCTGCACCGTAAACCGTGCGGTTTCACCCACGCTGCCGGTATAGTCCTCCGGCTGTCCGGTGATCACCGGTGCCTCCGGCTCCGCCACTGTAATTACTGCAGTGCCCGACACAGCCGTGTTTCCTTCCGCGTCTTTTACAACGCAGCGGTATTTCTGGCCGTCGCGGTATCCTGCCACTTCAACGCTGAGCCGTGAGGTACTGCTTCCTTCCATGGAAGAATCTCTCCATATATCTGACGCAGCGTTGCAGTACTGCCACTGATATGTGAGGCCGGTTCCCGCCGCTTTGATCTCAAATACGGCAGTTGCTCCTTTTGCTCCCGAGTAATCCTCCGGATCTGAGAGAATCTGAAGTTCGATCGGTTCTTCCGTTCCGACCGGTCTGTATACTCCTTCCATTGTCGGTGACAGCGGCTGCATCAGACCGTCCTCGCCAAATGTAACTTTGTCGATACATGTCTCTCTGTGGTAGCCGAAGCCTTCTGTATAAACTCCAAGAGGCGTGTAAAATCTGTGATATGCGATATAACACTCATCCGTCTCCGGGAAATACAGAACAGACTGATGTGCCGTTCCCAGCATATCTCTGCTCTCATCCTTCTGAAGAAGTGTGTACCTGTAATCTACATTGACGCTGCTGCCGTCCAGACTCTCAGCTGTTCCGTAATTCACATGATAGTTCGGGCTTCCCGCGTCGTCGCAGGACCACGTAAAGTGATAAAGCCCGTCCCTCTTTGTTACGACTACCGATTCACGGAAGTCGTTTACACCGTTAATCTGGCGGATCGTTCCTTCCCTGATGCTCATCATGTCGTCGTTGAGTTCCGCGATTGCGGCTGAACCGTTTCCGAACAGGATATAGGATGTTCCGTCATCATCTGTAAAAACAGACGGGTCGATAGCCTGTCCCATGCTTACTCCTGCCTCCCTGCACATAGAAACAGTCATAAGAGCTTCTCCCTTATCGGTATACGGACCCGCGGGGTCGTCCGCGACTGCAACGCCGATTGCGGACTCACCGTTCGGGAATTTCGCACAGTAGTAGAAATAATACTTGCCGTCCTTTTCCTCGATCGTCGGAGCCCAGGCGCTTCCTACTGACCAGTCGGAAGACTCGATCTGAACGCCGCTGTCATTAACTCCCGGATCGTCGTTTGCCACATCCAGAATAATTCCTTCGTCTGTCCAGTTTCTCATATCTTCCGATGACCATGCATGGAATACGGTTCCGCTCCATCCGGAATATCCGTCGGTTGTTGTATACATCCAGTATTTGCCGTCCAGGAAATCAATATCCGGATCAGCATACTGTCCCGGAAGTACCGGATTGTACGCGATCTCCGGTGTTTTTAATGTCCATGTTTCTGTTCTTTCACCGAACGTCAGTATAACCTCTATATCGCTGGTAAGATCCAGTTCAGATCCGTTTGTAAATGCTTCTCCGTTTACCTTGATTTCCGTCGAGGAACCAAGTACGCTTAAGTCAACCGGAACTGCTGCAAAATCTGCATTTTTTCTTATATAAGAAGTAATTACTTTGTTCTCGGCATCCAGTTTGGATGTTACCGCCGTATGATAATCCGTAGCCATTGTGTTGGCCGGATCTTCCGGAACTGTTCCGATCACAGCATCTTTTAACAGTGTTATATTTTCATTCGCAAGTGCATCTTCTACAATCTCTTCTTCGTTCAGTGCACGGTTGTAAACTTTGATATTGTCAAAACTTCCGCTGAAATACGGATCATCATAAAATGATTTTCCAAGGTAGGAGATTACACCTGTCCCGAAATCAGATGTTGTAATACCTGTATTTGTGTTTTCGGCTACGAGCTGTCCGTCTATATACAGCTTCATATTCGTACCATCAATTACGATGTCAATCCTCTGCCATGTACCTGCAGCAGCCCCGCTGCCTTTTACTTCCTGTTCATTCTGCCATCCGGATGTACTGATCGCGTTGCGGACCTCTGTACCGCGTACTCGCAGGAAGTCATATAAATTATTGTCTTTACCATATGTAAATGTAAAGAAGTTTCCTGAACTCAGATTGGATTTCACATCCATGGAAATCGTCATTGTATCCCGGCCATCAAAAAAGCCTGTCGGTAGTTGGCCGTAAGAGCTGTTGCTTCCGTCAAGCTCAAGGACATTGCTTTCGCGCTCTTCATCATATACAACCTTGGCATTTCCATAAATTATACCGTTATCTGCCGTGTCGTTTCCTGATCCGGTATCTGTCATAATGCCTGAACCTGCATCACTTTCAAAATTATACTCCAGGATCGGATCTTTTGCTTCCGGTTCATCCGGATCTGGCCCTTCCTGTCCATACGCCTCAAGGAGACGTGCCTGTTCTGTTTCTGACAGTCTCATGACTGTACCGTGACGGAATCTGCCGTCAACAAAAGAAGCGTCGCTGGATTTTGTAAATGTACCGGATGACAGATCGTCGGTCAGGTAAGCTGTGTATCCGCTGTTGTCAGCCATTGCGCACCATGTTCCGTCGGGGAGCTGATATACGGTAAGACCTTCTCCGCTGGAGAATCCTGCCGCTGCCTGTCCGTCACGCTTTACCAGGCGGGTCCAGCTGCCGTCCGGTTCACTTTTGTCCGAATTTACGCTTACATCAAATACATCATCTGCTGCAAGTGTATTGCTTACATCAACGATGGTGTTCCAGTCGGATGTAGAAAAACGGTAATATCTTCCATCATTGCCTTTCACAATTGTTGTATCGATAATGTTTGTCTCTGCTCCATTCTCCTGGTCTTCGCTTAGCCATACCTTCGGCTCGGAGAATGTGTTGAAATCCCTGGTCCGGCATACATATACGCGAAGCGCATTGTCATCTGTACCATTCAGAGACTTATCTCTTGCTGACCAGTATACCAGGTAGTCTCCTGTAGTCTCGTCATAGATTGCTTCCGGAGCCCATACACAGCCTGCATTATCAAACCCGGCATATACAAGCTTCGGCTCGCTCCAGTTCACAAGATCTGTAGATTCCCACACAACAATATTCTGGCTGGCGTTCAACTGATCCCATCCGCTTCCACCTGCTCCGCTGCCTTCTGCATGAAGGTCGGTTCCCAGGATCCAGTACTTATCTCCCTCTGCGGAGCGGATAATGTGCGGATCGCGAACACCGAGATCGCTTCCCTCCGCGTCATTTACAAGTATCGGCTGGGCATTGCCGTATTCATCTTTATTGAGCTTGCTCCATATAAGTCCATCCTCACTGTATCCGAAGAAAATTTTCTCATAACCGCCTGACGCGTCAAAGTTTGTCCACAGGTAGCCTGCATCATAATCTGTATCCAGATCCTCCGGCATCGGCTGCACAGTAACGGTAAACTCTTTTGTTGTGTTCTGGCCATTCAGAGAAAGTTCCGCAGTCAGTTTTACCTGAACCGCATCCTCCCCTGCTGCCGGCCGGGTTACTTCACCGCCGTCATAGAGACTTTCATCATTCATGGGTTCATCCGTAATCACATCTGTGTTATCGGATTTCCAGTCGATGGTTACACCGTTCTTTCCTTCTTTTACCAGGGAGAGATTACCTCTCACATCATCTGCGTCCTCAATTGTCAGAGCGTCTGCCGCCTCCTGAAGAAGCGAACTTAAGCCTGCTACTGTTACAGTAAACTCTTTTTCCTGATCTCCGATGACAGCTGTCATTATAACTTCTGTATCTTTCTCCGGCCGGGATACCAGTTTGCCGTCATCGCTGATGATCTCAGTATTTCCGGATTTCCATGTCACAGTATCTCCGGCCGTATTTGTTTCAGGAAGATCCAGATCACCATTGACCGGATCTGTCGGAAGGCTTACACCGTCCCAGAACATCTCCCCTGCAAATTCTGCATACTGAGCGTCAATTTCTTCTTTATCAAGAAGTCCGTCATAAATACGGAAGTTGTCGATCCAGCAGTTCGCGTACTCGCCGCTTGCCGTCCAGTTTGCCTTACCGATATAGAAAATGCTGTTTTCTCCGAGAATATCAGAAAGTGTATAATCACTTTCCGCAGCATTCATCTGTTTGCCGTCAATATAAAGCTCTGTATTTTCAGCTGAAACGAGAATATCTACATGTATCCAGTTCTCTCCTGCTGATGCAGTTATTGCTTCAGATCTTTCCCCGGAGTTATTGTAACGCTCCACACGGATACCGGGGTCCGCCGCGGAATAGCAGGCAAAATAATGTTCGCTGTTATATTTCTGCTCACTCGCGTTCGGCGCTGCAAAAAAGATCCAGCTTGTGTTTGAACGCTCACGTTTGGTATCAAAAGAAATCGTAATCTCATCTTTACCCGTCAGCAGACTGGAACCGTCTTCAGCTGTTACATCCAGATAGGTTCCGCTGCTTCCGTCAAGATAAAGCGCTGTGTCTCTATACAGCTTGTCCCGAAGCTGAACATTTCCCTTTACACTGGCAATTGCTCCTGTCCCCGTAATAGCGCCGTCTACAGCCGGTGTATTAAAATCAAGTTCGGCAATAAGTGTATTGTCTACGCTATCAACAGCTTCCGCCTGCACAACCGCCGGAGAACAAACAGTAACTGTCATTGCTGCTGTCAACAGCCAAGCTGCCGCTGTCCTTTTTCTCATTTTTCCCCTTTCTTCCCTAAGATTCATAATGGGCCGTAAGTTCCGGCAATACATCTGTTCCGACGATAAAGCCGTAACACCTCTAAATCTACTCATTCCAAACAGGATTTTCTGCCGGACTTACAGCCCATTATTCGCGATAATTTCTTTTACAATAAAACTAGTTTGCGATAACTGTCAGAACTGCTGTCTCAGTCGTTACCACTCTTCCTGTTCCGCTGGTTATTACGCAGCGGTATTTCTGGCCGTCTCTTGCTGCAGTAACAGGTACGCTTAATGTTGATGTTCCGTTTCCTTTCATGGATGAGGTTCTCCAAACATTAGAATTTGCGTTGCAGTACTGCCACTGATATGTCAGGCCTTCGCCTTCCGCCTTCACCTCAAATACTGCAGTATCGCCTGCGGCTCCTTCATAGCTTACCGGCTGGCTGGTGATGTGCGGCGCGTCTTCTGCGACTCCGATAATAATCGCTGCCGCATCAGATGTTGCGCTGTATCCGGATTCGCTGGTTACAACACATCTGTATTTCTGGCCGTCTCTGTAAGAAGCGATCTCTACACTGATAGCTGCTGTCGTGCTTCCTGCCATTGAAGAATTTCTCCATACATTGGATCCCTCGTTGCAGTACTGCCACTGATATGTCAGGCCGCTACCTTCTGCTTCCACTTCGAAAACTGCCATCTCTCCTGCCGTTCCGACAAAGTCTTCCGGCTGGGATGTAATCACCGGCGTATCTTCCGGAATGATCATCGTGATCGTAGCACTCTCAGACGTAACACTGTTTCCGTCTCTGTCTGTTACAACACAGCGGTACTTCTGTCCGTCACGATAACTTGCGATCGGTACTGTGATCTCCGGTGTATCGCTGCCGCTCATGGAAGATGCTCTCCATACGGATGAGCCTGCGTTTGCATACTGCCACTGATAGCTCAGGCCGCTGCCTTCTGCCGCTACTGTGAATACCGCGTTCTCGCCTGCGGCTCCTTCGACGTCCTCCGGATTTGCAGTGATCTTAAGTTCTTTTGCTTCTTCTTCTGTGTACTCGTTTGCACCGATATCGTTCCTGCCGTCTGTCAGTGCGTTTCCATAGTAATCGGATAACGGCTTGTCAGTCGTATTCGGAACCAGTTCATCAGCTACTGCTGACGGGGAGCTTGCAGGTGCATCCGGATGCTCAGCGCCGGCATCGATCGCCGGAGAACCTTCCTGAATCTTAAATCCTTCTGCTGTGCCGAGAGTTGTCTTTCCATCTGCCCAGCTTCCGGATGTGAAGTCTGTCACATCAGCAAACATCGGATCTTCATAAACTGCATTCTCATCGTTAGCTGCCGCCTGGTATACTTTCTGCGCGCTTCCGTCGCTGCTGTATACAAGGTTATTGTAGTAGGATACTCCTTCAGACTGTTTCACGCTTCCGTCTGTCGCCGGTCCGTAGAAGATATTATTGAAGATGGATACATCTGTCACAACAGAGCCTTCCCAGTCGGATGCCGGTGCCAGGGCCGCCGCGTAGCCGCCGTTGCCTTCCCAGTACATTGTGTTGTTGTAAACCTGTACGCCGTTGGAGCCGTATTTGCCTCCGCCGACGCGGATCATCGGAGCGCCATTGTAACGTCCGTCGTTGATGCTCAGATTGTATCTTGCGATATTATTCACCGTAGCTCCCGGTCCCGGGCAGAGCATCAAGAATCCGCCGTAGTTGTCATGGCTGTAGTTGTACTCATACAGACAGTTCTGCACGCCGTAGTCAAAGTCAAACGCCATGCTGTCGTTTGTTCCCGGAAGCATTGCCTCACCTGCTGAATCTTTCGAGGAATTTGACGCTTCATTGTAACGGAATGTTACGTTGTCTGAATCCCATGTCCACAGTGCGGCATGGTTCACATTCGCGCTGTAATCCCAGTTTGTATCTGCCGCATTATCAATCAGGTTGTACTGAACGAGCGCGTCTGTTGTATTGATCGGCACGATACCGTCTCCAGCTACGTCGTGTACATAGTTGTTCTCAATCAGAACATCGTTGCTGCCGACCCAGTTGCTGTTTCCGGCATTCTGGTATCCTGTGTCGCTGCTTGTGCCGCCTACTAATGTACGGCTTGCCCATACGCTCTCCATGTAGATTGCTTCGTGGCATACCTTGTAAACTTCATTTCCGTCGATCATCAATCCGTCATACCAGGACTCAACTTTGCCTGTGTGGTTGGATCCTCCGCCGGTTACGACAACAATCAGTCCGCCTGCTGCCTTCTCCGCGCCGCCTGCCATTTTGCCGTTCACGTCATGGATCTTGTTATTGCGGATCACTACGTTGGAAAGTGCTCCTGCATCTTTGTTCTCCACAACAAGTCCGGATAACAGCTTGCTGCTCTGTCCATATGTCCAGCCGCTTCCCGGCGCTGCAGTTTCATCCCAGTTCGTGATCTCAAGATTCTCGATCACAATATTCTCACTGTTGTAAATATGAACTGCTGCCAGCTCTTCTTTCGTGTCGGCATCCCAGTTCGCGCCGTTTCCGTTGATGACCGGTTTTGCTCCTTCACCGTAGCTTCCGATCACAACCGGATTCTCTTCTGTTCCCTGAGCGTTCTTTACTGTCAGCTGCTCGCCGTTCCATACGCTGCCTGCCTTCAGAAGAATGCTTCCGCCTTCTTTGAGCTGACGGATGGAGGATGCCTTTGCAAGCGTCTTCCATGCTGTCTCCGGTGATGTACCGTCGTTACTGTCATCTCCGTTTTCAGCGTCTACATAGTAAGTTACGTCGCCTGTCGGCTCGTGGATGGAGATAAGATTCTCCATAGCATCTTCCAGAGTGGAGATCATCTGACGAATCTCTCTCTGTTTTGTCTCGTCTGTTGCATTTTCTTTGAATTCTTTTGCCTCTGCTACAACTGTCTGGAACTCTGCCCAGGAGTCTTCGGTATATTCCGCTTCGTCCAGTGCGTCGATCTCAGCCATCAGCGCGTCGAACTCTGTCCAGTCTAACTGGCCTGTTACTTCTTTGAAAACTACATTGTCCAGATATCCGTATCCTCCGTCGATCCATGTATAAACGTTGACGGATGCTGTCTCTGAACCTGTTGTGAATCTGATTTCAAAATCTGTCCAGTCTGCTGCGCCTGCGTGTACTTCATATGCAAGCTTGTCTGCATTATCTGTTGTATCTGTGTAGCTGCCGTCTGTTGAGAATACAGCATAAATCTCTTTACCGTCTACATTTGCTCCTACATAATACGGATCACTGCTGTCGACCTTTGCAGAACCTGTAAGTACATACTCTGTATCCGGCTCTACTTCTACGCTCTGGCTGCTTCCGTCGCCCCAGTCGTTTGCATCGCCATTGTCGCGCATATACTGTGTTCCGTCCGGAGCGTCGTCGCCCTTCTGAACAGAAGCGCCGGTTCCAAGATTCCAGCCGGTCGATCCGTCTTCAAAGCTTCCGTTTGTCACCAGATTCTCCGCAGCCGGTTCCGTCTGCTCATCCGTGCTTACAATACCGATCCAGCTTAATACCGGATCGCTGCCGGACGCTTTACTTATGGATACTATCACATGGTCAGAATCTTCCGGTACAGTCATGTCTGTTCTCTGCTGCATATCCTGCTCGCCGGACAGGGTGAATGTCGTTGTTCCGATCTCCGTCTCATTTCCGTCTGCATCAACGGATGTCGCTGTGATCTTAATGCCCCTTGTGCTGCTCCACCACTCCTGATATCCGGTCATTACCGCATAATTCCCCGGATCCAGTTCGAAACTGTAGTCGATCGTTCCGCTGCTGGTTGCCCACCAGCCGCTGTCATAGAAATCGCCAGGGGTATGAGATCCCATATCCTGAGAAGAGCCTGCCCCGGATGCCCCCGGAGTACTTGTATAACCCCAGTTGATTCCGCCGTCGTTGCCGTAGGCCTGGTCGGAAACCATGTTAAGCAGCTCGTCTGCTCCTTCTGCAAATCTGTCATAAATCTCTGACGGATTGTCCGTTCCCGTTGCACAGTCCGCAAAGTATACGAGAGACGGCGGGCAGTTGAATGCCGTAACCGTAAATTCTCTGTTCAGCTCTGTCAGATTTCCTGTCACTGTCACATCTCCGAGCGCATAATCTCCGAGCGCGGCTGTTCTGTCATCCATGCTCCACTCTACAGGTGTTCCAGTATACTGTGTATCTCCGATTGTCACGTCAACTGTATCCGGCAGTGATTCCATCAGACTGCTCACAGATGTCGTCGTCTCCGGGAACTCTGTATCAACTGAGATTGCTCCCTTGCCCTTCAGTTCATCCAGTGTCCAGTTGCTGTAATCTTTGATCATGATCGTATTGTCGGAACCGAATTCGATCGGAAGCCATACGTATCTTGAATCACTGATATCAGCGCCTGTATCCGGATTGTACCAACGGTCGCCCATGTAGATGAACTCACCGTTCTCCGGGTCTACCGGGATCACGCAGGTGCTCTGTGTCCAGAATGTATTCCTGTCTGTGTCCCCCACACACGGGTCACCCATTCTTGTCCACGGTCCCATCGGATCCTCTGCCACCGCGTATGCCGCCTGGTTCGGAGCCCAGCCCGTACACCCTGATGTGATCAGGTAATACATACCGTTATACTTAAACATTGCCGGAGCCTCACGGGAGTCCGTACTGATCGTAGCAAAATCTTCACCGTGGATCATATCTTCCGGATCTTTTGCCAGACCTGTATAAGAATCATTCAGTCTGGCGATATACATTACTTCGTTTCCTTCAGATGAGTAAAGAACGTAAGCTGTTCCGTCGTCATCCTTAAACACGTTCATATCGCGGACATGTCCACCCTCACTGTCAAATCCGTGGCTTGTGCGGTCCGGATCAGAAGCCAGAAGGTATGTTCCCACAAACTTGAACGGTCCGGCCGGATTATCAGCTACCGCCACGCCGGCTCTCGCTTTGCCGTAATCAGCGGTATTGGTCGGCGTACGTCCGTCGCAGTGCCACCACATAACGTACTGTCCGGTTGACTCATTATAGAGAACTTTCGGACGCTCCATAACGCAGCGGTCCTCCGCCAGATTCCAGTAAACCTCTTCAAGCTTTGTCTCATAAGTCGGGTCGTCGGAGGGCTGTCCCGCGTAATCGCCATACAGCGCCTTCAGTTCTTCATCTGTCTCAAAGATAGAAAGATCTACATAGCTGTCGTCACCATAGTGCTCATCCGGCACATCGATGGCGTCAAGAGCAAGACCTTCATCTTTCCAGTTATACAGATCTGTTGAAGAATAGCAGTGAACACCTTCTACCGGGCGGTATCCGTTTGTCTTATCCTCACCATACCAGTACCATGTGTCGCCGATCTTCTGTACCTGTCCGCCGTGAGCCTGAATCTTGTTTCCGTTGTTGTCATACATTCTCTCTGCGGCTGTACCGGTAATCGAATCGTATGTGACATAAGGCTCGTTATTCTCCAGACGTTCTACTTCGGCTGTGATATCATCAGCAAGTCCGGAAAGTTCCTCTTTCACTGCAAGATATGCATCAGCCGCAATTTTCTCAGCATCTTCTACCATGCCGTTTAATCTTGCAAGCTCTGTCTCTGTCTTGCCGTTCTCGCTGTCCAGATATTCCTGTGCAGCTGCCAGGGCCTCGCTGAGCGCTGCTTTTTCTGCGTCTCTGTCCCAGTCTCCGACTGCTCCGAGAGCAAGCTCAGCCGCGCATGCATACTGATCTGCCTCACTGTCGCTGTTGCCCACTGTATGTACCGCTGTAAGACGTACATATCTTGCAGCTGTCTCCGGGAATGTAGCCGTCTTCACATCCTTGTCCGCTGCCCAGGTTCCTTCAGCAACCTTTGTGTACTCCGATCCGTCGGTGCTGACAGAGATCTCATACTCTGTGTAAATACCATTGGAATCCTTATCCTGTCTCGGAGTGTAAGTCAGCTGTGAAAGATTGGATACTTCCTGTCCCAGATCCATCGTGATGTACAGTCCGTCCTCTACCGTCGGATGTCCTGTCGCCCATGATGAATGCCAGTGTGTTCCCGTATTGCCGTCAATCGCCTTGGAAGCCTCGTTGCCGCTCTGGTGGCTGTTCGCTTCCACGGATTCAATCGTCAGCACGGACGGATCTGCCGGCTCTTCTGTCTTTGCTTTTACAATAATATAGCTGAGTACCGGATCGTCTCCGCTCTCTGTTCTGCTGTCCGGATGAGCCTGGACAAACACGTTCAGCTCTCCGTCTGTCACTGTCACCTCATACTCTCCTTCGAATCCTTCTGCTGTCAGATTCTCTTCCACCATCTGATCTTCAATGATGATGTCCTCGTACTTGGTGCCGTACTGCGCCCACGGATTATCGATTCCTACTGTGACGAGATACTCGTCGCTCTCCCGGTCCGGAAGTTCAAAGGAATACAGGAATCCGCTCTTGCCTGCCTCATAAGTTCCCTGCGTGTCGGACGTATAGATGTAGCTTCCGGTCAGCGATGAAGCTGAATCGCCGCCTTTCACTGCAACCATGTTCTCATTGTCCTCCGCAAGACCCCAGCTGAATCCTGTTTCAGGATCTTCGCCGTACCGCTGGTCTACGGTCGACTGATAGAGTCCCATGCTGTCATAGCCGTCAGGGATCACCGATGAATCCGGGGTTCCGCAATTAACCAGATAGAGCAGATTGTCATTCTCTGCGATCTGATCTTCGGTAAAGGGATTACCTTCCACTGCGAAAGCTGTCATCGGCTGAATCACCATGGCCATGGACAGTGCGCCTGCCATTATGGCTTTTGACATTTTCCTGGTTTTTCTCATTTTCTCCCTCCTTGTTGCGGATGCAGGGCATGTCTTTTCCCTGCATCCGGGTTACTTTTATACATCCACAGGATTCCTTACTCCTGCAAATGGCTTAATTTATTGCTGTACACAGTATAGCACAGCTTCTTCCGTAATAACACTTCTTCCGTTTTCACTTGTAACGACGCAGCGGTATTTCTGGCCGTCTCTCGCAGCTGTGACCGGTACGCTTAAGCTGGAGCTTCCGTTTCCTTTCATGGACGATCCTCTCCAGACATTCGATCCGGCATTACAGTACTGCCATTTATATGTGAGGCCTGTTCCGGATGCCTGTACAGTGAACTGTGCGGTTTCACCCGCAGCCCCTGTGAAATCTTCCGGCTGCACCGTTATCTCCGGCGCTCCTTCCGCAATTCCTACGGTAAGATAAACCACCCTTGATATGACGCTGCCTCCGTTTTCACCAGTGACAACACAACGGTATTTCTGGCCGTCTCTCGAATTCGTAATCGGAACACGGATCGTCTCCGTACCGGATCCCGGCATGGAAGAATCTCTCCAGATATTTGACGAAACATTACAGTATTGCCACTGATATGTAAGCCCTGTTCCGGATGCCTGCACCGTAAACCGTGCGGTTTCACCCACGCTGCCGGTATAGTCCTCCGGCTGTCCGGTGATCACCGGTGCCTCCGGCTCCGCCACTGTAATTACTGCAGTGCCCGACACAGCCGTGTTTCCTTCCGCGTCTGTCACAACGCAGCGGTATTTCTGTCCGTCACGATATCCTGCCACTTCAACGCTGAGCCGTGAAGTACTGCTTCCTTCCATGGAAGAATCTCTCCATATATCTGACGAAGCATTGCAGTACTGCCACTGATAATTCAGTCCGGTTCCCACCGCCCTGATCTCAAATACGGCGGTCTCTCCTTTTGCTCCTGCGTAATCCTCCGGATCTGAAAGAATCTGAAGTTCGATCGGTTCTTCAGGTTCTTCTGTCACATTGCCTGCAACGATCCTGAAATTGTCAAGCGTCATTGTACTGTACTCACCCGGAGCCCAGTTTGCCTTGCCGATCTGGAAAATACTCTCATCTCCCAGAATATCCGTCAGCTGATAATTTGTGTCCGCCTGTGACTTCAATTCTCCGTCCACATAGACCTGAGTGCAGTCCTGCGCATATACAATATCCACATGCGTCCATGTACCTTCCTCCACAGATGCGGACGGGTTGGCCGGACGGCTTCCGTTATTATTATAGCGCTCTGCTTCCAGATTTCCGTCTTTAATGAGAACTCCAAGATACCGTTCTTTATTGCCGTTAGTATTCCAGGTCAGCGAAGTATCATCCGGTGCAATATAATACACCCAGTTGGTACCCGATGTATCCGGGACGAGCAGATCATAGGAAATCGAAATTTCATCGTATCCCGTCAGCAGACTGCTTCCATCTGCTGCAGTAACATTAAGATAATCCTGATCCCCTGCAGTAAACTGAGCCGCATATCCTCCGTCGTGTTCAACGTAATCTATGCTTCCGCCCGCTGCAGCTGCCACGGCATTTCCGCCCTGCAGTCCGTTTTCCGGGTCATCGAATGTAAAATCTGCGATCAAATACGGAAGGATTCTGAATGTTACCGTCTGTTCTCCGGTATAGCGTCCGCCTTCCACGGCCGTGATTGTAACACTTCCCTCTCCCGCCAGTATATTCTGACCATAGTCAACAGTGTAATCTGTGCCTTCTTCCAGGACTGCCGTTCCCCAGCTCACTGAGATATCCGGCCTGATCTGGCTTCCGGTTTCCACTGTATTCTCCACGCCGCTGATGACGGCGTCACTTAAGTCTCTTACCACTTCAGAGTCTTCACGTACGGTTACCTGGATTGTTACTTTCTCCGCTCCTTCCGGGAGCTCCTCATCCGCGCTCATCTTCAGGATCGGGAGACCGTCTCTGCTCCAGTGTACATTTTTCACTCTTGCATGTCTGCACGGATCGTACAGCGGATCTGATGAAGCGTATTCGCACTGATCCAGATAACACTCTTCAGAGCGCGCGTGATATACGAACACCGGATTGCCGTCAGCGTCAACCGTAAACGAATTATGTCCCGGTCCGTATTCTCCCGGCACGTCCTCTGATGTCAGGATGGGGTATGAAAGTTTTGTCCATGAATCCGGATCCATAAGATCAGAATCTTCATCTGCATAAAGCAGTCCGATACAATATTCCGGTCCTGTTCCTGATGCGGAAAACGTACAGAATATCCTTCCGTCATGCTTCAGAATCGCCGGTCCTTCATTTACACGCTCGCTGTCGCGCTCCCATCCGTATTCCGGGGTGGTCAGCCGGATCACTTTTCCGGTTCCCGCCCACGGACGCTCGGGATCGATTTCCTGCATATACAGGGCTGACTGCCCGATGATATCCGCCCAGATCACATAGTGATGCGTGGTACCGTCGGAATCTTCATCTGTAAAGTAAGTCATGTCCAGGGACATGTGCTGAAAATATGCACTGTCCTCACTTGTAGCGGCATGAATCTCCGCTG
>ERZ1090862.407-NODE-407-length-19114-cov-17.692849_pt1 | contig 19114 bp, 15 predicted proteins | sample MGYA00478481_ERZ1090862 | MGnify/ENA primary metagenome ERZ1090862 (study PRJEB33644, sample SAMEA5815745) | chicken gut metagenome | biome: Chicken; feature: Gastrointestinal Tract; material: Caecum | place: Ireland | collected 2019-01-01 | study: A study of the... | reverse complement strand
TGGTGCACCTTCAGGGACTCGAACCCTGGGCCCACTGATTAAGAGTCAGTTGCTCTACCAACTGAGCTAAAGGTGCATAGATTGTTGCGCTTGACCTTTGGTTGCGGCGCTATATGTAACGCGGAGAGCCGCGCTTTTTGTCGTGGTGATCCATCCGAGATTCGAACCCGGGACACCGTGATTAAAAGTCACGTGCTCTGCCTACTGAGCTAATGGACCGTTAAAAAGTGGCTGGGGTGGCAGGATTTGAACCTACGAATGCGGGAATCAAAATCCCGTGCCTTACCGCTTGGCGACACCCCAATAATCCGTTAAGGCAGTGACCCTGGCTACACAGGATTAAAAAGTGGGGCGGGCGACAAGTTTCGAACTTGCTACCTCCAGAGCCACAATCTGGCGCTCTACCGATTGAGCTACGCCCGCCATACTTGGTGCGCCTGGAGAGATTCGAACCCCCGACACACGGCTTAGAAGGCCGTTGCTCTATCCTACTGAGCTACAGGCGCAAAATGAATTGCATTAGCCGCAGCGAAAGAGCAGCTTTGCACGACACTGATTTTGGAGCGGGTGATGGGAATCGAACCCACACAACCAGCTTGGAAGGCTAGTGTTCTGCCATTGAACTACACCCGCGGGTTGTGTTGTTGTGCCTTGCTTACTTTTCTGCCGCAGCTTCCCATCAGCTCAACTCAATGCTAATCGATTATAGCAAAACAAGAATTGCTTGTCAACTTAATTTCAAAGAAATTTTATTATGTAACGATATTTTTTTTAAATTTTTTTCTGATGGCGACTTACGCGCCGATTTTGCCATAAAAACGGGGCAAACTCTGCGGATAAATGCACCGCGGTAAAAATTCAGCTGTCTGCAATGCAACATTTACACAGACAGTAAATGTCCGCACGCATGCATCCGCCGAAAAACTCGCCGCCACGCCTTACACATATTAAAATACGTTCAACGCCTCATAAGGCTCGCGCGGCGCCGCCATAACGCAACGTTAACTATTATATGACCAAAGTTTTAAAGTGTCAACTGCTTTGGCAAGCCGAAATCAAAAGAGTTTAAAGTTTATAAATGCCGCAGCGGAAAACTTCTACGTGCCCCCAAAATACTTTAAAATGCGGCCGCGAAAAATTTTTCGCGGTCGCATTGCCTGCAATGATTGGCACATATATCGGGGTCAATCAGATTTTTTCTGCATCTGCGCATATGCGGGAAGTCCGCCGAACTGCCCTTCGAGATACATTTTTTCAAGATTCTGCAACTCCCTGGGCTGGAAGTCGGATACGCGGTGAGTGACCGTCCCGTGCCCGTCCGTAAATTCCAGAGTGTAAATCTGGTCAGGTCTTAAAAGGGAAGTCTTCATAAGGCAGGTTGAATGCGTAGCTACAAATAACTGCGAATTTGCGGACTGCTTCATAAACCAGCTCAAAAGCAGTTCCGACTGTTTGTTGTGGAAATTTGCGCCATAGTCGTCAACAATCAGCATGCCGCCGCCAGAGGCCACTTCCAGATAGCCGGGCAGCATATTGAGGAGAACTTTGTTGCCGAGCGACTCCATTGAAAGGGGAACAAGCACCTCCACTCCGCGGTGTTTTACATATATGCGGCCGGGGCCTCCCTGAGGCTTGCGGTAGACTATGCGCTGTAAAAAGCCGAGCTTTTCAAAAAATTCGTTTATGCCCTCCACGCCGTTGAGTTCGATGTATTCGGTGAGGGTGACGGCGTCCTTGTCGCTGTACGAGCGCGCCGAGGCGACCATATTTCGGCTTGCGTTGAAGTAGACAGAGGATATGAGATAGTCAAACATTTTTGCAAGCGCGGGGAACTGGGCGAAGTGCGTCTCCTCATATAATTTTTTAAGGAGCAGCGACTTGGGTTGCAGACGCGAACTGCCGTAAAAATTTTCGGCTGTAAGCGTTGTGCGCGCTCCCTCGTCCGTTCTGTCGAGAAGGGTACTTGCGCCAAGGGTGACTTTTTCGGTCATTACCTTGCCGCTGCTTTCAAAGGCGAGCGAGTACACAACCTCCTCTTTTCCGAAACGGAACGTGTACTCCATTTCCATAAGACGGTCCGCGCTGAAAAAGCAGAAGTTTACGGGCATGTTGAAGTCAGTATCGTCGAAAAGAAGATATAGCAGAATGCTTATTGCATTTATCGCGTTGGACTTGCCCGAATCGTTATCGCCCGCAAAGAGGCAGCCTTTGAGCACGCCGCCGCTCACGTTGGTGTCCTTCAGCTTGGAATACTTTGTGGCGGTGAAATCTATTACGGTATCTTCCTTGAAAGAACGGAAATTTCTCAGTCTTAATTTAGCCAGCATCTTTTGTAATTTTCCTTTGATGTAATTATTTTACTGCAATTTAGGCAGTAATAGTAATTTTTTTACGTTTACATTATATCAGCAAACGCCACGTCCGTCAACACAAATAAAAAATTTTATTATCCGCATTTTCCGTTATAAAAATTGCAAACCGCTTACATTGGGGCAAAGTGTACTATTTTTTATATATTTTCGGCCGACTATTGCAATTTTTGCTTAAATCTGGTATAATAGGCACATAAATTCACGTAAAGAAAAATGAAGAGAGAAGTCAATTTAAAAAAAACTGTATTGCCAAAGCTGAAGAGCAATTTAAAGAGCGGAATGCCCGTGGCGGCGTGCTACCTTATACTGTTTTATCTTATAATGGTACTGGCGGACATAAAGTTCACCTTTCTTGCCACCGTAAATGCCGCGGCGTTCAGCACGTATTATAAAAAGAATATAGGCGTTTTGAAAATTGCAGGCATAGCCGTAAGCCAGGTTGCCATAAGCGCGCTTGCGGGGCTTTGCACCGTACACATAGCCGTGAGGCTAGTGCTGAATGTGGTATTCCCCTTCGTATGGGTGTGTCTGCACTCCTCCCCGTTCGACAAGCAAGGCTATTTTGTGGGAGCAATGACGTTTGTATTTGTACAGCTCATGCGCATAACCCCCGGCGAAGTGGGATATATGGTTATCGTATCCTGCTGTACGAGTGCGCTTACGGCCGCGGCGATAATTATCATAGTGCTGATAAGAAGGAGCCGCAAGCCCGACTATTCCGTAATACGCAGCGGCCTGCTGGCGGTGGCGGCAAGGCTGGAAAATGCGCGCGGCAAGCCTGCGGAGGACGACCTCTTTTCCGTAGACGAAAGGCTGTACCGTCTCTCTTACGACGGCAACTACGTAGTGCACCCCTTCCGCGGAATGGAGAACGCATACTGCTCCTTTGCACTGCTGTTTCAGCGCGCGGCCTACTACTTTTCCGACGAGGCGCTGTATAAAGAGAGCGCGCAGGTAGACGAGCTTAAACTTAAACTTGCCGCATTTTTAAGGAAGGCGGAACAGCAGATAAATCTTGAAAACAATGACGCGCTCATAGCCGAGGCCTCTGCAATGGTAAAGGAGGCCGATGCGCTTAAAGGGCGTTTCGGCACGTTCTGCCGCAACTTTTTAAGGCTTTTTGTAATTGCGCTGGGCGACCTGACGAAGAAGAAACAGCCTCGCCGCGGCAATCCGCTGAAAAGTTACGCAAGCGAATTTTTCAACCACATAAAGCTGAACACATTCGGACTGCGGTTTGCGGGCAGACTTTCGCTGGTATCGTTCAGCTGTTTTCTGATAATGTTCCTTTTGGACAGCGAACACTGCTACTGGATACCGCTGAATGCCTTTCTGCTTGTAAGGCCGTCCTATGAGGAGAGCGTTTCCCGAATGAGGGCACGAATGATTGGCAGCATAGCGGGCTGTCTGATAGCATACGGCGCGTACGCGCTCTTCCCGAATACGATAGGTCTTTACATCTTCTTTTCGGTGATGATTATACTCACGTACTCCTCTTCGGCGGGCAAGTGGCCGCAGTCGCTGTTTGCGACGGCGAGCGGCGTTTCCATAGCGTCGCTTTCGCTGGGGAACACCTCCGCCGTGGAATACAGACTTTTATACCTTGCAATAGCCGTAGCCATAGTGTTTGTGGCAAACAAGTTCTTTTTCCCCTCCACCAGGCAGCGTGAATTCCGCTCCAATCTGCGCTCGCTGTTCAATATGCAAAAAGTTTACATCACCATATTGCAGAGCGCGCTTGTACGCACGACCGACCTTGGCGTACTTAGGCACAACCTTATAAACTTTCAGATGCTGCGCACGCAGATACGCGACCACATAGGCGATACATCGCGCACGGCCGCGCAGACGGTGGCCTACAAATCGCTGCTGTTTCTGCTGTGGCGAATGGCGGCCGAGGCCGAACAGATGATAATGTTTGTGCAATCGGAACACCTGACCGATGTAGAGCGGGCACGCTTTGCAAAGTACGCGCGCGGAGTGCTGGACATACTCAGCGACAGAGCCGCCGCCGAAAGCTATGTGGCCGTTCCCGAAGTAAAGGATTCGCCAATGCTCACCGACCTTGCGGAAAGGTACCTTGCCAACCTCAGGCGCATAAAGACGGAGTTCAAAGAGCTGCGCCGCGGCAAAAAAGGCAGCAAGATAAAAATTTAAAAAGCGTCCTTGAAAAGGGCGCTTTTTCAATTGCCCCCATAATATGCCGCATATATTGCCGTCCCTCCTACTATAGAGAAAAATTTTAATTGGCCTGGTACTATGCCGCAATCAACACAGTTTTCCAACAAAAAAAGCTCTCTTTTTAAAGAGAGCTTTTTTTTAATTGACCGCGCACTATGCGGCAATTATCACGTTTTATTTTATGAGGTCGGAAAGCTTTTTGGAGTTGAGGAAATTCATTATGACCTCGTCCAGCTCCTTCCACAGCGGCAGGGAAAGGCAGGTTGACGCGTTTTCGCAGGGGACATCGGAATACAGACAGGAAACGGGCGCAAGCGGTCCCTCCGCCGCCACAATAATTTCGCCTATGGAGCACTCTTCGGCAGGCTTTGCAAGGCGGTAGCCGCCGCTCTTGCCGCGCGCGCTCAGCACCAGCCCCGCCTGCGAAAGCGGGCCCATTACGGCCTCCAGATACTTTACGCTTTCGTGCTGGCGTTCAGCTATGTCGGTGAGCGAAATGTTGCTGCCATCGTTGTGCTGGGCCAGGTCTATCATCACTTTAAGGGCATTGCGCCCCTTTGTTGTTATCATCATAGGAAAATCAACCGCCGTATTCAATCATTTTTTCAATACATTTTACAGCCGCAAGGCGCTTTTCTTCGTCCATTTCCATAACCTCGCCGCCCTCGCCGCGCACGGCGTTGTATACGTCTGCAAGCGTGGTGATTTTCATGTTGTGGCAGAGAAGGTCTTTGGAAAGCGGATAGAACTGCTTATCGGGGCACTTGAACTGAAGGTGCTGCACAATGGCGTTTTCCGTGCCTATTATGAACTGCTTTTTATCAGATTTTTCTGCAAAATCCATTATGCCCGAGGTAGAACCTACGTAGTCGGCAAGCTCGGTCACCTCCGGTCTGCACTCGGGGTGAACCAGAAAGAGCGCTTCGGGATGTTCGGCCTTGGCCTTGAGCACGTCTGCGCGCGTCATTCTTGCGTGCGTGGGGCAGCCGCCCTGCAACAGTTTGAAGTTCTTTTCGGGAATCTGTTTTTTAACGTACGTGCCGAGGTTTATATCGGGAATGAAGAGTATATTTTTTTCGGGAATGGCCCTGCATATTTTGACCGCGCTGGAAGATGTAACGCACACGTCGCACACCGTTTTGAGGTCGGCGGTGGTATTTATATAGGCCACGACCGCGTAGCCTGGCAGACTCTCCTTCACCTGGGAGATAAGTTCCTTATCCATCTGTTCGGCCATGGGGCAACCCGCGTCGGGGTTTGCAAGTATTACTTTTTTCTGCGGAGAGAGCATCTTCACCGTTTCGGCCATGAAGCGCACGCCGCACATAACCACCGTGGACTGGGGCGCCGTTTTTGCCTTTACGGAGAGAGCGTAGCTGTCGCCCGTGAAGTCGGCGACCTCGCATATATCCTCGCTCATATAGCTGTGCGCGAGTATGCACACGTCGCGCTCTTTTTTAAGTCTTAAAATTTCCTGCTGCAAATCTTTTATCATAACGGATTTTCAACTCCTATGAACGTACTATGATTATATCACAATGCCGCCGCGCGGTCAACAATTGGCGCTGTAAATTTTATGCAGAGCGCCCGCTCGCATTGCCCCCGCACTATGCCGCAACCAACGCAATTTCCGCCCCGCCCTTATCCCGAAATTATGAAAAGACGCGACAATATGGCAGAACCATTGCATTGCATTACAAAAAATCCCCGACGCAAAGTCGGGGAAATTTTTTATTCGAGTTCGAAGGCGCCGGTGTACAGCTGATAGTACTGCCCCTTCTGTTCAAGCAACTGCTCGTGCGTGCCGCGCTCTATTATGCGGCCGTGGTCGAGCACTATGATTACGTCCGAATTCTTTACGGTGGAGAGTCTGTGCGCTATTACGAACACCGTGCGACCCTTCATCAGCGCGTCCATGCCGCGCTGAACAATCTGTTCGGTACGGGTATCTATGGAGGACGTAGCCTCGTCCAGAATCATTACGGGAGGGTCTGCAACCGCCGCGCGCGCTATTGAAAGGAGCTGCCTCTGTCCCTGCGAAAGGTTGGCGCCGTTGCCCGTTATGAAGGTGTTATAGCCCTCGGGCAAACGGGTTATGAAGTCGTCCGCGCCCGCGAGTTTTGCGGCGCTTATGCACTCCTCGTCGCTGGCTTCCAGTCTGCCGTAGCGGATATTTTCCATAACGGTGCCTGTAAAGAGGTTGGTATCCTGCAACACCATTCCGAGCGAGTGTCGCAAATCGTCCTTCTTTATCTTGTTGATGTTGATGCCGTCATAGCGGATTTTGCCATCGGCGATATCGTAGAATCTGTTGAGCAGGTTGGTTATGGTAGTCTTGCCCGCGCCCGTCGCGCCTACAAAGGCGACCTTCTGGCCGGGTTTTGCGTACAGCGATATGTTGTGCAGAACGGGTTTGCAGGGCTGATATTCAAAGTCAACGTCGAACATGCGCACGTCGCCTTCGAGCCTGGTATACGTTACCGAGCCGTCAGCGTGGTGAGGATGTTTCCAGGCCCACATGCCCGTGCGTTCCTGCGTTTCGGTAATCTGACCGTTCTCCTCCTTTGCGCGTACGAGGGTGACGTATCCGTCGTCCACTTCGGGAGGGTTATCTATGAGTTCGAACACGCGCGCCGTACCGGCAATGCCCATAACGACGGAGTTTACCTGCTGGGAAACCTGGTTGATGTTGCCCGTGAACTGTTTTGCCATATTGAGGAAGGGAACGACGATGCTCACTTCCATGGCCATACCCGAAAAGCTTACGTTGAACACGTGCAGCTGGGGAATGAGGAATATGCCGCCGACAACGGCAAGCACCACGTAGAGCACGTTGCCTATGTTGAAGAGCGCGGGCGCAAGCATGTTGGCGTATCTGTTGGCGCGGCTGCTTGCGGCATAGAGTTTTTCGTTCACCTCGTCAAAGCCCTTTTCGGCGGCCTCTTCGTGGCAGAAAGTTTTGATGACCTTCTGGCCGACGAGCATTTCCTCCACGTAGCCCTCTTCCTCCGCAATGGCCTGCTGCTGCTTTACGAAGTAGCGCGCGCTGCCGCCGCCAATCTTTTTGGTTACGAGCAGCATAACGGCCGTACCCGCGAGCACGACCAGCGTGAGCCACAGGCAGTAGTAGAGCATTATGAACAGCACGGAGAGCACTGTTATGGCGGAGATGAGAATCTGCGGGCAGGACTGGGAAATGAGCTGACGGAGCGTATCGATATCGTTGGTGTAATAGCTCATTATGTCGCCGTGGCCGGTTGTATCGAAAAAGCGTATGGGCAGGCGCTGCATGCCGTTGAACATTTTGTCGCGCAGTTTTTCAAGCGTGCCCTGGGTGATTATCGACATCATCTGGCCGAAGGCCGTACCCGTGATTATCGATACCACATACAGCGCGATAAGAATATATACATCGGTGAGAATGGGGCCGCTGGCCTGTTCCCAGGTGAGGTGCTGTTCAAAGGCCGTGGTTATGTTCTGGATTACCCTCTGCATGAATATGGCGGGCACGGCGCCCACGATTGCGGTAAGGGTAATGCAGGCCACCGCCACGGGGAGCAGTACGGGATAGAAGGAAAATACCGTTTTCAAAAGACGGCGGAGTATGCCTTTTTCCTTAGTCTTCAAGGTCGTGTCCCTCCTTGTTCTGAGAGGTGTAAACCTCGCGGTATATGGCGTTGCGCTTTATAAGTTCGGCGTGCGTGCCGATATCGTCAATGCGGCCGCCGTCCATGACGATAATTCTGTCCGCGTCCTCGACGGAAGCGGTGCGCTGCGCTATTATAATCTTGGTGGTCTGGGGTATGTACTCCCTCATAGCCTTGCGAATCTTTGCGTCGGTGTGGGTATCCACGGCCGAGGTGGAGTCGTCCAGAATGAGAATCTTGGGCCTTTTAAGCAGAGCGCGCGCAATGCACAGTCGCTGTTTCTGTCCGCCCGAAACGTTCGCGCCGCCCTGGTCGATGTACGTATCGTACTTGTCGGGGAAGCGTTCGATAAACTCGTCCGCGCAGGCGAGGCGGCAGGCCTCCTTTATCTCGTCGTCGGTAGCGTCAGCGTCGCCCCACCTTAAGTTCTCCTTTATGGTACCCGAGAACAGCACGTTCTTCTGCAGAACCATCGCAACGCTGTTGCGCAGAACTTCCATATCGTACTCGCGGACGTCAATGCCGCCCACTTTCACGGAGCCTTCGGTCACGTCGTAAAGCCTTGAAATGAGCTGAACGAGCGTGGACTTGGAAGAGCCCGTGCCGCCGATTATGCCTATCGTTTCGCCCGACTTTATGTGCAGGTTGATATCCGAAAGAGCGTTGCGCTCGGCTGCGGCGGAGTACTTGAAGCTTACGCCGTCGAAATCTATGGAACCGTCTTTGACTTCGGTTACGGGGTTTGCGGGATTTTCAAGAGTGCTCTCCTCGGTGAGCACCTCCACTATACGCCTGCCGGACTCGCCCGCCATTGCAATCATGGTGAACGCCATTGAGAGCATCATCAGACTGTTGAGCATCATAAAGCCGTAGGTGAGTATGGAGGAAAGTTCGCCTATGTTGAGGTCTGAACCCGTGCTGGATATAACCAGGTACGAACCGAAGGACAACACCACGCACATTACCACATAAAGGCAGAACTGCATTATGGGCTGGTTGAGGGCGAGAATTCTTTCTGCCTTCTGGAAATAACTTCTCAGCTCGTGCGAGGCTGCGCCGAACTTCTTCATTTCGTAGTCCTCGCGCACGTATGACTTTACTTCGCGCGCGGCCTTTACGTTTTCCTGTATGGAGCTGTTGAGTTTATCGTACTTGCGGAAAGCTTTGCGGAAGAGCGGAATCGTCTTTAGGACAATTATCGTAAGACCTATTGCAAGCACGGGAACGACGGCAACGAACACCCAGGCAAGACTGCCGCCCATAACGAACGCCATTATAAAGCTGAATATGAGCATGAGCGGCGAACGGATTACAAGGCGTATGAGCAGCATGTACGCCGTCTGAACGTTGGTCACGTCGGTAGTCATTCGCGTTATGAGCGAGGACACGTTGTACTTATCGATGTTCTGGAAGGAATATGACTGAATTTTGTAGAACATATCCTTGCGCAGATTTTTGGCAAGACCGCTGGATGCCGCCGCGCAGGCTGCGCCCGAACAAACGCCGAACACCAGCGAGGCCGCCGCCATGGCAACAAGCACGGCGCCGTACTTTAAAATCACGTCCAGTTCGCAACCCTGCTGTATGCGGTTTACGAGCAGCGCAATCACGTACGGAATAAGACATTCCAGAAGCACTTCAAAGCATACAAGCACGGGCGTAGCAATGGACTGGCGCTTGTATTCGCGAAGGCTGTGGGCAATCTCCTTTACCATAAGACCTCCTGTTATAAATGAAAAATTTTATCCGATTCAAAACTTTTTGCGCTGCAAACGCCTTGCAGTCAGCCGCAACATAATAATATGGCGCGCGCCTGCGCGCGGGAAAAACTGAGCGCCGAGCAGATTTAAAGCTCTGCTTGCGTAGCAGAGCCGATTTTGCGCAAAAAGTGAAATTACCCGAATTTTATCAAAAAAACAGTTAGATGTCAAACAATAAACCGAAATAAAAAATGCGTTATCTTTTTTCGGTTTTTGCCGGATTTTTTGTTAAATGCGCGCAAGCGTCTCCCCTTCGCTTGCAATGAGCGGGGCGATATGGTACAATCTGCATATGAAAAAGTGCAGAATTACCGTAATGCGCAAGGTTGAACATACCGACCTTATGGCGCTGTACGAAAACCCTATAGAGCACGCCTGCGACCTGCGCGAGGGCGAAGTTTTCATAGCCAACGGCTGGCAACGCCCCGAGGGACTTTGCGAGAGCGCGTGGGAGAGCATGTCTCCCTTTGTGCTTGCGCTTGCAAGCGGAGGAGAAAACATTTACGACGGCTGGATGAAGAACAAAAAGTCGGCAATGATATCCTGCAACGATGGTTTCCGTCCCGTAAGTTTTTACATAGAGGCGCTTGAAGAGGACGCGGACTGACCTCATCTTGCAATTGGGCCGCACATATGCACAAACTATTGCCCTTTTGCCGCTCAATTTTTACCGCCAAGCTCAGACACGAATTATAACGCTGAAATGCAATTTCCCCGCACATATGTGCCATTCACGCCGTTTTGCCGTGATAATACCCCCTTACTTTAAGCAAGCCGAATACAATCATATGCACATATGCCGCAATTATGCCAAACGGCGCTGTAAAAATCAGAAATAGTGGCACGCATAAAAAAGTCGGGCACAAATGGCGGCGGAATGCAATTGCCCCGTATATATATCGCAATAAACAAAAAACTCCCGTGCATTGCACGGGAGTTTTCTGTTTTTGGTGGACCTGCAGAGAGTTGCACTCTGGTCTTACGGGGTTCGCGCGAGCTTTCTACATACTTAGTTTACCTTTAAACTTAAACCGTGCCGCCCGATAAACGGGACTTCACGGCCGCATGCCGCAAAATTACAGCGTGTGCGCCGCAGCAAAGGCGCTCATGCCGTTATCCGTCTGAATAACGCCCCGCGCGCCCGACGGAACTGCGCGAAGGACGGACTGCTTAAAGTTAAGCAGCGCAAGCCATTGCGCCCCTGAATGCAGGGAAAGCAACAACTTTGGAATCTTTTGATTCTGCGTTTAAATTTAAATTCCGTTTTTACGAAGCCGAGCCTTCGGTATGCTTACATCGCCCTCTGCCCGCAATCGAAACTGTGTCAGGCCCGAAATGCACGCAGGCGAACAAATCGCCTCAGGGACTTTTATTATACCCGTACGACGGGGAAAATGCAAGCAAAAATTTTGCTCTTTTTTGTCGCCCCTCCCCCGCCATTGCAAAAGAAGCGAAATAATTTTTTTTACCATATCTTTTTGCACAAAAAAAATCGCAATGTAAAATCAGACTTCATCGCGCACTGTGTCAGGCCTGGTCCTATTTTATATTGCAAAAATATTTTGCATAAAGTTCGGCATAATACATATATGCCGCTAAAGCGGCAATCTGTGCAAAAACACTTCAAAAACTGAAAAAATGTTGTGTAAATTTTGCAATATTCTGCCACATTGCATTTTTTACACGCGCGGCGGACGTTTTTATTGACATTTGTCCGCAAATAATATAAAGTTAAACTAAAGAAGTTTGCAATAGGGCGCTTTATACGCGTGATGAGGAAAAATGATATACACCGTTACGTTCAATCCGTCGCTGGATTATTACGTAAAAGTAAATAACCTTAAAAGCGGAATAGTCAACCGAACGGCCAGCGAATACATAACCGTGGGCGGCAAGGGACTGAACGTTTCGCTTGCGCTTAAAGAACTGGGCGACCCCTCCTTTGCATACGGCTTTGTTGCTGGTTTTACCGGCAAGGCGATAGATGAAAGAGTAACTTCCGCGGGCCTTGAGCACGACTTTATAGAAGTCGGCGGAAGGAGCAGAATAAACGTAAAGATAAAGTCCATAACGGAAACGGACATAAACGGCGCGGGTGCGGAAGTCGGCGAAGAGGACATTGAAAAGCTGACCGAAAAATTGCGTGGCAGATTGCAAAGCGGCGACTGGCTTATAATCTGCGGCAGCGTGCCTGCACCTCTCGACGACAGGACGTATGAAAATCTGCTCAAAAAAATACGTCCCGCAAAGGACGTGAACGTTGTTGTGGACGCCTGCGGCGGACTGCTTACCAACACGCTCCGCTACAAGCCGTTTTTGATAAAGCCTAACATTTTTGAACTGAGCGAAATATTCGGGCTGAAAACGCTGCCCAACATAAAGGAGATTGCAAGCTGTGCCCGTTCGCTGCAAAAGCAGGGCGCGCGCAACGTTATAGTTTCCATGGGTGCGGACGGTGCCGTTATGGTAACGGAGACAGACCAGGCAATGTACGTGCGCGCGGCGCGCGGTCAGCTGGTGAATTCCGTTGGTGCGGGCGACAGCATGATTGCGGGGTTCGTACACGAGTACCTCCGTTCGGGCAACTATTTTTCCGCGCTCAACTTTGCAACGGCCGCTGGCAGCGCATGCGCGTTCACGCAGCACCTTGCCACCCGCGAACAGATTGAATACATTGAGTCGCTGATGCTATGATAAGCCTCTACTTTTGCAAAACAGAAGAGCGCGAAAAGTTTATACGCAAGGCGCTTGAAAAAGAGGTCGGCAAAGAACTAAGCATATCCCGCACGGCGGCAGGCAAACCCTACTGCACGGGCGGCGAAGTTCAGTTCAGCGTTTCGCACAGCCAGAGTCTTTGCGCCGTGGCGATATCGGACAGGCCCGTAGGCGTGGACTGCGAAATTTTAAAAGAAAATTTTTACCGCGCGGTGACGGCCTCCTTTTCCGAAAAAGAGAGGAGCGAGATTGTCTGTCCGCGCGATTTTTATATGCACTGGACCGCACGCGAGGCATTCTGCAAAATGCTTGGCCGCGGAATATGGGAACTTGTGCGCCGCCTTGAATTTTCTGACGGCAGAATCTTTTTGGACGGAGTTTTGCAAAGCCAGAAAATAACATTTGTGTTTTTGCACGGCGCAGTCACTGCCGTATGCTCCGATGAAAATGAAATTACAATTAAAACTTTGCAATAACACAATTTTTTACAAATAAAACTTTGAATATTACTGATATGTGCCGCTGAGGGCAACAACTTTTGCCCTCAGCGGCGCATTTATTTCAGCCACTCCCGTTCAGCAATTTTTTGCATATAAATAAAGTGCCGCGCTTAAAAATTTGCCTTGCGCGCCGCGCTTTGCTATAATAAAGATATGATTTGTTTTGTAATAGCTATGGAAAGCGAGGCTGCTCCCGTACTGAAAAATATGCAGCTTTCATCAACTGAAAATAAATGCGGCAAAAAGTTATACCGCGGCACGCTCTGCGGCGAGGACACCGCCGTTATAGTATGCGGCGTGGGCAAGGTGAATGCGGCTTGCGGCGCACAATTTATGTGCGATAATTTTGCACCCAAGGCAATAATAAACATCGGCGTTGCGGGCGGACTGAACGCCACAATGCGCGCGGGCGAAATTTACAGCATTTCAAGCGCGTGCCAGTACGATTTTGACCTTGTTCAGCTGAACGGCACTCCGATAGGCACGCTCAATGAATTTACCGAGCGCCTGCTCCCCCTGAGCGTTACGGGTGGCTACGCGGAAAAGATTCTTGCCACGGGCGACAGATTCAACGACGACAAAAAGGACTTTGAGCTGCTTACAGAGGACATTCACGCCGACATACGCGACATGGAGGGCGGAGCAATTGCGCAGGTGTGCATACACGCAGGCGTGAAGTTCTACTCATTCAAAGCCATGTCCGACATTGCGGGCAGCGGCAGCACCACGGAACAGTTTTTGGCCAACACCGCTCTTTGCGCAAAAAATCTTGAGCAGGAAATACCGCACATTTTTGGCGCAGTAAAGGCCGACATTGCAAAATAATATTGTCGGATTACACCTTGTTTATGCCATTTCCGACAAGTTTTATAGATAATTCAGGCATAAGCAACAACCAGGAGAATATATATGGAAAGAATACCCTCCTTTTCAAAAAATCACGATACCTTGCAGCCCGGACTTCACAGATGCGGTGAAAGTCACGGCGTAACCACGTGGGACTTAAGATTCAAAAAGCCCAACGAGGGCGATTATATAGAGCAGAAAGCGCTGCACACCATAGAGCACATCTGCGCCACGATACTGCGCAACGGCAGCCGCAAGGACGGAATAATTTACTTCGGCCCGATGGGTTGCCGCACGGGATTTTATCTTCTGACTTACGGCATACCCGACGACGAAATAAAGCCTATGCTTGAAGACTGCTTCAGACAGGCGCTCACCTTTACGGAAATACCAGGAAGCAAGCGCGAAGAATGCGGCAACTATCTTGAACACGACCTGGACGGCGCAAAGGCCGAGTGCAGAAAGTACCTGGCCGTGCTGGAGAGCATATGATAGCGCTTGGCGGCGGCTGGGACGAGGCGCTTGCGCCTCTGTTTGCCGACGAAAGGTACAAAAAGATACGCGAATTTCTGAAATACGAGTACAGCCACTACATCGTCTATCCCGACATGTACGATTTGTACAACTGTTTCCGCTACACGCCGCTGGCCGAACTCAAGGCGGTAATTTTGGGTCAGGACCCCTACCACGAGCCCGGGCAGGCGCACGGACTCTGTTTTTCGGTTAAGGAGGGCGTAGACCTTCCTCCGTCGCTTAAAAATATTTATAAGGAAATAAAGAGCGACCTCAGCATAACCGAACCGAACTGCGGCGACCTTACCAAGTGGGCAAAAGAGGGAGTACTGCTGCTGAACACTACGCTGACCGTACGCGAACACCACGCCAACTCGCACGCAAACTGCGGCTGGGCGTGGTTTACCGACAGCGTGATAAAGCTCATTTCTGACAGAACGCAGAACACGGTATTCATTTTATGGGGCGGCAACGCGCGTTCAAAGCGCTCGCTGATAGACGGCGGCAGGCACCTCATTCTTGAGAGCGCACACCCCTCACCCCTATCGGCCTACAACGGCTTTTTCGGCAGCAAATGCTTTTCAAAATGCAACGACTACCTGACCGCGCACGGCAAGACGCCGATAGACTGGGATCTGAACAAGTAAGACTTTGCAGCGCGGTTGCGCGAAGTTATAAATTTAAAATTTTCAGGTGAAAAAATATGAAATATGTAGTGGTACTCGGCGACGGAATGGCCGACTGGAAGATTGAAAGTCTTGGCAACAAGACCTGCCTGGAATACGCAAAGACGCCCAATATTGACAAAATTGCTCCCCTTTCCGAGGTAGGCAAGTTCCGCACCGTGCCCGCAGGATTCAACCCGGGCAGCGATGTGGCGAATATGTCCGTAATGGGGTTCAACCCCAAAAAGTACTACACGGGCCGTTCCCCTCTGGAGGCGGTTGCGATGGGCATAAAGCTCAAAGATACCGATGTCACCATGCGCGCCAACCTTGTAACTCTTGCGGGCGACGGCGCATACGAGGATATGACTATGGCCGACTACTCCTCAGGCGAGATAACCACGGCAGAGGCGGCAGAACTTATCGCCTACCTCAAAGAGCACCTCGACGGAGACGGGCTCACGCTGTATCCCGGCATATCCTACCGCCATTGCCTGGTAGTTGACCACGGCAGCACGGGACATAAGCTGACGCCCCCGCACGACATTTCGGACAAAAAGATTACCGAATACCTGCCCGCAGGCGAGGGCGCGGAAAAGTTTCTCGCGCTTATGAAAAAGAGCTACGAGCTGCTTAAAAATCACCCCGTAAACTTAAGGCGCATTAAGGAGGGCAAGAACCCCGCGAACAGTCTTTGGCTGTGGGGCGAGGGCACCAAACCCATGCTTGACGACTTTGCGCGCAAGACAAGTCTGAAAGGCGGCGTAATTTCCGCTGTGGACCTGGTAAAGGGCATATCCTTGCTTGCGGGAATGAAGTTTATTTCCGTAGAGGGCGCGACGGGCAATTACGACACCAACTTCAAAGGAAAAGCGGAGGCCGCGGCCGACGCGCTCATAAACGGCGGACTTGACTATGTATACATACACATGGAGGCGCCCGACGAGTGCGGACATCACGGCGACGTTGCGCACAAGGTATATTCCATTGAAAAGATAGACGGCGACGTTGTAGGCACGCTTATGGAGCGTCTGAACAAGTCGGGCGAAGATTACTGCATGCTGATATGCCCCGACCACCCCACTCCGTGCGCAATAAAGACGCACGTTTCCGATCCCGTGCCCTACCTGCTGTATGCCAACAAGCGCGACCTTTCCAACGGTGCAAAGAGATACACCGAGGACGAGGCAGAAAAGACAGGACTTTTCATAGAGGACGGTTTCACGCTGATAGACAGAATGTTGTCGGTAAAATAACGCGGCCTACCGTCACCACCGAACCTGCAAATCGGACGGCACATATGTTGCAAATAACGCAGGTTTAAGGTGTCTGCCTCTTATGCCGCCAGGCGGCTGGCTGGTAGAGAAAAAAACTGATTGGACAGCACATATGCCGCAAATAACATAAATTTAAGCCCCGCGGCGAATGCCGCGGGGCTTTTATAATCACTATGCAATTTTTAACCGTCGTTGCGCTCGGTGTCCGACTTCCAGAGCACGGCAACCGCGCCGGGGCCGACGTGAGAACCGATTACGGGACCCATTATGGATATGTCGGGCTTGAAACCGAGTTTAAGCTCTATCATGGTGGCAAGTTCCTCCGCCTCTGCGGGGGCGTCGGTATGTACAACCCAGATGAGCTCGTGCTCCTTTACGGGCGGATATTTTTCCATCTTTTCGAGCGCATAGGCGAACGCGCGCTTCATTCCGCGCACCTTGTCTATGACGTACAGCTTTCCGTCCCTGGTGAAAGAGAGTATGGGCTTTATGCCGAGCATTGTACCTGCAATGGCCGCCACGGAGGAAACTCTTCCGCCACGCTTTAAATAATTGAGGTCGTTTACGGCAATCATATACTGAATTTTAAGGCGCATGTCCTTGACGTAGGCAACCGTCTCCTCGGCGGATTTGCCCTCGTCGCGCATTCTCAGCGCGGCACGCACAAGCGCACCCTGACCTATGGTTGCGGAGAGCGAGTCAACCGCATACACATTGAATTCGGGATACTTCTTCTTAACGTCTGCGGCAGCCTTTTCCGCAACGGTGACGGTAGGCGAAAGACCGCTGGATATGGTGAAATGAACTACGTCCTTTGCTCCTTCTTCGGCAAGGCGGGTGAAATGTGCAAGATGACTTTCGTAGTTGAGCATTGAAGTGCGCGAAAGGCAACCGCCGCGCAGTTTCTCGTAAAATTCAACGTACTGCGAATAGTCGGTAAAATTATCCAGCCCATCGGTCATATTGCCGTTTTTGTCTTCAACCGTATATGTAAGGCTTACGAACTTTATGTCGTGCTGTCTGATGAACGAGGCATAGAGGTCGCAAGTGGAGTCGGTTGAAAGTGTAAATTTGCGTTCCATGAAAACTCCCCAGATAAAAACTTTTTATAAACTGCCGCACGCGGCGGTAAGCTGCGAGCCGCGTCGCCCCGCCGTGCGGATATACTGTTTTGATTATACACCATTTTGCGGACAAATGCAACAGCTGAGCATTTTATTTTTTCGCCACATTTTACCTTGCATTTTTAAATATTTATGCGGATATGCGCCGCGCACGGACGCAATACGCGCCCTATTCTGTTTTTCGTACACACGCATTATTTCCGCAATCAGCAAAGAAGCAGAGCAAGTAAAAATACGCGGTCGCAGTGCAGAATTTTTGCAAATTTTAGCCTCCTTCATGCCGCATGCCGATTGACATTTCGGCGCTTCGCGGTTATAATTGACATAACCTGAAAAATTAAATCATAATGGCGGCGGAAAAATGTTCCATAGCGTTTTTGCGTGTACCCCTCGGGGTATAAATATTATGGTACGAATATGTTTTTCACCGCGTTCCGACCAGTTTTTCACACATAAAATTTTAATGCCGCGGCAGCAATTCTGCGGCTGAAAATACTTAGGCGAAGGGGAAAAACCTGACGCCTCATTCACACACTCGGGCGGGAAAGCCCGCTCACGGCGGAAGCACTATATGGACAGCGTAAAAATGAAGTTAAACGAAAATTTCATAAAGTATCCCATAGCGCACAGGGGACTCCATTCGGAGGAGGTATGCGAAAACTCGCTTGAAGCCTTCCGCCTGGCAGTTGAAAAGGGGTACGCCATTGAAATAGACGTACATCTTACGCTTGACGGCAACCTTGCTGTCATACACGACAGCTTTTTGTCGCGCGTGACGGGCAAGAGCGGCATAGTAGAACAGCTCACCACGCAGAAGCTCAAGGACTACCGCCTGCGGGACGGACAGCGGATTCCAATGCTTTCGGACGTGCTTGAACTGGTTGACGGCCGCGTACCAATTCTCATAGAGCTCAAATTCCGCCGCAAATTCAACGAACGACAGGCCGACGTGCTTTTAATGCAGCTTAAAAACTACCCCAGAAAGGACCTTGTGGCAATGCAGTCCTTCCACCCCAAGGCCGTCAGATACTTAAAAGAGCGCACGCGGGAATATTCGGTGGGATATCTGTGTTCGTTCAGGCTTGTGCGCAACCACAGGTTCGTAAACTATGTACTGCTCTCTCTGAGGCTGTTCAGGTACATGCACGCCGACTTCATCTCCTACGACATAAACTATCTGCCAAACAAGTACGTGGCCGCAAAGAAAAAGCGCGGCGTTCAGGTGCTTGCGTGGACGGTAAACAGCGACGAAAAGGAAAAGCGCGCAAGGCGTACCGCGGACAACATAATCTTTGAGCACATACTGCCCCCTCTGCCCGCCCCGACAGACGGCGCTCAGGCATAATACAAAATATTTTGCACATAAGTGCATTACATAAACAGCCGCCCGCTTGAAAAGCGGGCGGCTGTTTTTACGAGATAAGCGCCCCGCGGGAAAAGTTTTAGCGCGGGGGCCATTTATTTTTTAAATATTTGGTTGGGTTGTGGTGGGAAAATTGCATTGGGGGTGGGCC
>ERZ1090862.405-NODE-405-length-19149-cov-10.150257_pt1 | contig 19149 bp, 21 predicted proteins | sample MGYA00478481_ERZ1090862 | MGnify/ENA primary metagenome ERZ1090862 (study PRJEB33644, sample SAMEA5815745) | chicken gut metagenome | biome: Chicken; feature: Gastrointestinal Tract; material: Caecum | place: Ireland | collected 2019-01-01 | study: A study of the... | reverse complement strand
CGATGTAATATTTTACATCGGAACATTATATAATCTCTGCAACAAACACAAATTTTTTAAGCATATTTTCATCTCCTCCACATATATTGTGTAAAGAGGTGGACAAGATGGAAAGAAGTGATAGAAGACAGAAAACAGGAAGAGGGGAACAGATACTGAGTATTCTGGCCAAAAGTATAAGAAAGATCATACAGGAAGATGAACCGGATTTCAGAAAGCTGCAGGAAATACGACTTCGGACAGGACAGCCGGTCCGGGTCATATACAGCAACAGGGAGAGGGTTTTGCCGTCGGAGACGGCTCCGCATATGGTTACTAAAGAAGAAATGAGGGAGACAATGGACTATATCAGCCATTACTCCCTCTATGCATTTGAAAATGAGTTGAAGCAGGGGTTTCTCACGATCGAAGGAGGGCACAGAGTAGGCGTGGCGGGGAAAGTGATTATGGAAGAAGAGAAAGTAAAGAACATTCAGTACATATCATCTGTCAATATCAGGATATCTCATGAGGTGATCGGCTGTGCGGACAATCTGCTCCCGTATATCACGAAGAATAAGCAGGTATGCCATACCCTGATCATATCTCCGCCATGCTGTGGAAAGACGACGCTGATCCGGGATCTGATCCGGCAGATATCGGACGGGAATCAATATGTAAAGGGATGTTCTGTGGGGGTGGTGGATGAGCGTTCGGAACTGGGCGGATGTTATCTTGGAATCGCGCAGAATCATCTGGGATCCAGGACGGATATTCTGGACTGCTGCCCGAAAGCGGAAGGGATGATCATGTTGATCCGCTCTATGGCTCCTCAGGTGATCGCTGTCGATGAGATCGGAAGCCGGGAAGATATACATGCTGTCGAATATGCGATGCAATGTGGATGTAAGCTGATAGCGAGCGTACACGGCCTGGATATGGAAGAAGCGAAAAACAAGCCTGTGCTCGGAGAATTAATCCGGCGGAGGATGTTCGAACGGTATGTGGTTCTCGGAAACGGTGAACATCCGGGAGTGATCCGGGGAATCTATGATGAGCGGGGGAGTGTTCTGTGCAGAGAGTGATAGGGGGGATTCTGATTTTGACGGCAACGACCGGGGCAGGATATGTTTACTCCAAAGAGCTAAAAGCCTACCTGAAAAAGATGCTGTATCTGCGATATATATTCAGTCTGATAAAAGGAGAGATCGCATATACTCATGCACCGCTGCCGGAGATCTTTAAAGAAGTGGGCAGAAGGATAAAGAATCCTTTTAGCACGTGGCTTCTGGAAACAGCAAAGACAATGGAAAAGAGAGAGGAAACGGGATTCGCCAGAGCCTGGAGCCGATGTGTTGACAAGTATTTAAAAGAGCTGGGATTAAAGCGTGAACATTCGATTTTCATAAAAGAGGCGGGCACGTTTCTGGGCAGCCTGGAGAGCGATACGCTGGATCATACACTCCAGATGTACTTGAACCGGATGGATCTGGAAATCGAGAAGATCAGAGAAAATCTTGCGGCAAAAACAAGGATCGGAAGCTGCCTCGGCGTAATGAGCGGAGTATTCCTGATTGTGATTCTGCTCTGAGTTGGGAGGAGACATGGATATTAATCTTATCTTTCGAATAGCAGCGGTAGGGATACTCGTATCAATTTTGAGCCAGGTGTTAAAACATAGCGGCAGAGAAGAACAGGCTTTCCTGGCAAGCCTTGCAGGGCTGATCCTGGTACTGTCATGGGTTCTTCCTTATATTTACGATCTGTTCCAGACGATCCGTCAGTTGTTTGCCTTATAGCGGACAGGAGGGAAAAAGATGACTATGATACAGGCGGGGATCATCGGAGTAGTAGGGGCGGTCCTGGCAATACAGTTAAAGGCCGGGAAATCAGAGTACGGTATCTATATCTGTGTGGCGACAGGAGTGATTCTGTTTGCGATGATCATAAACAGGCTGGCAGTTTTTATTAATACACTCGAACAGATTACTTCATATATCGATCTGGACTCAGGCTATCTTTCCACTATGTTCAAAATGATCGGTATCACATATATTGCGGAATTTTCCTCCGGTATCTGTAAAGACGCCGGTTATCAGACGCTTGCAGGGCAAATTGAGATATTCGGGAAACTGACGATACTGATACTGGGGCTTCCGGTACTGCTGGCTCTGCTGCAGACAATCCAGGAGTTTTTGTCATGAGAGGGGAAAAAGCTCAGTTTCTGTTTACGATACTGCTGGTACTGATCGTATTCGGCCTTGGAACCAGAATTGTAAATGCGGCAGAGAAGGATGAAAGTGAGATTTTGGAACAGGAGCTGGATATTCTACAGGAAGAAGTGCAGGATGCTCTGATGGCGGAATTTGATTTCGACGAGATAGAAAAAAGTCTGAACCAGATGTTTCCGCAGGAGAAAATCACTTTCAGCGAGGTGCTATCGTCATTGCTGTCAGGTGATATGGAGAATACCCTGCACGTGTTTTTCCGGTTCCTTGCCGATCAGGTGTTTTATGAATTTGATTATAACAGAAGAAGTCTTGTATATATGCTCTTGACTGCACTGACCGCGGCCATATTCAGTAATTTCGCCGGAGCGTTCCGGAGCAGACAGATAGCGGATATCAGTTTTTATGTGATGTATATGCTGCTGATCACATTATGTCTTACAGCCTTTCAGACATCAGCAGCAGGTCTGGAAGAGAAATTGGATTCTCTTGTCGGCTTTATGAGAGTGCTGTGTCCGAGCTATTTCCTTGCGGTTGCTCTGACTTCGGGCAGTGTGACATCACTTTTTTTCTATAACGTTATTCTTTTCCTGATTTATGTGATAGAACTGGTGATTGTCCGCTTTCTGCTTCCGGTTGTAAATATTTACATTATGGTGAGAGTGCTTGGCAATCTGACCGGGGAAGATTTTCTTTCCGAACTGGCGGATCTGATAAAAAAGATCGTATCCTGGATATTAAAGACTCTTCTTGTCTGTGTGGTCAGCATTAATGTGATCCAGGGCCTCCTGGCCCCTGCGATCGACGCAGTTAAGCGCAGTGCCATTACCCGGACTGCAGAGGCGCTGCCCTGGGTGGGAAACGCCATCGGAGGAGCGGCAGAGGTGGTGCTGGGTACGGCTGTCCTGATTAAGAACGGGATTGGTATGGCGGGAGCGCTGATCTCCATTTCAATCTGCGCTGTTCCGATCCTGCAGATGCTTGTTATGGCATTTCTTTATAAGCTTGCTGCGGCAGTTGTGCAGCCGGTATCAGACAAGAGAATAACTACTTGTATCAGCGGCGTCAGCGAGGGATATGAAATCATGGTAAAGGTTATATTTACAGCCGGTATGCTCTTTCTGCTCACTATAGCTATTGTTGCCGCATCTACTTCATGAATGATCATGGGCATGGCAGAAAGGAGGAGATAACTTGTTTCAGCAGATATACGGGTGGATTCAGAATATTACGGTATATCTTATTGTCACGGCAGCCGTGATGCATGCGATACCCGGAAAAGATTACGGAAGATATATACGCTTTTTTTCCGGACTTATCCTGATCCTCCTGCTGGCAACCCCAATCCTGAATCTTACGGATATGAAGGTCAGATTTGATACTCTTTATAGAAACAGCGAATATGAGCTGGATAGACAGGAAATCGAGAAAGCAGAAGAATTCTATATAAATTCCGGACTGTCCTCATATATGCAGACAGAGGAAAAAGATGATCCGGATGATAAAATCCATGAGGATACTCAGATCAATGTGGGGGAGATAGAGATTGGACGTGAATAAATGGAAAGAGCGGCTCCAAAGCCTGTGGCCGGGAGAGAAGCTTCCGAAAAAGAATCATCTGTTGATCCTGTTCCTTATCGGTATGCTTTTATTCGTTGCTGTTTTTCCGTTTCCGACGTCAAACAGATCAGAGGAAGCAGAGAGTGGAGAGGAGGCATCCATTATAAGTCAGGATAGTGGAATAATGGGGGAATATGAAGCATATCTTGAAGAGAGAACTGCAGATATCTTAAAACAGGTTGACGGAGTAGGAGAAGTGACGGTGATGATCACTCTGAAATCAGGCAGTCAGAAGATCATAGAGAAGGATCAGTCAAGTACGGCACAGACTACGGAAGAAGCGGACAGTACCGGAGGCACCCGTTCCGTGGAAGATACTTCATCCGATAAAACAAGTATTTACGAACAGAATTCAGACGGATCTTCCACACCATATGTAAGCAAAGAAATGACGCCGGAGATCGAGGGGGTGGTAGTGATCGCGGACGGAGGAGACAATGCAGTAGTAGTCGAGAGTATTACTGAGGCGGTTCAGGCATTATTTGGCGTTGAGGCGCATAAGATTAAAATAATGAAACGGGCTTGATACATAGAAGGAGGATGGAGAAAGTGAAACGTTTGTTTAAAAAGAACCAGATCATTATCGCGACACTGGCGGTTATGATCGCTATCGCCGGATACCTGAACTATTCCGGCGTCCTGTTCGGAGATACCGAGGGTACAGCCGAGGCCAATGCAGATCTTGCCAATCAGGAGCTGCTCGACATCTCGGAAGATGATATTGAGACGTCTACAGAAGATATTGCGAGCAATGATTCGGATGTGGAAGGAACGCCGGGAGAAGCAGTTCTTACAAGTGGAACGGCCGAGACTACAGTGGCACAGGCAAAAGTGACAAGAGAGCAGGTGAGAGCGCAGAATAAAGAAACCCTGCAGTCTATCATTGACAATACGAATCTGACAGATGCGGAGAAACAGGATGCTGTGGACCAGATGGTTAAAATGACGGAGATAGCAGAACAGGAGGCGGCTATCGAAACGTTGATGGCGTCTAAAGGATTTACGGAGTCGGTAGTCAGTCTGGACGCCGATTCGGCGGATGTAGTAGTAAAAGCTGACGAACTGACAGACGCAAACCGTGCTCAGATTGAGGATATCGTGACGCGAAAGACTGAAATAGCTCCGGAAAATATCGTGATCACACCTATTCATGAGTAAATTCGGATTAATTATGGCTCCTGAAGTCCGTGAATGGTTGAAGTCTCGGAACAGATATGCTAAACTGAATAAGCATGCCCGGAGATGGATCCGGGATCATCAGAGGCGCCGGTGAAAAAGACCGGCGCTGCTGTGCTGTCAGGAAATATCTCATATCTAAAGGAAAAGGAGTTCATATGTCTGATATTAAAAATGAAATAAAAAAGAGAAGAACATTTGCTATTATTTCTCATCCGGATGCAGGTAAGACTACTCTGACAGAGAAGTTTCTGCTCTACGGCGGAGTGATCAATACAGCCGGATCGGTAAAGGGAAAAGCCACGGCCAAGCATGCTGTGTCCGACTGGATGGAGATTGAAAAGGAGAGAGGTATCTCTGTAACCTCTTCTGTCCTGCAGTTTAATTACGACGGATACTGTATCAATATTCTGGATACTCCGGGACATCAGGATTTCTCAGAGGATACGTACCGTACTCTGATGGCGGCCGACTCTGCGGTCATGGTGATCGACGCTTCCAAGGGCGTTGAGGCGCAGACGAGAAAACTGTTCAAGGTATGTGCCATGAGACACATTCCGATTTTTACTTTTATTAATAAAATGGACAGGGATGCGAAAGATACGTTTGATCTGCTGGATGATATTGAGAAAGAGCTGGGAATCCCTACTTGCCCGATTAACTGGCCGATCGGCTCAGGCAAGGCGTTTAAGGGGGTATATGATCGTCAGAAGAAAGAAGTGGACCTGTTCTCCGATACCAGAAAAGGAACGTCTGTGGGCGAGGTGAAGAAAGTCTCAATCAACAATCCTGAGGTGGACTGGCTGATCGGTACAGAGGCAAAAGTCACGCTGGAAGAGGAGATTGAGCTTTTGGACGGCGCATCAGCGGAATTCGATCAGGAGCTTGTAGATAAAGGACAGCTCTCACCGGTATTTTTCGGGTCTGCCCTGACTAATTTCGGCGTAGAGACATTCCTGAAGCACTTCCTTGATATGACGACGTCTCCGCTTCCGCGTATGTCCGATCATGGCGAGATCGATCCGATGAAAGAGGAGGATTTTTCGGCGTTTGTATTTAAGATTCAGGCCAATATGAACAAGGCTCACAGAGACAGGATCGCATTTATGAGAATCTGCTCCGGTGAGTTTGATGCCGGAATGACAGTCTATCATGTACAGGGGGGCAAGGATGTAAGACTCTCCCAGCCTCAGCAGATGATGGCGAGCGAAAGGAAGATCATCGACAAGGCTTATGCAGGAGATGTTATCGGCGTTTTTGATCCGGGTATTTTTTCCATTGGAGATACCCTGACTACGTCAAAGGAAAAGTTTGCCTATGAGGGAATTCCTACATTTGCACCCGAGCATTTTGCAAGAGTGCGCCAGGTAGACACGATGAAGAGAAAACAGTTTGTCAAGGGTATCAACCAGATTGCCCAGGAAGGTGCGATCCAGATCTTTCAGGAGTACAATACCGGCATGGAGGAGATTATTGTCGGAGTTGTGGGCGTACTGCAGTTTGACGTGCTGAAATACAGGCTGAAAAATGAATACAACGTGGAGATTATTCTGGAGAATCTTCCGTACGAGCATATCCGTTGGATCGAAAATGAAAATATTGATTTGGATCATGTGAGCGGAACATCTGATATGAAGAAAATCAAAGACTTGAAAGGCCGGCCGCTTCTACTGTTTGTTCATGAGTGGAGCATCCGCATGACACAGGAACGTAATGAGGGACTCATCCTTTCGGAATTCGGCCGCTCGTAAAGGTTTTCCTTTGCAAATGTTGGGATATTTGCTATAATGGGGAAAGAAATTAGACAAAACGGGAGGTTTTGAAGATGGCTAAGGACGAAAGAAACACTTATACGATACAGAACGAGGCAAGCCTCGGCGAAGTGAAGATCGCCGATGAAGTTGTTGCGATCATAGCGGCGCTGGCGGCAACAGAAGTTGAAGGAGTTGCTTCCATGGCCGGCAACATCACCAATGAGGTAATCGGAAAACTTGGGATCAAGAACCTTTCAAAAGGTGTAAAAGTGGATGTTCTGGAAGGCGTGGTAACCGTATCACTTGCCTTGAACATTAAATACAATTACAGTATTGTCGATGTGACCGGAAAAGTTCAGGAGAAAGTAAAGAATGCAGTGGAGAATATGACGGGACTTGAGGTGGCTGATGTCAATATCAAAGTTGCCGGGGTCGAGATGGAGAAACAGGACTGATCCGTTTGGGGCATTATTGCAAATTATATGCCCGGTGTTGTATAATAGAGGATGTCGCAAGACATCCTTTTTCTATAGTTATTACAGAAGGAGAAAATTACCATGACAAGATCAGAACTGAGAGAGCATGTTTTTAAGATGCTTTTCCAGATTGAATTTAATGATTCCGCAGATATGCCGGATCATGTGAAAAATTATTTTGAGACGCTGGAAGACGCCAGAGAACAGGATAAAGACTATATTAAGAAGAAATATGAGGCTGTGGTTTCCCATGTGGGTGAGATCGACAGTCTGCTTAATGATACGGCAAAGGGATGGAAGACTTCGAGAATGAGCAAAGTGGATCTTACGATTCTGCGACTTGCCGTTTATGAGATGAAATGGGATGACGATGTACCTGAGGGCGTTGCTATCAATGAAGCGGTTGAACTGGCAAAAAGATTCGGCGGTGAGAGCAGTTCATCATTTGTAAACGGTATACTCGGAAAATTGGCGAAACAGGAGTCCTGAACATGAGAAATGTTTATACGGTGCGGCAGGTGAATTCCTATATTAAAAATATGTTCACCCAGGATTTCATGCTGAGCCGTATCTATGTCAAAGGGGAAGTCTCCAACTGTAAATATCATACATCGGGGCATATATATTTTTCGTTAAAAGACGAGTCCGGCACGATCGCCTGCGTTATGTTCGCAGGCCACAGGTCAGGGCTTTCTTTTCGACTGCAGGATGGTCAGCAGGTGATCACCTTGGGATCCGTCAGTGTATATGAGAGGAGCGGTCAGTATCAGCTTTATGCGAGGGAGATTATTTTAGACGGAGCCGGCGCTCTCTATGAGAAGTTCGAGGCGCTCAAGAAAGAGCTTTCCGAGATGGGAATGTTTGCTCCCGAATATAAACAGCCTATCCCCAAATATATCCGAACACTGGGAATTGTCACTGCTCCGACAGGTGCTGCTGTCAGAGATATCATAAATATTGCCGGACGGCGGAATCCTTATGTACAGCTTATTCTGTATCCTGCCCAGGTGCAGGGGGATGGAGCTGCACAGAGCATTATCAGGGGAATTCATGCACTGGAGAAAAAGAAAGTTGATGTGATGATCGTGGGCCGAGGCGGCGGCAGTATCGAGGATCTTTGGGCGTTTAACGAGGAATCGGTAGCCCGGGCTGTCTTTGAATGCAGCGTGCCGGTAATCTCAGCGGTTGGTCATGAGACAGATACGACGATCACAGACTATGTGGCGGATCTGCGGGCGCCGACTCCGTCAGCGGCTGCAGAACTGGCAGTATATAATTACAGAGAGGCGGAAGAACAGATCCGAACATACTATGAAATGCTCAAAAAGCGTATCGAGATGAAGATATCAGAGAAAAGATCTGTTCTTGAACGCTTTAAGATGCAGCTCAATTATGCGCATCCGAGACAGAAACTAAACGAGAACCGGCAGTATGCAGCTGATCTGGAAAACCGTCTCCGGATGTTGATGAACAATCGTCTGGAGAAAGAAAAACATAGACTGGCGATCTGTGCGGAGAGGATGAAAGGGCTCTCTCCACTTGAAAAGCTAAGTCAGGGATATTCCTATGTACAGACTCCTCAGGGAGAAAATATCCGCAGCGTTACACAGGTGCACCCTGACTCTGAAATTGAAATTTATGTGAAAGACGGAAAGATCAGTGCAATGGTGACAGGGCTTAAGAAAGAGCCTGACAACAGGTGAAGGAGACGCTGAAGTGGAAGAAATAAAACAGGAAATGGAAAATAAAGAAAATCTGGAGGAAATGTTTCAGAATCTGGAGGCGGTCATTAAAGAAATGGAAGAAAGCGATGTGACACTGGAACATTCTTTTGACCTTTATAACAAAGGAATGACCCTTTTGAAAAAATGCAGCAAGACGATCGATGAAGTAGAAAAGAAAGTTCTTGTTCTGGACGAAGATGGAGAGACGCATGAATTTTAAGGAAGAATATCAGAAAAGAGTAAACTCAATAGAGAAGATATTGAAGATGTATCTGCCGGCACAGGCGGGATATCAGAAGATCATTACAGAAGCCATGGAGTACAGTCTGATGGCCGGCGGGAAACGGATCCGCCCGATGCTGATGGGAGAGTTTTATAAACTCTTCGGCGGGGAAGGACGGCTGATTGAACCTTTTATGGCAGCAATTGAAATGATTCATACGTATTCGCTTGTACATGATGATCTTCCGGCTATGGATAATGATGATTACCGCCGGGGCAGAAAGACGACCCATGTGGTTTATGGTGAAGATATGGGAATCCTTGCAGGAGACGCCCTTCTTAACTATGCATTTGAGACAGCATGCACGGCTTTTGATCTGGAACCTGATAAGAGCCGTGTGATCGGACGTGCTCTTAAGATTCTGGCAGAAAAGGCCGGGATCCATGGAATGATCGGCGGTCAGGTGGTGGATGTAAAAGAGTCCGGACACAGTATATCAGCGGATATGCTTGATTTCATCTATCGTCTGAAGACGGGCGCACTGATCGAGTCTTCAGTCATGATCGGCGCAGTTTTAGCGGGAGCGTCCGAAAAAGAGGCCTTACAGGTTGAATCAGTAGCGGCAAAGGTGGGGATGGCGTTCCAGATCCAGGATGATATCCTTGATGTCACAAGCACTACAGAGATACTTGGAAAGCCGGTCCACAGTGATGAGAAAAATGAAAAGACCACTTATGTGACTTTAAAGGGTACCGATGAATCCGGCAGAGAAGTAGAACGTCTGACAACCGAAGCTCTCGGTGAGCTGAAAGAACTAGGACGTGAAAACGAGTTCCTGAATAAACTGCTGGAATGGCTCGTGTACAGAGAAAAATAAACGGGAATAACAAGGAGGATCGTTATGGTACTTGAAATGATCCGGCAGGCAAATGATATAAAGAAATTAAATGACGAACAGCTGAAGCTGCTCGCTGAAGAGATCCGTCAGTTTCTGATCGAGAAGATCAGCAGGACCGGAGGCCATCTTGCATCGAATCTGGGCGTTGTGGAGCTTACGATGGCTTTGCATCTGACGCTTGATTTTCCGGAAGATAAACTGATCTGGGATGTGGGCCATCAGTCCTATACTCATAAGCTGCTCACCGGGCGCAGAGATGGATTTGACCAGCTGCGCAAATATGGAGGTATGAGCGGCTTCCCGAAAAGAAAGGAAAGCGACTGTGACGCCTTTGATACCGGGCACAGCTCCACATCTATTTCCGCAGGCCTCGGCTACGTGGCGGCCCGTGAACTAAAAGGAGAGAATCACAATGTGATATCCGTGATCGGCGACGGCTCCCTCACAGGCGGTATGGCCTATGAAGCTCTTAATAATGCGTCTCGACTGAAGAGTAATTTTATCATCGTTTTAAATGACAACAATATGTCCATATCAGAAAATGTCGGCGGCATGTCCAGGTATCTGAACGGTCTTAGGACAGCCCAGGCTTATACAGATATCAAGAAGGGCGTTGAAGATACTCTGAAGAAGATTCCGCGCAAAGGAGACAGGATCGTCAGTCAGCTTCGAAAGACCAAGAGCGGGCTTAAACAGTTGATCGTACCGGGGATGTTCTTCGAGGATATGGATATCACTTATCTAGGTCCGGTCGACGGCCATGATATTCGCAAACTTGTAAAGGTATTAAACGAGGCGAAACGGGTGGATCACGCCGTGCTGGTCCATGTGATCACTAAGAAGGGAAAAGGCTATCCGCCGGCAGAGGAAAATCCGGCAAAATTTCACGGCACAGGTCCCTTTGATATCGAAACCGGAGAACCCAAAGACGTCAGCTCTACAGACAGCTATACACAGGTTTTCTCAAAAGTATTGACGGATATTGCAAGAAAAGATGACAAAGTGGTTGCAATCACGGCAGCCATGGCTGACGGAACAGGGCTTTCGACGTTTGCCAGGCATTTTCCGAACAGATTTTTCGATGTGGGAATCGCAGAGGAGCATGCGATGACTTTTGCGGCGGGACTTGCCGCGGGAGGCATGAAACCGGTATTTGCTGTCTATTCCTCTTTTTTGCAGCGAGCCTATGATCAGACGCTTCACGACGTCTGTCTCCAGAACCTGCCTGTTGTGATCGCGGTAGACCGGGCAGGACTTGTGGGAAGCGACGGCGAAACGCACCAGGGGGTTTTTGATCTGTCCTTCCTGTCCACAATCCCGAATATGACGGTGATTTCTCCCAAAAACAGATGGGAGATGGCTGATATGCTGCGCTTTGCTGTAGATTTTCCTTATCCCATTGCCATTCGTTATCCACGCGGCAGCGCATATGAAGGAATGAAAAATTTCAGGGCGCCTGTCGAATACGGAAAAAGCGAACTCCTTTATGAGGAGGAGGATATTGCTGTTATTTTCGTAGGGCATATGGCCGAACTTGCCGACCGTGTCAGACGGAAACTGAAAAAGACCGGTTACAGCTGCAGCCTTGTTAATGCCAGATTTGTAAAGCCTTTTGACAAAGAAATGCTGGAATATCTGGCAAAAGATCACAGTCTGTTTGTAACTATCGAGGAGAACGTGCTGACCGGAGGCTTTGGCGAGCAGGTGACGGATTATGTGTCATCTGCCAGACTCAACGTGCATGTGCGCACGATTGGGATCTCTGATGATTATGTGGAACATGGCAACGTTGAGATATTGAGAAAAGAGGTCGGATTGGACTGCGATACGATTGTAAAGCAGGCGGTATCCGACTATCTGACGATAAAGGAAAGCTGATATGAAAGAACGTTTGGATGTATTGCTTGTAAAGAGAAATCTTGCCGATTCCAGGGAAAAGGCAAAAGCCGTCATTATGGCGGGAAACGTGTTTGTGGATGGGCAGAGAGAAGATAAGGCGGGAAGTACCTTCGCGCCGGATGTCAATATAGAAGTGCGCGGACATACTCTTCCCTATGTCAGCCGTGGAGGCCTGAAGCTTGAGAAAGCTCTGGCTAATTTCGATGTGGACGTAAAAGATAAAATCTGTACAGACGTAGGCGCTTCTACCGGCGGATTTACAGACTGTATGCTCCAGAATGGAGCGAAAAAAGTATTTGCAATTGATGTGGGGCGTGGTCAGCTTGACTGGAAGCTTCGCAATGATCCACGCGTTGTCTGTATGGAGAAAACAAATATCCGGTATGTTACGCCGGAGGATATCGGGGAGCCTGTCGATTTTTCTTCCATTGACGTTTCGTTTATATCTCTGACAAAAGTGCTCGTTCCGATCCGCAATTATCTGAAGGCAGACGGACAGATCGTAGCGCTCATCAAACCACAGTTTGAGGCGGGGCGTGAAAAGGTGGGAAAAAAAGGTGTGGTAAGAGAGAAGAGTACGCATCTGGAAGTGATACACAAGGTGGCGGATTATGCCATGTCTGTTGGTTTTGACCTCTATGCCCTTGATTTTTCGCCGATCAAAGGGCCGGAAGGAAATATCGAATATCTGATCCATCTCAGGAAATGTCCGGGCGATACAGGAGAAAATCACGGCATCGATCCTGATACAGTTGTAGAGAAAGCATTTGAGACACTGGCAAAATAAATTACAAGAGGTATAGGATGGACTGCTTTTATATAATAACAAACAAACTGAAAGATCCGGATTTTACGATCACAAATGAGATCAGACATTATATCGAAAGCAAGGGCAAAAAGTGTCGTATCTCTGAGAAAGACGGGGAGGGACATATCATACCTGGAACGATACCGGCTGACGCTCAGTGCGGTCTTGTCCTGGGTGGTGACGGAACTTTGATACGCGCCGTGCGCGATCTGGGCGAAAACAACCTGCCTCTTCTCGGGATCAATCTGGGAACGTTGGGATATCTGACTGATGTGGAACTGAAGGATTTCAGAGCCGCTCTGGACCGTCTCTTTGAGGGAAAACCTGATATAGAGGAACGTATGATGCTGGAAGGTTCGTTTCGTGGTTCACGGACAGATATAGCCATGAATGATATCGTGCTTGCAAGAGAAGGAAAAGTCAGAATCGTAAGTTTTAATATTTACGTGAACGGTACCCTTCTAAATACCTATCACGCGGACGGAGTAATTCTGTCAACACCTACGGGCAGCACAGGATATAATCTGTCCGCCGGAGGTCCTATCGTAGAGCCTACAGCACAGATGATCGTGATCACGCCTATCTGTTCCCATGCTCTTAATACGAGCAGCGTCGTCCTTTCGGCAGACGATACGATCGAAGTGGAAATCTGCGAGGGCCGGTACGGAAGGCAGGAACAGATTTCTCTTTGCTTTGACGGCGCTGAACAGACCACACTGATTACAGGAGAGAGAGTCTGTATCAGAAAAGCGGCGAAGACTGCCAGGCTCATCAAACTGAACCGGGAAAGTTTCATGATAACGATGCGCAGAAAGATGAAAGGAAATTAGAAGAAGATGAAAGTCAGCCGACATGCAAAAATCATTGAACTGATCAGCCAGTATGACATCGAGACCCAGGAGGAACTGGCAGAGTATCTGAACAATGCTGGGTTTAAAGTGACACAGGCCACTGTCTCCAGAGATATCCGCGATCTGAAACTGACCAAAGTTTCTGTCAGCGGAGGCAAACAGAAATATGTCATTCACAGACAGGACGAGCCTGAGATGAACGAGAAGTATATACGCGTGCTGCGCGACGGGTATGTGTCGATGGATATGGCTCAGAATATTCTTGTGATCAAGACGGTATCGGGTATGGCTATGGCTGTCGCTGCGGCAATCGACGCTATGAAATGGCATGAGGTTGTGGGCTGTATAGCAGGCGACGACACGATCATGTGTGCGATCCGGACAGTAGAGGATACATCAGCTGTGATGGAAAAGATACGAAAGATCATTTCTAAAGGGATACAGGTATAAACTATGTTGCAGAATCTTCATGTGAAAAATCTTGCATTGATCGATGAGACAGAAGTTGATTTCGGCTCTGGACTCAATATACTGACAGGTGAAACAGGAGCAGGAAAATCGATCCTTATGGGCTCTGTAAGCCTTGCCCTGGGCGGCAGATATACTGCTGACATGCTGCGAAGCGGAGCTAAAAGCGGTCTTGTCGAATTGACATTTACGGTGGATGATGAACGGATCCTGCATGAACTGGAGAAAATAGATATCTATCCGGAGGACGGACTGATCACGCTGAGCCGAAGGCTTATGGAGGGGCGAAGTGTCAGCCGTATAAACGGAGAAACCGTCAGTATGGGAATGCTCAAAGACGTGGCGGGACTATTGATCGATATACACGGTCAGCATGACAATCAGACACTTCTTAATCGCAGAACCCATCTTGCTCTTTTAGATCTGTATGCGGGAAAAGAAATTCTTCCTGTCAAAAAAGAAATGGCGGATTCTTTCCGCACTTACCAGGAAATAAGCAGACAGCTTGAAAACTCGATGATGGATGAGGAAAGCAGAAGAAGAGAATTGTCTCTTGCCGAATTTGAGGTAAATGAGATTGAAGAGGCCTCTCTTTCTCCGGGTGAAGATGAAGAGGTGGAACAGCAATATCGCAGGATGACAGAGAGCAGGAAAGTGACGGAAGCTGTCGCTGAGACATATCAGTACACAGCGGAAGATCTTTCATCAAATGCAAGTGACTGTCTAAGCCGTGCGATTCGTGCGTTTCAGGAGATAGCCGATTTTGACGAGAACGCTGCTCAGCTCTACAGTCAGCTTCTGGACGTTGACAGTCTTTTGAACGACTTCAACAGAGAGCTTTCAGAGTATGCAAAAAGTTTTGAGTTTTCGGGAGAAGAATTTCAAGAGACTGAGGATCGATTGAATCTGATCAATCATCTAAAGGCAAAATATGGGAAAACTGTCAATGATATATTGGCATATTATGAGCGGAGAAAGCAAAAAATAGAAGAGCTGAATGATTATGATGCTTTTATAAAAGAACTTGAGAAAAAGAAAGAAGAAGCATTGACAAAAACCGCATCTGTTTCGGAAAAATTGCATGCGATCCGTGAAAAATATGCAGTCTCTTTTTCCGATGAAATCAGAAAACAGTTGACAGAGCTCAATTTTATGGATACAAGGATTGAGATGAGACTGACAGATATCGGTCATTACAGTGCCGGAGGCAGGGATGAGGGGGAATTCTATATTGCTCTTAATCCTGGAGAACCGCTTCGTCCGCTGTCCGGTATCGCGTCAGGAGGAGAGCTTTCCAGGATCATGCTGGCAGTAAAGACAGTGCTGGCTGATGAAGAAGATACCCCCACTTTAATATTTGACGAGATCGATACGGGAATATCGGGAATTACAGCGGATAAAGTGGGAGAAAAGCTTCACCTGATAGGCAAGAGCAGACAGGTGATCTGCATCACTCATCTCCCGCAGATAGCCGCTGCTGCTGACGTACATTTTCTGATCGAGAAAAAAGCACAGGATAATTCGGTCAAAACATGTATCGAACGACTGGACGACGACGCATCGATAAAGGAAATCGCCCGGTTACTCGGAGGCGCAAAGGTGACGGACAGTATACTGAAAAGCGCAGAAGAAATGAAAGAACTGGCAAAGAGTGAAAGATAATACCAGTGTGAAAAAATGAAAAACCACACATACTAGAAACGGATACGGCAGAGGTATCCGTTTCTTTTTGTGCGATATGCCCGGAGGGAGACCGCTGTAATTGCACGAGCGGGCATCCGACGGGCAGCGGTCATCGAGCGGCAATGCAGCGAGATGAGCGAGGTATCGCTTATATGACCAGGAAAGGATGTGAAAGTATGGTGGTGGGCCGGAAAAACAGAGCAGTCCGGGCTCTGTTCTGGGTCATTTTGTTTCTTTCCGGCGTTGTCATCTGGAATCAGGTACAGACACGACAGGAGGAGAAAATTCTGCGCCAGACAGAGGCAAGTACCTCGTCACTTGAAAATGATACCGTCCTCCTTGGAGGAATGCCGGTGGGCATATACATGGAGACGGACGGAGTTATGGTGTTAAACACGGAGAAGATTGAAGGAATCGATGGCAATGTGTATGAACCGGCTGCTGACAGAGTGAAAACAGGGGATTACATCATGGCTGTAAATCATCAGCAGATATCGGGAAAATCAGATCTTCTCGAACTGGTCGGAAATATTGACGGGGGAAATGTTGTCCTCACGCTGCGCAGAGGAGAAGATACGATGGATATAAAGATCAATCCGGTAGAGTATGAGCCGGATCATTATCGTCTGGGTATCTGGGTGAGAGACAATGTTCAGGGCCTGGGAACGATCACGTTTCTCACGAAACAAAGCCGGTTCGGGGCGCTTGGCCACGGAATCAGTGACACAGACACGAATATGCTCATGACAATCGACGGCGGGCGTGTCTACCGCACGAGTATCCAGGATATCACAAAAGGATACAGCGGATCACCGGGAACGATGGAAGGTATCATCGTCTATAATAATTATAATGTGCTAGGAACGATCGACATGAACACTGAGGCAGGAATCTATGGGACGATCGACAAAATCGACGATCTGTTTGAAGAGCAGATTCCTGTTGAAACAGCATCAAAAGAAGAAATTCATACAGGAGACGCTTCGATCCGCTGTTATATTGATAATGAAATAAAAGAGTATGATATCCGGGTGACCGAAATCGACATGTCAGATTCTGAGATAAATAAGGGCCTTGTTATTCAGGTGACCGATCCGGAACTCCTTGAAAAAACAGGAGGTATCATCCAGGGGATGAGTGGAAGCCCCATCATTCAGGACGGGAAACTGATTGGAGCAGTGACACATGTGTTCGTGCAGGATTCGACAAAAGGATATGGCATATTTATTGAAAATATGCTGAATCAGGTCGAAAAGTCTGAAATGTCGAATTTTGTGTCGAATTAGAGCTACAAAATCTCCTTGATTCCGCATTTTTACACGGATATAATAAGCGAGTGGCGTTTCAAGGAATAGTCTCAGATCTAAAGGAGAGGAGATAATGGAGCATTTGAGTGTGGCCATCGCTGATGATAATCAGAAAATATTGGATATTCTTGGCGAGATCATCAGCACGGATAAAGAGCTGGATCTGGTCGGAAAGGCTAAAAACGGCGAGGAAATGTGTCAGATCATAAAGGACAGAAAACCGGATGTTGTTCTTCTCGATCTTATCATGCCGAAAATGGATGGGCTGACAGTGATGGAGAAAGTGGGGCAGGACTCCACAGTCGGCAAACGTCCGTATTTTATTGTGATCACAGCGGTAGGCCAGGAGAAGATCACGGAAGACGCCTTCAACAAGGGCGCAAATTACTACGTTATGAAACCGTTCAATAACAGGATGCTGCTTGAACGGATAAAGTCCGTAAGAAATTTGTCCAGAAATTCAGACAGAAAAAATGAAGAAAATACGACAGACAATATGCAGAAGACGGAGAATCTGGAAAGCCGTGTGACAAATATGCTCCATGAGATAGGAATTCCCGCACACATCAAAGGATATCATTATCTGAGAGATGCGATCATCATGGCAGTAAATGACATGGATGTCCTTAATGCTATTACGAAAATTCTGTACCCTACGGTGGCTAAGAAGTATCAGACGACTTCAAGCCGTGTGGAGCGGGCCATACGGCATGCCATCGAGGTTGCCTGGAGCCGCGGAAAACTTGATACTCTGGACGAGCTTTTCGGCTATACTGTGAGTACGGGAAAAGGCAAACCTACCAATTCGGAATTCATAGCTCTGATCGCGGATACGATTCAGCTGGAATACCGGCATAAGAACTGAAAGCGAAATGCGACCGGGGAAAAAAGCCTTTGCAATATGGAGGGAATAGAGTATAATAACAAGTGATAAAGTGCCTTTTATGGCGATGAAGGCAGAAAATGGAGGATCGTAATTATGAAGAACATTTTGTTTGCTGCATCGGAGTGTGTTCCCTTTATTAAAACAGGAGGGCTCGCAGATGTCGTCGGTTCACTTCCGAAAGAATTTGACAAGGAGAAATATGATGTTCGTGTAGTTCTTCCGAAATACACCTGTATGAAACAGGAGTGGAAGGACAGGGCGGAGTATGTTACCCATTTTTATATGGATATCGCAGGTCAGGATCAGTATGTGGGCGTGCTTAAAACTGTACTTGATGACATCACATTCTATTTCATTGATAACGAACACTATTTTAGCGGATTTGCTCCATATGACGGGGATCCGAAGTGGAATATCGAGAAGTTTGCATTCTTCTCAAAAGCTGTGCTTAGCATTCTCCCTGTAATAGGATTCCGTCCGGATCTTATTCACTGTCATGACTGGCAGGCCGGTCTTATTCCGGTATATCTCGACAACTTCAGATATCTGGGCGAATATTACCGCGGAATCAAGACGATCATGACAATACATAACCTGAAGTTCCAGGGGGTGTGGGATACAAAAACAGTCAGAGGCATCACAGGACTTCCGGAATACTATTTCGTGCCGGATAAGATGGAAGCATACAAAGACGCCAATCTGTTAAAGGGCGGTATTGTTTATGCTGATAAGGTGACAACGGTCAGCAACAGCTACGCAGAAGAGATCAAAACACCGTTTTACGGAGAAGGCTTGGACGGACTTATGTCTGCAAGATCCGGCGATTTGTGCGGCATCGTAAACGGACTTGATTATGAAGACTGGAACCCTGCGACAGACTATCGAATCGCCAAGAATTTTACGATCGACGATTTCAGGAAAAATAAACCGATCAATAAGACATCCCTCCAAGAGGAACTGGGTCTGGAGAAAGATCCGAAAGTGATGCTGATCGGCATGGTGTCCCGCCTGACAGATCAGAAAGGATTTGATCTGGTAGACTATATCATGGATGAACTGTGTCAGGACGCAGTACAGATTGTTGTACTTGGTACAGGAGATGTAAAATATGAGAATATGTTCCGCCATTTTGCATGGAAATATTCGGGACGTGTTTCAGCGAATATTTA
>ERZ1090862.401-NODE-401-length-19321-cov-7.232586_pt1 | contig 19321 bp, 25 predicted proteins | sample MGYA00478481_ERZ1090862 | MGnify/ENA primary metagenome ERZ1090862 (study PRJEB33644, sample SAMEA5815745) | chicken gut metagenome | biome: Chicken; feature: Gastrointestinal Tract; material: Caecum | place: Ireland | collected 2019-01-01 | study: A study of the... | reverse complement strand
TAAAGCGGAGTTTAGTTTAGCATTCTCATCTTCCAGATCACTGATATCCTGCATCAATTCCGGGATGCTTTTTGGTACCGTAAACAGCGGCTCGATCGCTTCGATCGCAAGTCCGTTCAGCTTCACTCTGTACAACGGCATCTCGCTTTCGAAGGCGCCGGCCCGGATATCCTGATTATTCGGAACCGGATCCTGTGCGGTAGATCCCGTCTGTCCTTTCAGGACATCAAACGCTACACTTTCAATCCCGGATTCCTCGTCTTTATTGTACTTGATAACGATCATGTCATTCCGCAGCAGCCCGGCTGTCCCGTTCTCGATCGTCACATTCTCGTATCCACCTTCTTCGATTGATGCCTGCCTTCCGTACCCCACAAATATTCCGTCAAAGATTCGTACCTGGTTTGATGTCACTGCCTCTGCTCTCATTTTTTCTCCGACCGGCAGCACGTAAAATCCACTGCCAAATATGCCGGCGTTAAGATCTGCCTCCTGCTCCGCTGTCACATGGTTCTGTCCCCAGTATCCTGTTACAAGTTCAAGTGCCATATCAATTTTCTCCTTTCACTTTATACTCAACGGACTCCCGCCCGTCAGAAAATCTAAGTATTTTATTCACGATTGGTCGGCTCAGTACGATGCCGGCATCCCGGTCTCTCGCTGTTACAATGTCCCCGATCTCCAGATTCGCATCTGAGATATCCATATCAGCCGAACTGGAATTCATAAGTTCCTTCAATCGCTCGATCCCGCCATCCAGAAGCTCATCTTGTTCTGCGTTTGAGAAGTCGTATACCGCTGTCCGCTCCGCTGTTCCAGTATAATATTTTCTGGTCTGAGATATGCTTCCGTCCAGCTGTGCATAGAGATGTATCACAAGTCTCTCCGTAAGTTCGCCTTGACCCAGGCAGATCAGATGGTTTATCCCACGCTCATACTTCTGGACATTGACATTAATATTGTCATCCCCGTTATATTCCAGTTCTTCCGAATAGTTTTGTATTTTCACAGCACGGACAACAACTCTGAACGGCTCATTTGAGTCCCCCTGTATTGCTTTTATATCCAGTCTCCCTCCTTGAGCTTCCAGCATTGCTGACAGCCCTGACAGAGCAGACACATACCGAAAACGATAGCTTGATATATAGATTCCCGAATCCTCATCCGGGACATCGAACAGAAGCCCTGTCCCCTGACTGAGGATCTGGGCGATAATACTGTTGGCATCCCCGGATACTATCCGGTATGCCTGTCCGGATGGCGGTTCGATAATAAGTTGATCCAGATACAAACGCCAGACGTTTCCTCTATAAGTAATATTTGTCTCAGATGTGGCGCTCTGGATTTCCTCTATCATTCCGCCAAATTCCGTATTTGGAACGAATATGCAACATCCTTTTTGGATTCCAAAATACTCTGAACGTTCTCTCGGGATCGTCAGCTCAAAATCACTTGTATCTCCGACATCAATATCTAAAGATGCCGTATCATCCAGATACCCCAGCTCCATCCTCGATGTATCCGCAATCACATAGTCCATAATGGCTCACTCCTCCTCTGGAACAAAGTCACATCATATGGATACTGTGCATTCCATTTAACCGTACTCTTCCCGGCAGGTATCCGCTCAAATACGCAGTTATATTTGTCTCTGGCATTAAAGAGGTTTTCTGTCACTCCATTGCGTCCGTATTTGATAACAGTACGCTTGATGCTGTTGATCACCAGATATTCGCCGTCATACAGTGTCGTTTCGACTCTATAGATATTGTCGCCGATTCTGATCTCCGGATGAGTACATGGTCCATAAACAATCATTTCAAAATCCGCATCGGTAAAGTGATCATTATCAATTCTGCCGACAGTATGATCATGGTAAAAGTCATATGTGTAGTCATACATCACCCTTCGGACTGTCGGACGATAATGCGTAACAAAATCATATGTATAATCCCACGGATAATCTACCCCTGGTTGCGACGATCTGGCAACTGATACAATTTCCTGACGGTTCTCGTTTTCGATAATCTGTTCCGGAGATGCATAGAAATGACAGGTTTTATCCCGGCACCAGTACGGATAATCTGTCGCAAGTGTTATCTCATTGTCGATCAGCTCAATGTCATCTTCCCAGTCTGACTTTTCGGAGACAATAACATAGCACTGCAAATACATTTCACCGACCCACAATTTGCCTGGTGTCCCCGCCAGTACATCCGTTTCCACGACCTCAGAAAATCTGTTTATCGCATCCATATAAGCCTGACGGCTATAGTTCAAGATGCTCAGGAGGAGATTCTTTTCCTGCACTTCTTTCAAAAATTTCGTGATCCTGCTTCCTGTAGTCTCATAGGACCACTCATAGTCAAAAAGTTCTCCTGTCTGGAGACAGTAGGGAGGGCTCAGAAGATTGAGCACCTCTCCATTACTGTTTTCGTAGTAGATTCGCATCATTGCCGCTCAACCTCCCTTACAACTCGGCCGAACTCTCTGCTATTCGTCTTGATCGCCATTCCTTCCACATTATCAGCCACCGCATCTCCTGCAACTTTCCCGAACTCCTTCGCCAGACGGATGATATCTTCATCCGATAGATGCATAGTATTGTCCGTATGCTGCTCGTTAATGATACGCGAACTGGACTCCAAGGCAAAGGACCTCGTGATCCGGTTTGTATTAAATGCCATTGCTTCACTCATTCTCGCAGAAATATCGGACATATCCAGGGCGTTAAGAGCAGCGTCGGCAATATTCTGTGAGGCTTTTGTTACAGTTTTTTCTTCATCCGAAATTCCAAGACCAAGACCCTGGCTAAAAAACTGTCCAATTTCCCTGGTCTTACGAGAAGGCGAATGTTCGTCCAGCCAACTCTTCGCAGCATTATAGGCGCTTGAAGCCAGGTTCCGCGCCGCACTTGCCACATTACTTAGCCAATCTGAGATTCCCGCGGAAAAACCTGCGCCGAAGTCGGACCCGGGTCCATATCCATCGTATGCTCTGGCTCCCGAATCCGCGTTGCTGGACAATGATCGTCCCGCATTTCTCGCATTACCTGACTGACTATTGACACCAGAAACATATCTACTGCCCTGATTTTGTCCTGTTGCATTCGTATTAGCAGAACCCATCCCGGAATTCGCAGTGTTCGACAGGCTTCTTCCTGTAGAATTGATCGACCCGCTGTTACTGCCAAGCCCGCTGTTATATTCAGAACCTTTCCTGCTTCCGGTTCCCCGAGTATCAGCAGATCCGAGATTTGAGTTTGATGAGTTCGCAATACTCTTCGAAGTATTATCGATCGCGCCTTTGTTGCTTCCTATGCCAGCATTGTACTCGCTGGACTTCCGAGATCCGGTACCTCTGGTATCTTTTGATCCGAGTATCGTGTTTGAAGAATCCGCGATGTTTCTGGAAGTCGTATCAATTTTTTCCTTATTGCTTCTGACTCCGGTATCATATTCTTGGGATTTTCTCGAACCGGTTCCCTTTGTGTCAGCGGAGCCAAGCAGCTCGTTAGAGGAATCCGCAATATCTTTAGACGTTGTATCGATATTCCCCTTATTGCTCCCTACACCTGTGTTATATTCACTGGTCTTCCTTGAGCCTGTCGCTTCTGTGTCCGCAGATCCCAACTGCTCATTGGATGACTCTGCGATATCGCGGGAAGTTGCATCCACATTCCCCTTCTGGCTGGTCATTCCACCAGTAAAGAAATTTATGATGTTCGATCCAATCTGCTTCGCACCTTCCAGAAGTCCACCTTCTCGAATCGTCGTAAGGAATGAGGAGATTACATTTCCGCCCTTCTCGTTCAGGCTGTCTTCTCCCTCGGAGAGTCCTTCCACAGCTCCGGGCCAGACCTGAGCAAAAATATCTTTCACAGCTCGAGAGGGACTATGCACCTCAAGCGCGTCAGCCAGACTCTCGAGGAATGCATCAACGCCTTCTTCTGCCGGATCCGCCAGGTCTTCAAAACCTTCCAGGCCTTGGAGCGCGCCGTACCATGCCTGGGACCATATCTCCTGTGTCTCACTGTCGAGATCTTCAAATCCAGAGATAAATCCATCCAGCGCGTTTCTCGCCGCATCGTTTAGTTTCCCATCAAGATTACTTCCGACCAGTCCGGATGCAAGTGCCTGCGCCGAACTTGCGCCAATCCCGCTCATCGCACCGCTGCTCACAAGATACTGCGAGAATGTGCTAAGGATCTGCTCCGAAGACATCGTGCTTACTCCGGCGAATTCTGGCACAGTGCTCTCCATTCCGGCCATCATATCCCGCATCATTTCGATAGCAGATGTCTGTGCCTCCGGAGACAATTCTGAGAATTTTCCTATTGCCGCCGCGATAGAATTCTGCAACGTAATCGGGATTTCTCCGCCACTCGCCTCAATCTGTTGCACAGCAAGATTAAATCCTTCAACCATCGTGGAATAGTCTGTGGATGCAAGAGCCGTCTGGATGGTCTGTTGTGCTACGACAATGCCATCTCCGGCTTTCTGTGCCTCAACAGGCAACTGTGCATATGCATCCGCTGCCTTCTGCACTGCCTCCGGGGTTCCCTCGCCCAGGGTGTCCATAACCACTTCCAGTCCACTTACCTGCGCATCAGCCTCGGCTGCAGCATTCGTCGTAGATGTCAACGCATCCCTGGTCTCATTCAGACGGGTTTTCGCCTCATCCAATGCCTTATAATCATGAGATTGGGAATACTCTGCGGATACTTTCGCATAATTCTCAAGAGCCGCATTGTACTTCTCTTGAGCCTCGTTGAGAGTTTCCTGGGCTTCAGCCTGTTGCTGGATTGCCTCGGTATACTGGTTCGATACTGCTTCAGATAATGCCTTCTGCTTAAGAGAGGACACATATTCATCAATGGCACCAGACACCTGCTCAAGGGACTGTTTGACGCCTTCATTGTTCTGGATAAATCCGTCTGCTGTCAGGCTGTACTCGGTTCCCATCGCCTCATTCAGTTGATTCAGAATGGACTGTGCCAGTTCCTCGCTGCCTTCTCTTACCTTGCCAGTGGAATCAAATGCATCATCCAGTTTGTTCCGGAGCCTTTCCAGCGGCGCCACGGAAGAGTCTATGGACTCGCTCGTTTCCTGCATGGACGCAGATAAGCTTTCAAGACCTTCTCTGTTTTCATCGATCTTGTCGTTTAGCTCGTCCATTTCAAGGTTAAACTTTTCCTGTTCTGCCGAAGCCTGGTTAAAGTTCGCAGAGTATATAGCAAGCGCGGACACGACTGCGATAATTCCGCTTGCTACAAGAACAGCCGGATTCGCATTCATCGCAAGATTCCATGCTCTCTGAGCCTTCTCTGCGATGGCTGTCGCTGTCGCCACCGCTGTTGTTGCCGTCCTGTATGTCAGGAATGCCGCCGCAGCCGCTCCGGTTATCGCGACAATGTGGTTCATATTGTTTCCGGCAACGTCCAGACTTTTTGTCAAAATCGGAAGCGCCACATCCGCCAGCGCTCCAACTGCGTCCACAGCAGTCTCAAATGTTCTCCGGAATGTATCCCCGGCACTCTTCAGCCCACCTGATTCCAGAGAATCCGATATCGCCTCTACTGCCTTTTCAACCGGTCTCTGCATTTCATCCGGGAGTAATCTCGCCAGTCCTCCCGCCAGCGTAGTCGCCACATCCTCTGCCGAATCCAGCAATTCTCCACGATTTCGGAGGATTCCAGAAGTGAATGACTCAATGAAATCTACCGCCGTATCTACCATGTCAGGAGCATGTTTGGCTGCTTCAGAAGCCAGATCTGCAAATTCATCCCCGGCTGTCTTTATGGCTTTATTAAGTCCGCCGTCTGTAAACGCATCTGTGATATCATCCACGCTATCATTTACGACCTTCACCGTATCCTTTAAGCCCTCAGCCACACTGTCATAAAATACAATCCCCAGGCTTTCAGCTGATCCTGAAAGTTCTTCAATTGCTCCCTTGAGATTATCCTGCATGGTCTTTGCCGCGGTCTCCGCCGCACCATCACAGTTCTCATACGCTTCGGTCAGATCCGCCAGGGATCCTTCTCCCTCATTGATCAGTGCCAGCATCCCGGAAAGTGCTTCCTGTCCGTACAGAGTAACAAGATAGTTGTTCTTCTGCTCATCGGTCATGCCTTCCATTGCAGTCCGCATCATCTTGACCTGATCTGTAAGAGAAAGCATCTTTCCTTCAGAATCATAGAAAGACACGCCCAGCTCATCCATTGCCTGCGTCATTACATCCGTCGGCTTTGACAATCTGGACAGCGCCCCTCTTAGAGTCGTACCTGCCTGAGATCCCTGAATCCCGGCGTTAGCCATGATGCCGATCGCCGCCGCGGTCTCCTCCAAACTGATACCTGCCGCCCGAGCCAGTGGAGCGACATACTTCATTGCTTCGCCAGTCTCGGATACGGAAGAGTTCGTTCGGTTTGCATTTTCCGCCAGAACATCCGCCACGTGCGCCGCGTCAGACGCTTCCAAGCCGAATCCCCGCAGGGTAGACGCCGCGATATCTGCACTGCTCGCTAGATCCTCTCCTGCTGCCGCCGCCAGGTTCAACATTCCCGGCATAGCGTCCATGATCTCAGACGTTGTAAAACCGGCAGCCGCCAGATTTTCCATGCCCTGAGCCGCTTCTGTCGCCGAAAATGCAGTATCGGCTCCCAGTTCAATAGCCCGGCTTCTCAGCTTTTCGAATTCTTCCCCAGTAGCTCCGGAGATTGCCTGCACACGGGACATCTGCGCTTCAAAATCAGATCCAACCTTTACCGCCGCCGTAGCAATTCCCGCCATAGCCGTCGCGGTTCCGGTTATTGCGACCGTCGCCGCCTTTAATCCTTTTGTGGTAATGCTCCCGAGCTTTTTCAGCCCTGATTCCACCCCGGAAGAATCCAGATCTGTATCAATAACGATTTTTCCATCAGACACTTATACTTCACCTACCTTGTTTCTGCAAAGTAGGCTTGGACGCTACTCTTCGGTGCGCCTCTGAACTCTTCCCTTTGCCGGATATTCGATCTTGTTTATTTTCTTACACCGCGGGCATTTAATCTCGCCCTTTATAACTTCTGCAAACAGTAGCGTGTGCCCACAGTTATCACATCTTATCTTTTCAATCTTCATCACCTGCCAACGCTTTTGCGATGTCCCCACCATTCAGCAGAGCATCCTCAATCTTTTTCAGCCTTTCACTCTTTTCAGAAGATGTATTGCTCAGTTCAAAGTACCTCTGCATCGCTTTCAGGAATTTCCGCTGCTCCTTTGACAGGTTTTTGCTCGATGTGTCAATGGTCCGGTACTCCATTACCTTCTGAAGCCGCGTATCTGATCCCAGATTCTCCAGCAGAATCATAAACTTCCACCAGTGCATATCGTCTTCCTGCAGGTCTATGCCATACTGCTGCATAAAGCCGGCATAGATCAGATCCGCATCCGTCTTAAAGTCGAAAGGCTGCTTATTGTTCAGTCCTGCAATCTTCCGGGGAAATTTCTTCTTTTCCTTTTCGCGCCCGCAAGCGAAGAACCAAAACATTTTATCGATATGTTCTTCAGAGAACCTCTTACTCTTTGGATAGAAGAGATGAAGGATTTCCGAAAGCTGCTCAGATGACAACTGCTTTGATCTGCCCTGCACTTCATAGCAACGCAAAACGGTGCGGAAATCCGAATTGATCGGACATGCCGCACCGCCGATATTTAGCTTCGTCGGAAATTGTTCTGTAAGTGTACTCATTTTCCTGCTTTAGCACTCTTCATATGAGCCATAATTCTCTTGAATTTATCATTCTGCCGAAGCTGTTCGGAAACGATTTGATCATATGCATCAACATGCGCAAGGAGATCATTCTCTTTCCCGCAAACCTTTTCTCCGGCCCCTTCTCCAAAAATATTATCGAAGAACTCCTTGATTTTATTGCAAAGATAAGCGTTTTTCTCCTGCTCCGTTCCATCCGGGAGCGAAGCTAATACTCCCTGCATTTTATTAAGCTCATCGAAATACTTCTTCTTTGTGTCTTCTTTATCTGCATTATAAAGTGCAAATTTCAGTTCCACTCCATTGATAATCATATCGCTCTACTCCTTTCCGACTTTCGCCTTTCCAATTACGCCCTCGCCGATCAAGGCATTATCTACGGGGGCTGTTATTCCCCCGAGTCATCCTCCGCTTCCGTAAAAGCTTTCGTCTGTGTGTTAAATGTTCCGTTGACCCAGTCTGTCTTTCCAAGCAGGTTTCCAGATCCCTGAATCTCGCCGTCATTGTCGGAGAAATCAGCAATTTCCACCGCCACACGGCGCTGCTTTGCCTCATATGTATTCGGCGTATCTGCTACCGGCTTCTCCAGGTACACTTTTACATATAACGTCTCGGCGTCCACACCGGTCTTCTCATTCTCTCCGATGCCTGCGATATACTCCACTGCTTTTTCAGACCTGATCAGGTCGAATTCCAGCGGTGCTGTCCATGCATATGATCCGATAGACTGCGTTTCTGATCTCTGATGCACATACCTCTTTGATGTGGTCTGTGCTGACGGGGAGCTGTCAATCTGCGTAAAACCAGTTCCCATCAGCTCGAACTGAGGAGTTCCTGATCCACCAGTCACATCGATGTAATCGGCGTGCATGTAACGTCCGACCACTCCCGTATTTGCCGCTTCCTCAAACAGTCGTAAATACATTTTCTGTTTCATCTTTTTCTACCTCCGTTTCAAATAAACAAATTGACACTGTATCCTGTACTGGCATTTTGTACTCTCGTTATCATAAAGGTAACCGCCGGTCGTTGCCCGTATTGATCTACTCTGCAGCTTTCCGGACAACTCCGGGAGATTGCCGGAGCGGGTACACTCTTCCAGCCAGTCTGCAAATTTTTCATAAAATTCTGCCGTCTTTTCATTTTCTGCACTCCCGTACAGTTCCCGCGAACACAGAGAAAACACATACTGCCGCACGGTATCGCCGTTTGCGTACCGTTTCAAAATAGGCTCGGCTGGCGTGCTCTCGATACTGTAAGTTGTTGCATTCTCATTCAGCATATCCATATTCACAAGAGCGAACATCCGCTCAAACTCTTCCAGAAATGGGCATCCTTCTATGAACTCTTTTACTTTGACTGCTACACTCATTTCGCTCTACCTCCGCAATATGCCGCAACCGCCCGGGTGATCTCCTTCCCGCGATCTGGCCACATACGCTCAGTCCAGCGAGGTCCCCGGAGCCCCGTACCTTTATGCTCAAACCATTGTCTACGAGCATATGGTGCATTGTAAGTAATGCTGTTTACAGATTCTGTTACTGAATCTTCTGAAAGAAATCCCGTCAGTCTGGGAATATATGGAGTGGACAGCCGCCTTACTTCGTGAGTAAAAAACTGCTGCCCTTTTCCATTCTTATTCAGATTCCTTTTGAGCAAAATTCGTTCTGTGGGATCCATCTGTAAATGCACATTTGTCCCCATCAGGCACCGCCTCCAATCCGAATATGCTTCTGAGAACCGTAAAAGTTCTCGGAATGACTCAGGACCTTCCCGATTACCCCTGAGAACTCTTTTTTGATATCCTCAATCCCATTTACTCTGCCACCGTTCCATCTTCCCCGGATAAAAATATCACCGTTCTGGACCGTCCAGTTGACGCCAGGGGATGCCAGTTCTCTATAATCGTTTGGCGGTATCCAGTCGCCGCACTCCGCATAGGGAATCCTGATCTTGTAATCATCCGCGCTGGCGATTCCACCATCGGACACAGTACTCTTCTGGTCCGTGTGAAACCAGACATGCTCAATGTAATGCGGAATGTAAATGACCTTCTTCTCCTTCTGATCCGCATATTGACTAAAGATCGTTATATCTGCATTGGTAAGCATTTTCACACCCCCAGATACAACAATCCCGTATCTGACAGATACCGACGGATTGCGCTGTATATTTCTCGGTCAGCCTGGCTTATTCCATCCTCTCCATCTTCGGAAGAAGTGTAGGTAACACTATACCCGTCCGTATTCTCGGACTGGATCGACTTCCCGCCGTGTTCCTGCCGCATTGCATCATCCTGATAGATGAGCTCCGCCACTTCACAGAGGCAGAGCTTCACCATTTCAAGATTTGTCTCATCCGGCTCCTGATGCATATACTGGTTCAGATGCGAGTTTGCCTTTATGATCGGCTGCTTCAAAGCATTTTTGTCCGGGATTATCGTCCCGCAATACGTATCTGCATAAAACTCGTAATCTACCTGTATCATCCGATCACCACCTATGCACTTGCCATGATACCGGCATTTTTAAGTGCGGTGAGCAGAGCGTTGAACTCTGCCGCCGTCACATTCTCTCCCGACGCATCCGCCACAAGAGCCGACTGTTTCACGGTTCCTGCGGCAGAAGTTGTAGCTGTTCCGGGGATGCCGTCGTTTGCTGTCTTTACGCCATTCTCCAGATTGTTCATCTTTTCCTTTGTAATGACATCGCCGTCATTCCATGTAGTTTTTGTGTAAGCCATGTTCCTAACCTCCTATTCTGACTTTCCAACCTTTGCCTTACCAATCTCACCAGTCCCAATCAGACCATTCTCTGCCGGATCACTCACGCTTTTTTTTTAATTACAGCGTAGTTCTTGTCACCAAGACGATATCCGGACACGATCTCTACCTGCGCCAGAGATCCGTTGAAATTCTCAGAATCCTTCAGGCGCGCCATTGTCAGCAAGTCAACGATATGGAATCCTCTCCAGTCGTACATAATGTACTCAATCTTAGACAGATCTTCTGTCTGGAGCGATCCGGCATAGTCGTAATACTTCGCCGCAGTAGTCAGATCCAGCATGTTGCACTCAATCCAGAGCATTCCGAGATACCGTCCGACCTGACCTTCCCGGAACATCTCGTCGTTTGCAACCGGAGTGAATTTGTCGCCAGCTTCCTCCAGCATCGCACTGTATGTATCTACAGATGCAAGGACTACGTTCGCAGATGCCTTCTGCTTCCGGATTGCTTTACGACCGGCAATGATCTTGCTTTTAATGTTTGACGCTGTGATTGCCGTTGTATCACTCAGCGCAGTTCCCTCATGTACCAGGCACGCAAGTCCAGACTGCTGCCATCCTTCACGGCATACCTGAACGGACTGTGACAGATGTGCATCCGCCATGTCATAAGGCACTGCCTGCGCCTGAACATTGTAGATCTTTGTGGACTCCTGCTGTGCATTGTTAAGCAACAGTGGAATCAGTTCGTTGTCTGCTGTGCCATGAGAGAAATCAGATGCCGGAGCCTTGGGATCCTTAGCTGCTTTCGCCGCCAGACGGAAGATCTGAACCGCCCCCGCATTCTCCGCATCGCCCTGGAACTGATCACTGTACGTCAGCCCCGGCTGAAAGATTGAATCGAAATAAAAGTTCGGTGCCACGATCGAACTGTATTTTTCTGATACGTTATAACCACCATATTCCATAGTTTTCTACTCTCCTTTACTGCTGTGCGTATTTGTTTTTACCATATTTCTTCTCGTAATAAGCCTGCTCCTCAGACACTGTCTTCGGCTTGTACGATCCCTGCGTCCCGCGGACCCATGTCTTTTTCTGCGGCTTATTCTCATCTTCCTGCTCAAATTCATCCGGATATTTCTCGCGGACGCCCTTCATGTACTCGTCAGCACCAACGAATGCGCCGTCTTTGAACTCCAGATTCTGGGCAAGAAATTCTGAAAGGATCGCTTTTCTGGAAAGAGGAGACTTAATCTTCTGCCCATCCATGAATCTTTCCGCCGCGAATTTCTTCCGATCAGACTCGATCTGAGCATTCAGAGCCTCGGTATCCTTCTGATACTTCTGCTCCCAGTCCTTCACAGACTGCTTAATGCCGTCGATATCCATGTCCTGATAGGACTTGATCGTAGTGTTCGCATCTTTCAGCTGTTTTTCCACGCCTTTTTTTGCCGTCTCAAGTTCGCCATACTTTTCCTTGCTGACAAATTTTCCTTCAGACAGATCAACGAATCTGACCTTTTCCACATCGTTCTTGATTCCGCTGTTGTGCTCCTGTATTTTGGCATCTACCTGTCCCCATAGCACATCGCCTAAAAGTTCCTGTAATTCCATAATGTTCTCCTTTCTCTGACCTCATGTTTTTATCTGCGGTGTCTCCGCTGGTCACGGCAGTTTTACGCCCATACCGCAAGGGCAATTTCCCGGCAGTTTAACCGTCATAAGGGCTTCGGACAATAAAAATAAGACGCATGACCCAGCGCCTCAATGGGAGATTTTGGATCACCGCCTTATTCATATACGATTTTTACGTTTCCTGGGTACTCTTCTGCAATGTCCTTGAATGCAGAACTCATAGCCTTGAAGAGATCATTTCCGCATTCGATGACATTTTTAATTTCCAGATGCCCGTCCTGCACACTGACATCTCCCCAACCTTTTTCCGTTACATAGTTCGCGACCATCTGGCTGATTGCCGAGACCCCGTGGCACACAACCGGATCCGCGGCATGACCGTCAATGACTAGACCACAGTCAATGTATGTTATTGTAGTCATAGGCATCCTACCTCCTTGAATACCTCCAGTATCTTTGGGAACTGGATGGCGATCCAGTCAACCATCGTTTCCTCATGTCCGTAGCTTTGATGTTCGTAATTGGCTCCAAGACCGCTTTCGTAAAGGAATGCATGGATAATCCCGTGCCTAAGATATCTTTTCTGAATCTCTGCAAAATCTGCAACATCATCTCTATTACTTCTGTTTGATATCACAATGAGATTGATAGAAGGGTCTGCATAACCTCTATTACCTCCGGCGAGATTAGGATCCCCTTCAGCATTACGGTATTCAATTGTCCATTCAGCCCCAAGAATATTTACAGTCATACACTTCCACCATCGCTTATAATTGCATTGATAACAATACCAAGTGCCGCCACAGCATTTTTCAAGTTCTCATATCTTTCTTTGTATTTATATGCTTCATGGAAGCCTTTCTCGCGTTCGGACGCAAGCATACAATCGAGTTCTTCCTTTGAAAGCTCGATTTTTTTCTGACCACCTTTTATGCATCTGTTATAATCAGCTCTTCCTACTTTTTCAGCTATTGGTTCTGAGCATTGTGTATGCACTATATTCATCCTCCTTTCAGCTTGCTCGTGGCAGGACGCGCCCCAGACCATCCATATACACCCGTTCCATCTGCTCGGGCAATTCCATCCTCTCGGATAACTTCCTGTATCTCCGAAGAGATGTCAGGTATCTTGTCTGGGCTGCTTCAATATCAGTCTGGTCAGCCCCGCCTCTCTTCAGCAGGACGATGTTCTCTCGCTGTGCCCGCATGGTCGTTTCCATCTGGCGCTGCCTCTGTGTAGCTTCATAGGCATTGTATTGTTTTCCATTCCAGCGCCGTACTTCCTGTTCCTGCGCTTCCAGTTCCCGGAGTTGTTCCGGGGAATATGTCCGCACAGAGTAGCCAGGTACAAAAGCATAATAAGAATGGCGACAGTTCCACCCGCAAAGCCCGTCTCCTTCTCCCAACCGGCAGATAGAGCGCAGCTCTTCCATCGTATAGATATTCCCTCCCCACCAGTGGGATGGTCGATGTCCTGCATGCCATGTCACCTCATAGGTATCTGTCCCCAGGTCCCTCGCCACCATCTCATTGATCTGTGCCGACAACTGCGATACACCGGTCATGATTGCACGACGGGCAGCCACCGGCGCCCTGTTGCTATATCCAGAGGCATAATCAATGGTACGGAGTCCGGATGCCGACAATTCCTTGACGACTCTTCGAAGGACCGTATTGTAATCAAATGATCCCGTCACAATATCCATGCAAGCCCGGTCGAGATAGGTCTGATAATACTGCGACAGCGGAGTGAATGCTTTCTTCCCACCGCCCATATCCACGGTCATGCCGAGAGACTGCGTAATGTTCTGGATTTCATTGTTGGTCTGGCTGATCACTGCCTGAGACCACTGCTGCACCTGCTCATTTTCTTCCAGTGGAGTAAAGTTCCCGTTGATCTGCTGGTATGCATCTTCATACCGGACGTATTCCCAGTTCGCCACCTTGTCATACAGTTCCCACATCTCAGGATCCGTCTTTCCTGTCAGGCGTTTGATTTCCTGCTCTATAATCTCTGTGCTGTTCCCAAGAATCCGCAGCTTATTGATTTGATAATCCGCAGTGCTGGTAATCTCACCGGTTTTTTTGATCCTCCGGACGATATCGGAAAAGATGCGATCCTGCATCTCATAAAACAGCTTCTCAACCTGCAGCGGAAGACTTCCTTTCTGGTCCGGTGTCATAATTCATCACCCAGAATCTGTTCCGGATCGAACTCCGCCGCCTTTCTCAGCATCTCCTGCGCCTGCTCCTCTGTCTCCCCGAAACGCTTCATGCGGTATTCAACCAGTCCGACAGCGCCCATACTCACATCCGCCCGGAGTTGTTCGGTCTCATACTTCTTCTCCACAATCAGGGAGTCATCCCAGTTCTCGGACACCTCTACTTTTCCAGCAGGAGCCAGGTCTCCTATCGTAATCCATGCATCAATGGCTCCGACCAGACCTTCTATCGCATCGCCTAGACTGTTCTGGATTGATTTCACGGTATTGTATGACCGCTGCTTACTGGTCTTAATTTCCTCCGCGGTCTTGTCCACAGTCTGCGGATCTGATAGAGTCCCGTAAGCCAGACCACTATTAAACTCAACCTTCTGGACAATCCGGTTATACCCGTTAAAAAAGCTCTGGTCCCTGATCTCCGGAGAATATGCATTAAAAAACGGAGATCCGTTACTGTTCTGGATCCCCGGTCCCATCGGGCGATAGAGCCGCGCCTTCCCCTTCGGAAGGATTACCTCTCCTTTCCGGTTCTTCCGGAAGAATTCATCCGCAGCCTGGATAGCCGTCTCCTTAGATTTATACTCCCATAGTGTCGCTCCGTACTGCTCATCTGCATCCCGGATCTGATCAACAGCCCTCGCGAATACGGATACGCCAAGCGGAGACGATGTGTCTGTATTATTTGCAAGCGGAATTTTAAAGTAAGAAAAGAGCGTCCTGTCCGCATTCTCCAGTTCCACATACGGCTCGATATCTGACCATTCCGGGACTTCCTCCAGGCTGATCTCCTGCCCGAGGTTGATGATCTCATCCGTCTGCACAAGTGCTTTCCGGCTGACAAATGCTCGGTTCTGGATGATATAGTGTCCACTTTCATACGCCTGATATTCCAGCCTCGTATACAACTTCTTTCCGACGCGCTTATACTCTGGGAAGATTGCCGCCGATATGTCTCCAGCACTGTCAAATGCTACCGGGAAGAAATCTCCTGCCCTTACAACATCCATCGCGATGCCGCCCTCGGAAAGATAAGGCTTAAATACAATCCCTCCTACACTGCAGGCGTATTCGGTGTATACCTGGATATTCGCCAAGAACTTCTTCAGACTTTCTCCAATCAGTTCCGCCCTGGGGCTTCCGGTGATTCCAATCTCTGCCTCCATCGTTACCAGCCTTGCCATTTCCGAGCAAATAGAAGCCGGAAGATTCAGGCTTTTCACGTCTTCGGTCAGCCACGGTGCCTCATTGGTGTACATCTTATTCCACTTGTATATTGCATGCGCCATCCTTTGGGATATGGCGATATCCACTCCCATCGCTTTTCGCACGCTTTCATACTGTATCAATCTTCATCACCCCTTTCTCCTGCCGGCAGCATATAAGATATCTGTTTCCACATCCCCATACTAAGGTATCTGGTCCCGTCTAAACAATGATCATTCTCTTTTATCGGAACTTCTTTTCCGTTATCAATACTCTTCGGATCGTACTGATACAGTCCCAGTTCCTTTATCAACATCTTCTGTCTCTGCCGATTGATAACCATCTTCCGGAAAGACAACAGCTTCTGTACCCTGCTAATCCCCAGCTTTACATCATTCTGCGCCGGGATCACCGGGATATGCGGCACAACTCTCCGAATCTCTTCGATCAAGCCTGCCGCCGATGGATCCGCAAAAATATAACTGACCACTCGGTCGAACTCTTTTTCCAGTCTGTCGCAGAACGTTTTCATATCCTGCGCATACTCGGAAGGGGACTTCTGCTTCCCCTCGTCCCTGCCGCTGTAATAATATTCATCCAGCCCTCGCAGGACCTGATTCTCGTAGTCAATCCCGAATGCCTCGTAGACTGTCGGGTTTCTCTGTCCATAGTCAACGCCGATTCCGATTTCCCCGATCGCCTTCCGACTCTCCTCCGGGTAATCCTCATCGTCGTACAGGTGAACCTCCGGCGAAAACATATAATAGATCAGGTCGTCCACGCCTGTAGGCTCCCCGAGCCACACACTTCGGTACATCTTCGGGTCATTCTTTTCCATCTCATGTGCAGTATCTATCAGATCCTGCCCCAGCCATTCCTTCGGAACGTCCCGGTAATCTGTATGGATATGGATGCAGTCCTCGCGCTTCTCCATCTTCTTGCACCACTGGTTTATCGGTGCATTTGGATTTTTCGGAGGATTGTACAAATAAATCATCTGGAATTCTCCGGCACTGTTACCGCGAACAAAAGTCGCCTCGATGTTTGCCAACTCCTCTTCCCCTTCGCCGTCATCGAAGAACTCTGTTGCCTCATCTACAATTACCAGTTTAATCGGTTTATTCTCGTCGATAATACCCTTGGTATCGTCGATTCCGTCTGACCCAGAGAAATACATTGTTGTCCCATACTTGTTATAAGTAATTTCCATCGGGGACTTCGTGATATAAAACTTTTTCTTCGATATCCCCAGCCTGTTAATCCCTCGGAGCATTTCTTTATACACGGTCTTCCGAAGCTTGTTGTGGCGCTTACGTAATACCACAACTGATCCATGTGCATCTGACACAATCTGATAATCTCCTCGGATCGCTGCATAACTGGACTTCGTACCAGCACGCCCGGAAGTCAGGATGATATGCTTATGGCGCCTATCATTAAACAGGGGCTGATACTTCGGGATTATCAGTTCCGATATCCTTATCTGTTTCTTCCTTTTCGACATCGTTTATAATCTCAACTCCATCATCATCCTCTGTACTGCTGTCTCTCCTCAGCCTTTCAGTGTTCGCTTTAATCTGCTCAATCTGCGCCTTCTGCGTGTCAGTTGCCAGATCCATATGCTCAGCCAGCCAGTTCAGTGCCTTCATGCGGTCCATCAGCTTCACGCTGGCGCCGTCCTTTCCCTGCTTCACTTCGGCGATTAAGGTTCCGTCTACCTGGTCCGACTCCTTGAATCTGACAGTGTTCACAGTCTTTTTCAATGTGACGCGTTCGCCTGTTTCCGGGTCCTTCATCTCAACCGGTCCGAAGGCTCCCATGACCTGTATTTCCTCTCGCCCGAACTCCACATAGTCCGTAATGTCCGCGAAGGCAATATCCATGTACTTCTGGAAGATATCATGCTCGTCCAGCATCTCACGATTGAGACGGTTCTGTTTGAGACGATGGATCTCATTTTTAATCCGAGCATTTCCGAGCAGAGCCGGTCCGTTTGTAAGAGCAGTCTCGTAACTGCATCCATATGCTTTCTGATAAGCTTTCGTGGCATTGAAACATCTGACATAATGTAAACAAAAAAGCCGTTGCTTATCCGTCAGATCAGGATTATTCATCACCTGCTCTACGTCTTCCGCAACAGCCTTTTTATCGTTCTCTTTCTTTTTGCGAACGCTCGCTTTTTTATCCGAACGTTCGGAATCCCATTTATATGTGCATTTCCATCTTCTTACAGTGCCTTCCGGGAGATTTAGTTGACTTGCAATCTCAACTAATTTCATACCCTGTTTATACATTTCTTCAGCTTTGTAAGAATCCGGGCTTCTCTGTTTCGGCAATCACCTCACCTCTGTTTCCAGTTATATTGTACAAGAAAAGCACCGACCATTCCGATCAGTGCTCTCCTAAATGTCTCATCTTGAAATAAAATCTCAAAATATCATCTGCCGTCCTGCCGACGCTCCACCCGAGTGTGGCGGCATGCGCCCGGACCGCCAGAAGGACTATTCTAAAATCCTTCCCTTTGTTTTCCTCCAGGCATGCATCCATGCTCTCATAGATCTCTGCAGCAGTCATCTTCCCTCCCGTCTCCTGTCCGTACACCTGAGTAAAGTATACCCCCACGGGATCAGAAAGGCAATAGCGGAACACCCGGAGTCGAACCGGGGCACAGGGCGCGACCCCGCACATCTGCCGTTGATGATATGCTCCACATATGTCTAGGGGCCTTGAACCCCCGACCTGTATACTGAAAAAGACACCCTTTCGGATGTCTTATACCTGCCTGGTCTTCGGTTCCACCGCTTCAGATCTGACGTTGTGTCCCTGATTTTGATTCTCAGGCTTTACTTTCTCAGTTACACTGTTGAACTTGTTCAGGTTCTTCTGCCTGTTCTGCTTCTCCTGCTGCTTTTTGTTCATGCTATCACCTCGGGGATAGTATGTGCCGATATAGATAATACATACAAGTAAAACAGCAAACTTGAGGAATCTCTTTAGTTACTTTGGTATCAGCATTCCTAGAAGATACTCTATATCATCGAGTCCTTGCCCTGTAATATATACATCTTCTCCGTTTATATCACACTTTGCAGATTTATATGAGCACTCCGGAATACTAATAGGAAACTCTGCTTTCACTTTTATCCAGAACCCCTTTTTTAAATACTTTCCCCCTGGGAATCCAAAGTCTATTAATGTAAAGTTCCCTTTTAAACGTTCAATCATTTCTAAAATATCTTTGTGAAAAAGTGCTTCCATGCTCCTCACCTCCTTCCGCTTATACATTTTATGACAAACTTCAGGGCTTCAGAACATTTTTTCACAAATTTTTACAAAAATCTCACGAGTACAAATCGCAGTTGTCACAAACATGGGGTCCTTCATATTATTGAAACAAAACCTCTAGGTATAAGAAAAGAGACACCGAAACGCCTCTATTTATGGTGTAATCTAAATTCAACGACTGCGTCTGCAACCCCAGCAAAACACTCCATTAATGCCAACGCTATAGTAAGTCCTGCAAGATATCTTACCGCCCAAGCATCGTTTATAAAATTCATTATGTTTGTTATTGCATAATAGGCATATACAATGGCTTTAAAACACAACATCTCACCCGCTCTCAAGTGATTTGCAGTCAATTTTCCACTCATAATGCCCGTTCCCACAATAAACGGAATAACCAGATACGTTAAAACAAATCCTACATCCATAATCTTCTTTCTCCCTCTCCATATCCAGGATGACACCACTCAAATATTATATTCTTCGTATCTACTATTG
>ERZ1090862.400-NODE-400-length-19338-cov-54.981071_pt1 | contig 19338 bp, 28 predicted proteins | sample MGYA00478481_ERZ1090862 | MGnify/ENA primary metagenome ERZ1090862 (study PRJEB33644, sample SAMEA5815745) | chicken gut metagenome | biome: Chicken; feature: Gastrointestinal Tract; material: Caecum | place: Ireland | collected 2019-01-01 | study: A study of the... | reverse complement strand
TGGAGGGGTTGTCGGACGGGGAGATCCCGGACGGCGTAACGTGGAGCGCCCCGTCCGTAGGACCTTCGTCTATCCGCGTCCGCCCCGCAGTCCCGCGATCAGCCCGGCGAGCGCGCCCAGCAGCCAGAGCAGGCCGCGCACGATGAGGACGAGCGCGCCGACGACGAGGAATCCGATCGCGAAGCCGATGACGGCGACCAGGACTGCGAGCATGGCGACCGCCTCCCTTCATATGATGTCGCCGGTCTCATGCGTCCCGCCGGTACTTTTCCTCCCATGCGGCCGCGGTCTCCGGATCGATGCCGAGACGGTCGCGCAGCACGCTCGTGTCGAGCCCCTGTTCGAGGGCCTGCCGGTACACGGCCTCCAGGCCGACCTCCTCGCGTTCGATGTCCGCGCGGTTCATGGCGTCGGCCAGCGTCACGTCCGTGTCGGCGGCGAGCGCCTCGCGGCCGCGCCGGAGCATGCCCTCGTAGTCCTTGCGCGCGTTGAACGGCTCCCCGGTGGGCCTGTAATGCCTGATCCTGCCGGTCCGGTACGCGTCGGTGCGCGGGTCGGCGCTGCGCCCGTCGCTGTAGTACATGCCGCGCCCGTAGGAGGCGCCGCTTTCGGTCTTCTCCCTGATGAACGCGGTCATGGCCTCGTCCCACAGCCGGTCTCGTTCCCGGCTGTCGGGGAGCCGCCCGCCGTGTTCGGCCCTGTATTCGTCGATTTTGCGCCCGTAGCGGATGCCGACGCGCATGCGGTGGGCGCTGAGGTTGAACGGTTCGCGGGCGAGGACGCGTTCGACGCGGACGGGTTCGTGGAGGAGCTTGTGGGCGGCGAGCGCGCGCGTGTACGCCTTGGTCGGGTCGGTGGCGCAGGAGCGGCGGAGCGCGAGCAGCGCGTCGTCGGCCCACGTGCGGGCCATCTCCTCGCATTCGACGCGGTTGGGGAAGAACGGGGCGAACGCGCGCATGACGGGCCCCCAGCGCGGATGGTCGGGGTCGGTGTCGTCGACGATGGCGAGGCGGGTCAGGTCCAGTTCCTCCTCGGGGGTCATGACCGGCTGGCCCCGGTAGTCGGAGCCGTCGCCGGGGCGGGTGGCGGCGAGCAGGGTCTCCGCGTACTCCCAGCCGCGTCGGGTGGCGGCGTTGCGCTCGTAGAGGCGGCGTCGGGCCGAGCTGTTGCCCGCGGGCACGGGCGCGGCCAGGTCGTCGTCGCCGGCCGTGGCGCCGGCGGGCTCGTAGGTGCCGGCCACGCGCGCGGGGAGTCCCTTGGGCCGGTGCGATCTGTTGCGGATGTCGATGACCATGCGCGTCGGCTATGCGCGGCGTTCGACGATGAGCCGGGTGAACACTGCCCTGCCGCGGATGGTCAGCGGCCTGCCGTCCGCGCCGTCGCGGGCGTCGAGGATCCGCCACCGGTCGGGCGCGTTCCCGTCGTACGTGCCGGCCACCCGCAGGGGCAGGCCGGACGGGCGGTGGCTCATACCCCTGTTGTCGATCACCATGCGCGCCGGCTATACCCGCGGCTCTAGCGCGCGTCGTGTGGGATGGCATGCATGGGGCGGCGCCCGCGACTTTCCTCGCTCGCGCAACGGCGGGCGCGACGCCCCCACGGCGTCCGGCGCTCTTCCCTTCTACCAACCGGACGCGGCGGGCCACGCCGGCATTCGAATATCCCCCACCACGACGAAGCCGGCGCCCGCCCTCTTCCTTATGATTCCATGTAACGGCGTGTCCGCGCGGCCGGACGTATCCCGTCACCTACCATGGGGTTCATGACGGAGACGATGAGGCAGCGCGCCGAGGAGTTCGTCCGAAACTGGACGGGCCGCGGAGACGAGGACAGCGACACGCAACAGTACTGGATCGACCTCCTGGAGAACGTCATCCAGGTTCCCGATGTGCGCGACAGGGACGTCGCATGGTTCGAGCGGCGGACCGCATCCGGCGGCAAGATCGACCTGTACTGCGGGGAGGCCCGCTTTCTCGTCGAGCAGAAAAGCCTCGGCGTCGACCTGGACAAGCCGGCGGAACGCCAGCACCGGATGGTCACACCCGTCCAGCAGGCGCTCTCCTACGCGAACGCGCTCCCCGCAAGCCAACGCCCCGACCGGATCATCGTCTGCCCGTTCGACAGATTCCGCATCTACAACCTGGAGACCGATCCGCTGTGCGAACGTCCCGCGGCCGAATTCACCCTGGACGAGCTGCCCGCGAACATCGGACTGCTCGCGGGGCTGTTCGATCTGAACCGCTCCCGTGTCACCATACAGAAGCGACTCAGCCGGGAGGCCGGTGTCCTTGCCGCCCGTCTCCCCAAAGGCACGCTGGCCCCGGACCTGTCAACCGTGCACTACGGTTCGATGCCCCTTGACGGAGGCTCGCTCCTCATCACGACCCGGGAGGAATACGAGCGGGGCATGTCCGATCCCATCGCCGCACGCTACATCCGGCCGTTCCTTATGGGCAAGCAGTTCATCAACGGGATACGGAACTGGTGGCTATGGCTGGTCGACGCGGAACCCCAGGAGATGCGCGAATCCCATTTCATTTCGGAACGCGTCAGAATGTGCAGGGAGGACCGGGAACACTCGCGGCCCGGCACCGACAAATACAAACACAGGAACACGCCCTGGCTGTTCCGCGACGACCATCAGCCACGCGAACCGCACCTCGCGATCCCGGAGGTGTTCACCCGACGGCGCAGGTACGCGACCGGCGGCTTCTGCCCGCCGAACGTCATCGCGGGCAGTAAGATATACGTCTGCGAGGACCCGGATCTGGTGAACTTCTCCATCATCGAATCATCCATGTTCATCACGTGGCAGATGTCGATCGGCGGGAAGAACAAAAGCGACCCGAGTTTCGCCAACACCATAGTCTGGAACACGCTCCCATTGCCACGCATGGACGACGCCCTGCGCAGGAGTGTTTGCGAAAGGACGCGGCGTGCTTGACGCGAGAGCGGCTCATCCAGGCCAAAGTCTGGCCGACCTGTACGATCCGGACTTCATGCCCCCGGACCTGGCCGACGCGCACAGGGAGCTCGACAAGATCGTGGACGTCGCATTCGGCGCCGGCAAGTGGCTTGGGGAAGACAACGAGGCAAGAATGCAGGTCCTGTACGACAGGTACACGGAGATGACAGGAATGGGACGGTAACGCGATGCAACTGGGTTCGACACTATTCTACAAGGCGCAATTCGACGTGGAGATGGTTGACAAGGGGGATCCGTTCCCGATCGTTCTGGAGAACATCTGCCGCTGGCTGGCGGAAAAGCACTACCAGCTGTTCGAGAATCCGTCCATATGCACGGCCATCGGCAAAGGATACCGCATCGATCTGAACCGTAAAGGCGTACACATCGAATTCGAGAGCCTCATGTGCGATTCCGAGGGGACGTTCGAGTGGGCCGGCGTCCTGACCGAAAAAAGCCCCATGGGCCGCACACTGAACCATATCAATCAGGCTCCCAGGACATTCACCACCGAAATCGGCTATAGAAGGCCAGCCGGCTCCGATAGCGCGGAGTTCTCGGTCATCATCTCCTACATCGATCAGCCCGGTTTCCTGGGATGCAACCTCGATAAGCCCAATCCGTCGGTTCCCAAGCTCATCAAGAACATGGCCGGTGACGGCAGGCTTGCCTGCAGCAAATCGGGCTTGGATATTGAGGATATGGACGCCGTGGTCAGTGTTGACGGCCATCCCGGGTCGATTATCATACAGGCGTTTTGGAGTCTTGTTTGCAAACCGGACCGCGAATATCCGATTCTGCTGCTTTGCCTAGACCGTCAGGGGAAGGCCGCCGTTGAACGCGCGGCTATCGGAACGCTCTATCCCAACGTTCTTGTGTGCATTCCCGATTCACGCTATACCCAATACGAGCTGGGGCGGCAGTGTCCCGTGAAGGGGTTGGATTGCGGCCCATCACTGGCGTTGAGGATATATGACGTCAGACCGCGGCTGGATGAGAATCATCTGTCGGCCGACCTGCTTCGCCACAGGTACTTCACATGGAACCAAGTCAGGCAGATGGAGCAGGAGAATGCCGATTCGCTTGATGTCATACTCCGGCGAGCCTTGGCCGAGGACGTGAAGGCATCCGAACTCAGCTCCATCGTATCGCTTGAGGATGTGCGTTCCGACATACGGGAGGAACGGCTGCGTGCGCAGCTTAGGCAGACCGTCGGGGAGATCGAGTCCTATCGTCTTCGGTTCGAGGAGCAGCGACAGGCGAACAAAACCCAGCATGATGAATACGAGAATCGCATACGCGAACTCGAGGAGTCGGACGACTCGGGGGACAAACTCAAGAAGCTTGAGAAGCTGCTGGACACGGAGCGGAAGCGTGTCAGGGAGACCGAGGAGGCAGCCAATCAGCTCGTGGACTACGCCGAAAAATTCGAGCAGGTCAACATAAAGCTGCAGGACCAGGTCACCAGCCTCCAAGCGCAGATGCGTTCCATCAGGAACCGTCGCGGAGACGGCGACATATACGATGATTCGGACTTCGTGAATCTCGCCTCGGATATCATGGCATTGCCTGCAAGTGGACGGCTTCGCAGCCGGACGGTCGAATTGTTCGCCAGCCGTTTCGGGGATCGCATCGCCGTCACAGATGAGGCGATGAAGAGCGTCGAACGCTCCTGCGTGACCAATCCCGCTCTGCTTTTCGAGGCCATGTGGCAGATGTGCGGCCCGTTATACGCTGCCTGGACTTCGAATAAAGGCGGGAGCGTAGAAAAACTGTATAAGGAGATGACGGGATATATCTCCGGCTTCGATGCCCCGTTAAACGAGGGGACGAACACGCGCAACGACAGGAAACTGATGGCGTTGAGGCGGATAGAATTCGGCGGGCGGGAGTATCTGATTGAACCGCATCTTAAATACGGGAACAAGGACGATGAGAAGAGCATCCGCATCTATTACGCATGGGACAAGGACAGGCGTCTTCTGATTATCGGACATATCGGCAAACACCTAGATAACGCCACTACGCGTAAACTCAGCTGACTGGGCCAGCAGCGCCACACCAATCCCATAGAATGCGGTATCGGCCTCCTAGAGATGGTACCGTTTGCGATAGCGGGAGCACCTGTGCCGGATACGATACGTCCGTGGCCGTCTGCCTACGGATGATATGTGCTTCGACGGAACGGATTCATCTTCCGCCCCTGTAGCGTGACTCTGTCTGGCGCGAAAGACCTCATGACACGTCATCGTGCTTGGATGATGATTCGTTGGAATGTCTTCCGGCCGTCGATGGTCAAGGGGCGTCCGTCGGCGCCGAGTCTGAAGCCCGTGACCCGCCATCGCATGGGATCGTACCGGTCCATGAACGTGAGGGGCACGTGCCAGTCGGCGGGCAGGAGGCTCATGCGCGGCACGTCGATCGCGTCGGGCAGGTTGTCGTACCGGTCGTAGCCGTCCGGGTCCGCGTCGACGGCCGGCCGAAGCGGGCGGCGAGCCAGCGGACGAACATGCTGTCCTTCGTGTTGTAACTTGTCGCACGGGCAGTACACGTGCGCGCCGTTCAGAAGCGGTTCGTGGAGTCGCAGCTCCGCGTCCACCGTATCCCACAGGGTATGGAACTCGTCGCGCGGGCTCGCGGCGGCCTGGTTGAGCCGTATGCGTCTCATGTCGGGCATGCCCGCGCGCACGCGTCGGTCACGCCTCCCGGATCTCGACGGTGACGGGGTTGCGTTCGTGCGTGTAGTCGGCCATCGGGTTGGACTCGTCGAACGTCCATTGGCGGCATGCCCGCCGCGCCCACATGCGGGCGCGGCGCACGGACGGCTTGTCGCACGTGGCGCCGTGCAGCGCTTCGCGCATCCGCCTGTCGTCGGCCCGGCCGCCCAGGCGGGCGAGCGTCTCCGTCCACAGGCGGCGTTCGGGCGTGCCCATGGGCGCGAACCGGCACACGTCCGGGTCGGGCTCGTAGGAGCGTTCGCCGGCGGGCACGGTCAGCGTGACGCGGAAGCGTCCGTCGCGGCGGGCGACGCTCGTCCGGTAGGACGGGTCGATGACGCCCCGTTCGCGCAGGGCCTTGAGCGTGCCGCGCATGCCGGCGGCCACCCGGTCGGGCGGCTCCCCGGGATCGTAGCGGGCTCCCCGGTACTCGCCGCCGCCCATGTATCCGGACCCGAGCGTGGGCGGTCGGATCAGGTCGCCCGGGTCGGGGCCGGCGAGCTCCGGATGGCTGATCTCGGCGAGCCGGGCGACCACGGGGTCGGGTCCGGCCATCGCGGCATGCACCGTGTCCCGGTCGCATGCGCCGACGGCCATGGCGATCCGCTCCCGGCGTGGCGTGTCCGGGTCCGCGATGCGCGCGGCGGGCGTGTCCGGATCGTCCGTGAACCCCCAGTCGTCCGGGTCGATTTCCAGGTCGCGTCCGGGGTCGTGGTCGGCGACGAGGATGGCGAACCGGTCGAAAGGCGTGTCCTCGTGGAGGATGCGCATCGGCTCGTCCCATTCGCCGCTCCACTGGAGGGTGAGCATGCACGCGCCGTCGGGCAATGGGCCGATGCGGGAGGGGTCGCAGTCCTCGCGCGCGTACCCGGCGAGCATCGTGCCGCCGCCCCACGGATCGTCGACGGTCAGGTACCGGGCGCCGGGGCCGGCGGCCCGGCGGATCGCGTCCATGCCGGCCGACCGGGGCGCGCCGCCCGGGGTCAGGTCCGTGTCGCGCACGGCCGCGGCGTTCGCGTCGTAGGTTCCGGCCAGGCCCCGGGGCAGTCCCTTGGGCCGGTGGCTGCGTCCGTTCGCGTCCAACACCATGATTCGTCCTCCCGTTGTTCCGGGCGTGTTCGTCGGCCGGGTCTATGCGGGACGCATACGGCGTGGCATGGAATCGATCGATGAGGAGACGGGGGGTGCCGGGTTCCGGCGCGCGTTCGACATGCTCGACTGGCCGGACCAGGTGCGGTGCGTCGCGTCGCATCCCATGGATGCGGGCATGATGCGCCATGTGGCGCGGCACGGCGATCCTGCGGCGCGCATGGCGCTCGCGTTGCGCCGTGACCTGCCGCCCACGATCCGACGACTGCTGGAATCCGATCCGAACCCGCAGGTCAGGGCCAACCTGGCCGCGGGGGCGGACTGCAAGGGTAAGGAGGAATAGTTGGGACGGAGACTGACGTTGGCCCGCGACGACGGGACCGGCGCATGGCGCGAATGGGACGGGGAGCCGACCGTGGACGACCTGAGGCGGTTCCTGGACGACCTGGACCCGCGGGCGCGCGTCGACACGCTGACATGGGAGGAGACGGAGTGACGTTGAGGGAGAGGACCGCGGAGTCGGTCACCGAGGGGCATCCGGACAAGCTGTGCGACCTGATCGCCGACACGATCCTGGACGCGATCCTGACCGCGGACCCGGATGCGCACGCGGCGGTCGAGGTGACGTGCACGGGCGGCGAATGCCACGTGTTCGGCGAGACGACGCTCATCCCGGACGGCGTGGAGACGTTGGTGCGCGGCGTGTACCGTCGCGTCGGCCATCCTCAGCCGGACATGGTGCGCGTCACCCTGGACCGGCAGAGCCCCGAGATCCGCGCGGGCGTCGGGGACGGCGCACGCCAGGGGGCCGGCGACCAGGGCGTCATGGTCGGCTACGCGTGCGACGAGACGCCGCAGCTCATGCCCCTGCCGGCCGTATTGGCGCACATGCTCGTCCGCCGCATGGACGCGCTCCGCCACGGGGGCGTGCTGCCCATGCTCGGACCGGACGGGAAGGCGCAGGTCACCGTCCTGTACGGGGACGACGGGCCGCGGGCGGTGACCGGCGCGCTCGTGTCCGCCCAGCATGCGCCGGACGCGCACGTGGACATGGTGCGCGACCTGGTCGAACGCATGGTCGTCCAGCCGGTGCTGGCGGATGCCGCCTCGCTTCTGGACGTGGACGTGTCGGGCGCGCGCGTGACCGTGAACCCGGCGGGCGCGTGGACCCTGGGCGGCCCGTGGGCGGACTCCGGACTGACCGGCCGCAAGCTCGCGGTCGACCAGTACGGGCCGTCCGCCCCGAACGGGGGCGGCGCCCTGTCCGGCAAGGACCCGTCGAAGACGGACAGGAGCGGCGCGTACATGGCGCGTCTGATCGCGCGCACCGCGGTCGCCTCCGGGCTCGCGTCCCGCTGCACGGTCACGCTCGCCTACATGATCGGCCGGGCCGACCCCGTGCAGGTGGACGTGGACACGCACGGGACGGGCGACGTGGACGACATGCTGATCCGCGACGGCGCGCTCCGCCTGTTCGACCTGACCCCGCACGGCATCATCCGCGGCATGGGGCTGAAGCGGCCCATGTACGCGCCGACCGCCGTGTACGGGCATTACGGGCGGACCGACCTGGACCTGCCGTGGGAGTCGTCGGCGCACGCGGACGATCTGCGGAGTGCCGTATTGGGGCCGGCCGCGTGACCCGCCGCCACGGGTGGGCCGGCGAATGGTACCGGTGCCCCGCGTGCGGCAACCCGTGGCGCGTCACCCGCGCCGGCGGGCAGCGCCGGGCGAGCCGGCATGTGAAGACCATGTGGTGCCCGCGATGCCGGCGGATGCGCGGCTACGTGAAATGCGGATGAAAGGAGACCACCCGTGACCGATACCGTTCATTCCGCGCGGCATCCCCGCCGCACCGGTCCCACGTTGGCGGACGTCGCCGCCCGATACGTGCGCGAGCATCGCATCGAACGGCAGTCCCGCCAGTTGACCAACCGGCAGACGGTCACCCTGACCGTCATCCAGAACCGGTGGGCGGACGAAACCGGGCAGGAACGGCAGGACATCACGACCGCGCCGCAAGCGGTCATCCACGCCATCGAGAACACGCGGCGCGGGCACGAACTGTTCTCCCGCGTCCGCGAAAACAGGGAGCTTGTCGTGTACGAGCTGCGCAGGAAAGGAGCCTGACCCATGGCGGAGAATCATCCGACGATCGCCATCCCGCCCGTCCGCACGTTCGGACGCCTGGAGAGGGACGATTGGCTGGCCGTCAAACAGTTCGAGGAGTCGGGGGAGCTACGGGACGCGGCCGGGGAGTGGCTGTACGATCCGACCGACGGGAACCGGCGCGTGATGCTGGACGAGCTGGCCGATCTGCTTCAGACGGTGGCGAACCTGTGCGCCGCCTACCGGATCGGCGCGGACGAGCTTGAGTCCGCGCTCGACCGGTGCTGGAAGAAGAACATGCGCCGCGAACAGCCCGACGACGGTTCGGCGGAGTCGACGCTCATCCGTCTCGGGATACGCCCGAACGGGAAGGTGCGCGACCGTGAGACGGGGCGCACGCTCACCGTCCTCCCGTCCGACACATGGGGGCGACGACTCGACACCGCCAAGGTGGGCGTGTACGGGGCCGACTGGCGGCACCCGGAATGGCTGCGGTTCACACGGCTCGAACCCATCGAAGACGGGGAAGGGAATCCGGATGATTGAGCGAAAGGCCGTGTACGAGTGGCGTGACGCGCTCACCGCGTTCGAGCGACGCTGGGACATCCCCCGCATCGCCGACCTGACGGCGGACGGCCATGACCTCGTGACCGACGGGCACGGAAACGCCCCCATCACGCACGCGCTCGAACAGGAACCCATATGCCTGCTACGGGAACGCGTCAAAGCATGCGGCGGCGACGCGAACCTGATTATCCGCCATACGGACGGCACCGTGAGCATGCTCGCCATACGAAAAGGCGACAGTCTCGACCGGTACGCGACCATCGGCGACCTGCTGAAGGAACCGCCCGGCGGCATGCGCCGCCTCGGAGCGGATGACGGCGACGTGCGGCCGGAACGCGCATGGACGGTCGCCCACTGCGACCATCCCGATTGCGGGGCGCGCGCATTGAGCCGCACCCTGGACGAGGACGGCATGTACCGGAGCCTCATCGACGAGGGCGAATGGCTGCTCCTGTCCGACGACCGGGACGACATCCGCTGCTTCTGCCCCGCGCATCTCCGCCACGACAAGGATGGGGACGGGTGCGACATGCCCGTGTATTACGATCCCGATGCCGATGCCTGGCCCGTCAACGCCGAGCTCATCCCCTTCTACGAGAGGGACGTGTGCACGCACCCGCTCCCGCTGCCCGAATGCGAGGACACGATCCTTGCCGTGCTCCGACGGGACGCATGATCGCCGTGCCGCCCATACCGGGCGGGAACGGTGAACGTAAGGGAGGTTCGGCATGGGATACTACAGCACGTATGAGGGCACGCTCAAGGTCAAGGCCCCGAAGGATCGCATGGATGAGGCGACGGCGCTCGTCCACGGCATCCTCGACGACAACATGTACGAACGTCCGGAGATCCACCCCGCCGAGGACGGGGCGCTTCTCGAGGTGGATGTGTACAGTTCGGACACGAAATGGTACGGCTGGTCGGACGATCTGACCGCATTGTGCTCCCGGCTGACGGCCATGGGATGCACGGTCAACGGCATGATCCGCCGCAGCGGCGAGGAGCCGGACGACATCAAACGCGCCGACATCACGGACGGCCACGTCACGATACGCCGGGCAAGAATCGTGTTCGCCACGGACGACGACATCCGCCGCACCGTCAGCGGGCATCACGGCACGCGGGCGCTCGCGGACGCGATCATCGGACTGTTGGACCGGGAATAGCAGGGCGACGTGACCGGATGGGTGGAATCGGTGATATGAGCGACATGGGTCAGTACCAGCCGTTTTCCCTGGCCTCCTCGCGTGCCTTCTCGTTGACGCCGCCTATCACCTTGTCCTCGAGGATGTTGCACAGGTCCTGGAACAGCCGGTCGGCGTCGGTGCAGTCGATGCCGGCCTGTTCCAACGCGCGGGCGAACGCGAGTCCCCACGCGTCCAGCTCCTCGCGTTCGCCGAGCTCCTGATGCTCGTCGCCGGCCTGGGTCTCCTCGACGGCCCGTCGCACGGTTTCGTCGAGGGTCTCCTCGTCCGTGCCGCCGTTGACGGTGATGTTGACGACGAGCGGACGGTTGCGCGCCCGTTCGCGTCTGCGTTCGAGCATGGTTTGGCGCGCATGCTCGCGTTCCGCGTACAGGGCGTTGGCGAACGCGTCGTGCCAGCGTTCCAGGTTCTCCCACGTGGGATACGGTTCCGGACCGTACGGGTAGCTCATGCCGGTTCTCCTCTCCGATCGGTCACGTACGGGCATCATCCCGGTATGCGTGCGGGACGCATGGCGGCGGCGACACGACCCGCCCGTTCCGGAGGAGACCCGCAATGACCATCCGATTCCGCAACATCGACGACATGCTCGACACGCTTTGCCCGCAGAACATGGGCATGTACGTCATCGGCTTCACCAGCGACAAGACCGGCGGCGATTTCGCATGCCCCGACACCAGTCTCGACGCCGACGACAATCTCACCCGCCTCGCAGCCATGCTCGACCTGCCCGAACAGGCCGACAAGCAAAGCGACCACATGCGCGCCGCCATCTGGTCGGGCAACGGCTTCACCGACGAGGAGCGCGTCGCATGGACGGCTGTGGAACAGATTCAGGAAGGCGACATCGAAAGCGCCGCACGTCTCTGCCTTGAGGCCGGCGTCCACATGTACGTCAAACCCGGCATCATCCAACTCGACGCCGCCGTCAATAAGGAGGACTGACCGTGGACATGGTGTCAGTCGTCCATTCCCGCGTCGATTCGCCCCCGTATACACGGCCCCGTCATCGCGGGCCGCACGGCAACCGGTCCGGCAAGGCCGCCTCTCCGGGGACGCATGATTCGTCCGCAACGGAACAGGCCGACCGAAGGGAGCGGACGATGACTGGAACGATGCCGGTGTTCGACATGCTATTGGACACGCTTGCCAAGACACGCGAGGTTTCAGCCCCGACACGAGACGGATCACGTGTGAAATCGTATGTGGCGGTGGGGGACGATCCGAAGCAGGTCAAAATCATGGGCGACCCGTTCGACCCGAATCGGATCGTCATCACCGTGTATCACAAGCATTCACCCCACCGCAAAGCCGAACTCACATATCATATGGCGAATTATCGAACCGCGGACGATCTGATCGCCGCTGCGGTCGACTGGCTCGAAGACGCGCTCGCCGGCGGATGAGACCGTGGGAAGGAGACCGGAATGCGGTCATGCGATCGACGTGCGGATGTCCTCCGCCGGTTCATGCTGGGCGTGGCCGGCCTGTCCCTGGCCGCGGCGGCGGACGCGTGCCTGGGCGTGCCGCTGGCCGCGCCGGCAGGCCTGCTGTTGGGCTGGTTCGACGCGGCGACCTCCGACCGGGATGATTGGACGGGGTTGGGCGCGATCGTGCTCGGCGTCCTGTTCGACTCGTGCCTGCTGCACGCCGCGCCGGCGTCGGGCTGGTGGGCGGCCCGCCTGGTCGCGTCCGTCCTGACCGTCGTCGTCTGCGCGGCGGGGATCATGGCCGACCGGAGGGGAGGGCGCGCATGGTTGGGACGTTGACCATGGGCTTGTCGCCGTCCGACGCGGCGCTTCGGACGGTGCGACTGCTGCCCGGACTGGAGCAGGCGGACCGGATCCCCTCGGATGTGGATGTGGAGCGGCTGGCCGCATGCCTCGGGTTCCATGTCAGGGGCGAGGCGATGCGCGGGAACGATTGCGGGATGCTGTGCAGGCCGCGGGAGATCACGATAGAACGGTTCACCTATGGGATGGCGCGACGGTTCACGGTCGCGCACATGCTCGCCCATCTGCTGCTGCATCCGGACCGTCCTGTGGACGTGGAGCATGGCGTCCTCTGCCACGTGCGGGATTTCGGGCCGGATGCGACGGGAGAGGAGCGGTGGGCGAACCGTTTCGCCACCGCGCTCACCGGGCTCATGGTGGATCGGGACATGCGTGTGCGCCGCGCGCCCGACCGCCCGCCGATTCCGCGCATGGTGTCCGACTGGCTGGACTCGCTGAACCTGCTCCCGTTGGAAGGCTGCGCGCTCATGTGGGTGGGCGGCAGCCACGCCTACGGACTGGCGGGAGAAGACTCGGACGTGGACGTGCGTGCCGTCGCGTTCCCCACCTTCTCCCAGCTCGCCTTGATGGAGGATTGGGGCGAACGCCACATGCCCGGCGCGGACACCGTATTGAGGTCGGCGCGCAAGACGCTCGTGATGATGCGCAACGGCAACCCGAACCTCATCGAACTGTACGGGCTGCCCGACGACTGCATGCTGCACGCGGACGAATGGGGGAGCCGCCTGCTGGACGTCGGACGCCGGCTCATGTTCACCCGCAAGCTCATATCGTCATTCGCCGGATACGCCATCCAACAGAAACACTTGGCGGAACGCAGTGAGGGTACGAAACGCAACAAGGCGCTCATGCATTCGCTGCGCGTCTGGCGGATGGGCGCGGAACTCATGGAGACCGGGGAAGTCCATGTGCGCCGCGACCGGGACGGCATGGAACTGAAGGCCATCCGGTTGGGCGAATACGATCCGCATTGGTACGAGACCGCATGGGAGGAGGCGCGCACCCGCTTCCACGCGGCCGAGGAATATTCCACCCTGCCTGCGCCGGTCACGGACGCGGAGTACCGGAAGCTGGTCGAACCGCTGATGCTCGACTGGATGCGCCACCAGTTCGAGAACGGGAGGGCATGATGGATTGGCCGTCATACTGGATCGGGTTCGCCACACCGTTCGCCTTTCTTCTCACCGGTCTGCTTGTGTTCGGCCTGATGGTCGCCGCCCGCGTCGCATGGGACAAGCCGTGTTCCACGGACTGTCTCGTATGCCATCAGACCGTCGCCCTGAACGATCGGCGGATCGTCCGCTTCCTGAAGGTGCGCGTCCACCTGCTCAAACCGTCGCACCAACGCAATCACACCCGGTGGATGCGTGAACTGTTGGATGGGGAGGGCAATGCCATACCACCGTTCCTGTCCGGGGATGGGACCGTGCGCGCCACGTTCGACCGTTCCGGCCGGCCCGTGCGCATCATGCGCCTGGACGTGCACGCCCAGTTCGGCAACGATATTCTTCTCCTGGACCGCATGCTCGTCCGCCTGCCCGCCTGGCGGCGTGACGGCGACCTGATTCGCGTACCCGACCCGCACGCCTGCCAGACCATACTCTTGAACGACATCGGCTCCACCGGATTACGGGACGGCATGCTGGCCGTCACATCAAAGGACGGGCGCATGATCATCCGCATTCCCATGCCATGGCCCATTCGCACGCGACCAGGCGCACTCAAATGGGCCGACAGGGTGAACACGCTACTCGGCGTGGAATAAGCCGCCTATATGACGATCACACCCGATGGGTTGACGGCTTACATGACATTCCGCCCGCTGTTTCAGTAGTCCGATTCGGGTATGCCATTCCGTAGCGTACGCAATGCCTCTATCGTGCCGTCCAATGAGAGGTCGCCGACGCCGAGCAGGCACCGCGTCTGCTCCAATCGTCCGATGAGCGTGGAAACGGCCGAACGGGAAGCCTCCGTCATGTAGGAATACAGTCGATCATAGGGGCGTTGGAGCGGATCGCCGGTGATGGTCCAACAGCCTTCATGCAGGAGAATGCTCCGTTCGCCCGAAACGTCCAACCGTCCGATGGGTCCGCCTTGGCACACCCACGCGGCGCGGTCGGTGAACGAGAGCGTGACGCACGGCAGTACGGCCGCGGATTCCACGGCATGCTCCACACTGCGGCGGATGCGCGCGAACCCCTCCAGCCGTCGCATGATCATGTCGGGTGAATTGTTCGTGCTCACGATACGACCCGCACGATCGCACGACAGGAACCAGACATGCCAGCCGTCACCCTCCAATCCGAGCTGAAACAATCCATCCCGGGAGCGTGATATGACGGGAATGCCCGTTTCGGTCAGTCGATCCGCGAGCCGTTTCAACACCTGCCTATTGTCCATGCCTGCCAGAATGCGTCCCGCCGGCCGACAGGGGGACGCATGGGCCGGGCATGAGCAAGGACATGTTCGCCGTGCAGCGGGGACTCCTGGAGGACTGGTATGCGCGCCTGCCCATCAGCCGGTACGCCGCACGCAGGCTCGCCGAGCAGGATCTCGAGCACGGGCTGGACGAGATACGCCGGAAAATCGGTCGGGAGCCGGACGCGCGGACCGTTTTCGCGTTCCGCCGCGTGTTCTCGCCCGCACGCTTCCTGGCCTCACTCCTGCACGGCGGACAACCGTATTTGACCGTCGGCTGGCTTCTCATGCGACGGCTGGAGGAGGATCCGCACGCCGACCCCGACGGGGCGTGGGACGAGCTCGCGGAGCGTTCGAGCCAGCCGGTCGTATTCTCCGATGGGACGCACCCCGTCTCCGGTCGAAGACGCGCCCCGGGCGGACGGCTTCGGTTCATGGAGCTGTGCGCCCGTGTGAACGTCGCATACCCGATCCCGTCCGGCCTAGCGGGATACGATCCGCCCATGCCGCACCGCCCGCACCCGAACGGGCCGGATTATCGGCCCGCCTACCTGTGGATGGTGCGATGGCTGCGCGCCCTGCACGCCCCGGAGAACACGCTCCACCGGCTCGCCCTGGACGTGCTGGACCGCATGCGCGGACGGGCCGGATCGGTCGACCCGCTGGCCCCGTTGTCGCGCGCATTGGGCGGCGTGGATGCGATCGCGCGCGCCGCCCTCACGGCCGCACGGCTCGCCCTCAACGACGGGATGACGCGCATCCGCCCGGAGCATTGGCGTGCGGCCGCGCGCGCCGTCGGCGTCCCGTACGGCGTCCCCCCCGGACATCCGCGGGCTGCTCGTGTGGGTGGAGCGCATTCGCTACGCGTCACGCGGCTGGCTGTCCGACCGGCCGCCGTACGGACGCTACGACCTGTACGACGGGGATGATTACGACGACATCCTCGCGCTCGCGGACCTCGACCGCGAACTGGGGCGCCTGGACGCATCACTCGCCGCACACCGATACCGCACCGCATAGTAGGAGCATTATGAGCATCAGCAACCCGTATTGGACCCTCAGCAACCTGACCTGCCATCCCGAGGACCCGTCGTTCACGATCGTCGTGCAGACCCACGGGCATGCGCAGGCGTTCGACGTGTACCCGGGCGGCCACGACCACGTCGTCGACCATGTGGCCGAACGCCTCGGCGTCGAGGCGACCGCGGCCCTGGAACGCATGCTGGACGAGGCCAGCGTGTTCGTCGAACAGGTCAGCCGGCACGACCACGACTGGGTGGAGCCGCCCCACGAGGACGGGTGGACCGGCGACTGGGAGCACAACTGACCCGATGCGCGACCAGGTCATCCGGCTCATCGAACGCAACGTCGCGGCCGGCGAATACCGCGACCGTCTGCTCGCCCACGCGCGCGGCCTGGACGACGACTGGTACCGGAACGTCCGGGGAGACCCGTTCACCGCGATCGTCGCCGACTACGCGCGGCACAGGCTCGAACCTACCTCCACGATAGAAGGAGAAACACCATGACCATCCTCATCCTCCTGGCCGTCCTCGCGCTCGCCGCCGTCGGCGCGGGACTGTTCCAGGTGTCCCAGCAGCAGGCCGTCTTGACGTGCTCCCGTCCATGAATGGACGGGATTCTGTTTATTCCCCGAGGCATTGCCGTGTGGTATGAATCTCGGGGATAGTGACAGGCTTGACGTTTCCGCCCCCTTGGGCGACGGTTGGCCTCATGGCCGGTTGTGCCCTGTGGGTGGCTCCGCGTCTTGACCCCTCGTCCGGGGTGGGATGGTGTGGTTGCCATCCGAGTGCCAGGAATATGATCACCCTGCCCGCATTGTGGTCGGCGTTGTCCGCGTGGCCGCATCGGACGCATTGGAATACCGCTTGGTTCTTGCGGTTTCGTTTGTCCGTGTAGCCGCACATGCTACAGGTTTGCGACGTGTAGGCGGGGTTGACGAGTGTTACGTCACATTGGTAGAGGGTTCCTTTCTGTTGGATGCGTTGGCGGAGCATGCCCCAGTTGTTCGAGAGGATGCTGCGGTTCAGTCCGGTTTTCGCCGTGGCCCCGTTGCGTAGGTATTGTCCGGGGTGTTCCGGATCGGGTTTGGGTTGCGCGCGGCGGGTCATGCGCTTGGGTTTGATGTCCTCCAACGCGACAATCGTGTTGCCGAGGACAAAACGGAGGCTGAGTTTCTCCACCCAGTCCTTTTTCCTGTCGGCGATATGGCGAACGAGCTTGTCGTATTCCCGTCGGGTCGCCTCCCTGCGATAGCTGTCCCGCACGTTCTTCATGCCGTTGGCCTTGTTGATGCGGTCCTGCCGCGCCATTTTGCGTTGCAGGTGGATCAGGCGTCTGCGTTCCCGGCGCGTGGGTTGGGGGATGTCGTGGAACAGGCCGTCGGATGTGGTGAGCGTGTGCGCGCAGCCCACGTCGCCGCCTATGACGCCACGGTTCGCCGGCGTCCCGTGTCGGGGCTGCGTCGGGTTGACGAACACGAGTACGCCCGCGTCGGGTTTGACGATGATGCTGGTGAACTCGCGGACGGGTTCGGTGAGCCGGATGAAAATCCTCAGCCGCCATTTCGCCGGTTCGCCGGGCTTCCGATATTCCTTCGGATTGATGCCGGTGATTTCCACGACGCCGCGTTTTCGTGAGCAAGCCGAGTATCGGGCGGTTTGGATGTCGCCGTTCCGCGCGTACATCATGAACAGGGGTTCGCTGCGGTTCTTGCGCCGCAGACCGGGGATGCCGCCGCCCGCCTGTTTCTTGCGTTTCAGTCCGGCGTACCATGACGTGTTCTCCTGCCGGATGGCCGAGTGTAATAGCATGCTGGGCACGCCGTCCAGCCATGGCATGAGGCGTTTTGCGTCCGCTTGCGTCTTGGGTTGGGGCATGGCGTCCGTATGCCTGCCCAACGGGTGTTCGCCGGTCTTGACCCCGTTCTCGTATTCCCAGACCATGCGGTGCGCCCTGCAGGCGTTGAACACGGCCTGCCATGCATCGCACAGATGCTTCAACGCTTTTCCGGGGTTGCGTGTCCGCATGGGCTGGCGGGATGGCGACAGTCCGATGAACATGGGCGCATCGTCCAGTTTCACGTTCGTGATGTGCATGCGCTGGCTCACCGTCCGCCTCCTTCCGTGGATACCGCACCGTTCCTCCGTGTCGTTCCGCAATCAATGATACCATGTTGGTCTATGAAGGAAAATGATGACCTAAGGCATGGCAGGACATGCGTTTACAATCTGCAAGCCCATTTGGTCTTCGTGACGAAGTACCGTCGAAACGTCTTCGCCGATGACATGCTCACCGACATGGAAGCCATCATGCGCGACGTATGCCAAGACTTCGACGCCACGCTCATGGAGTTCAACGGCGAGGACGACCACGTGCATCTCCTCGTCTCCTACCCGCCCAAAGTCGCGCTCAGCACGCTCATCAACAGCCTCAAAGGCGTAAGCAGCCGCCGCCTACGCTCCAAATACGACATCAAAACCCACCGCAACCACCTCTGGTCGCCCAGCTACTACGCCGCAAGCAGCGGCGGAGCACCGCTGGAAACACTCAAACAGTACATCCAACAACAACGCCGACCCAACTAACCAACTGATAGGAAAGGCGGCTAACCCGGCCCTGAACGACCGGGCTTGCACCGCCAACATCATTGGTCAAGATCCCGTTCGTGGACCGGATCGTGAACCGTGCGAACCTGCGGGTCAGCCAGTTGGACGTGAGCATCGAGACCAAGACGCTCGACAACGTGTTCGTCACGGTGGTGGCCTCCACGCAGTTCCGCGTGAACGCGCGGGACGTGGCCACCGCCTACTACGAGCTGCGCGACCCGGCCGGACAATTGCGCTCCTACATCGAGGACGCGCTGCGCTCCGCGATCCCCGCGTTGACCCTGGATGATTCGTTCGCCCGCAAGGACGATGTGGCCGCGGACGTGCAGCGCACGGTCGGCGAGGAGATGGCGCGCTTCGGCTTCACCGTGGTCAAGACGCTGATCACCGCGATCGACCCGAGCCCGCAGGTCAAGAACGCGATGGACTCCATCAACGCCGCCCAGCGCGAGAAGGAGGCGACCCGCCAGCGCGCCGAAGCCCAGCGCATCCAGATCGAGACCCAGGCGGCAGCGGAGGCGGAGAAGACCCGCCTGCAGGGTGAGGGCCAGGCGAACTACCGCCGCGAGATCGCCGACGGCATCGTCGACCAGATCAGGAGCCTGCAGAACGTCGGCATGAACGTGGAGGACGTGAACCGGATCGTCCTGTTCAACCAGTACCTGGACGTGATGCGCGACCTGAGCGAATCCGGCAACGCGAAGACCGTGATCCTGCCCGCCTCCACGCCCGGCGGCTACGGCGACCTGTACGCGCAGTTGACCGCCGCGTTGGAGACCGGCGGCGGACGGCGATAGGGCGTGGGTCGGCATACGGTGGCGCCCCGCGGGCCGACACCCGCGGGGC
>ERZ1090862.399-NODE-399-length-19341-cov-8.659390_pt1 | contig 19341 bp, 21 predicted proteins | sample MGYA00478481_ERZ1090862 | MGnify/ENA primary metagenome ERZ1090862 (study PRJEB33644, sample SAMEA5815745) | chicken gut metagenome | biome: Chicken; feature: Gastrointestinal Tract; material: Caecum | place: Ireland | collected 2019-01-01 | study: A study of the... | reverse complement strand
CTATTTTCAAAAATAAAAAGTCCGGAAAACCGCATTCCCATGCGATTTTTCGGACTTTCCAATTGGTCGGGGCGACAGGACTCGAACCTGCGACCTGATGGTTCCAAACGCTTGAACCAAATTTTTTGTGGTGATTTGTAGTGCTTTCCGGTGCTTTCCGCTCGGTATTGAATATTTTTTGACGCTCTTAAATCCACTGTTTCCGAGTATTCCGGTCCTGACTGTGGTCAAATATGGGGTCAAAAACGCTTCCTGACCAGGGGTGGCAGGTGTCTGCCGGTCCCGGCCCGGAAGCGTTTTTTCGTGACCCTTGGTTTGGGGTATTGTACCTCTGGTCAGGCAGGTATGCAAGTCTTTTCTGCTCAACGGGCGTATCAGTTTTTCACACGCCGATACGAAGAATAAGGACCATCTCCTATCTGCTCAGCAGCCACTGGATGCCTGTAACGGTCCGTTCGATCCCCTGAACAAAGTGGTTTCCGGGATTCAACTGGAACACCGTATCGATGCCCTTGCTCTGGTAAAAGGTCTGAATCTCCTCTGTATTTTCCTGAACTGTTTTCAGAACCGGATTACGGGTCTTGGCCTCCTTGTCCCCCAGAGAGAAGTAGATGCACTCCGGCCGGTGCTTCGGCTCGTTGGAGAAGATGTACTCCTTGAAACCTGGAAACCACAAGGAACCAGACATGCATCCCACCCGTGAGAACACATCTGTCTGGTAGATGGCGTACAGGGCGAATAACCCCGCCAGAGAGTACCCGGCGATTCCCTGCCACGCCGGAGGCCCGGCCAGCTCTTTCTCTGCCCTGGGAATGATCTCCTCCACCAGCAGCCGCAGGTAATCATTCGCCCCGCCAGTAAAGGGCTCACCGTTTTTGAACGCTGTCGGGCTATCCCACGGGGCCATGTCGTGGTTCCAGTCCAAGCCGCTGATAGCCACAAAATTAAATGGTAGGCAACCGGCTATCTGCGCCGCCTCAAGCACTTGTTGTCCCTCGTCAGAGTATGTGTTCAGATAAATCACCGGGGAATCGGACCTGTTGCTAAGGAAAACAAATACCGTTTTGCCTCCTATTACAAATGTGCGACGCATAGAGCCGCCCTCCTCCTTGCCTGGACGAATTTTCGACCTAAACAGCCTTGTTTTCATTGTATCGAAATAAAATGACTCCCGCAAGGGATAGGACGCCTCCACAAATTATCTTTTTTGATGGAAGCCGTGTAGAATAGTCCCATTTATTGTATATTCCTTGTGGTAGAATACAATATCTTTGAAATTTCCTTTGTGGATATTTGCCAGAAAGGGTTGTCGAATTATGAAATTCCGATTATACTGAAGAAAACAGATTTAAAACCAGACAGAGAGTGTGACCAATATGCTTCCTCCCGGACTGTACGAACAAGTCATTAATACTGCTCTGAACCGCGAGCTTTCGGAGATCCCCGACGCCCGCAAATCGGTTGCGCCCATTGACAAGGCGGAGGCATCCAAAGTGCTGTCGCAGTATCTGGCGGATGTGGTGCAAGAGGGCCTGGAGAACGTGGTCGACAATGGCGGGGACATCTCTGCGCAGATTGGTCTCGTCAACCAGATTGTAACCCTCATTCAGAACGCAACCCAAGAAGCTGACTTTGCCATGCTGAGTGTTGATCAGCGGGCAGAGCAGCTTCTTGCGCTTTTACGGGAGCAGGACCCCAGGCTGGCCGTTGGCAAAACGGCTGCCGCCTTGAGCCGGCCGGAGACCTCCATCGCTCAGAGCAGCCTGTTCACTGGGGCCATCCATGAGCCCCAGATGTACACTGAGCTGAAAAAGGAGATCGTATCCGCCGACCGCATCGACATGCTGGTGTCTTTCATCAAATGGAGCGGCCTGCGCCTCCTGATGGACGAACTGCGGGAGTTCACCCAGAACGGCAGGGAGCTGCGGATCATCACCACCTCCTACATGGGCGCCACCGATGTGAAGGCCATCGAGGAGCTGCGCCAGCTGCCCAACACCCGCATTAAGGTCAGCTATGACACCAAGCGCACCCGGCTCCACGCCAAGACCTATGTCTTTTACCGGGATAGCGGCTTTACCACCGCTTATGTGGGCTCCTCCAACCTGTCCAACGCCGCCATTTCAAGTGGTCTGGAATGGAATGTGAAGATTACGCAAAAGGACCTGCCGGAGACCATCGACAAGATCGCCGCCACCTTTGAGAGTTACTGGAACTCCAACGAGTTTGAATACTACTCCGAGGATCAGAAGGAGCGGCTGGCCCGGGCACTAAAGGCGGAAAAATACTTCGATTCCAATAACGCCGAAGTCTACACCATGGACATCACTCCCTATTCCTACCAGCAGGAGATTCTGGACAAGCTGGAGGCAGAACGTACTGTCCGAGGATATACTCGTAACTTGGTGGTAGCAGCTACCGGTACGGGAAAAACGGTGATCTCCGCCCTGGATTATAAGCGCTTTTGCAAGCAACACCCTGGCAAAACCTTCCGACTGCTTTTCGTGGCCCATCGGGAGGAGATCCTAAGGCAGAGCCTGTACACATTCCGTGCTGTTCTGAAGAACGCCAATTTCGGAGAACTGTTCGTGGGCAATTATCGGCCGGAGAGTATCGACCACCTGTTTCTTTCCGTTCAGACCTTCAACTCTCAGAGTTTCACTGCCAAGACTGCCCCGGATTTTTATGACTACATCGTAGTAGACGAGTTCCACCACGCAGCAGCTCCCACCTATCAGAAACTGCTGGATTACTACCGGCCCCAAATTCTCCTGGGCCTAACCGCTACCCCGGAGCGCATGGATGGCAAGAGCGTGCTGCCCTACTTCAACAACCGCATTGCCGCAGAAATTCGGCTCCCCGAGGCCATTGACCGCAAGCTACTGTGTCCCTTCCAGTATTTCGGTGTCACTGATACGGTGGACCTGGACCAGCTGCGGTGGAGTCGGGGCGGCTATGACAAGGGGGAGCTCTCTAAGATTTACACCCTCAGCGGGGCTGTTGCGGGTCGCCGGGCCGACTTGGTAGTGCGCGCCCTACTGAAGTACGTGACGGACATCGACGAGGTGAAAGGCCTGGGCTTCTGCGTGTCCATCGAGCATGCGGAGTTTATGTGTCGCTACTTTAACGAGCACGGTATCCCCTCCATCTACCTTACCGGCCAGTCCCCAGAAGAGGAGCGCAACACCGCCAAACAGCGCCTGGTGTCCGGAGAGATCCGTTTCATCTTCGTGGTGGACATCTACAACGAGGGGGTGGACATCCCGGAAGTCAACACGGTACTCTTCCTCCGACCCACTGAATCCCTGACCATCTTCCTCCAGCAGCTGGGCCGAGGTCTGCGCCTGGCGGAGGGCAAGGAATGCCTGACGGTGCTGGACTTCATCGGCCAGGCCAATAAGAAGTATAACTTCGAGAGCAAATTCGCCGCTCTGCTCAGCAATACCACCCGCAGCATGACCCGGGAGATCAAGGCTGGATTTGTCTCCGTGCCTAAAGGCTGCTACATCCAATTGGAGAAGAAAGCCGCCAAGTACATTCTGGACAATATCCGGGCCTCCTACGGCAATACCGCCGGCCTGGTATCCCGAGTGGCCAGTTTTGCGGAAGATAGCGGTTTGGAACTGACCTTGGCAAACTTCCTGGATTATTACCACTTGGACCCAAGGACAATTTACAAGTTTACCTCCTTCTCCCGGCTGTGCGCCCGGGCGGATACGCGGGAGGACTTCGCGGAACCTCTGGAAGAAACACTGACCAAGGCCCTCTCCAAGCTGGCAGTGGTAGACTCCCGCCGGTGGATCACCTTCCTGCTGGACCTGCTTCCCCGGCTGGACGACGTGGACTGTTCCGCCCTCTCCCCGGTGGAACAGCGGATGCTTCAGATGTTCTATGTGACTGTCTGGGGCAAGGCAGCAGAGAGTTGGGCATCTGATAAGGTACTGGGCAACCTGTATGCCCTCTCGGACAGCCCGGTGCTGCTCAACGAACTTTTGGAATTACTCCATTATCGTTATGAACAGATTGACTTCATCGACGAGCCGGTGGACCTGGGTTTTGACTGCCCGTTGGACCTCCACTGCACCTATACTCGGGATCAGCTACTGGTGGCGATGGATTTTCTGAAACCGGCGACGGTGCGCGAGGGAGTCAAGTGGTTGCCGAAAAAGCAGCTGGATGTGTTCTTTGTGACACTGAATAAGGCGGATAAAGACTATTCGCCCACCACCATGTATCACGATTATTCTATCAATGAAAACCTGTTCCACTGGCAGAGTCAGAGTACCACGGCGGCGGACTCCCCAACTGGTCAGAGATATATCCACCATCAGGAATGTGGAAGCAAAGTGCTGCTGTTTGTTCGGGAATTCAAGGCAGACCGAATCACAGGAGGCGCCGCGGCCTATACCTTTCTGGGAACGGCAAACTATGTGAAGCATGACGGGAGTAGGCCCATGAATATCACATGGAAGCTGGACCGCCCCATCCCGGCGAAGTTTTTGAAGAAGACAAATAAATTGGTGGTGGGATAAATGACAAAAGTAGTTGCAGCCATGATTTGGGACAAAGATAAATTTATGATTTGCCAGCGCCCGGCCCACAAAGCCAGAGGACTGCTGTGGGAATTTGTTGGCGGTAAGGTAGAACCCGGCGAAACCGAAGAACAGGCACTCATTCGGGAATGCCGGGAAGAATTGGCTATCACACTGGATGTGGGCAAAGTGTTTATGGATGTGGTCCACGAATACCCCGATCTGACGATCCATCTGACGCTGTTCCATGCTGCTATCCGGGAAGGTACCCCTCAGAAGCTGGAACACAATGATATCCGCTGGATCACAGTGAATGAAATTGATCAATTTACGTTTTGCCCTGCGGATGAGGAAATTTTGAGGAGGCTAAAGGATGCCTATTAAAGCCTATCATAAACTGGTGCGGGATCGAATTCCAGCGCTCATCGAAGCAGACGGGAAAACCTGTGTCTGTGAAACGCTCTCTGACGAGGACTACATAACTCTCCTGGACCAGAAATTGAACGAGGAACTGTCAGAGTATCAGAAGAGCAAATCTCTGGAGGAACTGGCCGACCTTCTGGAGGTTATGCAAGCTGTCGTGAAAGCCCGTGGCTGGGCGCTGGAGGAATTGGAGCAGGTACGGGCGGATAAGGCTGCTAAACGGGGCGGATTTGAGAAGAAAATTTTGTTAAAGGAAGTAAAGGAGGATTGCTGAATGGATATTGTAAAAGCAAAAGAGCTATTGTCTGCTTTGGCTGACGGCATTGATCCATTCACCGGAGAACTTCTACCGCAAAACCATGTATGCAATCAACCTGAAATGATACGGGCTTTTCATGAAATTTTGAATGTAATTTCATCGCTATCGCCTAAGAAGAAAAGTCTGCCCCGAAATGCCGGAAAACCGTGGACGGATATTGAGGAAGAAAAACTACTGGATGAATTTGACTCAGGAATGACGACTTCTGCAATTGCCAAAGAGCATGGCAGGAGCAAAGGTGCCATTGAATCCCGATTAGCGAATCTCGGGAAGATTACAGATACATATTTTAACAGGAAACCGAGGTGATCTCCATGCCTACCTATCGCTCCGCCTCTGGCAGCAGCGCCGAGGACTTGTTCATCGAACTGTTCTCCGACACCTTCGGCGCCGAGAAAGCCGGCTATCTATACTCTCAGTACCCCTTCTCCGATATTTACCAGAACAGCCGGTTTGCCGACTTCTTGATTGAGAACGGCGGGCGGAAGGTGGCTATCGAGATCGATGACGAGGCCTCTCACAACCCAAAACTGGTCTCCCAAAACAAGTTCTACGATGACCTGCTCAAGCAGAACAGCATGATCTATCTGGGATGGGATGTGTACCGCTGGGCGGTGCGGCAGATGCAGCAGCAGCCGGAGACCGTGAAGGACGAGCTGCGGGTATTTCTGGGCCAGCACCCCAGTTTCAAGGAGATCGAGGACTACCTCCCCACCCAGCGGGGCAAGTCACTGGACGGCTCCAAACTGGAACTGAAGGAGCACCAGAAGCAAGCCCTGGCAGCTCTGGAGGAAATGCGCCGCAGCTTTGAGACCATCGCCCTGCTCTACCACGCCACCGGCACCGGCAAGACGGTGACCGCCGTTATGGACGCCAAGCGGTTTGGAAAGCGTACGCTGTTCCTGGCCCATACGGTGGAACTGGTGAATCAGGCTGCTAAGACCTTCCAGAAACTGTGGCCGGAGGTCTCTGTAGGCTGTTATGTTGAGAGCCGCAAAGAGAAGGAAACTTTTGTGGTCTGCGGCAGCATCCAGAGCGTAGCATTGAATCTGGAGCGGTTCAAACCGGATGACTTCGGCTACATTATCGTGGATGAGGCCCACCACGCCTCCGCCGATACATATCAGAAGGTCTTGTCCTACTTCGCGCCGGAATTCACCCTGGGCCTGACTGCCACGCCAGAGCGGGCCGACGACAAGGACATCCTGGATATCTTCAAAAATACTGCCCACAAGCTGGACATCCAGACCGCCGTGGAGATTGGTGAACTGGTGCCGGTGCGGTGTATCCGCATCCACACCAATATCGATCTGACCAAGGTGCGGTTCAACAGCGTCCAGTACAACATCCGGGATCTGGAGAGCAAGATCTATGTGCCGGAGCGTAATCAGCTCATTGTGGACACCTGGCTCCAATATGTAAGGAACAAGCGGACGGTGATCTTCTGCGCCTCCGTTAAGCACGCCCAGGAGATTGCCGGGCGGCTCCACGATGCCGGCGTATCCGCTGAGGCCGTGTCCGGTGAGATCAAGGCCAGCGACCGCCGGGAGGTGCTGGCCCGGTTTGAAAAGGGCGAGACCAAGGTGCTGTGTGCCTGTGACCTGCTCAACGAGGGCTGGGACTGCCCGGCCACAGAAGTGCTGTTTATGGCCCGGCCAACCATGTCCAGGGTGCTCTACACCCAGCAACTGGGCCGCGGCATGCGGCTGTCTCTCGGCAAGGAGAGCCTGATGGTGTTTGACTTCGTGGACAACGCCAGCCAGTACAACATGCCCTACTCCATGCACCGGCTGTTCCGATTAAAGGAGTACAAGCCCGGCGCTCTGGTGTTGGGTACAAAACAGCAGAAGGCCGCTGAGCAGGGGCTATACGACCGGGGCGAACGCCCGGATGCACTCATCGACTGGCCGGTGGATGCCTTGGACTACGAACTGGTAGACATCTTCAACTGGCAGGAGGAAGCCGCCGGCATGATTTCCCAGATGGAGTTCGTCCGCCGGGTGGATGTGCAGACCGAGACAATCGAGCGGTATGTCCGGGATGGCTTGCTACTGCCAGATCTGGTGGTACCCATGAGTGATCACCGAACCTTCAAGTATTTCAAAGAGGAGACGCTCCAGAAGTATGCCCGGCAGTATGGTTGGACGCTGATCGACGACTCCAACCGCAAGGATCTGTTTCTGGACATGGTGCGGCAGATGGATATGAGCTATTCCTACAAACCGGTACTGTTGAAGGCAGTGCTCCAGTTTGCAGACGACAAAGGCCGAGTGAAGCTCAGCGACATTGTCACCTACTTCCGGGAGTTCTACGAATCCCGCCGGGCGGCTGGGCTGGTGGTGGAAAAGGCCAACAGCATTTACGCCAAGGGCGGCTATACAGATGCCCAGGCCCAGCGGAATATCCTGTCCAACCCCTTCAAACGGTTCGAGGATATGCAGATGCTCCACCACACCAAGACCCTGGGTGTGATTCAGGTGGATGAGTCTGTCTGGAAGAAACTTACACAGGAAGAGAAAACGGAAATCGAACGAATTTGTGATGAAAAACTGGAACAGTACTATAGACGGCTACAATAGAAAGTGGTGTGGAAATCGAAGAGAATGGAGGTTTGCGATGGACACCGAGAAATACCTGCTCTTGATCAATGGCCAGGATAAGACCGACTCCGTCGCCAGCTTCCGCTTTCAGGACGGCATGTGCGAGGTGATCTATGCCAATTCTCCAAAGTCCTATTGCTACCATGCCGAAAAAGTACAGCTTCTGAAGGTACAGAGTCGGATCGATCCATCGCAGTTCATCATTACTGTGGACGGAACTCCTCTATCCCAGGTCGATGAGATTCTGGACTTTGGCTCGTTTTATCGTTTCCTCCGAACAGGGAAAAAGGCCCTTACATACCCAAAAGGCCAAGTTGAACTCCAGAAAAACTGCCTTACGAATCAGAAGCAGGCAAGCGTTTTCGAATACTTCAAAGAAACCGCAGCGGCGGTCAGTCTGGTGGCCGAAGGTGGGTTCAACATCCTAAGTGCCCAGTATGAGCGGATCAAAAGTGTCAGCGACGCAACCGTGCTGTCCTGCTATCTGGATTCCTCCAAGAAGCCTGCAACGTGGACGCTTCCAGAAACAATCATCTACCCCTTTGGTCTGAACCAAAGCCAGAAAACAGCGGTGGAGAACGCCCTTTCCTCCCAGGTCAGCATCATCCAGGGACCTCCCGGTACTGGAAAAACACAGACCATTCTGAATATCATATCCAATGCGGTTCGAAATGGTCAGACGGTAGCTGTTGTCTCCAACAATAACTCTGCCACCTTGAATGTAGCGGAAAAATTGGAGAAGAAGGGTCTCTCTTTCCTGACTGCTTTCCTGGGGAGCCGCACCAATAAAGAGCATTTTCTGGAGGCACAGACCTGTAAATACCCCGATATGTCGGCTTGGGTTCTGGAGCCGGAGGGGAAGTCACAGCTGGATCAGGAGGTGACAGTCCTCTCTAAAGAACTCAGTGAGATGCTCAACGCGAAAAACCGCATTGCTGCCATTGAACAGGAACTCCTCCAGCTAACGCCGGAGCAACACTATTTCGGCGAGTACTACAACACCTATGCCCAGGCACCAAAGGATGAGGTGAAAGGTCTCTCCTCTCAAAAGATCTTATCCCTGTGGTTAGAGTACGAGCAGCATGCCCAGCAGGAGAGTAAATTCGGCCTGCTCCAAAAGATCTCCATTCTCTTTCGCTTCAATCGCAGTGCGCTGAAAGTGTTCCTCCAGACGCCGGAACTGGTGATTCCGTACCTCCAGCGGCAGTTCTATGTGGTACGCCGACAAGAATTGACAGAAGAGCGGGCTCAGTTGGAGAAGAAGCTGGCACAGTATGCCTTTGACGAAAAGATGGCGGAATTAACGGAAAAGTCTCTGCGGTTGTTCCGGGCGGAGTTGAGTGAAAAATTCCATTGGCAGGAACCGCGTCATCGCTTTGAGATGCGGGATTTTCGTGGGAAGTCTGAGGAATTTAACCGGGAGTATCCAGTAATCTTAAGTACGACCTACTCCATTAAAGGCACGCTAAGCTTTGAACATATCTATGACTACCTGATCGTGGACGAGGCGTCCCAGGTAGACCTGGCCACCGGTGTACTGGCTTTTGTCTGTGCTCGGAACATCGTCATTGTGGGAGATCTCCAGCAACTCCCCAATGTGCTGGATAACCAGAACATTCATAAAAGTGAGGAAATCTGGAAGCGATACTCTTTTCAGGAGATTTACCATTTCTCTGCTCACAGTCTGCTCTCCTCTGCCATTGCCACATGGCCGGAGGTTCCCATGGTTCTCCTGCGGGAACACTATCGCTGCCATCCTAAGATCATCAATTTCTGCAACCAGAAATTCTATGGTGGGAAGCTCATCGTCATGACAGAGGACCACGAAGAGCCAGATGTCCTGACCATGTATCGGACAGCGCCTGGCAACCACGCCCGCGGCCATCTGAATCAGAGACAGATTGATGTGATCCAGCAGGAGGTGCTCCCGCGCCTGACAAGGCAGGGGTACGGGAGCATCGGCATCATCACGCCATACAAGGATCAGGTGGTGGCCATTCAGAATCAACTGGGGGGAGAATTTGAAGTTGCTACCGTGCATAAGTTCCAGGGCCGGGAAAAGGACGCCATCATTCTCACCTCGGTGGACAATGTTATTACCGACTTTGTGGATGACCCCCGAATGCTGAATGTGGCGGTATCCCGGGCGGTGAAGTCCCTGACCGTCGTTACCTCTCAGGACCCGCAGAATGACCGGACCAACTACGGTGATCTGGCACGCTATATTGAGTACAATAACTGTGCGGTGATCGAGAGTGCGGTCTACTCCGTTTTTGATTTGCTCTATCAGGGATATGCGGAGCAACGGCGTGCCTTTTTGAAAAAGCATGGACGAGTTTCGGAGTATGACTCGGAAAACCTTCTCTATGCGGTCATTCAGGAAATTCTTCAGCAATCCGAATTTTCTTTTGTGGGCTGTGCCGCCCATGTGTCGTTGGTCAATCTGGTAAAAGATTACTCGACTCTGACGGAGGAGGAAACCGCATACGCACGCAATCCTCTGACCCATGTGGATTTCCTCCTCTTCCGCAGGATGGACAAATCCCCTCTGCTGGCAGTAGAGGTGGACGGTGCCTCGTTCCATGCCGCCGGAAGTGCCCAGGCAGGCAGAGACGAAAAGAAAAATCGAATTTTTGAATTATGCGGTATTCCGTTGCTGCGACTTCGAACAGATGGAAGCGGGGAAGAAAAGCGCATAGAGCAAGCGCTCCTGGAAGCAGTTTCCAGCGACTGATAGAACATCGACATCACACAAAGAAGAGGAAACGCAAAATGAATGTCATCTGCTTCGGCAACTCCAACACCTACGGCTACGACCCTCGTTCTTATCTGGGCGGCCGCTATGATCCGGACAGCCGGTGGGTGGACATTCTGGCTGCGGAAACCGGCTGGACCGTCCGTAATATGGGACAGAACGGCCGGGAGATTCCCTCAACGGCCCCTAACTTTCCTGCCGAAACGGATCTGCTGATCGTCATGTTTGGGACCAACGATCTGCTCCAGGGCAGAAGTCCGGACCAGGCCGCTGGGAGGCTGGAGCAGTTCCTCTCTGGCATCTCCCTGGATCGAAGCAAACTCCTACTGATCGCCCCGACGCCGGTAAAACGGGGCACATGGGTGCCGGACCAGCAACTTATTGATGATTCCCATACCTTTGCCCAACTCTGTCAGACCCTGGCGGAGCAGCTGGGCATCCGCTTCGCCGACGCCGGCAGGTGGAACATACCCCTGGCCTACGACGGCGTCCATTTTACGGAGCAGGGGCACAGAGCCTTTGCCGCCGGACTTCTGGAGGTACTCAAATGAAACGAATCCTGCCCATACTCTTATCTCTTCTGCTGCTGACTGGGTGCAGCGGAAACTCTGCGGATGGCTACCAACAAATCACCCAGGAGGAGGCCAAGAAAATGATGGACACCCAGGAGGTCATCATCCTGGATGTGCGGGAGCAGGACGAGTATGACAGCGGCCACATCCCCGGCGCTGTGCTGCTGCCGGTGGGTACCATCGACGAGGAGACCGCTGCCGAGGTGATCCCCGAAAAGGATTCCACCGTTCTGGTCTACTGCCGCAGCGGAAACCGCAGCAAGACAGCATCCTCTGCCCTGGCGGAGCTGGGTTACACCAATGTCTACGAATTCGGCGGTATCAACACCTGGCCCTATGAGACGGAGTCATAGACTCGGAAATAGGGAGCCTAAGCACATGTGTCCCCTGCAAAAACTGCATCGCCGATTCAAAGAATATATAAGGGACTGGCTAACTGCCAGTCCCTTTCTCTGTCTTGAAACCGGCCGCTGTCAGAGCGGCACCTTTGCGTTCTTCAGCCAGTCCTCGAACTCCTCCAGGGTGATGACCTCCTGGTCGCATTTCTTTTTCATCTCCCGGGCCTGTTCGCTCCAGGTATAGAACTGCTCGGCAGTGATCCGCTTGGCCTTGATCCAGGCGAAGCGCTTCTTATACTCCTTGCGGTAAACCTTGAACACCGGATCATCGGACTGCTTCTTGGTCCACTGCTGGAAGGCCCCGGCCTCCCGGCAGGTCTGCTGGCCGGGGGCCACCGGGCGCTCGCAGTACTCCGCGCTGACCCGTCCGGTCTGGGGGAACCACCGGCCGCAGTTTTTGCACCGCCGGACGGTGATTTCACGCTCCACACAGCTGCGAAGGGAGTAGTCGATCATATCCCGGATGGTGCCGGAGTAGAGCACCGGCGAACACCGGCTCAGCTCCACCGGCTCGAAGCTGAGGGGAATGGGCCGGAACACGAACAGCTCTGGGTCCTTGGGGGAATTGTAGAGATAGTGGGTCGCCGCCTGCTTCTGGGGATCTCTGCCGGCGCTGTCCACATCCAGAACGAGATCAAAGAACCGCTGTACCTGCCGCTGATACAGCGGAAGCTGCTCCGACAGATGCCGCAGCTCATCCAGCAGCTGCTGGTCCTCCTGTTCGCTGACCGGGATATCCGCACCTATCCGGGAGAAGCGGTTATAGCAGCGCACATACAGCAGACGCAGGTAAATATGCCGCTGGGCCAGTTGCCCTAAGTCCACCATGGCGGCGGTGCCTGCTTCCCGGTCGTCCTTCCGAAGCAGGCGCTCCCAGTTTTCTGCGATCCCCTGGAGCGCCGGGGTAACTTCTCCCCAGTCCATCTCCAGAAAAGACAACAGACTCTCCAGGAACGGAAGCTCCACCTGCGTGGAAGGGACTCCCTGTGTCCCCGAAGCGTCATATTGAAAAATCTCCTGTTTCCCGGAGAAGTACATCTTGGCGTACCACATGTCGGTGTCCTCCAAAATAGACTGTTGTAAATTATTTTTAAAATAGTCTTGATAGATGCAAAAGACAATGTTACGATATGTCTACAGGGAGAGCTGTCAAAATATTCTTTCCATAGTCTAGCACCGGCAGGTCCGATTGTCAACGGGAAACTGGTCCCAAACATTCGGAATGGCACCTTGAAAACCGAATACCCATCACCAGAGACGATACTCCCCGGGGAAGTATGCCGGGACGCTGTCGGAGGGCTCCGACGGCTGAGCGTGCCAAGAGGACGAAAACGCTGTGTTGGTCAAACAAGGCCGCAGGGCAGGAACGGGTATGGTGCATGGCCAGACAGATCTAAAAAGACAGCTCCTGTAAAAAAGGCCGCCGAACTGCTGCAACAGTTCAGCGGCCTGCCGCGTTTCGGAAAACACAGCCTGATCTGTGTCCCAGTTTAACAGAGAGACCTCCGAAACGCAAGAATTTTTTCTCTGAATTTGAAACACCGGAGGTACTAAACATTGAAACTGTCTGTCTATAAATCCTATGACGACCTGCTCCTGTTCCTCAACGCCAAGATGGTGGCGCAGGTGCTGGGCGTGTCCATCTCCACCGCCTATGAGCTGTTCCACGATCCCGGGTTCCCAACGCTGCGTGTGGGGAGCCGCATGGTGGTGCCAAAAGAACAGTTCATCCAGTGGGCGGAGGGGCAGTCGGGAGGTGCGAAATGAGAAGACAGCACTGACCCAAGCGGGACCCGGTCAAGAACTACTTTCCTCTTCCAAACGAGATCTTCTCCCTGGGCCTGTCCGCCGGGGCGATCGCAGTCTACGGATTTCTCCTCCATCGGGAGGACCGGAGGACCTACCAGTGCGTGGCCAGCTACCGGACCATCGGAGAGGCGGTGGGGATGAGCGTCAACACGGTGCGCAAGTATGTGACCGAACTGGAGGACCGGGGTCTGATCCGGACGGAGCGCACTACCGTTACCACCCGGGACGGCCGCACCCGCAACGGCTGTCTGCGCTACCATATCCTGCCAATCCAGATGTCCATCGAACAGTTCTATGCGCGGCAGCTCCACGCAGTTGACCTGGCGCTGGAACGACAGAGAGCGGAACAACGCCTTGCCGCGCTGAAGAGAAAGGGGTGTGCATCCGGATGCTGATGCAGATGATCGACTGCATGATTGAGCAGGACCCGTCTTTGTCAGCACGGCGCACCACAGACATGCGGCGGTACATTGTCAACCGGTGGAACCATACGCACGAGGAACCTATCGACGAAGATGCGGTAGTTCTGTTCCTCTGCGATGAGAGCCGCGGAACCCTGACCGATGAACTAAGAATCTTTACGAGAGAGTGCCGTGAGGAGATCAAGGCCTGCTATCGAAATGTGGTGTTCCAGATGTTTCAGTGCGGCGAGATGATGCGCCAATATCTGGTGTCCGGCCCGGAGGAATACTGCCGGATCTTTCTGCCGCAGTACGCCGTTCCCTGCAACAAGCAGCTCCCCCGTGTAACGGCCTGTGAGGGGCTGTGTGCCTCGATTTCGGGAGGGGCAGAGCCCTGCCCTTCCCGGCGGGTTTGGGCCAGTGTGGGCAGGTTGTGGGAGGCGCTGCGGTACAAGGCTTCGGCCTTTTTGAACGGAACCAAAGGACGAAAGAAAAAGCAGGAGAAAGGACCGGCGTTGTAGAGCCGCCGGTTTACTCACAACTGCCCGCAGTGCGGGCAGTTACGGAGGATGGACGAGGGCGTTCCGAAATTGCGGATTTTCCCCTTTGGGGTGTTGCTCCGGCAGGAAAGCCCCTGTTTGCGAGGAAAATTAGGGCGTTCCAAAAAATCAAGGAGGTTTGAGCATGGTTGAGGGAAAAGAAAAATTTGCACTCTGGATCACGCCGGAGGCGAAGGAAATAGTGGACTCTCATTATAAAAGTGACAACTGCAAGAGCAAAAGCGAGTACATTGAGAAGGCCGTTCGGTTCTATTCCGGCTACCTGGATACCGAGCACGCCGATGCATACCTACCTCGTGTCCTCGCCGATGTGCTGGAGGGCAAGCTGGGCGCCCTGGGGAAACGGATGGGCCACCTGCTGTTCAAGCTGTCGGTGGACCAAAACCTTATGGGAAATATCCTGGCTGCCGACATAGAAATTGACCCGGATGAACTGCGGAAAGCTCGCGTCCGCTGTGTCAAAGAGGTGAAAGAGACCAACGGTGAGATCAGCTTCGAAGACGCCGTCCGCTACCAAAAGGGGGCTGAGTGATGCCGGGACTGATTCAAAAGTCCGGTTTCATTAAGCCGGGCGCCGGCGGCAGTCACTACGCCGAATACATCGCCACCCGGGAGGGTGTGGAGCTTTTGGAAGCTCCGCATCCCGCCCATGGCGGCAGCGGCTACCTGGAGTACATGGCGGAGCGGCCCAGGTCTCACGGCCTGTTCTCCGCTGGCGGCCCCGCCGATCTGGAGAAAACCATGGAGGAGATCAACGGGCACACTGGGCCGGTGTGGACCTTCGTCTACTCCCTGAAACGGGAGGACGCCCACCGGCTGGGCTACGAAGACAGCGAGAGCTGGCGAAAGTTATTGCTGGCCCACCAGACGGGGCTGGCTCAGGCCATGAAAATTTCTCCGGGTAATTTCCGCTGGCGGGCCGCCTTCCACGATGAGAAACACCACCCCCATATCCACATGATGGTCTGGTCGGCGGACCCCAAGCAGGGCTTCTTGACGGAGCAGGGCATCGAAAAAATGCGCTCCCGGCTGTCCAATGAGATCTTCCGGGACGAACTGCTGTCCCTGTATCAGCAGAAAGATCAATCCTATCAGCAGGTTCGGAACCAGGCGGCGGAAGCCATGGGGCGGCTCATCCGGGAGATGGAGACCGGCCTGTGTCACAGTCCGGTCATCGCAGAGCAGATGGAGACGCTGGCCGAAATGCTGGCAGATCACAAGGGTAAGAAGGTCTATGGTTACCTGAAAAAGCCGACAAAGGCCCAGGTGGACGCCATCGTGGACGAACTTGCCAAGGTCCCCGAGGTGGCGGAGTGCTACGAACAGTGGAATCAACTCCGGGACGAGCTGGAGCGTTACTACAAGGGCACGCCCAGAGAACACCTGCCCCTCTCCCAGCAAAAGGAGTTCAAAGCCGTCAAGAACATGGTCATCCGGGAAGCGGAGCGCCTCCGAATGGGAGAACTTACCTTCGAGGATGCCCGCATGAGAGACGAGGTGGATGAGGACCAGGATGCGGTGTACTTCGCCTGGAACGCCGACTGACAGATGGTCGAAATCTACCAGAGCGCCAAGGAGGTGCTGGAGGAATACGAAAATCCAGAGAGCGAAAAGGCGGAGCAGGTGCGGGTTCGGGAGCAGCTCTGGCAGAGAGGTTTTTCCCTGGCCGCCTACCAGCTGGGAAAGCTGTATCTGGCAGGAAAAGATGTTCCGAAGGACGTGCCAAAAGCGGTGGCCTATCTCATCGAGTCCGCCGAACAGGGCAACCAGTACGCCCAGTACACTCTGGGGAAACTGTACCTCACCGGCCAGGATGTCCAACAGGATCGGGAGCGGGCCCGGGAATATTTCAGCCAATCGGCGGAACAGGGCAACCAGTATGCCAACTTCTTTCTGGATCACTTCGACCAGGTGCACCGGCCCAATGTGTTCCTGTCGGCTACCCGGCTGCTTCACCACTTGGGCCAGATCTTCCGGGAGAACTCGGTGCCCCCTGCCGCTCCGGTGGGACAGCACATCGACCGAAAGCTGCGGCGGAAGATCCAGGAAAAGAAGATCGCTATGGGCCATAAGCCGGACGACCATGAGGAGACACCCCAGCAAAACATGGGCGGCATGACTATGGGATGGTAGCAATCGCCAGTTAAACTGCAGTAAAAAACGCTGTTGAATTTTACAGCGGATTGAGATATACTAAGGGCAAGAAAGGGGCTGAACACCATGCCGAACATCAAACCTATCTCCGATCTGCGTAATTACACGGAGGTTCTGCATGACGTGGCAGTGGGCGCTCCGGTTTTTCTGACAAAGAACGGCCGGGGGCGGTATGCCATCGTGGATATGCAGGACTATGAGCGGACACAGGCCACCCTCCGGCTGATGAACGAGCTGGCCAAGGGCCGAAAATCCGGGGAAACGGAAGGTTGGCTGACGCCGGAGGACATGAGGGCACATTTCCGTGCAAGGGCAAATGGGGAAAAATAAGATACACTATACAGTGGAGTCCCAGCGGGACTTGGATGAGATTTGGGATTACATCGCGTCTGATCTTCAAGATGTTTCCGCGGCGGAGCGCATCGTGAACCGCATTATGGACGATGTGGACCACCTGGAAAACCATGCGGAAATGGGCGCGCCCCTGTCCTCGATTGCCGATATAGAGAGCGACTACCGCTTTCTGGTGACCGGCAGTTACCTTACCTTTTACCGAGTTCGTGACAACGATATCTATGTGGACCGTGTGCTATACGGCCGCCGAGATTATCTGCGCATCCTCTTTGGTGATACACAGGGCAAGGAAACAATGGAATAGAGGCCATCTCCTCCACGTGGAAAACAGGATTCGTCATCTGAGCCGTCTGCAGAGATGCAGGCGGCTTTTTCTATGGCAGACACATCAAAATCTGCGCTGCGACTCAAAGATAAAATTCATCCGGCAGATGATAACTTTTTCTGAACTCTGCGTCTGAGCCCTGGCTATTTCCTGTTTTTGTGGTATGGTGTGTCGTTGAATAGGAGGCGGCGCACATGCGAGACACACTGGAGAACCTGTACTTCGGAAACATCACCCCCAACGATCAAATCGTCAAATCGAGGACTGCCCTGAAAAAGGCCATGGAACAGTCGGCGGAGTGCGAGGAGAAGCTCACCGCACTGCTGGAGGACAAAGAAAAAACGCTGCTGCTCCGGCTCATCAACGCGGAGAATGAGATCGGCAGCACCATGGCCCTGGAGAACTTCATCCTGGGTTTCCGCCTGGGAGTCCGCATGATCCTGGAGGCCCTGGACGAGGATGACGGCTGTCTGATCGACCCAAATAAGGAGGGATAGCCTATGGCAAAACGCAGGCCGTCCGGCGACGGCATGGTCCGAAAGCGGGAGGACGGCCGCTGGGAGGGCCGGGTGGTCATCGGCTACGATGAGAAGGGTCTGCCCAGGACGAAAAACGTCCTGGCTAAGACGAAACGGGAGTGCCAGGAGAAGCTGAAGCAGCTCCGGGAGACGGTGACTGGACCCAAGACGGAGAAGGTCCGGCCGGAGATGCCCTTCGGGGAGTGGCTGGACTTCTGGTATCAGAACTACGTCAAGCCCCAGATCCGTCCCACTACCCAGGCAACTACGAGGCGAAAATCTATCAGCATATCATCCCGGAACTGGGGAAGATCCCCCTGAACCAGCTGGCCCAGAAGGACCTCCAGCAGTTCTATGCTCGAATGAAAACGGGCGGGCGGCTCATCCGCACGGAGCAGTTCGGCAAGGGACTGTCCGACTCCATGGTGCGCGGCCTCCACGCCGCCTGCCGGTCCGCTCTGGAGAAGGCGGTGCAGGAGGAACTGATCCGCACCAACCCGGCGGTGGGCTGCAAGCTGCCGCCCAAGCGGGGCCGGGAAATGCAGGTGCTGGGCCGGGAGGAAGTCCGGCGGTTCCTCATCCAGGCCCAGGCGGAGGGCTACTACGAGTTATTCCTTCTGGATTTATGCACCGGCCTGCGGCGGGGTGAACTGCTGGCCCTCCAGTGGGACGACCTGGACCTCAGGACCGGGACCCTGACCGTGAACAAGCAGGTCTACGAGGTGAAGGGACAGCTCCAGGTGAGTGTTCCCAAAACCAAGGCATCCATCCGTAGGCTGGTCCTACCGCCCGGCGTGGTGGAGGTGCTGCGGGCGTATCGGGAAACCGTGGACTCCCGGTGGATGTTCCCCTCCTCGGTCAAAGAGGACATACCCATGACACCGGGTGCCGTGCGTCGGCGGCTCCAGATCATTCTGGAGCGGGCCGGGTGTAAGAGAATCAGATTTCACGATCTGCGGCACACTTTCGCCACCTTGTCCCTGGAGAGCGGTATGGATGTGAAGACCCTCTCCGCCATGCTGGGCCATGTGTCGGCGGCCACCACCCTGGACATCTACACCCATGTCACCGGGGATATGCAGAGCGAGGCGGCGGCCAAGATCGACCGGGGGTTGGGCAACGAGGTGCGGGAGGAATCCGCACAGACAGAGCAAAGCCCGGCCGCAGACTTCCAGCCGGTGCTGGGGCGAAAGCGAAAGTCGGGTTCCGGGTGTATCACCCAGATCAATGACCACCTGTTTGAAGGCCGCTACTCTCCCACCTGGCCGGACGGCGCCAAGCATTCCAAATGCGTCTACGCCCACACCTGGGGGGAGTGCGAGGCGAAGCTGAAGGCGCTGATCCAGCAGATGAACACGGAGCGGCAGGCTCTGCAGGACCAGGCCCGGGGCGTTACGCCGCCAGACAAGCTCACAAAAACCCAGAAGAAGGTCTGGATGTACATGAAGTTCCACCCCGATGTGACCAGCTACCGGGCCATCGCCCAAGGCGCCGGGGTGACCCGGCATACGGCGGCCAAGTGGTATGAGATGATGCGGGAAATGCTGGGGCGGGAAATCTGAATAGAGAGGAGGATCGTATCATAACTCGATACGATCCTCTTTCATTTGTCATTATATCA
>ERZ1090862.396-NODE-396-length-19418-cov-21.896400_pt1 | contig 19418 bp, 7 predicted proteins | sample MGYA00478481_ERZ1090862 | MGnify/ENA primary metagenome ERZ1090862 (study PRJEB33644, sample SAMEA5815745) | chicken gut metagenome | biome: Chicken; feature: Gastrointestinal Tract; material: Caecum | place: Ireland | collected 2019-01-01 | study: A study of the... | reverse complement strand
GGCGATAAATCCGCTTTAAATATATATGGCGGTGAGTTCGTATCAGGTAAAATATCTTCAAATTCGCCTGTAAATATATACGGCGGCAAGTTCGGTGAGGACGTATCGGTTGTTTCTGTGGGCGGCGGCGCTATATACGGCGGTACATTCGGTCAAAGCGCGGTTGCAAATGCTGTAGCCGATGGCTATGTGTTCTATCCTTCCAGCGAGGACAGTTACGCGGTAGTGGCGGAAGAGGACTTCGCGATTAACGAATATTGCAGAGTTCAGGTAGGCGAAAATACTTACTATACCTCCCTGGAAGAGGCCATTGAAAATGTGCGAAGCGGTGGTGTTATAACTGTTCTTCAGGATATCACCATGAGTCATGCAGTGGCATGCGGTGTTCAGAATGTAACGCTTGATCTCAACGGCAAGACGGTGACAATTCCTGAAAGCTTTGATGATAAATTTGTAGTCACAGCCGATAAGACGCGTGCAGGCGTTGCTATCCGTGTTCAGAATAGCGGTTCGCTGACGCTCAAAGACAGCAGCGAAGAGCAGACAGGTAAGTTTGATGCAACCAACGCAGCTGATTCTGTAAATGTTCTCTCTGCGGAGAATGCCACCATAACTATGGTGAGCGGCACAATAGTCGTAGACACAAATGCAGAGGCTTGCTTGTTTGCGTATGAAGGCGGCACAATAATAATTGAAGGCGGCACGCTTATAAATGAATGCACGGAAAATTATGTGTATGGTGGCGGCGCACCTCTCGTAGTTAATATAAACAATAGCACCACCGGTAAAATTGTGGTAAACGGCGGCACGTTCACGGGACGTAACCCTGCACTCGGCGATGATAGCGATGGCGGCACGTTCCTCGATGCGGACGCAAAGATTGCAAAGACAGCGGACGGCAACTTTGTTGCATATGTAAACGATGCCGATAAACCTGCTGGCGCAACCGATATTTACTATGTGGAAGACGGCGTGGTTATCTTTGAAGTTGCTGCTCTTGATGACGGTTTCTATAAGGCCATTGAAGACGGCGCAATCTACATTCGTCTTGGCAACGATTTCAATAATTTAACCAATGCAATTGTTATTAAGAATGAGGAGCTTACGATAGACCTCAACGGTCACAGCATAAACGGTTCAATCGCAGGCGTGGCTACCGGTGAGAATGGCAACGGCAAGGAGCTGTTGTTCTTAATCGACAGTAACATAAATATCATCAACACCGCAGATACCGAAGGCGTGATAGCTGTCAATGACGGCAATACAACGTCCAAGACGATATACTACGATGCGATTTACGCTGAAAGAACCAATCTTACAATTGAGAACGTTACCATTCAGTCGCTGAACAATGACGGCGAGGGCATAGCTTTCCTGGGTAAGTATACAAATGATGAAATTTCGTCAAACTATGAAAATACTTCAACGTTCTATACTCTCAACATAATCGATTCAAAGATACTCGGTTATGCTCAGGCGATAATAGGTAACGGTGCATTCCACGGCACTATAATCAACATAGAGAATTCTGAAATAACTGCTACCGATGGTTGGGCTATTTACCATCCTCAGTACGGTATTCTGAATGTAAAGGGCACGAACACCACTATTACCGGCGGTACGGCAATAGAAATGCGCGCGGGCATACTCAATGTTGAGGCAGGTACCATTACGGCAACCGCGGCTTTCGAAATTGGTAAGAAGGAAGATGCAGCAAGCGGTACGTCAATGATGGGCGTCGCTGTGGCTGTTTCGCAGCATACAACCAATCTCGATACTCGGGTCAACATTTCGGGCGGTACCCTGAACGCAACTGACGCAAACGGCAAGGCTGTCTATGAAGAAGACATAATGGATGCCCAGTCGGAAAACATTGCGCTTAACCTTGCCGGCGGTACGTTCAATGCTCCCGTTGAAAGCAAAAATGAAATAAACTACATAAGCGGCGGTTCATACCTCGTTAAACCTGCTGATAATGCATTTGCAACGTCATACGCAGGTGAGCTCTATAACGGCTACTACATCGTTGTAGAAAAGGATGCTTCTGCGGGTGAAAGCGGCGTTACGATTACCGAGCGCTTAAATGCACAGACCGACGTAAGGACCTATATGGCGGCGTTCGGTTTAAGACTCTCTGAAATGCAGACCCTTGCCGAAACCGACAGCGGCGCGGCTGCAATCATAGGCGCATATAACGGCATACTCGGTGCGTCGGCGCCTCAGGCTCTGGCAGAGGCTAAGGCGGCGGCTCTGGATGCGGTTGATAAGTTCATCGATGCTCTCAATGCAGCCAAGGAACAGGCAGTAACCGCTCTTACCGAGTATTCGGTTGGCACCGATTTCTCAATTGTGGTTGTGCCTACATATGCAATATCTGCAATCAACCAGGCAACTTCCGCGGCTGAAATCGAGCTGTATGTTGCAAGCGCAAAGGCTGAAATGGATGACATCCGCGCCCAGCGCGCAGCCGCAACTGAAGAGGCTGAACAGCTTGCAGGCATTATTGAAGCGCTCGAGATTGTCAAGGGCGAGGAAGGCTGGAACAGCAGTCTTATTGACGACATAAGAGGAAATATTGATGCCATAATGGGACTTATCGGCACGGCGGCTGATACTTCCTCCAACGAAACGTTGTTCGGTCTTATTCAGAAAACTTCCGAAGAAATCACTCAGACAATCACCAGTTTCAGCCAGTCTGCACAGAACAAGCTGGATAGCATTATATCGAAGGTAGAAGCTCTTCCCGATTACAGCGGCGAGTTTACAGAGTTAAATAATGCAATAGCCAAAGTTCAGACGGCGGCAAACACTGCAAACGATTCTCTTGCAACAATGAGCCCTACAGTTGACTCTATAAATGCTACTGTAACGGCAATGCAGAAAGTTCAGGATGAACTGAAAAAGGCATTTGGGGAATTCGGCGATACGTTTGATTCCTGGACGGACGACATGACGGGCAGATTCGACGCGCTCGACAAGGCGATTGCGGCCCTTCCCGATAATACCGCTGCAATTGAAACGCTCAACAAACTGCTCACAGAGGCGCAGAAGGGTATCGATGCGGCCAACGAAAGCATCGGCAAACTTGATACTGCCGTAGGCGATCAGCTTGACGATATAGAGGCAAAGGTTGACGTTATAGACGGCGTAACCGATTCCGTACTTGCCGCACAGAAGGCGCTTGAAACGGCGGTTGCAGGCTATAAGACGGCGGCAGACGAGGCTCTTGCAGAGATAAAGACAAGTCTTGAAGGCGTTGCAGAGGACGTAACCGCGCTCGCGGCAGACGTTGCGGCGGACAAGGCGGCACTCTCCGCAGAGATTGCAAAACTGCAGGCAACGGCAGATAAGCTTGAAGAGGCGGTAGCGGCTCTCGACGGCGACAGCCAGGCAGACCTCACATCCATATCCGAAAAGCTTGCAGCTCTCCAGTCGGCAGTGGACGGAGTCAAGGCAGATGTCAACAAGGTTTCGCAGTCCGTGGATATGGTATCTGACGAAAACAAGAACTCTGCAAGCAGTTTTGCAGGCATCTACACATTCCTCTCCGTGCTTGTGGTGCTCGTGATAGCCGTAATGATTATAACGGCAATCAAAAAGCGCAAGAACTGATTGAAGGCTGAAAAAAACGCGGTAATTGCGGCATATCCCCGCACGAATTGTAAACTTTATGCGGGGGGGGGTGACGCAGGATAAAGACAGGAACGCCGCCGCGCGCAGATATCTGCGCGCGGCGGCTTTTTTATCTTCCCAATAGTCGTCGAAGAGCATTTGCAATGACTAAAGCGTGGCAATCGGCGGCATATATGGGCCGAACATTAAAATGAGTGCAAAAGAACGGCAAAACATATGTGAAAATTACTTTCAGTTTACGGTCGGTATTGACATTGTTCGTGCCTTATGTTAAAATTATATAAGCAACATTATTAACGCATTAAGGGGTGAATATGAGAAATATCGCCATTGTCGAAGACGAGGACGAATCTGCAAAACTTCTTCTGTCCTACATAGACAAATATGCCGCCGCATTTTCTCAGCAATATCACGCCGTGCGCTTTCACTGCGCGGATGACTTTCTTTCCGATTACAAGGCTATATATTCCGTAGTGTTTATGGATATACAGATGCCCGGAACTAACGGAATGGAGGCCGCGGAGAGGTTGAGAGAGATAGACAAGACGGTTTCCATTATATTCATTTCCAATCTGGTGCAGTTTGCGCAGAAGGGGTACGAGGTGGACGCCGTAAGTTTTTTGGTAAAGCCGGTAAGCTACTTTGATTTTTCCCTGAAGTTCCGCAAGGCGCTTGACATATATGTAATGAACGAGGAGCGCAGCATAACCATAAAATACCGCGGCGGACTGGCGCGCATATCCACGGACAAGCTGATGTATGTGGAAATAATTGCGCACAGACTGTACTATCATCTGATAGACGGCGACCTGGAAATAACGGGCGTGCTTTCGGAAGTGGAGCAGGAGCTTGCGGCCTACGGATTTCTGCGGTGCAACAAGTGTTATCTTGTCAACCCCAGGTTTGTGGTGGGGGTAAAGGGCTCGGAAGTGCAGGTGGGCGACGTCACGTTGCAGATAAGCCGTCCGCGCCGCGCGGCCTTTTTGTCCGAACTTGCAAACTGGTATGCGGGGCAGGGCGGTAAGTCATGACGGAGCAGGTATTTGCCATATACTCCCGCATCATTCTGCAATTTCTGTTGGAACTTTACGTCTTTTATGTGCTTGTAATGTTCCGCTATGCCCGCGCAAAGCAGTTTGCGGCAAAACTTTTCGGCGGACTGGCGGCGATTGCGGTAATTGCCCTGGGAATATCCTTCATCTATTACTATATCGGCGGTACTGATGCGGGGCGCATAGCGCTGTATCTTGTACTGTTTGCCATAACCACGCTGCACGCAAAGTTGTGCTTTTCCGAAAACTACAAGACGGTGCTGTTCGGCTGTTCGCTTGCTTACGCCGCGCAGAACCTTGTATATAAGCTCTTTCTCATATTCTACTGCGCGGGCGAGCAGTACCATCTGTTTGACGGCTGGGGCGATAATTTTTCGCTTTACTACCGCCTTGTGTACTACGCCTTCTTCATAGCGGCGGCCGCCGTCACGTATTTTGCGCTCATACGCAGAATACTCAGGCGACTTCCCGACTGTCGCATAGACTTCCGCATGATGGCGATATCGCTGTTTGTGCTGGTGATAACGGTAATTCTCTGTTCGGTGGAGGACATCCACTTCGGCAACATCAGTTCGGACGGGGATAACGCCTTCGAATCGTTCGACGTATATCTGCTGAGGCAGACGGGCAACATCTTCTCGGTGGTGTGCTGTGCGGTGGTAATAGTGCTCATCTCCCAGACGCTGGTGGAGCGCAATCTTCAGCGCGAGGTGGAGTACCTGCAGTATGCGGTCCGGCAGGGCCAGAAGCAGTACGAAATTTCCAAGGATACGATAGACCTTATCAATATAAAGTGTCACGACATAAAGTATAAAGTGAACGCTCTGCTTGCCGAGGGCAACGGCATAACCAGCGAGGCGGTGGCCGACCTTACCAAGAGCATATCCATATACGATACGCGCGTGTCCACGGGCAACAAGATACTCGACGTGCTTTTCACCGAAAAGAGTCTTTACTGCGAACAGAACGGCATAACGTTTTCGTGCATGGCGGACGGTGCGCTGCTCTCATTCATGGACGACGGCGACCTGTACTGTCTTTTCGGAAACATGATAGACAACGCTATGGAGGCTGTCAGCGCCGTGCCCGACAAGGAGCGCCGAGTGATAAACATAGTCGTCAAGGCCAAAAACGACATGGTGACCGTGCAGGAAGACAACTACTTTGAGGGCGAGCTGGAATTCAGGGACGGCCTGCCGCGCACGACCAAGTCGGACAAAAAGTACCACGGTTTCGGCACGCGAAGCATGCGCATGATAGTCGACAAGTATGACGGCGCTTTTGCCGTGAACGCAGATAACGGAGTTTATCATCTGAATATCATTTTTTGTAGTCAAAACAGAAAGTAAGTTACAGAATAAGTAAATAATTTGCAGTTAAGGGAACACCTGTTGACAGCGGGCGTTCCCTTTACTATTATTTATGTGCAAAAGCAAGCGGGCGCCGCTCCGCGCAAGCGGATAAAATAACACGGCCGCCTGCTCAATCGTCAGAATGAAAAACGTTTTGAAGACAATAATATTTACCGTGCTGGCGCTGATTGTATGCGCCGCGGCCGCGGGATGTTCCAGGCCGGGGCGGGGAGTCCAGGCCGCCGTCAAGGACCTTCCGCCGCGGTTTGCCAGGGAAGAGGATAAGATTGTCGTGTTTTCCGAGGGCCGCACAGACGGGTTCTACGCCTCCGACGGCTGGGCCAATCACCAGATGTTCAACTGCGAGTGGAGCGGAAAGAACGTCGCGGTTAAAGACGGCGTAATGAATATGTCGGTGACAAAGGCGGAGGGCGGCACCAAGACGGGCTTTGACTACTACGGTGCGGAATACTGTTCGGCACAGACATTCGGCTACGGGTTCTATGCCGTGTGCATGAAGGCGGCCGACTGTTCGGGCGTCATATCCTCCTTTTTCACATATACGGGCAGCCCGTGGGACGAGATTGACATAGAGATACTCGGCAAGGATATGACGCAGGTGCAGTTCAACTACTACACAAACGGTCAGGGCGGGCACGAATACCTCTACAACCTGGGGTTTGACGCCTCTGCGGACTTTCACGAGTACGCATTCGACTGGCAGAAGGACAGCATAACGTGGTACGTTGACGGCAAGGCAATCTGCCGCGCCACGAGCGACATACCTTCCCACCCGCAAAAGATAATGGCAAACGTGTGGAACTGCATCGGCTTCGACGGCTGGTCGGGCGCGTTTGACGAAAAGGCGCTTCCGGCAACGGCGCAGTACAAGTGGATAGCCTACTGCCCCGCGCAGTGAATGTGAATAATTTTGCGGCGGAATAATCCGCAGCATATTATAAATAATAATAGGGAGAAAATTTATTATGGGAAAGAAACTTTTCAAAGCCCTGCCCGCAGTTGCTATTGCGGCGGTAATGGCATTCGGGCTGATATCCGTATCGGCCTGCGGTCCCGACGGTAAGACTGAAAACCTCACGGACGAGCCGCTTAAAGGCGAAATGCTTGCCGACTTCACCCAGGGCGAGGCAGACGCGGTGTTTGCCTCCAACGGCTGGACGAACGGCTCTGTATTCAACACCTGGTGGACGGCGGACAACGTTCAGTACGCCAACGGCGCAATGAAACTCACCGTAAAGGACAATCCCGACGGCGCCGAATCTACCAACAACGAATACTTCGGCGGCGAGGCGCGTACCTATCAGTACTTCGGCTACGGCGACTACGAAGTGAGAATGAAGCCCTCCAAAAAGGCGGGCACGGCCAGCACGTTCTTCACCTGCACGGGCAACTACGATACCAATCCCCACACGGGCGAGGCCAATCCCTGGGACGAGATTGATATAGAGTTCCTCGGCAAGGACACCACCCAGGTGCAGTTCAACTACTTCGTCAACGGCGTGGGCGGGCACGAATACATGTACGACCTCGGTTTTGACGCCTCTGAAGAATTCCACAACTACGGCTTCCGCTGGACGGAAGACTATATAACCTGGTTTGTCGACGGCGAGCCCGTATACAGAGTGGACGCCACCGAAAGCAAGCCCATGCCCTCTGCGGCAGGCCGCATGCTCATGAACTACTGGGTAGGCACTTCCAAGGCGGAAGGCTGGATGGGCAAGTTCTCCGAGCCCGACGACCAGGGTCCCGAATATCAGTGGGTAAAGACCTCTGCAAAGGTTGACTGGGGTGAGATTCCCGAAAAAGTTGACGCCGAAGAGTTCGAAGGCGACTGGGCAGACTACGATGCAATATCGCCCGAGTTTGAATCCAGCATGAACGTTGCGGGCGCAACGGAAGCTCCCTACAAGTTCACTCCTTCGGCAGACGGCAAGTCTGTGAACATAAAGTGGGCTGCGGGCACGGCTGCAAACTACGACAACGCAAACTTTGCGGTAGATGAAAGCGTGGCCGAGGGCAAGAACTGGGTTCGCTTCGTGCTCAAGAACAACTCCTCCGAGCAGACGCACAACATAAGAATAAACGTGCGCACCACGGCGGAGACCACGTCCAACCAGTACGCATTCGGCAGCGGCACTCTGCTTGTGACCACCCCCAACGAGGGCACTACGCTTTCGCTCTCGCCCAACCAGGAAATGGAGATTGAAATCAAGTATGACGGCACCGTTGCAAGCATAGAGCTCATGATGGACTCCATGCAGGCATCGCCTCTCAACAAGGCCGGCGACATCACCATAAGCGACATAAAGTTTGCCACCCAGGGCGAAGTTGTTGACATCAAGCCCTCGGAAAACAACGGCATAGATATCGGCGGCCAGAACGTCAAGTTCGAAGCCAGCGCATACGTCATCAATACCGACAGCGAAGCAAACTCCATGAACGTAACTTATTCGGCAGTAAAGGGCAACGCTTACAGCGTAATCAGCGCGGGCGTGACTGCTGTTGCCGCCGATAAGAGCGAATTCACCTTCAAAGTTAAAAACAACGGCGCCGAAACTGTCAAACTGCGCGTAGACCTGCTTGCAGGCGATAAGAATATGGTAAACGGCGTAAGCGTTGCGGGCGATTCCGTTCACTCTTACACCGCATCAGACAGCGCGGTGGTGGAAGTTGCCGCAGGCGCAACGGAAACTGTAACGGTAACATTTGCCGGCACCATTGCAACGGCAAACATATTCATCGACTCCTGCACATGGAACGATGAAGAGAGCCACAGCGGCGATATAACCTTCTCCGAAATGGCATTTGCGGGCGAGGGTCAGGAAGTTGAACCCGAAACTCCCGTGGTAGTGCCCGAAAGCGGCGAAGTAAACCTCACTTTCACTTCCACCGATAAGTACACGGTAGATAAGAGCGGCGTTGCCGCAGACGAAGTCAACGTAACCTACACGGATGTTACGGGCGCAACCTATGCCAACATACAGTCCGATGCCAAGGCGCTCGCCACAGGCAGGGATACGTTTACCATAACCATCAAAAACAACGGAACTGAGGCCGCAACAGTGCGCGTGGATCTCATAGGCGAAAGGGCAGTCAGCACGAGCAACGGCGCATCCACCGATGTGTGCAACCTCTCTCACCAGAGCATAGGCGGCACTAACGGCAATACCGATACCGTTTACGGCGGCACTTCCATAACGGTTGCCGCAGGCGAAACGGTTACCCTTATTATTAAGTACGACGGCGAAGGCGCGTGGGGCGCAGTGCAGAGAGTTCAGGTCTACATGGATTCCTCCACGTATGGCGACACCGCAACTCATGCGGGCAACATAACTCTCAGCGGCTTCAAGTTCACCTCTTCCGAGGCGGCTGCATAATAAGACGACTGTTAAAAAACATCTGTGCGTGCGGGGCGCAGGCCCCGCACGCGCAAAAAACTTTAAAAAATATAACGGGAAAGTAAAGAGATGAAAAAGACAAAAAAACTCGGCATTATAATTATGTCAGTGGCTATTGCCGTAATCTTCGTGTTCACGTTCTTCTTCAACTATCTTGCGCTTAACAAGTTCGATAACATTCTCGAACAGTTCATCGGCAAGACGGAGGATTCCACCCGCGGCGACACTATGGGCGCGGACGTTGAGTACTACAAGAGCGACTTTGAAAATTCAAAGGAACTCTATGAGTATGAAGAAAACCTCGTTGCCGAAATGGCAATGGAGGGCGCCACCCTGCTTGAAAATAACGGCGTGCTGCCGCTTGCCAAGGGCACTACTTTAAGCCTCTTCAGCCACTCGTCCGTTGACCTCGTCAGCGGCGGTTCGGGTTCGGGCTCGGGCAGCTTCGAGCTCACGGCCAACCTCAAAGAGGGACTGGAAAACGCAGGCCTCAAGGTAAACGAAACGCTGTGGAAATTCTATGAAAGCGGCAACGGTTCGGGCTATAAGCGCGGCGCGGGCTCAATAAGCTACGGCGCGTCCCTCGACTGGAGCATCAACGAATGCCCTCTGTCGGTAATTCAGGCCGAACCCAATCTTTCGCAGACCTTCAAGGACACGGTTGCAATGTTCGTACTCTCCCGCACGGGCGGCGAGGGCGCAGACCTTGCGCGCGACATGGCGGCATACGGCGGCAAATCGGGTCAGCACTATCTTGAACCCGATGAAACCGAGCTCGCCATAATAGACTACCTCAACAAGAACTTTGACGACGTTATAATTCTCGTCAATGCAAACAACGTGATGGAACTCGGCTGGATAGAAAATTACGAAAACATCTCCGCCGTAGTCAACTTCCCCGGCGCAGGCAGAACGGGCACTTACGGCCTCGGCTACATGCTCACCGGCCTCGATAAGGACGGCAAGGAGATATCTGCCTCCGGCCACCTCGTGGATACCATCGCGTACGACAGCTTCTCCTCCCCCGCAATGCAGAACATGGGCGACTTCATGTACGAAGGCACCGTGAACGAGGCGGGCAAGGGTTATTACTACGTCAACTATGCAGAGGGCATATATGTAGGCTACAAGTACTACGAAACCAGGTATGAAGACGTTGCATACGGCGCTGCGGGCGCGGGCGACTATGACTACGCCGCCACCGTGCAGTATCCCTTCGGCTACGGTCTTTCCTATACAGAGTTCACCTGGTCAGATTTCGCACTTTCCGACCTCAACGCCGAGACGGGCGAAATGACCGTTTCGCTCACCGTCACCAACACTGGCGAGCGCCGCGGCAAAGAGGTGGTGCAGGTATACGTTCAGTCGCCCTTCACCGACTACGATAAGAGTAACGGCGTTGAAAAGGCGTCCGTATCTCTCGTCGGCTTTGCAAAGACGGGTTACATTGAACCTGACGGCCACGAGGACGTAACCATCATCATAGACCTCAAGGACTTCACCTCCTACGACTCCGAGGGTGCGGGCACATATATCCTTGACGCTGGCACTTACTATGTCACCGCGGCAAGCGATGCCCACAAGGCTCTCAACAATATAATCGCAAAGCGCGGCGGCGCAGACCCTGCAAAGGTAGTTGCCGCGGGCGGTCTGGACGAGAGCGAAAACGAGGGCGATGCCTCATTCGTCGGCACATATGTGCAGGCCAATCGCGATACCGAAAGCTATTCCGAGGGCGCTGACGGCGAAAAGATAACCAACCATTTCACCGATACGACCATTGCGGACGCCAAGTACCTTTCGCGTACAAACTGGCAGGCAATGGATAACGATGCGCTCCGCTACGGCACGGCGTCCAACGTTGCCAGCGGCGCAGAAATAGGCGGCAAACAGTGGCAGCACAGCCTCTCCGCCGATGTAAAGGCGCGTCTCGATTCAACCTCTTCGCTCAACCCCCAGGAGGGCAAGATTACCACAACCTATCAGTTCGGCGTTGACTACGGCGACGAGCGCGTGGACCTCATCGACCTGCGCGGTCTGCCCTTCAACGACCCCCTGTGGGATAAGCTTCTGAATGAAATGGACCTCGACGAGCTGGCTCTGCTCATAGACGAGTGCGGCTACTGCTCGCCCGAAATGAAGTCGATAAACAAACCCAAGGTCACCGACCTGGACGGCCCCGCGGGTCTCAACCTGGTCGTAGGCCACGGCTCCGTACCCATCGGCAACGGACTCAAGGCAATGACCTGGCCCAGCGAATATATGCTGGCAAGCACGTGGAATGCCGACCTCGCCTTCAAAATGGGTGAGGGCGTTGCAGAGGACGGTCTCTATGGCGGCGTAACGGGCTGGTACGGCCCCGCTGTAAACATTCACCGCACACCCTTTGCGGGACGTAACTTCGAATACTATTCTGAAGACAGCTTCTTGAGCGGCGTTATGGGCTTTGAAGCGGTAAACGGCGCGGCTACCAAGGGCATGTACGCATACCTCAAGCACTTTGCGCTCAACGACCAGGAGACCCACCGCGACCAGCGCGGCCTAATCACCTGGGCGGACGAACAGACCATACGCGAAATTTACCTCAAACCCTTCGAAATGGTCATAGAGGACAACACCGTCACCATAAACTATAACGAGGCCGTAAAGGACGCCGAAGGCAACATTACCGGCTACACCATGAAGCAGACAGAAGTTCCCGCAGCAACGGGCATAATGTCCTCCTTCAACCGCATAGGCGCAACCTGGGCGGGCGGCAACTACAATCTGCTCACCGAAGTATTGCGCGAAGAGTGGGGCTTCAACGGCTTTGTAATCACCGACTATGAAGTTTCCGACTATATGTTCACCGAACAGTGCATAGCGGCAGGCGGCGATGCCAAGCTCAAAACGGTAGGCCTTGCAGGCAACTTCCTGTTCGGCTACTCGCTGGACGGCAAGACGGAATCGCAGTACTTTGCACGCCAGGCGGCTCATCACATTCTCTATACCGTGGTAAATTCCAACGCAATGAACGGTTACGTGCACGGCGTTGAATATGTGGGCGGCTTTGCTTACTACAAGATAATTCTCATTGTATGGGATGTGCTTGCGGCGGCAGGCGTGGGCGTGCTCGCGTTCTTCATAGTAAAAAAGGTAAGGCGCAACCTTGCCGCAAAGAAGGAGAATAACTGATTTGACGGCCGCTCTGCGGCAGAAAGATGGATGGGGTAAAATAAAACGCCCGCCCGCGTCATACTGACGCGGGCGGGCTTAGTTTTTTTAATGAGCGGCATATATGCCGCAAACAACGCATTATTTCAGTTTCGGGCTTGTTTTTTCAATTGAGCGGCACATATGCCGCGATAAACGCATTTTTCTATTTTGCGCCGTTTTAAAAAAGGACGGCACATATGCCGCAACTATCGGCATTTTTACTTGATTATGAGAGAGAGTATAAAGTACAGCGCAAGCAGCGCGGCAAGGAATATCACGTTGAATATTGTAAACCGCAGGAGATATTTTGCGCGCTTTTCGGGGTACTCCTTTGCAAGCGACTTGTAGGATATCAGACTGGCCATCGAGGCAATCAGCGTGCCCAGTCCGCCCAGGTTGCAGCCTATCATAAGCGCAGTCCAGTGGGTGGAAAAGCCGGAAAGCAGCAGGGCCGCGGGCACGTTGGAAATTATCTGGCTGGCCAGTACGGACACAACCACTTCGTTGCCATCTATTATGCCCTCTATAAAGCTGCGGAAGGCCTCTATTCTGCCCATATTGCCTATGAATATGAACAGCGCGATGAATGTACCGAGGAGGGAGTAGTCTATTTTAATAAGCGATTTTCTGTCGAATATGATAAGGAATACAAGCATTGCCGCCGCGATAATCAGCGGAGATAACAAATCGAACAGTCCCGTAAGGCATACGGCAAAGCCGACGGCGGGCCATATCAGCGAAAACTTGCTGCCCAGCGTTGCCTCGGTCTGCACGCACTCAATCTTGCCGCCTTTGAAAAAGAGCACCGCAACCGCCAGCATAACTGCGGAGAGCACGACGTACGGCAGCATTGTTATAATCACGTCGCCGAAACTCATGCCCGACGAGTTGTAAAGGTACAGGTTCTGCGGGTTGCCCATGGGGGTAAGCGTACTGCCCAGGTTTGCCGCAAGCGTCTGCAAAACGACTACGGGTATAATCATTTTCTCCATGCACGCGGCTTTCAGCACTATTATTCCGAATGGAACAAAGGTGATCAGCGATACGTCGTTGGTCACCAGCATGCTCAGCACGAAGGGCAGAAAGACCAGCACCGCGGCAAGTTTTCTGGGGGTGTCCGCCTTTTTCAGCAGCTTGCCCGCAAGAAAGGAGAACAGCCCCGCGGCCTGGAAGCCCTTCATTACGCCCATAAGCGCGAACAGCAGGGCAAGGGTGTCCCAGTCGATGTAGTCCGAATACCCGCTGTCGGGCGGAACGAAGAACATTGAAATTATTGCGGCGAGAATGGCTACGCAGAGCACTACCTCGCCCTTGATAAACCGCCCAGCGGCGGCAAAAACCTTTTTCATACTGCCGTGAATTATATCACCGCCGCGCCCGTTTTGCAACTCAAACGCGGCTGTTTTGACTATTTTGCGCACCCTTTTTGCCGAACAGGCTCAAGGCCCGCGCGCTTTTAATCTCATCTGAATTTGCCGCATATGCGGGCTGTTTATATCGGCTGCGCCTAATGGGAGCGGGAAAAAATAAATCTGCCGTGCAGACTGGCTGCGCGGCAGATATTTTTATCGATTGCGATTCCTTCCATTGCCCTCAGGTTAACCTGAGGGCAACTGATAAGGAGTCAAACCTGCAGCATAAAGCTGCAAAGTATAACCTGTGATATAAGGCTTGTGCCGATTATTCTGCTGCAGCCTTTTTGCGGCGCATAGCGCGGACTTCGTCTATTGCCGTCCAAACAATGCCTGCCGCAAGTCCTGCCGCAAACAGTACGTTAACTACGACAAGCACTATCTGCCACCAGGGAGTTACCGTCACCATATACCACATTATATATAATATATAAGTATATAAGGCGGCACAAAAAGTTAAGACTGAAAATCTTTAATTCATTCAGGATTACAGTCATATTTTCCCTTCATTAAAAAGTCGGGGTGCAGATTTTTCTGCGCCCCGACTTTTTCTTAAACGGCCGCGTTACTTCTGTTAAAAAAGCTTTCAGAAGTTCCGTCTGTCTGTATAAATGGGCTGTAAAAGCTTATCTGTTTTTATGCCGTAATCTGTTTGTTTAGTTTAATGCAGGCAATCAAATCTGTTCGTTGCTTAAAAAATGATATTGACTTAACAATTGCGCCGCAGTATAATATTAGTGGGACTTATAAATACTTATGGGGCTATCGGGAACGGCGTTAGGCGGCTCTGTTTTTCATTGTATATAGTTTAAGCACCATTGATTATAAGTACAATCTTCACATAAAAGTCATTGGTGTTAGCACCGAAAGGGATTGCGGAGGTAATAAATGAAGCGTAAATTTTTGCTTGTTCTGTTAACTGCAGTCACGGCAATCTGCTGTGCGATAGGCTTAGCGGGCTGCGTCGGCACTGTTGACGATACGGGCTCAAATAACGAAGAACAGCTTTGGACAACCGAAGCTGTCTACGCTCGGGCTCAGGAGCTTGGATACAGCGGTACGTTGGAAGAATTTATTGAAACGGTATCCGGAAATGACGGCGCCGACGGCGTGGGCATTTCAAATATATATATTGATGAAAACGGTCAGCTCATAGTTACTTTAAGCGACGGGCGCAGAGTTGATTGCGGCAATGTGCGCGGCGAACAAGGTCCTCAGGGCGTAAGCATAACAGGTGCGAAAATAGATGACGACGGCAACCTCATTCTGGAGCTTTCTGAGGGCGAACCTATAAACTGCGGTAAAGTTGCAGGCGATGACGGGAAACAGGGAGAGGATGGGCCGGAGGGGCGCGGCGTACTTCAGGCTTATATTGACAAAGAAGGGCAACTCATAATTGTTTATACCGATGGCTCAAGTCAGAATACAGGTGCGGTCATAGGTGAAAGCGGCCAGGACGGAGTCGGCATTCAGTCGATATTTATAAGCGACAACGGCGAGCTTGTCGTAACGCTAACTAACAGTACAGAGCTCAACCTCGGCGCAGTAGTTGGCAAAAATGGTACTGACGGAGATAGTGTATGCTCGGCCGATATAAATGAAAGCGGAGAACTTGTGCTCACTTTTGTTTCCGGAAAAACTTTAACCGTAGGAAACGTAATGGGAGCAGACGGTTTAAGCGTAACAACGGCAAAAATAGACGAGCAAGGTCATCTGATACTTACATTTTCGGATAATCATTCACTTGACTGCGGGTCTGTTAACGGCAAAGACGGCGTTGGCATTGAAAGTATTTATTTTAACGAAAAGGCTGAACTCATTATTGAACTCAGCGACGGCAATGAAGTCAACTGCGGCAAAATTCCGGTATGCACGCACAGTTATTCAGAATGGCAAACGGTGTTGGAGCCGACTTGTACATCTGTCGGATATGAAACGCGTACCTGCGCAATATGCGGGAATGTGGAGTATAATTTTATTGAAAAGACGGGTCACGTATTCGGCGAATGGAAAGATTTAATAAATACATGCACCGAACACTGGCAGACGCGCATATGTGAAGTCTGCGGCGATTCACAGCTTAAAGAACTTACACCCGACGGTCACGTTTTCGTAAACGGAGTCTGCATAATTTGCGGCGAAATCGATGCGGATAGTGTTGATATTTCCTACCTTCAGCAGTACAACGGCACATACGGATATGAATTTTTGGGCACTCTTGACAATGGCGAAGCTTTACAGAAGCTGTACGAAAAGATAGATAACGAGGTTAAAAAATTCCACGTAAATACCTCGGCTGATCTTTCTTCCGACGGCGTTTTAACCGAAATAGATTTCAGCTTTCTCGGATTGAGCGCCGACATGGCTCTGTCCGTGTGGAAGACGTTTAAAGACGATAACCCGCTATATTATTGGCTTTCTAACACAGTGCAATGCTCGGATACAAGCATTACCCTTCTTGTGGACAGCGATTATCTGAAAGGCGAAGCAAGAAAATATTACAATCAGCTCATTGAAGACAGCGTTGAGAAATACGCCTCATTGCTGTACAAAGGCGCAAACAGTTACGATACTGCGCTGGCCTATCACGATGCTATTTTAATGGCGGTAGATTATTCTTATGATGAGAACAATCAGGCTGAAGACAGTGCATGGGCGCATAATGTAGTCGGTGTATTCAGCGAACAGGGCGCTGTCTGCGAAGGATATGCACGAACTTATCAGTTGCTTTTAAATTATTCAGGTATAGAAAACTTGTTTGTTACAGGTGACAGCAACGGTGAAGAGCACGCTTGGAATCTGGTAAAGATGGACGACGGCAACTGGTACTGGTGCGATCTGACATGGGACGATACTTTCGTCGGCGGCCTTAACACCAATTGGAAGTGGGGCATAAGCTATAATTACTTTATGGTGAACGATACCCAAAACACACTCATTGCAGGAGGCGGTTGGGATTACGGCGAAGAAATAGCATTCTTGCAGAACCATACATACGATACAAGCGCGAACAGCGGAATTGACTTTTTGTATGATCTTCCTGAAAGGAATAAACAGACATACACCTCTGACAGCATAAGTCTATTTGATGACATAGAAGCAGATAGTATGACTCTTCAGGTAGTGGGTTACAATACGCTTGAACTGCATGCGATTACAGGTAAAGGGCATTTTGACATTCCTTCAACTGTAGAATATGCGGGAAGAACTTTTACAATCATTTCTGTCGGAAGCGGCAACAACGATATGACATATAACGGAAACATCACTTCCGTTACGATTCCGGAAAGCGTCATATTTATCTGGGATCATGCGTTCAGAGAATATGCGCTTGAAAATATTTATGTTGACGAAGATAACGCAAAGTTTACCTCTGTAGACGGAGTTTTGTTTACCAAATCTTTATACACATTGATACAATATCCTTCTGCAAACACGCGGACTGAATATGTCATTCCGGATGACACACACATTTTAGCTTACTGGTCATTTGACCAATGCGCATATTTAAGCAAATTAACGATAGGAAAAAATGTGGATACAGTTTGGTATGCCAACTGGGGCGGCGGTTACAGAGATGAAGACACCGATGATTGGTTCGGAGGCAATATTGTAAACGGTGGTATAGAAAGTCTTTGCAATTCCTTAGTCGGAGATAAACAAATTATTATTCATCCGGAAAATACTTCGTACCAAAGCGATGAGTTTGCTATTTATAATTACGGCAAGACTGCCATCTTGTATGTTTATAATAAAGAGATAACCACATATCATATACCCAATACCATAACATATCTTGATACTACAAGCTCAAGTTCCGATGTGTTTGGCGGCTGTTCAAAACTGGAAAGCTTTACGGTAGACAGCGATCATCCCACATTTAAAGCTTGCGATGGCGTGCTGTACAATAATACGCTGACAGAAATTTTATCCGTACCCGTTGCACTTAAAGGTAAAATTACTATACCTGAAGGGATAACGGCTATAGGCGCGGAAGATCATGTCGGAAGAGTATTTGCCTCGAGAGATATCACAGAGGTCGTTCTGCCGCATAGCTTAAAGTTGATAGGCGATTCAGCGTTCAGCGACTGCAGCAGCCTGACAAGCATAACTATTCCAGACGGTGTAACATTTATAGGAAGTTCGGCGTTCAGCGGTTGCAGTACTCTGACAGCTATAAATATTCCCGACGGAGTAACTTTCATAGGCAACTATGCGTTCAGCGGTTGCAGTGCTCTGACAAGCATAGATATCCCCTATGGCGTAACTAAAATCAGCAACTCTATGCTCAGCGATTGTTCTGCAATCAGAAGCATTACATTGCCTGACAGCCTTATAAGCATAGGGGAAGATGCTTTCAAGGGGTGCAGTTCTCTGGAAGATATAGTTATTCCAAATAGCGTCATCAGCATAGGCTCAAATGCGTTTTACAAATGCATTGCGCTTAAATACAACGAATATGATAACGCCTGCTACCTCGGAAATGAAATCAATCCTTATATGGTTTTAGTTAAGGCAAAAGATTCAGAAATCACTGCTTGCGTTGTCAATGAAAGCACAAAAATTATATGCGGCGGAAGCAATGACGCGGACAATGGTTTTAACAGTTGCCGTTTCCTTGAAAGTATAACTATTCCGGACGGTATTATAAATGTAGGTGAAAACGCATTTTATGGCTGCAACTCATTAAAATATAACGAATATGATAATGCTTACTATTTGGGAAATGAAGATAACCCTTATTTGGTATTGGTAAAAGCTAAAGATACCTCAATTACCAATTGCATCATCAACGAGAATACTAAAGTTATAAGCGGAATTGCATTCGATGGCTGTAATTTACTTGAAGAAATACAGCTCCCCGATGGAATTATCAGTATAGGAACTGCAGCGTTCCGCAGCTGTAAGTCTCTTGTCAATATCATAATTCCTGAAAGTGTAATCAACGTAGGTGAGTGGGCCTTTTTTGATTGCTCTCAGTTAGTCGTTTATTATAAGGGAACTTCCGAGCAGTGGAGTGGCATTTTCATCATCAGCGACATTAATAGTTCTAATGAATACTTGCTGAATGCCGAAAAATATTATTACAGCGAAAGCGAGCCTGCAGAGCTCGGAAACTTCTGGCATTTTGCGGAAGACGGCATAACCATAGTTATATGGTAAATTATAGTTTACCTTATATGAATTGCGAAAGATTAAGTTCATAAACATGAGGCCGCTCATTACTGAGCGGCCTCTTTTTGTTTACTGCGGACATATCCTTTGGCATTTTGCAAAATAAGACTGTATGCAAAAAAACGCTCTGTGCAGATTTCAGCACAGGGCGTGTTTGCGTTAATTTGGGCATATATAGGG
>ERZ1090862.395-NODE-395-length-19422-cov-6.009449_pt1 | contig 19422 bp, 10 predicted proteins | sample MGYA00478481_ERZ1090862 | MGnify/ENA primary metagenome ERZ1090862 (study PRJEB33644, sample SAMEA5815745) | chicken gut metagenome | biome: Chicken; feature: Gastrointestinal Tract; material: Caecum | place: Ireland | collected 2019-01-01 | study: A study of the... | reverse complement strand
GCTGTGCATGGTACTTCTCCGTCAGTTCTGCGGCAGTTCTCACCTTATCTGTCTTGTAGTCCAGCACAATCAGTCCGTCCTCTTCCTCAAAGAACACGTCGATAATCCCCTGTACAAGAATTGTCTCCCCGGAACAGTCGTCCGGATAGATCTCTGAGGCCTCCACGCCCAGAACGAAAGGCTGCTCCCTGTAAAGCATTCCCCGCCGGGCTGCATCCGCCATCCGCCTGCCGCTCCTGCTGTTCAGGAAGAACAGGATATCTCCGGGACGGATGCATTCCGCCATATCATCCGAAAGTTTTCCCTCTGCCCGGAACCGCTCCACTGCTTCCTTCAGCTCCTCTTCCCCGTAATCCACCGTAAAATCCAGCAGCTCCAGCAGCTTATGATAGGCGCTTCCCCGGGATGCTCCGGTGAGCGTCTCCTCTTCCTTCAGGAAATCCGGGATAAAGGGGACCACTTCCGGTTCCGCGTACATTTCTTCCCCAGCCTCCTCTGAGAGCGCTGTCCTCTTCTTCAATTCGGAGACCGTGAACTTCATCTTCATCTTTCCTTCTTCTTCATAGGAATACGTATAGTCCACCTGGGCGTCCAGCTGTCTTCCAAGCTCAGGCACATAGCTTCCTTCCGGATTCCAGTGTCTCAATACATCCAGGCTGAGCCGGTCCGCCCGGTCCTCCACAGCGTTGGCTCTCCGGATACTGCTGCCCGTGATCACCCGGACGTCCACCGGACAATCGGTGCTCCCGCACCCGGGCAGGACAGCCGGAAGGATCCAGTCCAGGCAGGACCTGGCTCCTTCCAGCTGATACAGCCCGATCTCTTCCTCGTCCTCATATGAATCCTCAATGTCAGCCCCGTTCCCGCTGGCGTCATCCGCCCGCAGTTTCTCCGGTATCTCGCAGACTCCTGTCAGGATCAGCTTTTCCTTTGCCCTGGTCATGGCGACATAGAGGACGCGCAGCTCCTCCGCCAGATTTTCCAGCGCCGTTTCCTCCTGTATGATCTTCTTCAGGAACGTGGGGCTCTTGGTCCTCTGTTCCAGGTCTATGCAGTCCAGTCCCACGCCCCACTCCGGATGGAGCACGATGCTCCCCCTGGTATCCTGGGTATTGAACTGTTTGCCCATTCCCGCCGTAAAGACAATGGGAAATTCCAGCCCCTTGCTCTTGTGGATGCTCATGATCCGGACCGTGTCCGACTGCTCATCCAGGATCCCGGCCTCTCCGTAGTCCACATCATATTTCTTCAGCTGCTCGATATAACGGACGAAATTAAACAGCCCTTTGTAGCTGGTTCCCTCAAAGGAGGCCGCCCGCTCCACAAGCATCTCCACATTTGCAGCTCTCTGTCCCCCTCCCGGCATGGCTAGAAGAAAAGTTCCGTAGCCGGTCTTCTCGATGATGTCCTCCAGAAGTTCATGGATAGGAGTATAAGGAACCCGTTCACGGAAATATCCAAGCGTTGCGAAAAATCCGGTCAGTTTTTCCACAAGCCAGGGGAGTTTTCCACGTCCGGACGGGGAACAAACTTCCCCCGCATCCTCTTCCCCGCTCCCGTCCTGAGCATATGCCATCGCCGCCTCATAGAATGGCGCCTCCGGAAAGGCAAGACGGATTTCTGCCAATGCAGACGCGTCCAGTCCGCAGAAAGGAGACGTCAGCACCGCGGTCAGAGGAAGGTCCTGCCTGACATTATCCAGGATCTTCAGATAATCCAGAAGGACGCTCACCTCATAAGTTTCAAAGTACCCCTCCCGGCTCACGGAATAGGCAGGGATCCCCTCCTCGGCAAGAACAGAAGTGAAAGCCTCGGCCCAGCCACGGATGCTCCGGGTCAGGATCACGATGTCGCGGTACTGCACCCTCCGGTATTCTCCATTCTCCTTGTCCACTACCGCACCGCCTTCGATCAGCTCCCGGATTCTCTGGGCGATCATCCGCGCCTCCGCTCTCCGGGCGTCTTCCTCGCCCATATCCTCTGCGTCCAGAAGAAGGAGTTCCGTCCGGTCAGAGAAGCCGCGCTCCGCCGTTTCCTCCGGAAGAGGCGGGAACTGTGCTCCCGGATAGAGAGCCGCACTGTCGTCGTACTCAATGCCGCCGAACTCTTTGCGCATCAGTTTCCGGAAAATATAGTTCACGCTGTCCAGCACCTCCGGACGGCTGCGGAAGTTCCGGTGCAGGTCGATCCGCTGCCTCTCGCCGTCGTCCAGACTGTAAGTATCATATTTCTCCATGAAAAGCTCCGGGCGGGACAGTCGGAATCGGTAAATACTCTGTTTCACATCTCCCACCATGAAAATGTCGTACTGCCCGCGACACACTCTGGACACACTGGTCAGGATCGTCTCCTGGACCAGGTTGCTGTCCTGATACTCGTCGATCATTACTTCCTCAAACCGGTCCTGATACTCGGACGCCACCGCGGAGGGGACCAGTTTTCCATCCTTCTCCTCCGTCAGGATCCGGAGCGCGAACTGCTCCATATCGTTAAAGTCGATCATGTTCCGGCTCTGTTTCTTCCCGCTAAGCATTTCCGCAAAACGTTTCACGAGTTCCGCCAGCATTTCCATAGAAGAACGGGACGCCTGCATATCCGCTGCCCACTCCGCACAGGGCGCATAGAAATAAGTATTCTGGATCTTTTTCACAAGGTCCTTTACCTGTTTTCTCAGCTTCTGGACCTGTTCCTTCTTCTCCTGGGAAACCGTCTCATCCTTCTTTGAGGAGAGCCGTTTCCATTTCATGCTTCCTGCCTTCGCATACATGCCGGAAAACGTAGTCTCCCCGGCAAGCTTCTCGATCTCCTTGAGATCCGACTCGATCATGTCCGCGTACATATAGGGGCCGTCCGGCTCCTCGCAGATCTTCAGGGCACGTTCCAGGATCCTTCTCAGATCCCCGGCCCGCTGCGCCGCTTTTCTGCACGACCAGCGGGCACACTCTGATTCTTCCGGATCTTCCTCTTCCAGATCATAGGCCTTCACGCAGGCGTCCAGCCACTTTTCCGGCTGGGGATAGCTTCTGGAATACTCATACAGCTTCAGGATGATCCCCTCGATCTTCCGGTCGTTCTTCCCGGTCCCGAACCGTTCCACGAATTCGATGAATGCCTCATCCCCGGAAGCATAGCACTCTTCCAGCAGCTCTTCCAGAACATCCTGTTTCAGCAGTTTTAATTCTCCTTCCTCCGCGATGCGGAATCCGGGATCGATGCCGATCACATGGAAATGCTCCCGGATGACGGAAAGGCAGAAACTGTGGATGGTTGTGATGGGCGCGCTGTGGATCAGCGTTGCCTGCTGCTCCAGATGGGCGTCTCCCGGGCGCTCGGAAAGCTTTTTCTCGATCGCCGCGCCGATCCTCTCCTTCATCTCCGCCGCTGCCGCCTCGGTAAAGGTCACGATGAGAAGCCGGTCCACATCCACCGGATCCTTTTCTTCCGTCAGACGCTGTATGATCCGCTCCACAAGAACCGCCGTCTTTCCGGATCCGGCGGCAGCGGATACAAGGATGTTCCGGTCCCGCAGGTCGATGACCTTCTGCTGTTCTTCTGTCCATTTTACTCCCATCCCCGGTCACCTCCTGTCTTTTCCCGCAAGGTACTCTCCGCGCTTTTTCTGCCGTTCTCTTTTTCCTCTTCTTCTGTGTTTTCCAGCCGTTCCTTCATCTTCTCCACCGCTTCCTCCACGGAGTATTTCTCCAGAGTACGGAAGGCATAACCGTCAACGCGCTGGTCAAACCCGCAGATGTCCCGGCAGGCACAGTAGTCACACGCCGTAGCGTTCCCCATCTCATAGGGAGCCGCATTGGCCTCCCCGCCGTACATCTGCTCCTTCAGATCCTTCTCCTTCTGCTCTGTGTACGCCAGTACCGTGTCAAACTCCTCCGGTGCCAGCGCCTTGGACCTCTGGCTCAGGGAGCCGTCCTTATTCCGTCCGATGGGGAACAGAACGGAGGAACCGGAGAGTCCGTGTTCCAGATGCTCCACCACATTTTCCTCTGCATTCACCAGCCCGTCCAGTTTCAGTTCTTTCAGAATACTGTTCTCCACTTCCTCCCGGGTATCCGCCCGGTCCACAAGGGGATCCTGGATCCGGTAGTAGAAGATCCCCGCCGGCACGATCTCCTTATCCGGGTGCTTCTTTTTCTCGATCCCAAGGGCCGCGTTCAAGTACACCGGAAGCTGCATCTGCAGCCCGTGGTAGAATGCAGTGATATCAAACGCCTTCATTCCGGTCTTGTAGTCCGTTACCCGGACATAGACCTTCCCTTCATCCTCGCAGGTGTCGATCCGGTCGATCTTACCGCTTCCAAAACGCAGTTCATAACCGCTGGGCGCAAAATCCCCCTTCTCAAGCTGTTTCGTCAGCGCCCACACGGACCGGCGGATCAGACTTTTGATGCGCCGTATCATGTATTCATTCCGGGCGGAGCTGAACAGCACTGTATTTCCATAGTCCAGAATGCTCTCTTCCACGCTTTCCTCGATCAGCTCTTCCCGTTTTTCCTCCGTCATCTCCGTCCATTTCAGTTCCTGCTGTTCCGCTTTGCGGGCAAAACGCTCCAGCGCCTGATGTGCGATATTTCCCAGGTCCATAGCCTCAAATCCGTACTCCTCCCGGTCTGAGAGCCGGAGCCCGTAGTTCAGGAAATGAGCATAGGCGCAGGAGGCGAACTGCTCCAGACGGGTCACGCTGACCCGGTCCGGATCCCGGTACAGTTCCGCCGCCGTCTCCGGCGCCAGACGGTCTCCCCCTTTCCTTAAGAACCCGGCGCGGAGGATCTGCTCCAGTTCCGGTCTGCTTTTTTCATCCCGGCCAAACCAGGTGTACATTTCCTTCCAGTCACCGCCCAGTCCGGCCCGCCGCTCACGGATCCCTTCCGCCAGCATGCGGATACCCCCTTTCCGGGTCATCTCCCGCTCTGACAGAGGCCGTTTCTCCTCGTCACAGACCTTAATATCCGGAAACAGCCTTCTGATATCCTGCACAAGATACGCCGGACGCAGCGTCTTTCCGTCCCCGGACACCTTGGACCAGGACAGGAACAGATACTCCGACGGTTTCGTCAGGTTCATATAGAGATAAAATTTCTGCACATAGGTCTGCTCCTTCGGCCCCGGGGACAGTGCGATCTTCTGATTCTGGAACTGTTCCCTGTCCCGCTCCGAGAGAAGCCCCCCGGATCCCATGTTTCCCGGAAGAAGGGTGTCATTTGCTCCCACGAAAAAGAGGGCGCGGATGTTCTTGATCCTGGTACGCTCCACATCTCCGATGACCACCTGATCCAGACTGGGCGGGATCACTCCCACCTTCGCCTCCTCAAGCCCCGCGTCCAGAAGCTCACAGTATTCACTCAGACTGATTGGTTCCTCCCCCAGGAGCTCCACGAACTTGTCAAACAGCTCCATGGCGATGCGGTATACCTGAGAGTATTCCTTTGCCAGAGCCAGCTCTCCCTTCTCCTGGAAATCCTGCTCCATCCCGGCAAGCCGCTCCTGGATCTTCTCCTGCACAAGATACTCGTACACGGCAAAAGTGATATCCCGGACCGTCTTTTTCCGCTGCTTTAAGATCAGCATCAGCCCGCTGGTCTTCTCCACAAACCTTACCCGCAGATGGTTCAGAAGCTGAAGCTCCTCCTCACTGATCCTGTCCGTGCGGCGCACCCAGGCCTGCTGCCACTTCTTATACCCTTTGATCCCCAGGGCGATGACATAATTCTCCATCCGGTCGATCTCCTCGTCCGTGAACCCGCACAGCCCCGTCCGAAGATGCCGGAACACGCTCTCATAGGTAAAGTTCTGCTCCGCCATGGCAAGAAGGCTGCGCAGATACTCCACAAAGGAATTCAGAAGGATGCTCTTCTTGTGATCCATGAACACCGGGATCTCATATCCGCCGCAGGCTTTCTCCAGGGCGTCCGCATACACGTTCATGTCCGCGGCGATCACGGCGATCTCCCGGTAACGGTACCCCTTCGTCCGCATAAGCCGCCGAATCTCCCCCGCCACATATTCTGCCTCGGCTCTCGGATTTCTCGCCTCATGCAGACTTACCGAACCCTGCTCCCCCTCAAAGGTACGCGACGAATAGCGGAACAGATTTGATTCCAGAAACGCCATCGCCGGATTCTCCCGAAAACGCCAGAGCGGCTTCCGGTACAGGCACACCGGCTCCCTGATCTCGATCCGCTCCTCCCGGGCGATCTCCGCGAGAGAAGTCACCATCTGCTTGCTCAGAGCAAAAAGCTGATAGGGATGGCGGTAAGTAAACGGGTCTTCCCGCTCATCCATCTCCACAGTCAGGATCACCTGCTCACAGACCAGGAGAAGTTCTCTTAAAAGCCGGTTCTGCACCGGCGTAAACCCGGTGAATCCGTCCATCGCCACCACACTCCCTCTCAGGATACGTGACTGGGGTACCACGCTGCTCAGGACGTCAAGCATCTCTTCTTTCGTGATATACTTCTCCTTCAGATAATCCTCGAATCCTTCATACACTCTGCGGATATCCTTCAGTTTATAATAGAGATAGCTGTCCGGGTTCAGCGTCTCCATGAACTCATCCAGCCGGTCAAAATCCACGCCGTACTGGGTAAACTCGGAGATCACAGACTTCACTTCACTGATGTAACCCTGCTTCTTCAGGTTCCCCTTCAGGACCGTCAGTTCCTCCTCATAGTTCCCCGCGATCCGGCGCAGCACCAGGTTCTTACCCTCGTCATCCAGAACAGGACGGTCGTCCTGCCCCAGTTCCTCAAAGACACGGTGGGCAAGACGTCCGAAACTCAGGACGTCAATGTTCATGATGCCTCCCCGGGGATGCGCCATGCAGAGATCCTTCTGGGTCTGCATGGTGAACTGCTCCGGCACAAGGACAAGGTAATTTTTCTCCGGGTGCTTTACAGCCTCCTCCACGATATGCTGATACAGGTAATGGGACTTTCCGCTCCCGGAATTCCCGAAAATAAACTGTAATGACATGAAATGCCTCCTTTTTTATTCGGTCTGTCTTTCCTTACTGCTCCGAGGCGTCTTCCCCTCTTTTTCGTCTGGGACTATTTCTGCTGCTTACAATTTGTAAGCAGCTCATTTGCGCCTTCATCCTTGAGGCGTTTTTTCAGAACTGCCCAATAGGTGCTTGCACCGCGGGAAATTTTCTGTTCCGTCAAAACAGCCGCAACATCAACGATCGAAAAATACCATTCTTTTTGTTCTTCATCCCATGCAGTACGGATGGCCTGATCTTCAAACAACAGGATCGTATTATTTTCATCCATATACAAATCGCCCCTTTGTTCGTTTTGGTTCCATTATAACAATGGCCGCATTAATAATCTATCAGAATTTTTTAACTCGTTATGGTCCATCATAGCAGGCAAACTAAAAATGGAGCGGGCAGTAATGTCCCATACCTCTTCATCGTCAATATCTTCATTCTCTTCCATTGTCTTCATATAATCCGCCCGAAACGGAAGGACATTCTTATCATTGATCGCATCTACAATCGTATAACTGTAAAGGTGATCGCCGAAAGTCTGCGCTGTAGTAAATAGCTGCAGATTTTTTACGGTCCCGGTATTTATCGCAAAAACTGGTGTCCCGGTAAATCCGAAAATATGATATCCCTCACCGGAAGAGGAAGTCATCTCATGTCTTCCCGGATCCCCGGAATCTGTCAGTGCAGGACTGAGGTACCAGCCGGAAATCTGTCATCTCCATGTTCCTCTGATACTGGTGCAAAGTCCAGATCCACATTGTCTCTGTACGTCACCTGTTCTGTCTTATAGAGAATGCATTGACCACATATTCTCCTTCTCTTCCGATATGCTCTACGGTGTAATCCGCCTGGATTTCGCCGGCATTCAGCTCCTTTTGCGTTCCCGCCTCTCTGTCCGCTGCCCTTTTCTTCCTTGCATACGGAGTATACTTTCTGACCGCTTACCTGTCCTGCAGAAGGATGGTCAGGGAAACCAAAGTCTGAAGAACTCTTTCTTGTGCTTACCGTTTCCTTCTGCACATCAAAAAGCAGAGAGCTCGGGGATAAGCTCTCTGCTTTTGATGTTCATATGTCTTTCATCTGATATTCTAGTCTGAAACAACCGTCATCACTGCCGTCTCAGTTATGGCTGTTCTGCCGTTTCCGCTTGTTATTACGCAGCGGTATTTCTGTCCATCTCTGCCTGCGGTAACGGGCACGCTTACGCTTGCCGTCGTACTGCCTTCCATGGATGACGCTCTCCAGACCGATGAATCTGCATTGCAGTACTGCCACTGATATGTCAGGTTTGTTCCGCTTGCCTTCACTTCAAATACGGCTGTGTCTCCGACCGAACCCGCATAGTTTTCCGGCTGGCCTGTGATCTGCGGCGCTCCCTCTCCGAGACCGACGATAATCGCCGCTGCATCTGAGGTCACGCTGTGTCCTGCTCCGCCGGTCACAACACATCTGTACTTCTGACCGTCTCTGTAGGAAGCGATCTCTACGCTTATTGCTGAAGTCGTGCTTCCCTCCATTGAAGAGTTTCTCCATACATTGGACCCTTCGTTGCAGTACTGCCACTGATATGTCAGATTCGTTCCTTCTGCTTTCACCTCGAATACTGCCTTCTCTCCGGAGATTCCTGTGAAATCTTCCGGCTGAGATGTGATCACCGGCATATCTTCAGGTATGATCATCTTAATCGACGCACTTTCAGATGTAACACTGTTGCCATCCTGGTCTGTAACAACACAGCGGTATTTCTGTCCGTCGCGGTATTTCGCGATCGGCACTGTGATTTCCGGCGTATCATTGCCGCTCAGAGATGATGTTCTCCAGACTGATGAATTCGCATTGCAGTACTGCCACTGATATGTGAGTCCGGTGCCCTCGGCCGCCACTGTAAACACTGCGTTATCTCCCGCTGCCCCCTCGGCATCCTCCGGATTCGCGGTAATCCGCAGCGGCTGATCCGGATCCTCCGGTTCTTCCGGTTCTTTCTGCGTCAGGGCGCCGCGTGCCGTTATCAGAGCATCTCTTGCAGCCTCCATTTCTTCAACGGATGCTGTGTCTTTTTCCAGTACTGCTTCTGCCTCTGCCAGAGCCTGTGTGAATGCATTCCAGGATTCCTCTGTATAATTGTTATTCTCCGTGTCTTTATAGTCGTCGTAAGCTTTCTGAAGGGCTTCTCTCGCTTCCGCAGCAGCAGGATCCTTCTCAACGGTCACAACAAATTCGTGACTCGCCTCGGCCCCTGTTCCGTTTGTAACGGTCAGCGTCAGGCTGTACTCTCCTTCTGCCAGTCCTTCTGCGGCTTTGATCTGCTGCGTCTCGCTGTCCCATGTGATCTTTCCATCCGCCGTATCGCCTGAAAGAGTCACTTCAAACGGTCCGGTTCCCTTCAGAGCAAAACTGTTGGATTCTGCCGCCTGTCCTTCGTAAACCGTCATAGAATCCGGTCCTTCGATCTCCAGGTCAACCGGAAGGTTCAGCAGAAGTTTCGGAGCCATATCAGCCGACGCATTCTTCAGAAGTCCCTGCGCTCCCTCTGTACTTACAAAGTAGATCTCCTTGCCCTGCGTTTCACATAGTGCGAGCGACAGGCTTGATTTTCCTTCTTCAATCGCTTCATTGACAAAAGGGGTAATATCTACTCTCACCTTTGTACCGTTAATGGCAAGATCCGGATTTGTTGCGTTATTCTTATTTGCATCTCCATAATTTTCACCCAGGTTAAACGCTTCCGACTCGATGATATTGTCTTTTTCAAAAGCCGGCTTAGTATTCCAGGTAACTTCATCTGCATTCCAGTTATCGTCCGCCACAGCTACTTTTATCGTATCGTCTGTATTCAGTACGTTGTTGCGCCTCGGTCCGATCAGGGTCAGTTCCAGCTCTGCTCTGTCAAACTGATCTTTCATTGCGACTATATCTGACAGGTCGAATTTGAGGTATGAAATCTTTCCGTCTTTGCTGCCGCCGGTTCCATCGTACTCTTCTCCCATCTCGCCCTGTCCGCTGATCAGGGACATTGTAATGTATCCTCTTTCTCCGTAGGTTCTGTCTCTTTCTCCTGAATCCCAGGACTGCACATGTGCATCTTCAGACACTTGGTATTCTGCTTCCCCATTCTCCGGCGCTCCCACACGGATCCTGACAGTCTTGGTGACTTCCTGTCCGGTATAGTCACTGACGCCGAAGGTCACTTCATATGTATTTCCCTTATCTGCCTCGGACGGCGTCCAGGAAAATCTTCCTGTTTCAGTATCATAAGATGCGCCTTCCATTCCGCTTACATCTGTATCTGAATAGACAATGCTGTCACCGTCCGGATCTTCGGCCTTTACATAGAAGATCAGCGGATTTCCCACATATGCATTGATCGTATCACTGTCAGGATATGTGATCGACGGAAGCTCATTCTCTGTCAGGCTCTCTCCATTTGCAGTAAATACAAAATTATCAACCGCCTGATCGCCTTCTCCGAGCGTCAGATTCACCTGACTCGTATATTCGATCAGCTTTCCTCCCAGATAGAGATCTTCGATCGTAACGTTTTTAATCTTCTTAAATGAAAGCGGTGTGTCCGCGTCCTTAAACCAGCAGTTAGACAGCGTGATATTCTCCGGATACCAGTTTGTCAGATCGTTTCCATTCGGAATGTTGGCAGAATTGCCCGCGTTTGCCGTAAAGGAACAGTTATTGAACACTATGCTCTCATAGTTCGGATAGCAGCCGCTCGTTCCGTTCTGTATGCTCAGAGCTCCGCCTCCGCCGTTCGTGCCGTATCCTGTCACATGCACCGTATTCAGATTGTTAAACGTATAGTTTCTCATCTGATAGCTTCCGCCGTCTGCCTTCCATTTCGTATTATGTCCGAGACCTACGGCATTTGCAAATGTACTCCAGCCCAGAGTGTTGCTGATCTCAAAATTCTCATTGTCAGTCTGATCCCATTCAAGCCTGTCTGCATTATAGATCGCTGCCGCTGCCGCAATATTCTTATCTTCCTGGCTTACACTGTCCGTATTTGCCGGATCGGACAGATCATAACTTTTCAGCTGATCCTGGGGGAACTGATTGCTGGAGTTGAAGTGCCCCGATGCAAATGTATCATCATTTCCCATGGTAATGGCTCCGTTGACCGTGATATTCTTTCCGCTTGTCAGGTCAAGTCCGTCCACCCATGAATGCTGGAACGGTGAAAGTCCCTTGATATTATTGTAGGTGATATTCTCTCCGGTATGGCATTCCCAGTTCCACTGCTTGACATCTCTTACATAAGTATCGTTGAAGGTGATGTTCTGGCTTCGTACAACCATACATCCGCCCTGATGTGCGGACAGTCTTGCGTGACACTGATCTGACGTCTTCTGCCAGGTTCCCTGTCCGTCGATGATTCCACGGCCGGATACGGTAATGTTTGATGAATCCCAGATTCCGATGGCCGGTTCCATCGCTTCACGGCACTCCTGTCTGCGGTTAACGAGAAGCGCGTCTTCATCCAGGTAGATATTCAGAGCGCCGTCTGCTCCGTTCCCATCCCAGTTTTTAATGGAAAGCCCAGACCAGACATATGTTCCCGCCGGGAAATAAATCGTGTCAAGTGTATCACTGTTTCTCACTTCCTCCAGAGCTGCCTGGAAGGCGTCTGACACATCATAGGGGAGTCTTGCACGCTTATTCGGGAATGTTACATCGTCTGTGTCATAGGATACAAACTTTCCTTCACTGTACTCCCATGTGTATTCCACTCCGTTGTTCAGAGATGTATCTGTCACTGTTCCCGCCTCGGTGCAAACTTCACCGACCGTATCTGTGATCGGATTTTCTTCCAGATAGCTGTCCGAAAATTCTTTGAAGTTCAGCACGTTCTGTGCATTCACATCCGGCTTGTCCGTCTCTGTCGGATCATTGATGATCGCGAGCTGCGGCTTGCCGTTCGTGTCATCCTCTGTGCCGTTGATATTCACGATACAGTATCTGAGTCCCTCTGACATCTGGAACGTCACCTTTGTTCTGTCCTCACTTACATAAAAAGCATCCTCCGGATAATATCTTTCCGGGCACGCCATTACACTATCGATGGTTGACCCATCGATCAGTTCGACCTCGAATACCGGTTCCGCATCATCAGATGAGAATCTTGCGATATCCATATGATAATACTGCCCGGGATTCTCCTGTTTCTGATATTTGTAGACAGAAACCTCTGTCCCGTTCGCTTTCAGCCTGTACTTTGTTGACTCCTGATACTGCGCGGATTTCTTAACATCGCTGTTCGCGACAATCTCAGATTCATCTTCCGGCGTATCCGGATCATCACCTGATTTTCCGTAATCATGCACTGCCGGACGTCCTTCATAGGACGGAGCCTCTGCTTCTGTTCCATACGACATTTCTTCCGCCTGCACATCATACGAAGGGATGAGTGAACTCATGCCGCCTCCCGCCAAAATGACCGATAATGCCAGTGCAATTCCACGTTTCTTCAACCTTTTCCCTGCCATTTTCTCCTCCTTTTTTGTACGCGTCATTTGCTTTGCGAATTTTGCTGAATATTTCAGAAAAACCCCTTTTACACACATGCATATTATACAATACTTATCACCTGTTTGTATTGCATAAAGAAACAACCACATTGCATTTTCGAACATCAAAAAAGCGCCCGGATTGATCTGTCAAAAGGGACAGCAAGATTTTTTCTTGACTTTCCGGCTTCACTCTGTTATCCTGTCCGCAGAGTAAGGGGATACTTCCCTGTAAGATTGGAGCTGAAAAGATGATTATTATTTCCTGCAGATAACACGATGGCATGACAGCATCATGTGGATCCGGGTATACAAATCCTTAGAAAGGAGTATGCCGGCAGCAGACAGTCTGTCCGGAACCGGATATCCTGATAATTTGTTGTGCCCCGCAGGAAAGTTTTCATCTTTTCCCTTTTCATATGGAATCATGACTGCTCCGCCGCCATTCTGTCCGGCGGAGGTTTCAGATGCACCAGGCAAAGAGGACCGCAGAGAAAACTTTTCTGCGGTCCTCTTTGTTTTCAATTCATACGAAGCATTTTACAGATTGGAGGGATTTTATCATGTCAATCATACAGGTCAGTAACCTGACATTTACTTATGAGAACAGTTTCGACCCGGTCTTCGAGAACGTCTCCTTCCAGATCGATACGGACTGGAAACTGGGATTTATCGGAAGAAACGGCAAGGGAAAGACAACCTTTCTAAACCTGCTCATGGGCAGATATGAATACAGCGGTTCAATCACCTCATCCGTGGAATTTGAATACTTTCCATTCCCGGTCAGGGACCGCTCCCGGATGACGCTGGAGATCCTGGAAGAGCTCAACCCAGTGATGGAGCAGTGGGAACTGATCCGCGAGCTGAACCTGATGGATACAGATCCGGAAATCCTCTACCGTTCTTTCTCCACCTTAAGTTTTGGAGAACAGACCAAGTCGCTTCTGTCTGCTCTCTTCTTGAAGGAACATGCTTTTCTCCTGATCGATGAGCCGACAAACCATCTGGACGGACCTGCCAGGGAGAAAGTAGCAGAGTACCTGTCCCGGAAAAAAGGCTTCATTCTTGTATCCCACGACCGGGATTTCCTGGACCGGTGCGTGGATCATGTGCTTGTGCTGAACCGGCAGACCATCGAAGTGAGGAAGGGAAATTTTTCTTCCTGGTATACAGATAAAACCGCAAAGGATCACATGGAACTGCGGCAGAACGAGCATCTCAAAAAGGATATCCGGAAACTGAAAGAAGCCGCCAGGCAGGCGGCCTGTTGGTCGGACAAAGTCGAAGGGACAAAGATCGGCTCCCGTGCGGCCGGGCTGAAACCGGACCGTGGATACATCGGACATCAGGCGGCAAAAATGATGAAGAGAGCCAAAAATCTGGAAAGCCGGAAGGAGTCTGCTGTCCGGGAAAAGGAGAGTCTGCTGAAAGACGTGGAGACGCTGGACAGCTTAAAGCTCAATGTTCTGGATCATCACAGCCGGCGGATGGTCACGCTGACAGACGTGGGCATCCGGTACGGAGAGTCCTCCCCTCTGCTGGAGCATTTGAATCTGGAGATCTGCCGAGGAGACCGCATCGCCCTCTCCGGGAAGAACGGATGCGGCAAGACCAGTCTGATGAAGCTGATACTGGGCGAAGACATCCCGCACACCGGGGAAGTATGGACTGCCGGAGACTTGCGCATCTCCTACATCTCCCAGGACACGTCCTTTCTGAAAGGAACACTGTCGGAACTTGCCTTAAGATACGGCATTGATCATTCCCTGCTCCTTACCGTACTGAAGAAACTGGGTCTGGAAAGGGTGCAGTTTGAAAAAGAGATCGAAGATTACAGCGAAGGACAGAAGAAGAAGGTTCTCCTGGCAAAGTCCCTGTGCGAGCCGGCCCACCTGTTCCTGTGGGATGAACCGCTGAACTTTATTGATATCTTCTCCCGGATGCAGCTGGAGGATCTGCTGCTCGCCTATAAGCCTGCCATGCTCTTTGTGGAGCACGACCGGGCGTTCCGGGAAAAAGTGGCAACAAAAATCATAGACATCTAAACAGAAGAACCGATGCGGCACTGCGCATCGGTTCTTCTGTTTAGGCTAAACTTCGGGCATCCGCGGAATGTTCCCTGGAGGCCTTTCGTCCTGCCTGTCATTTTCTTTGTTATTTTGTTCCGTAATATCCATAATATCCGTATTCTGAATATTTTCCTCCCGCGCCGCTGACATCGTTTAAAAGAAATCCAACCAGATTGGCATTAAAACTTTTCAGCTTGTCCACCGTCCACTGTATTTCGTCAAACTCCATTTCCATGGCGCGTACCACAAGTATATATCCTGTAACATTTTCATTTACAACTGCTGCATCCGCCACGATCCCCATCGGCGGCATGTCAATAAAGATACAGTCGAACTTCTCTTCCAAGTGTTCCAGAACATCCCCAAAAACCGCACTGCCCAAAAGTTCCGCCGGATTTGGCGGGACGTCTCCCGCTCTCAGAAAAAACAGGTTTTCCTGTTCTGTCCTTACTACGTTGATTTTCCCCTGTATTTTCGCAAGCACTTCACTGAGCCCCGGACTGGACGGAACCCGAAAGTATTTATGCAGTGTGGGGTTTCGCAGGTCCGCGTCAATAATCAATGTCTTTTTCCCGGCCATTGCAAAAGAAATAGCCATATTAATCGAATTGATCGACTTTCCTTCATCACTCCTGGAACTCGTAACTACATAAACCGGGCATTTATCGCCTTTCGTCGTAAACAGCAGTTTTGCGCGCACCAGATTATACGCCTCTTTGATCCTGAACGGGGAATCACTTTTCAGCATTTTCTTTATATCGCTTATTATGACTCTTTTTTCTTTGTTTCTGTTATCTCTTTTCATTTCTCTGTCTGCTCCTTTTCGGATTTCTGTCCTCCGCAGTCTCTTCAAGCGAAGGGATAACTCCCAGCACCGGAATCTCATAATTAAAATATTCGCTTAAGCCTTCTTCATCCCTGATCCTCGTATCAAAAAACTCTCTGAGGAAAACAACTCCGCAGGAAATCAGAAATCCGGCAAGTACGCCCGCAAATGTATTAAGGAGAACGTTGGGGCTGGAAGGTTTATCCGGCTCTTCCGCATAATCTACCACCTCTACTCCTCCGGCTTTGACAACCCGTTCAAATTCATCCGGCAGAACATCAGCGATCGTATTCGCGATATCCTGCGCCTGTTTCGGGCTTGTATCTGACACAGAAACAGAAATCACTTCTGTATCATTTACCGTGGTCACATCAATTCTCTCCCGGAGTTTCTCTTCTGAAATGGAAAGACCGAGCTGTTCGATAACTCTGCTCAAAACAGAATTACTCTGTATGATTACGCCGCAGGTATCTGCAAGCTGCTGTGACGCCGTCAGTTCTGACGATGTGATATCCAGATTGTCTTCCTGCTGCCTTTCGGAACTGCTGTACACATAAAGGCTGGCCGACGTCGTATACATCTCCGGAAGAAGCAATGTACTGATTCCCCACAAAAGAAGTCCGCCAAAAACAGTACACACTGCTATCAGCCGGCCTTTCCTCAGCAGAATTTTCTGAATGTCCCATATTGTGATACTCTTTCCTCGCATGTTTTTCTCTCCCTTATCTCAATCTGTTCATTTTCCAGCTGACGGATAAAAAACGCCACCAGCAGCATTTCAAATATCGAACATGTAGCGGTAATATGAAAAGTAAGTGAAACAATGTTTCCTGTTACCATCATTCCCAGCATCCACTTTTCCCAGCTCTGTCCTTTTACACAGAAGATTTTTCTGAGCATCAGACCATAAAACAAAATGATCATAAACATTCCCAGAATTCCTGTTTTGAACAATACCGTATACCAGTAATTATGAAATATTGTCCTTGTAAGCAGTCTGGGAAACATGAATTCTCTGTTCCAGCTTGCCTGCTGGACCACATCCAGAAACCCGCTTACGTGAGACGCATTTCCTCCGAAGCCAAAACCGAATAACTGATTATACCACGGAGCGCGCCGCATTATTTCTTTGACGAAAAAATTTTCATTTTCCCTGTAGCCCAGCCCCTCGTCCAGCCTCAGCACCTGAATAAACGTTTCTCCTCTGTCAATCACAAAAAGGCATATTATCGCCGCAGCGGCGACCAGACAGCACACCCCAATACGGATAAACGCATTTTTCCCCTTTTCCGGAAGATCAAGAAGATATGCCAGCATAACAACAGCCAGAGGCAGTGCAATGATCACCATATAGCCTCGCGTTCCCGAAAGCACTGTGACAACAACGGAAATCAGGCTGTAGACTGCAGTTTCTGCTGCTGTAAACACTTTCCGCAGATAGCACCAGCCGATAACTGCTGTCAGCCCAATCACTATTCCGGCGCCTATTGGCTGATTGCCGGCAACAACCCTGCTGCCTATGCCAGTCCGCATCCATACCAGTGCGACGATGGCCAGCTCTGTTATCAGCCCCGCCCGGACAATAAACCGATAGTCCTCCGTATCCGCTTTCCACAAACTGTCCGTCTTTTTGTCCAGCAGCATAAAGAGAAAAATTATAATATATCCAAAACGCGTAATAAGAGCAGTTGCGGTTGCAAATAAATCCTGAAATACAACTCCGACTATAGTATAGACCACAAGCCATAATAACAGGAAAAGACTGCTCATCTCAATATTCCGAGGAAGACCTGCTCCAATGATAAGAAAGCCGAAATAGAGCGAAAGCGAAATATCAAAGTCCCCTGTTGCAAAATACGACATAAAATATGCCACTGTTGTAATTGTAAGATACCGGATCCGGTTATCCCGATAATACCAGAGTGCCGCCAGTGATATCAGACTCTGAAATAAATAAATTATCATACCTGTCTTTTTCCCTTCTCTTTTCCGGGAAACATATGTATATTAATCCTCCTCATAATGAATACCACTGCCAGCAGCAGGCAGACTGTGCTGGCTGCATATACGAAGTTTTTCCCGATAACAATACAGGATACAAATATCCCCTGATATAAATAAATTTCGTAATTGTTCTCTCCCAGGAAAGCCAGAACACAATTATGAAAAGAGAACCTCATGGTAATTCCGATAATCAGCAGACAAAAACATATAACGCCTGCATTGCAAAATATAACTTCAGAAATTTCCAGCGGAAAAGTTTTTCCTGCAATCACAAATATCAGCGTCAGAGCCAGCATCAGAAACAATTTGATCCAATATCCCGTCCGGAAATATTTTTCAGTTTTTTCTCTGATCCGGCAGAATCCACACCCCAGAGCAAATGCATATACCGATACATACCATTGATCCGGTAGATGCATCTTCATACACATCAGGCAATATACTGTGAGACCAAATACAATCAGAAGAATTTCCCGTCTGCTTCTGGTCAAAATACAGGACAGCCAGAATATGCCGTACAGAACAATAATAGAGATTACAAACCATGAGAACGGAACGATTTTTCCCGAGATCACATTCTTCAGGATCTCGTCCCAGTTATATCTGCTCCCTGATATATAATCGATCAGAAGATATACGACATTAGCCAGCAGGTACGGCTTCAATACCTTCCAGACTCTCTTTCCGAAAAAACGTTCCAGATATTGCTGCCCTTTTAACTCATACTGTACCATTACTCCATAGCCGGAATAAAAGAAAAAAACACCCACCACCAGAAATCCAATGTATCCGAACGCCGGAAATATAATTCCCCCTGTCGTTCTCTGTGCAATATGATGTATCACAATTAAAATACTGCAGAAACCTTTGATAATTCTGGAATTGTCTTTCGAAAGATACTCCTGATTAAAATCTGAATATCCGCAATTCCATAAAAGCAGTATGGCAAGTAAAACCGCAAATAAATCCATTCTTTATCCTTTCGCTGCAGCCTGCTTCTGAACATATTTTCTCTGCTCAGTCTGACGGTACAATTGTACAATATTTTCCTTCTTCCATCAAGAATTCATCACTAAAATGGAATAGCATCCCCGTTGCCGGAGTAAAAGTCATTTCTCCGAAGTAGACCTTATGTCCCACTGTATACAGATCAATACGGACAAATGGAATTCCCTCCGCGAGATTCTCTGCCATCACGCACATCTCTTCCAGTTGTTCCGGCCTGCAGGGCCTGTCCGGATTTTCTTCCGCCCCCACTACAACCGGCAGATGTTCCCACGACCTGCTGAAAACGTCCAGGTAACGTTTCCCATGTCCATAACTGCACACAAGAATAAATCGTGCTTTACCGTCACTGCAGTGAATTTTATAATCCGTCAGGGGGTTATCTCCGCTCTCAATATATTTTTCACAAATAATCCTGGGAGAGATCGTTCTGTAATGCATTTCCAGAGACACATACGCGGTGTTAATCTTCATCCACATTTTCATCCGACGCTGCAAATCCCGAATATCTATGTCTTCTTTTTTTCTGCATATATAATTCATATCACATCCGTGTGTTGCTTTCAGCACAAACTGCTCCGGAAGATCTTCTATATTGATCTCATCGGGAGAATCATAGATCCCGAAAAGCGGAACAAGACATTCCTCATACCCTTTTTTCGCAACATACTGCCTGACTTCGTATTTATCTGTAAGCCTGCTGCGGAGAGATGCATCCGTATTATACTCCATCCAGAGTATCTTTTCATTCAATTTCTGAGGATGCTCAATATTGATTTTTCGCTTAAAGTACCATCTTGCATTTATTGTCTTTACTCTGGATTCCGGCAAAAAGAAACATAGTATCTGATTAACCTTTGCAAGAGATCTCCTAAAAAGCCATTTAATAAAATTTGTTCTTTTCTTATTCATATAATTTCAACCTTTAAATTTCTCGCTGCACAGCATCAGTCTAATCATCTGTTTCTTCCGGTTCATAAAGACTCCTCCTCTGCTGAAGCA
>ERZ1090862.394-NODE-394-length-19439-cov-4.955582_pt1 | contig 19439 bp, 18 predicted proteins | sample MGYA00478481_ERZ1090862 | MGnify/ENA primary metagenome ERZ1090862 (study PRJEB33644, sample SAMEA5815745) | chicken gut metagenome | biome: Chicken; feature: Gastrointestinal Tract; material: Caecum | place: Ireland | collected 2019-01-01 | study: A study of the... | reverse complement strand
GAGGCAGAAGGAAAAGCAGAAAAATCTGCAGCAGGAAGGAATCCGGCTTATGACCATTCATGCGGCAAAAGGTCTTGAGTTTGATACTGTTTTTGTAATTGAGGCATACGAAGGAAGACTGCCCTACAAGAAAGCAGAGGGGATGAAGGAGACGGAGGAGGAGAGAAGGCTTTTCTATGTGGCGATGACCCGCGCAAAGGAAATGCTCAAGATATGTTATGTGAGAACCAAAAGCGGAAAGGAGGTATCTCCTTCCCGCTTTGTCGAGGAACTGCTTGAGGAATAGATGAAAGTCAGTCCAGCCCGTCCAGATCAATGGTTTCTGGCTCGTGCTCTTCCATCCATTTGTTGAATGCGTCGGAAGCTCGTTCGAATTCATCATCTTCGATAATGTTTTCCAGATCCGGATCCCCGTCTTTGCTGTCAATGTAGCGATAGAGATATACCTGTCCGCCGGCTTCCTCTCCGTTCTCGTCAAGGGGAAGAAGAGCGGCATATTTCTGCCCGGCTGTTTCAAAAACGGCAAGAACAGCACACTCCAGTTCCTCGTCGTTGTCCAGTGTAAGAGTGACAGTAATTGTTTCATTTTCATTCATATGTCTGTGTTCTCCTTTTGTGTGAGCGATATGATCCTCTGCCTAATGTTAGCAAAAACAGAGGGAAAAAGCAAGGCGGTCTTATCCGGCGGTATCTATTGACATTCCCCCGAAACAAGGTAGAATGTAAGAGTGGATGCTGAAAAAGTCGAGAGATAACGAGGAGTAGATAATGAGAAAAAGAATATTGCTTATATTTCTGACAGTCTTTTCCGCGGCCGTACTTATGTCCGGATGCAAGAGGAATGTGGGAACACCTGAGGATAATGCGGTGGTGGAAGAGACGGATGAGACGGACGAGAATGAGGGGGAGGAGAACGAAGGGCGGATTTTCGGCTACAGCTGTTCCGATATGTCGAATCCCTTTTATGAGACTCTCAAAGATTCTATCCGGACTTCACTGGAGGAACAGGGCGACGGGATTCTGGTAAAGGATCCGGCCGGAGATGCCGCGGCTCAGGTTACTCAGATTCGCGAGATGATCGAGGCGGAAGTGGATGCCGTGTTCGTCTGCCCTGTGGACTGGGAAGAGATAACTCCGGCGCTTGAGGAACTGGAAGAAGCGGATATCCCGGTGATCAATCTGGATATTGAAGTGAAGGATACAGATCTCACTGATGCTTTTGTCGGATCTGACAATCATAATGCGGGATATGTGTGCGGGGAGAATCTGACGGAGAAAAGGCCGGACGGGGGAAGGATTGTCATAGTGGAGAATCCTTCTGTCAATTCCATCAATGAACGGATAACAGGATTTGAGGAAGCAATCGCAAATGCGGGATTCGAGGTGGTCAGAAGAATAGACGCCGGCGGGGACATAAGTGCGGTGAAGGAAGAAATGAAAGCTCTTTTTGCGCAGGATATGCAGATTGATGCAGTGATGTGCGGAAATGACCAGATGGCAGAGCAGGTTCTTGCGGCGGCCGAGGAATCGGAAGGGTGGGACGGGCTTGTCTACAGTGTGGACGGTTCCCCCGAAATCAAAAGCGCACTCACGGATCCGGAAAGCCCCATGGAGGCAGCCGGCGCCCAGTCTCCGATTAATATAGGAAAAACGGCAGTACAGGTTGCAACGGCGATTTTAAATGGAGATGATTATGAAAAAGAAAATTATGAAGACACATTTTTGATCAACAGGGATAATGTAGAGATGTATGGAACAGATGGCTGGCAGTAGGAAAGGAAAAGTATTATATGATAAAAAGACAGGGAAGCCCGCAGCCTTTCGGGGCGGTTGTGACAGAGAACGGAGTTAACTTTTCAGTTCAGGTTCCGGGAGGGAAAAAATGCGAGCTTTTGATTTACAGGGCCGGGAAGACGTCTCCGGAGCAGTGTTTTGAGATGCCGGAAGAAGAAGGTATAGGAGAGGTCAGATTTCTCGCCCTTGAAGGACTGGATCCGAAAAAGTATGAATACAATTACCGGATCGGAAAAAAGATCTGCGTGGATCCATACGTAAAGGAAATTGCCGGCAAAGAGACGTTCGGTGTCAGGAAAAATCTCCAGGAACATCAGATCAGGGGAAAGCTGGTATCTCAGGAATATGACTGGGGAGATGACAGAAGACTCCATATTCCATGTAATCAGGTTATCGCATACAGTCTTCATGTCAGAGGATTTACCAGACACAGTTCGTCAAAAGCGGCGCACAAAGGAACATTTCAGGGAATCATTGAGAAAATCCCGTATCTGACAGACCTCGGGATCAATCAGATTCAGTGCATGCCGGTCTATGAATTTGAAGAGTGCGACAATGGACATATCAATTACTGGGGATATGGGCCCGGGTATTATTTTGCGCCCAAGAGATCTTATTCATCAGGAAAGAGCGCATCCCGCGAACTGAAAGATATGGTCAGGGAATGCCACAGCGCGGGGATTGAAGTCGTGCTGGAAATGCCTTTTGATGCAGGAATATCCCCCCAGACAGTTGTCGAATGTCTCCGCTTCTATATGTTTGAATATCATATTGACGGATTTGTGGTAAACCCGTATGTTGTTCCGTGGGATATCCTGAGCATGGACCCCTTCCTTAAGGACATCAAGCTGATGCGGAAGGACGACGGGTTCCAGAATGTGATGCGCCGGTATCTTAAGGGTGACGAGAACATGGTGAACGATGTTATATGGGCCCTCGGGCATAACTCCGGGTATGACGGAAAGTGTAATTACATCACCACCCATACCGGTTTTACACTGTTGGACCTTGTCTCTTATGACGGAAAGCACAATGAGGCGAACGGAGAGAGAAACCATGACGGTCCGGACTATAACTACAGCTGGAACTGCGGCGCGGAAGGACCGAGCCGGAAAAAAGCCGTTGTCTCGCTTCGAAAAAATCAGGTCAGAAATGCATTTCAGCTTCTGCTGACCGCGCAGGGAACGCCGTGTCTTCTTGCAGGTGATGAGTTCGGAAATTCTCAGAAGGGCAACAATAATGTCTACTGTCAGGACAATGAGACGGCCTGGGTGAACTGGAGCAGACTCAGAACCGATGATTCCCTGTTCCGCTATGTAAAAGCTCTGATCGCTTTCCGCAAGGCGCATGAATGTCTCCATCGTGAGACAGCGCTTGAAGGGATGGACCGGACGGCCTGCGGAATGCCGGATGTGTCTTATCATGGAGAGAACGCATGGCGGGTAAAGTCGGAGGTGTCAAGCCGGCAGCTTGGAGTGCTTTATTCCGGGGTGAATAAGCAGGATGAAGCCTGCTTTGCCGCTTATAATATGCACTGGCTTGAGCATTCCTTCGCTCTTCCTTCTCCCGGAAAAGGGAAGAAATGGTATCTGGCTGCAGATACCGCTGACGGAGTTCTTGAAAAACCGGAACTTCTGGAAGAACAGAAGAGCATTGACCTGAAGGCGAGGAGCATCTCTCTTCTGGTCAGCAGATAGAAAGCAGAGGTTTCAATTTCAATGAAGGCAGTAAAGCATTTCTGTACAATTACAAAACATAAAGCTCTGGTCATGAAGGAATGCTTCCGTGTTGGGCTGTACAGACAGGGGATTCTGCATGATCTGTCGAAATACAGCTGGACAGAGTTCAAAGTGGGATGCAGATATTATCAGGGAACAAGAAGTCCCAATAATGCGGAAAGAGAGGCAAAGCTCCACCACAAAGGCCGAAACAAACATCATTATGAATACTGGGTAGATTACAGTCTTGACGGCAGCGGAAGACTGACGGGGATGGAGATGCCCACAAGATATATTGTGGAAATGCTTCTGGACCGGATTGCAGCCAGCAAAGTTTACAAAGGCAGCAGTTATCAGGACAGCGATCCGCTGAATTATTACCGTCGGGGGAAAGCAAATGAACTGATGCATCCGAAGACAAGAAAACTGCTCGAAAAGCTTCTGTATATGCTGGCCGAGGAGGGAGAGGAGCGGACATACCGTTATATCAGGAAAGAAGTGCTCAGAAAGAATAGGCAGAAAGACCGGAAGGGATAAGAAGGGATAAAATGAAGCGGGCCGGCACACGATGTGTATGTTACACAGGTGTGCCGGCTTCTGCTGTTTATTCCGGATAGTAGAGCTGGCTGTCCTGGATGTCGGTCAGGACATCATGAAGATAGCGCTTTGCCAGAAATCTTGCCATGGGAAGATTCATATCAAGATAATTCCCGCAGTCTCTGGCGGATGCGCCGGGTACTTCTCCTTCGTAGGATGCGATGAAAGAAAACATTTCTTTCATAAGAGGCACAATGTCAGAGGATGAATAATCTCCGGTGAGAAGAAGATAAAATCCGGTCCGGCATCCCATGGGGCCAAAGTACAGGACTTTGTCAGCGTATTCGCTGTGATTCCGGAGAAATGTCGCCCCCAGATGTTCAATCGTGTGTACTTCGGCAGTATTCATAACAGGCTCGTCGTTCGGGCTGGTCATGCGGATGTCAAAAGTGGTGATTACGGTCTCCCCTGCCATATCCTTCCGGGATACATAGATGCCGGGAGTAAGCTTCAGGTGATCGATTGTGAAACTGGTTATTTTTTTCATTTCCATAGTGTCATTCCGTCCTTTCTCTTCCCGATGCCGGGAGTTCTCTGGGGGCAGAGGATCCCGCAGGGATTCCGCCCTGTATATTATAACCGCTTCGGATCGGGGAATGCAAGTCTGCTATTTGCCGGTGTCAATAGCAGCGGTTTTCCCGGACAGGAGGTGTTGACGTTCTTCCGGCGGGTGTTATACTAAAAAAGGCAGAAGAAAAACAGATAATCAGGAGGAAAATTCAAATGATGCTCTACATTGTACGACATGGCGAGACTGACTGGAACAGGCTGAGGAGAGTCCAGGGACATACGGATATTCCCTTAAATGACTATGGACGCCATCTTGCACGGGAGACGGCAGAAGGAATGAAAGACATACAGATCGATCTTGCATATACAAGTCCGCTCAGGCGGGCGGAAGAGACAGCAGAGATTATTCTGGGTTCCAGAGAGATTCCTCTTTTTCGGGATGACAGGCTGAAAGAGATCGGTTTCGGAAGTTATGAGGGAATGATCTGCGGAGGTGCAGAGCAGGATCCGAAGAGTGAAGCGTTCAACCGTTTCTTTACTGACACTGCAAATTACATCTCTCCGGAGGATGGTGAGACAGTCCTTCAGCTTTACGAGAGAACAGGCGGATTTCTGAAGGAACTGTGCGAGAGGGAAGACCTTGCTGAGAAGAATATTCTCATATCAACTCACGGAGCGGCCATGACCGCGATCCTGAACAGGATAAAGGGAAAGGTGACGACGGCCGGCTTCTGGCCGGAAGAAGTGCCTCCGAACTGTTCGGTAACAATAGTGAAAGTAGAAGATAAAAAGCCGGAGATCGTGAAGGAAGGCGTGATCTTTTACAAAGAAAAAGTGCGGAAGTGGAAGGCCGTATAGCCCCCGCTTCCGCCGCACTGCTGAAATCTGTACCGAGTTCATACACATCTTCGGAAGAAAAGAGAATCAGTCTTCTTCCTCTGTCTGTACAGAATAAGTCTGACGTTTCCTTGCCATCTCATCACTCTCAAGGTATTCATCGTAAGTTGTGATCTTGTCGATCAGCTGGCCGCCCGGGACGATCTCCATGATTCGGTTGGCAGTCGTCTGTACGATCTGGTGGTCTCTTGAGGTAAAGAGAATCACGCCCGGGAATTTGATCATTCCGTTGTTCAGCGCGGTGATGGCTTCCATGTCAAGGTGGTTGGTAGGTTCATCCATAAGAAGGACATTTGCACCGGAAATCATCATCTTTGACAGGAGACAGCGCACTTTCTCTCCACCTGAGAGAACTTTAAGCCTCTTGACGCCGTCTTCACCGGAGAACAGCATCCGGCCAAGGAAGCCGCGGACATAAGTGGCATCCTTGTTTTCGGAATACTGGGTGAGCCATTCCGTGATCGTATAGTCACTGTCGAACTCGCCGCCGAAGTCCTTGGGGAAATACGCCTGTGAGGTAGTGACGCCCCATTTATATGTTCCTTCATCCGGCTCCATCTCTCCGATGAGAATCTTGAAAAGCACGGTTTTGGCCAGCTCATTGCTTCCGACGAACGCAACTTTGTCGTCGTGGCCGAGTGTAAAGCTGATGTTGTCCAGTATCTTTTCACCGTCGATTGTCTTGGAAAGTCCTTCCACCATGAGCACTTCGTTTCCGATCTCGCGGTTTGGACGGAAGTCAATGTATGGATATTTACGGCTGGAGGGTTTGATCTCGTCGAGCTGTATCTTTTCCAGAGCGCGTTTTCTTGAAGTGGCCTGCTTGGATTTTGAAGCATTGGCGCTGAATCTGGAAATGAATTCCTGCAGCTCTTTGATCTTTTCCTCTTTCTTTTTGTTCGCCTCTTTCATCTGTCGGATGAGCAGCTGGCTGGATTCATACCAGAAGTCATAGTTTCCGGCATAAAGCTGGATCTTCCCGTAGTCTATGTCTGCGATCTGGGTGCAGACCTTGTTCAGGAAATAGCGGTCATGGGACACAACGATGACAGTATTGTCAAAGTTGATCAGGAACTCTTCAAGCCAGGCGATAGCATCCAGATCAAGGTGGTTGGTAGGCTCATCCAGCAGAAGAATGTCCGGATTGCCGAACAGAGCCTGGGCCAGAAGGACCTTGACCTTTTCCGGTCCGGTGAGATCACGCATGTATTTATAGTGAAGATCTGTTTCGATACCGAGACCGTTGAGAAGGGAAGCGGCGTCTGACTCGGCTTCCCAGCCGTTCATTGTAGCGAATTCGGCTTCCAGTTCGCTGGCCTTGATCCCGTCCTCATCTGTGAAATCTTCTTTCGCGTATATTTCTTCCTTTTCTTTCATAATTTCATAGAGACGTGCATTCCCCATGATAACAGTGTCCAGGACCGGATATTCATCGTATTTAAAATGGTCCTGCTGCAGAAACGACAGACGTTCTCCCGGCGTGATGGAGACATCTCCCTGGGTGGGTTCAAGCTGTCCGGAGAGAATCTTGAGGAAAGTGGACTTTCCCGCACCGTTGGCTCCGATCAGGCCGTAGCAGTTTCCCTCGGTAAACTTAATATTGACATCTTCAAAAAGCGCTTTTTTTCCGACGCGCAGAGTCACATTATTTGCACTAATCATGATAAAATCTCCTTACTGAATCCATTTTCAACGCCTATATTAACATGGAAGTGAGGAGAATGGCAAGACTGCATCCCCTACATGTGCGGACGAAACTTGAAAAACTGGTTTGCGAACCGCCAAACATGTTATATAATAGCTGTATCGGGCCGTGCCGCACAGAGACGGACGGCCACGAGAAGCAGAGAAAAGTGAGGAAAAGATATGAATATAAAAAAAGCAACAATTGTTCTTGAGGGAGGTGCCACAAGAGGCGTGTTCACGTCCGGAGTGCTTGACTGCATGATGGAGAGGGGGATTTATGTCTCTCATGTGATCGGCGTGTCCGCCGGCGCGTGCAATGCGGTGAGCTATGTATCAAGACAGCCGGGACGTACACGAGACTGTATGATTCCCTCTGATAAAAGCGGAACCTACTACTACGGAATCCGGGATTTTGTCAAGGAAAAGAGCGTCATGAACATGGATATGATCTTTGACAGATATCCCAATGATCTGTACCCGTTTGATTATGACACGTATTTTACATCCGAGATGGAGTGTGAGATCGTGACGACGAACTGTCTGACCGGCAAGGCGGAATATATGAAAGAGAGAGAGGACCGGGAACGGCTTATGAAGATCTGCAGGGCTTCCTGCAGCATGCCGCTTCTGACGCCGATTGTCAATGTGGACAATGTTCCTTATCTGGACGGAGGTCTGGCTGATTCGGTTCCTATCCGGCGGGCAGGGGAGATCGGAAATGACAAGATTATTGTAGTGCTGACCAAAAATGCCGGATACAGGAAGAAGACCATTTCCAGAAGCATGCAGAGAATCTACCGACGGGCTTACGGCTCTTACCCGAATCTGATCCGGACGATTTTCCGGAGAAGTTTTGAATACAACAGGACGATGAATCACATCGATCAGCTGGAGAAGCAGGGAAAGATTTTTGTGCTGCGTCCCCAGGTGAAACCGGTGGCTAGGCTGGAGCGAAACAAAGATACGCTGCTGGCCTTTTATGAACACGGTTATCATCTCACGGAGCGCAGCCTGGAAGCGATGGAGGCATATCTGGAGAAGTAAGCACGGAAAGGGGGAGTGGACATGAACAGGCAGGAAATCCTTGACTATACACAGAACAGAGAACTTTCATGGCTCAGATTTAACAAAAGGGTCCTTGAAGAGGCGAGAGATGAAAGCGTTCCTCTGATGGAGCGGATGAAATTTGTCGCCATATTTACCAGCAATCTTGATGAATTCTTTATGATCCGGGTGGGAAGTCTTTATGATATGGCTGCGGCCGATAACAGCAAGCTGGATACAAAGTCCGGCATGACGCCGAAACAGCAGCTGGAGGCGATCTACAAGGCAGTCGCGCCGCTCTACAAAGAGCGCGACAAAACATATGCCGAGCTGAAGAAACAGCTTACGCCTTATGGGGTCTGCGGACTCGGATTCAAGGAACTGGAACAGTCGGAAAAAAAATATGTTAAGAAATACTTCAGAGAACAGGTCCTTCCGGTGCTTTCCCCGCAGATCGTGGACGCCAATCATCCGTTTCCGCATCTCCTGAACAAGGAGATCTATGTGGTTGCAAATCTGAGGACGGGAAATAAAAATATGATGGGGATTGTGCCTGTCCCCCAGTATATCTCGGATGTTCTGTATCTGCCGGGGCATGATATACGCTATATCAGGATGGAGAAGGTTATCATGGAATATCTGGAGCTGGTATTTGATCAGTATCAGGTGTCCGACAAGAACTATATCTGCGTTACAAGAAATGCGGACATCTCTCCGGACGATGAGGCATTTGCGGACAATGACGATTTCCGTGACATCATGCAGGAGACACTTCACAAGAGACGGAGAATGGCAGTTGTGCGTCTGGAAACGGCGTCGCGTCTGGAAAAAGAGATGGAAAAATACTTCTGCGACAGATTCAGCATCACTCCGGAATGCATCTTCCGGACAAAAATGCCGATGAAGCTTGCGTTTATCTTTTCGATTGCCGATAAACTTCCGGAATCCATGAGGCGGGCGCTTACATATGAGCCTTTCGAGCCTCAGCCGCCGGCCATGCTTGCGGATGGAAATGTGATGGACCAGGTTAAGAAAAAAGATGTCCTTCTCTCATATCCGTATGAAAGCATGGAGCCGTTCCTTCAGATGATCAAGGAAGCGGCCTCGGATCCGGATGTGATGACGATCAAGATCACTATCTACCGTCTGGCCAAGAAAGCAAGGCTGGTGGAATACCTCTGCGCTGCCGCGGAAAACGGAAAAGAAGTAACAGTTCTGATTGAGCTGAGGGCAAGATTTGACGAGCAGAATAATATTGACTGGTCCGAGCGGATGGAGGAAGCGGGATGCCGTGTGATCTACGGTTTTGAAGGATACAAGGTCCATTCGAAAATCTGCCTGATCACATATCGGAGCAGAAATGAGATCCGCTATATCACCCAGATCGGAACGGGCAACTACAATGAGAAGACGGCCAGAATGTACACCGATTATTCTCTGATAACAGCAGATCAGGAGATCGGGGAGGATGCGGCGGAATTCTTTAAGAATATGTCGATCGGCAACCTCAGCGGAGTATACAGGCATCTTATCGTTTCACCTACAAGCCTGAAGCAGAAAGTGCTTGCGCTTATGGACGAAGAGATAAAGAAGGGAAATGCCGGCCGCATTGTCATGAAAATGAATTCCGTTACGGATATGGACTTTATACGGAAAGCAGAGGAGGCTTCCCGCGCCGGCGTGCATATTGATCTTATCGTGCGGGGAATCTGCTGCATCCTTCCCGGGATTCCGGGAAAAACCGAGAACCTCAGGGTGACCAGTATTGTAGGGAGATATCTGGAACATCCCAGGGTGTTTGCTTTCGGCAGCGGAGCGGATACAAAGATCTACATCGGCTCAGCAGACATGATGACACGCAATACGGAAAAGCGCGTAGAAGTCGCATGTCCGGTTTATGACGAGGAGATCAGAAAATATCTCATACACTGTCTCAGAGTCATGCTGGCGGACAATCTGAAAGCCCGGGAGATGATGCCGGACGGGACTTACCGGAAAAAAGCGGGCGGAGGCAGACCGGTGGATGCTCAGGCAGAATTTATGAAGGAGGCCATTAATGCAAAACGGCCTTCGGCTTCAGAACCCGGCAAAAAGAAAACGGGAGTGTTCGGAAAAATGCTCGGGTGGTTCAGAAGAAAACAGTAGGAGGGTAAGGAACATGGAAAAACTGACAGTAAAAGATTTCGGAACGACGGAGAAAGGACAGAAGGCGCTTCTTTATACGATGAAAAACGACGCGGGAACATCGGTGTCGGTCAGTGATTACGGAGCGGCTCTCGTCAGTCTGTTCGTGAGAGGAAAAGACGGGAATCCGGTGGACGTCGTACTTGGCTATGACAATGTGACAGGGTATGAAAAAGGCGGTGATTCTATCGGAGCTACAGTCGGAAGGAATGCCAACCGGATCGGCGGGGCTTCCATAGAAATAAACGGTGTTACATATGAACTGGATAAAAATGATAACGGAAATAATCTTCACAGCGGATACGACTACTATAACAAACGGTTCTGGGATGTGGCGGAAAACGCGGATGATCATGTGACATTCCGGCTTCACAGCCCGGACAAAGATCAGGGATATCCCGGGGCGCTGGATATGTATGTGACCTATACGCTGGATGAAGACAGTATGCTGACGATTCATTATGAAGCCGTGCCCGACAAGGATACGGTGATCAACATGACAAACCACAGCTATTTTAATCTGAACGGACATGACAGCGGGACAGTCCTGAACCACTCTGTCACGCTGGATGCGGAGAGCTTTACTCCTGCTGACAGGGAATCCATTCCTACCGGAGAGATCCGTTCCGTGGACGGAACGCCCATGGATTTCCGAAGCGGGAAGACGCTCGGGAAAGAGATTGATGCAGATTATGAGCCGCTCCGGTTCGGCGGCGGATACGACCATAACTGGGTATTGAAAAACGAGGGCAGATTTGATAAAGTAGCAGAAGTGACGGCCGACAGGAGCGGAATCCGGATGGAGGTATATACGGATCTTCCGGGAGTGCAGATGTACACGGCAAATTTCCTGAATGGAGAGCCGGGAAAAGAAGGCGCGCTGTACGGAAAGAGGAGCGCAGTGTGTCTGGAGACACAGTATTTCCCGGATGCCATCCATCATGATAATTTCCCGGGACCGGTATGTCGTGCCGGAGAAAAGTACGATACCCGGACGGCCTACCGTTTTGTGCCGTGCGAATAAGAAACAGGACAGAGAATAAAGACATCAGATGGGAAAATCAATATATATTGCAGAAAAGCCGAGCGTGGCTCAGGAGTTCGCAAAGGCTTTAAAACTGAATACAAAAAGAAGAGACGGATATCTGGAGTCGGAGAACGCGATTGTCACATGGTGCGTCGGACATCTTGTGACGATGAGCTATCCGGAGGCTTATGATCCGTCTCTGAAAAGATGGAGTCTGGAAACGCTTCCTTTTATTCCCGAGGAATTCAAATATGAGATCATTCCGGGAGTCGCGAAGCAGTTTCAGATCGTAAGCGGACTGCTTACCAGAGAGGATGTGGATACGATCTATGTGTGTACCGATTCCGGGCGTGAAGGAGAGTATATCTATCGTCTTGTGGAGCAGGAAGCCCATGTGAAAGGAAAGAAAAGACGCAGAGTCTGGATTGATTCTCAGACCGAGGAGGAGATACTCAGAGGAATACGCGAGGCAAAGGATCTGTCGGAATATGACAATCTGAGCGCGTCCGCTTATCTGAGAGCCAAGGAAGACTATCTGATGGGGATCAATTTTTCACGGCTTCTCACATTAAAATACGGCAGCAGCATATCAGGATATCTTCACACGAAGTATGCGGTTGTCTCCGTGGGAAGGGTAATGACCTGCGTGCTGGGCATGGTGGTGCGGCGAGAGAGAGAAATAAGAAATTTTGTGAAGACACCGTTTTACCGCGTAGTCAGTATCGCAGATGTTTCCGGGCATACTTTTGAGAGTGAATGGCGCGCCGTACAGGGATCAAAATACTTTGAATCTTTTGATCTCTACAAGGAAAATGGATTCAAAGAGAGAAAAAAGGCGGAGGAACTGATTGATTTCCTGAAAGAAAGGGAACCTGTGTCCTGTGAGATACAGTCCATTGAAAGGAAAAAAGAGAAGAAGAATCCGCCTCTGCTCTATAATCTGGCGGAACTTCAGAATGACTGCTCAAAGAGATTCAAGATAAGTCCGGATGAGACCCTGAAAATCGTCCAGGAGCTGTATGAAAAGAAACTGGTCACATATCCGAGAACAGATGCAAGGGTCCTTTCTACAGCAGTGGCAAAAGAGATCAGCCGTAATCTGAACGGTCTGTCGAAGTATCCAATGGCAGCGCCTTATCTCCAGGATATCCTGGCATTCGGAAGCCATAAAAAGCTGGCGGGAACGCGGTATGTCAATGATAAGCAGATCACGGACCACTATGCGATTATTCCTACCGGTCAGGGCCTGCCGGCTCTGAAATCAGTGTCCGCGTCTTCTCAGAAAATCTATGATCTGATTGTCAGGAGGTTCCTGAGTATTTTTTATCCTCCTGCAGTATACCAGAAGGTTTCGGTTACTACAAAGATCAGGGGAGAGAGTTTCTTCTCCGGATTCAAGGTGCTGGCAGAGGAGGGTTATCTGAAAGTGGCCGGAATCCCCGGACAGAAGAAAAAGACCCGGAACGCGCAGGCTCAGGGCGGTGTACAGGGTGACGATCAGACAGAGGATATGCCGGAAAGTCCATCGGAACAGAGCTCTGACAGAGCGCTTTTTGAAGCGGTAAAAACTCTGAAAAATGGTATGACCCTTCCGATAAGGACACTGGAGATCAGAGAAGGGGAGACTTCTCCTCCGAAGCGGTATAATTCCGGATCCATGATCCTGGCCATGGAGAATGCGGGGCAGCTTATTGAAGATGAAGAACTGCGGGCGCAGATCAAGGGAAGCGGAATCGGAACAAGTGCCACAAGAGCCGAGATCCTTAAAAAGCTGATCAATATTAAATACCTTGCACTCAGCAAAAAGACACAGATCATTACACCGACTCTCCAGGGGGAGATGGTCTATGACGTGGTGGATCATTCTATCCGGTCGCTGCTCAATCCCGAGCTTACGGCAAGCTGGGAGAAAGGGCTGACCTATGTGGCGGAAGGAAGCATTACTCCTGACGAGTATATGCAGAAGCTGGATCATTTTATCACGAGCAGAACACTTGGAGTAAAAGGATTGAATAATCAGTATCAGCTAAGGGCCTGCTATGACCGGGCGGCCGGATTTTATAAAAAGAACGGGCCGAAAAAGGCGGCTGCCGGTAAGAAAACAGAAAAATAGATCGGAACAGAGAATCTGAAAGCCGTGGAACGGCGGAAAAGGAGTGAAGCAAGATGGAAGCATTGACAGTAAAGGAACTCTATACACTGGAGGAGACGATCGCTGCGGATATTTTTGAAGGGGTGACTTATCCCTGGGAGGTACTTCCGAAGATCGGCAGCTTTATCCTGGAGCTGGGAAATACGCTGAGCAGCGAGGAGTATGAAAAACGGGGAGACAATGTGTGGATTGCCAGATCAGCGAAGGTTGCCCCCACGGCATATATCAACGGGCCGGCTATTATCGGCAAAGAGGCGGAAGTGCGCCACTGTGCGTTTATCAGGGGAAATGCCATCGTAGGAGAAGGAGCGGTTGTGGGCAATTCCACAGAACTTAAGAATGTGATCCTGTTCAATAAAGTGCAGGTTCCTCATTACAACTATGTGGGAGATTCTGTTCTGGGTTACAAGTCACATATGGGAGCAGGGTCTATCACATCCAACGTGAAGTCCGATAAGAAACCGGTGGTTGTCAAGACCCCGGAGGGAAATATAGAGACCGGGATGAAAAAGTTCGGAGCAATGCTGGGAGATGAAGTGGAAGTGGGATGCGGAAGCGTTCTGAATCCGGGTACTGTCGTCGGAAGCCATACGAATATCTATCCGCTGTCTTCGGTCAGGGGATTTGTGCCTGCGGACAGTATCTATAAGAAACAGGGTGAAGTTGTAAAAAAAGATTGAAGATTAGACGGAGAGTACGGTTATGAAAAAAATAGGATTTATTGGTGTGGGAATCATGGGAAAGCCCATGGTGCGCAATCTCATGAAAGCCGGGTTTGAGCTTCATATCTACGCCCGGACGCGGTCAAAAGTGGAAGATGTAATCGGCGAAGGCGCCCTTTTTCATCCGTCCATAGGGGAATGCGTAAAAGAATGCGACGCTGTCATCACCATTGTGGGGTACCCGAAAGATGTGGAGGAAGTTTATTTTGACAAGGGAAATATACTGGACAGTGCCGGGGCGGGCACCTATCTGATCGATATGACAACCACAAGTCCGCAGATCGCCGAAAAGCTGTATCAGGAGGGCGCAAAGAGAGGATTCCATGTGCTGGATGCGCCGGTTACAGGCGGAGACACGGGAGCGAAAGCGGGAACTCTGTCAATTCTCGTGGGAGGCGACAGAGAGGACTATGAAGCGTGTATGGAGATCTTCCGCGCGATGGGAACGAACATCAACTATGAAGGCAAGGCAGGATGCGGTCAGCACTGCAAGCTGGCGAACCAGATCATGATTGCAGGAGCACTTTCGGGTGTGTGCGAGGCACTTACTTATGCAGAGAGCAAAGGCCTGGATCTGGATACATTCTTCCGGTCTGTTTCGTCAGGGGCGGCGGGAAGCCGTCAGTTTGACACCCTGGGACCAAAGATCATCAAAGGCGATTATGCGCCCGGATTTTTCATGAAGCACTTTATCAAGGATATGAAACTTGCTCTGATCGAGTCCAACCGGAGCGGTCTTTCTCTGGGAGTATTAAGTCAGGTGCTGGCGGACTGTGAAGAACTGGAAGCGGAGGGATACGGCGATCTGGGAACCCAGGCGCTGATGAAATACTATGATGAGGAGCACAGAGGAGAAGAATAACAGGAGGTATGAACTATGCTGGATGACAACTATGTAACAATGGAGATCGAAAAGTCGAAACATATCGCACTGGTGGCGCATGACAGAAAGAAAAAGGCACTGGTGGACTGGTGTGATAAGAATAAGGATGTGCTGAAGAGTCATTTCCTGTGCGGCACGGGGACAACGGCGCGTCTGATCGCGGAGCGGACAGGTCTTCCTGTAAAAGGATTCTGCAGCGGACCTCTGGGCGGAGATCAGCAGATCGGCGCCAAGATCGTTGAAGGACAGATTGACTTTATGATCTTTCTGTGGGATCCGCTTGAGGCGCAGCCTCATGATCCGGATGTGAAAGCGCTTCTCCGTATTGCTGTCGTATATGACATACCGATCGCGAATAATCTGGCCACAGCGGATTTCATGCTCAATTCGAAGTATATGAATGAGCCGTACAGCCGCAGGATCGAGAATTTCAACAAGACGATTCAGAACAGAGTAGAGCAGATGAAAATTTAACAGATTTACTGTTGACACGGGCACATTGCCCGTGTTATTCTATGGCTACATACTTTAACGCTTTAAAGCGTTGCACTTTAAAGCGAATCAGTAAAAACAGAGAGGTAGAGAGAATGGGGATCAAGATTTTTTTACTTGTAATTTTTTTCGCGGTGATGGTTGGAGTGGGAATCTATTCCAGACGTCATGCCAGGAGTGTTGACGGTTTTGTCCTCGGAGGACGCTCCGTCGGTCCGTGGCTTACAGCCTTTGCCTATGGCACCTCTTACTTTTCCGCGGTGGTATTTGTAGGATATGCAGGGCAGTTCGGGTGGAAATACGGAATTGCCAGCACATGGATCGGGATTGGAAATGCGGTTCTCGGAAGTCTGCTTGCCTGGGTTGTGCTGGGAAGAAGAACAAAAGTTATGACACAGCATCTGGGGTCCAAGACCATGCCGGATTTCTTCGGGCAGAGATATGACAGCAAGGCGCTGAAGATCACGGCGTCGTTAATCGTTTTTGTATTTCTTATACCGTATACGGCATCCGTCTACAACGGACTTTCCAGACTGTTCGGAATGGCTTTCAATATTCCCTACAGCTGGTGTGTGATCGCAATGGCAGTGTTTACCGCGCTGTATGTAATCCTGGGAGGATACATGGCTACGGCCATCAATGATTTCATCCAGGGAATCATTATGCTGATTGGAATCGTAGCGGTTATTGCAGCGGTGCTGAGCGGACAGGGGGGATTCATGAATGCCATATCAGAGATGGCGCAGATTCCGAGCGATGTGGCCGTAACTCAGGGACAGCCCGGGGCATTTACTTCATTTTTCGGGCCGGATCCGATAAATCTTCTTGGAGTAGTGGTTCTCACTTCGCTGGGCACCTGGGGACTTCCCCAGATGATCGGCAAATTCTATGCGATCAGAGATGAGAAGTCCATTAATACAGGAACTGTGATTTCCACGCTCTTTGCAGTGGTCGTCTCGGGAGGGTGCTATTTTCTGGGAGGCTTCGGACGTCTCTTTGATTCGCCGGAGATCTACGACGGAACCGGAGTGATCGTGTATGACAGCATTATCCCGTATATGCTGTCCTCCCTTCCGGATATCCTTATCGGCATCGTTGTAGTTCTGGTACTGTCAGCCTCCATGTCAACTCTGTCTTCTCTGGTGCTGACTTCCAGTTCCACACTGACTCTGGATCTTCTGAAAGACAATGTGGTGAAAAACATGAGCGAGAAAAAGCAGATCGTCACCATGCAGATACTGATCGTATTTTTCCTCGTGGTTTCAGTTGTGATCGCTCTGGATCCTCCGACTTTTATCGCGCAGCTTATGGGCATTTCCTGGGGCGCCCTGGCCGGGGCATTTCTGGCTCCGTTTCTGTACGGTCTGTACTGGAAGCGGGTTACGAAAGCCGGTGTGTGGGCGGGATTCCTTGTGGGAACAGGCCTTACGGTGTCAAATATGTTTATCGGATACATTGAATCTTCGATCAATGCGGGAGCAGCGGCCATGGTTGCGGGGCTTATCGTTGTTCCGGTGGTCAGCATACTTACCCCGGGACCGGAGAAGAAGAGAGTAGATGAAATATTCGAATGTTATAATGAAAAAGTGACCATAACAAGAAAACGGTCACTGGAGTAGCGGAGAAAGCTTTGTAAATTCCGCTGAATTTTCAGACGACAGTTGCTTTTTCTGTCCTGTATATGTTAATCTGTAATTGATGATAACGGCGGCGTTCTTGCCGCCGTATTTCTTCAGGCCTCAGGGCGTCTCATTTTCGGCACTTCAATTCGAAGTATTATCCGGCAATGAATTCTGTAACATGAAAATCAGATATGGTGCGGAAGGGGGGGAATCGTATGTGTGAAGCGTTGTTTTTGCATTAAAATGTTGTTGACATTTGAAAACAAGTATAATACTATAGTAACGTAAACGAACAGTTGTTCGATAAGTCAGAAGGAGAACTGGAATATGGCAAATAATAATGAAGATAAGAAAAAGGCGCTTGACGCTGCGATAGCGAAACTGGAAAAAGACTTCGGGAAAGGGACTGTCATGCGTCTGGGTGAATCCGGAGCTCATGTGGCAGTGGAAACAGTGCCGACAGGATGTCTGAGCCTGGATCTGGCTCTCGGTCTCGGAGGAGTGCCGAAAGGGCGTATTATAGAGGTGTACGGACCGGAGTCCAGCGGTAAGACGACGGTGGCCCTTCACATGATAGCGGAAGTACAGAAGCGCGGAGGAATTGCAGGTTTTATTGACGCCGAACATGCGCTGGATCCTGTTTATGCGAAGAACATAGGCGTGGATATAGATGAACTGTATATTTCACAGCCGGACAGCGGGGATCAGGCGCTGGAGATCGCGGAGACGATGGTGCGTTCCGGGGCCATAGATATCATTGTTATCGACTCGGTGGCGGCTCTTGTGCCGAGACAGGAGATTGAAGGCGACATGGGAGACAGCCATGTGGGACTGCAGGCCCGACTGATGTCACAGGCGCTCAGAAAACTGACTCCGGTCATCAGCAAATCAAATTGTATCGTGATTTTTATCAATCAGCTGAGAGAGAAGGTAGGCGTCATGTTCGGAAATCCGGAGACCACAACCGGAGGACGTGCGCTGAAATTCTATGCCTCCGTCCGCATGGATGTGAGAAGAATCGAGACATTAAAGCAGAGCGGAGAGATGGTCGGAAACAGGACGAGAATCAAGATCGTGAAGAATAAGATCGCTCCGCCGTTCAAGGAAGCTGAGTTCGATATCATGTTCGGAAAGGGAATTTCCAGAGCAGGAGATATTCTGGATCTTGCTGCAGGAATCGATCTGATCAGAAAAAGCGGCGCCTGGTATGCCTACGAAGGAGAGAAGATCGACAGGGCCGGGAAAATGCAAAGGCGTACCTGGAATCACATCCGGAATTAATGGATGAGCTGGACAGAAAAGTGCGCGCGCATTATCATCTTTCCGACTCGGAAGAAGGGCAGGAAGAAGAGAATCCGTCAGCAGATCTGAAACTGAAGCCGGATAAAAAGGAATCCTGACTGATGTATGAGAAAAGCGGAAATATGCTCTTAAGATCCTGAAGGGAGGAGCGCAGATATTATGATTGTTACCAGGACAGAACCCTGTACAAAAACAAAGTTCAAGGTGTATCTGGACGGAGAATTTGCGTTCGTGCTCTATAGAGGAGAAATGAAGCGCTGGGGAATCTGTGAGGGCGGTGAGGTTGCGGACGAGATCGCGGAGAAGATACGGAATGAAGTGGTCCTGAAGCGGGCGCGCCTTTATGCGATGCATCTTCTGGAGGACATGGACCGTACAGAATCCGCCCTTCGGGAAAAGCTGAAAAAAGCGATGTATCCCGAGTCGGCGGTAGAAGGCGCTGTAGAGTATGTGAGATCTTTCGGATATCTTGACGACAGGCGGTATGCAGAGAATTTTGTTCTGAGCCGGAAGGATGTGAAGAGTCGAAGGGAGATAAGGGCGCTCCTTCTCCGGAAGGGGATTCCGCCCGAGACAGCGGATGCCGCGCTTGAAACCTGCTGCGAAAGCGGAGGTGAATATGAAGCGATCCGGAAGATTTTCAGAAAAAAGCATTTTGATCCGGTTAAGGCCGGAGAGGCGGAGAGACAGAAGATATTCGGCTATCTGGCAAGGAAAGGATTCCGTTACGAAGATGTCCGTCAAGTGATACAAGATTATAATGAGAATGCTTGACATTGTTGTGAAAACAGTATAAAATTTAACTGTTG
>ERZ1090862.393-NODE-393-length-19445-cov-6.812790_pt1 | contig 19445 bp, 16 predicted proteins | sample MGYA00478481_ERZ1090862 | MGnify/ENA primary metagenome ERZ1090862 (study PRJEB33644, sample SAMEA5815745) | chicken gut metagenome | biome: Chicken; feature: Gastrointestinal Tract; material: Caecum | place: Ireland | collected 2019-01-01 | study: A study of the... | reverse complement strand
GCCTCTGGAAGAATGCGGAGTCCATGTATGTCCCGGGGTGGATGAAAAAGAGTACAGAGATTTATTTCAGGGCGGAAAAGCCGGACGGAAAGAAGATTAACACGATCTCACCTCTGTGTGAGGCAGCCGTAGAAAAGGATGCTGCAGCGTTTGCCGCGATCATGAAACACATCCGAGAGACAGACGGGGAAGAGTCCACAGTGATCATGATGCAGGTGGAAAACGAGATCGGTCTGATGGGAACAGATAGGGATTACAGCGTGCAGGGGCAGAAAGCGTTCGGGGAGCAGATCCCGGCAGAACTGGCAGAATGTTTCGGAAAGAACGGCACATGGACAGAGGTGTTTGGTGAGGATGCCGGAGAAGCATTTATGGCATATTATTTTGCGTCGGCGGTGGAGAAGATCACTTCGGCGGGAAGAAAAGAGTATCCGCTGCCCTGTTATGCAAATGCGTGGCTGAAACAGTATCCCTGGTATCCGGGATCTTATCCGTCGGGAGGACCCGTAAAAGAAATGCATAAGATCTGGAAAATGACAGCTCCTTCCCTGTTTACCCTGGCTCCGGATATCTATGTGCCCTATGTGGCGGAGATTCTGGACAGATACGGATATGACGGGAATCCGCTCTTTGTTCCGGAAGTGAGAAAGGATGCCATGACCTCTTCTTACTGCATGTATGCATTTACAGCAAAGAACGCCATCGGCTATTCACCCTTTGGCATTGAAGAACTTGCACTTCCGCCGGAAGCAGTGGACAAGCCGCCGATGGAAGTGATGATCGCGCTGAATATCGATCCGTCTGCATTTGACATTACAGGAAGCAAAGAATATCTGAAAAAGACTTATGGACTGATCGATCAGATGAAACCTCTTCTCCTGAAATACAGGGGTACAGATCAGATGAAATCTTATGTGAAGAAATCCGAGACGGATTTTGGTACGTTCCTCCGGTTTTCCGACTATGATCTTCTGGTTGGTTATTCTCCGAAGCAGAGCGCGAAACCGTTGTCAGCAGGCACTGTGATCGCGCTGGAAAAGAACAGATTCCTCCTTGTGGGAATGAACTCTCAGTTTACCTTTATGCCGAAGACAGGAGAGCCGCTCACAGTGGATTATCTGAAGATCGAGGAAGGTACGATCGAAAACGGCGAATGGAAACCGGGCAGAGTCATGAATGGAGATGAGAAAATGTCGCTCCGTTTCGGGGACATGCCGTCCTGCATGATGGTGGAATTATATAAATACTGATTCGCAATAATAATTAAGATGTAAAACATAAGACAGCTCCGCAGCTCTGCGGCAGACGATCGTCTACCGCGGAGTACGGGGCTGTTCTTTCTTCATCTGGATTTTGAATGTCCTAAACAGACCGAGATGCATGTTGTCTGTCATGATCTCCTCAATGTCCTTCATTGACACAGTATCATAGTATTTGAACCACCAGAGGATAAGGGACATCATATTTGATGCGAAGAGGTGTGCATACAGATCCGCGCATTTCTCTTTCTGGGGAGTGCGGTCCGCGACCGGTTTCATGGTGGCAAGGATATTGTCATGAACGATCCGCGTCATCTCGTTAAAGACGGGCTGATCCAGGGAGGTACTCCAGAGGATCTCATAGATTTCTTTTTTTTCGGCAATAAAGGTCAGGGCCGCCTCAAAGTTTTTGATATAGCTGATATTATGGATCGTGGACGGTTCGGCATTGATAAATTCCACATTGATATTTTCACGGAATTCATCCAGGGTTTTTCTCAGGTATTTTTCCAGAAGATCATACTTGTCCAGGTAATATTTGTAGAAAGTAGACCGGTTGATGAGTGCGTTTTTACACAGCATTTCCACGGTGATCTTGTGAAAGGGGCAGACCTTTAGGCTGTCCAGGAGAGCACAGTCGATCTGTTTCAGTGTTTTGATGATTCTCAAGTCAGTTTTTGCCATGATGTGATCCCTTTCTGGATAATTTCCCCGGGGAGGATCAGTGTGAAAATATCCTGCCGACGCCATTAAGATTGTGATCTGCCATAAAAATGAGTTAAACAACATAACGGCATGAAACGTTGCTTAACCGACAAAAAAAATCAACTTAATGATAGGCGTGAAATCTTTGGGTTGTTAAAATTATATCAAAGAAGATCTCCCGGGATTTTTCTGTAATTATTTAAACTATTTTATCATATTCCGAAGGAATCAGTAAACAAAAAGGAGGAAAAGGATTTATGGAAGTTACGATTCAGATCGACGGGAAAGAAATCCGAACAGAGCAGGGCGCCAATGTACTGGAAGCAGCTCTGACAAACGGGATATATATCCCGCACTTATGTCATCATCCGGATCTGCCGGATATCGGATCCTGCCGTCTGTGTATTGTGGAAGTGGAGGGACGGGAAGGGGTCTGTCCCTCCTGCAGGCTGGAGGCGGAAGAAGGAATGAAGATCCGTACAGACAGCGAGCAGATCAGCCATCTGCGAAAACTGTCTATGGAGCTGATCCTTGCGGCCCATCCGGAGGACTGCTCCACCTGTCCGAAATACGGGCAGTGCGAGATGCAGACCCTGATCCAGTATATGGGTGTGTCAGCGACGAGAATGAATACGAGGGTCAAGGGAATCAAAATGGATGACAGGAACCCTCTGATCATTCATGATATGAACCGATGCGTTCTCTGCGGGCGCTGCGTGCGTGCCTGCAATGACCTGAGAGGTGTGGGTGTGCTTCACTACAACAAGAAAGATATGGAGACTTATGTGGGAACTCTTCACGACCGGCTCCTGAAAGATTCGGACTGCCGTTTCTGCGGCGCATGCGCCGAGGTATGTCCGACCGGGACGATCCGGGATGTGATGAACTATACCGCGGTAGAGAAAAAGGATACTCTGATTCCCTGCCAGGCAGCATGCCCGGCTCATGCAGATGTCCCCAGATATGTCCGTTTTGTGAAAGAAGGGAAAATGGAGGAGGCGACGGCTGTTATCCATGAGAAGATCCCGTTCCCGGAATGTCTCGGACATATCTGCGCCCATGCCTGTGAGGGAAACTGCAGGCGCGGCGAGGTAAATGAGGCTGTCTCCATCCGGAATATCAAGAGATACGCGGCGGAACACGCAAATAACGAGATGTGGAAAAAGAACAGCAAGCATCTTCCTTCCACCGGAAAGAAAGTCTGTGTCGTCGGCGGAGGTCCGGCCGGAATGACAGCGGCGTACTATCTGGCGAAACAGGGACATAAGACAGTGCTCAAAGAGGCGATGCCGAAGCTGGGAGGTCAGATGCAGTACGGAATCCCCTCTTACCGTCTGCCCAGAGAGGTTGTGGACAGAGAGGCGGGATATCTTCAGGACGCAGGAGTGAAAGTGGAGACGGACTGCCGGGTTGAGGATCCGAAAGCTCTTCTGAAGGAGTATGACGCAGTGTTGATGGCCATCGGAACTCATATGGGAGTCCGTCTTCCCATGGAAGGGAATGACCTTCCCGGGGTTCTTCTCAACGCAGATTTTCTTCAGAACGCGGCAATGGGAAAATGGACAGGAATGGGCAAACGGGTGATCGTCCTCGGCGGCGGAAACGTTGCTTTTGACTGTGCGAGAACCGCAGTCCGACTGGGCGCAGAGGAGATCCATCTTGCCTGCCTTGAGGCAAGGGAGAACATGCTGGCGGACGACGAGGAGATTGAGCAGGCTCAGGAGGAAGGGATCCATGTTCACCCGGCACATACCTTCGAGCGTATCTGCGGCACGGACCATGTGACAGGAGTGGAGTTCTGCAATGTCAAGAGCTTTACCTTCGACGAGAACAGAAGAGCTGTCATCAAAAAGGAAGAGGGCTCCAACCATGTGATCGAAGGAGACACGGTGATCTTTGCGGTAGGCCAGAGAGCGCAGATCACAGCAGACGCGGGGCTGGAACTGGGAAGAGGCAATTCCATAGCTGTGAAGGATGAAAGCCTTGCCACGAGCGTGGACGGAATTTTTGCCTGCGGCGACGCTGTGTATGGCACAAAGACCGTGATACAGGGCGTGGCATCCGGAAGAGAGGCCGCCTCTGAGATTGACCGGTACCTTGGCGGAGACGGAGATATTTCCGAGGTACTTGCACCGGTACAGGAGAAGAATCCGTGGATTGGTAAAATCGAGGGATTCGGATATCTTGAGAGAGCAAAGGAACAGTTCGTGCCTGTGGAAGAAAGAAGAGACAACTTTGATCCGATCAGCAGCGGAATCTGTGATGCTGAGATCTGCGGTGAGGCAGGAAGATGTCTGCAGTGTGATCTGAGATTCAACATTACAGGGCACAGACTATGGAGCGATTATACAGATCAGGAGGTGACAGAATGAGTCTTTTAACAAACAATACAGACGCTCTGGCCAGGGTGGCAGGACTTGACCGGTCAGCGATAGAAGAAAAGGCCGGAACTCTGCCGGAGACAGAGGGCAGAGTGCTGGCAGCGCTGTACAATGCGGACACAGAGGGAAAGATGAATATGCTGCTTCACTCCAATCCGGCGGGGATCGTTGCGGGACTGGCGGCGGCGGTAAAACTGACCGGAGCCTGCGGAGCTGTGATCGTTACAGCCTGCGGGATCAATGAGCAGGAGTACATAGCGGCGGCCGGAACCGCAGGGCTGGATCTGACGATTGAGAAGAAAGAGATGGTAGATAAGACCGCTCACAAAAAAGACCTTATGATGACTTTTGAGGAAGCAGCGGCGCTTGCCGACAGGCTGACCGGGGCAGAAACGGGAGTATTCATTGCAGTCAACGATCAGGTTCCCGTGGAGGCTGAGCCGGAGACGCCGGTGGCAGATCTGCTTGGAGGGGAAGAGTTCCGGGGAATCATTGCCGGACACAGATTTTATACTCCTGAGGAAGTGAAAGATCTGAAAGCGGGAACTCTCAAGACCTGGGGCGGGTACATACGCACGATAAAGGATACAGACTGTGCTGTGGATCTGGCGAAGAAGGAAGTGCTGGCTCTTCGGAAAAAGAGCTGTGGAAAATGCACCTTCTGCCGGGAGGGACTGTACCAGATCTCCCGGATCCTGGATGAAGTAACTTCCGGCCGTGGAAGTCTGGAGGACCTTGCTCTGGCAGATGAGATCGGAAAAGCGATGGAGATATCCTGCAACTGCAGCCTGGGCGACAGGGCAGGATTTCCGGCAGTATCTCTCCTCCAGGCATTTGGAAGTGAGACGGAGGCGCATATCCGCAGAAAGGAGTGTCCCGCAGAGGTATGTCTGGCGCTCACAAACTTCTACATCGACCCCAAATTCTGTGTTGGAAGCGGGGCATGTGTGGACGTCTGTCCGGAGCACTGCATAGAAGGAAAAGACGGGTATGTGTCCAGGATCGATGAGTTTGACTGTACACGATGCGGAAAATGTCTGGATGTTTGCGCCCAGGGCGCCGTGAAGAAGGTATCCGGGCGTATGCCCAAGCTGCCGGCCAAGAGAGCAAGGCTTAAGGGTGCAGCTGCCGCAATGGGAACGGGAGCAGAGAAAGAGAAGAAAGTGCACAGCACCAGAAGGAAACGTGCCTATGCATCCATCGGGGCAGGAACTCAGAGTGCTCCGGTGAAAAAAGAGGAAAAAACGGCTCAGACCGAAAAAAGAGCGGAGGTTAAGATCATGAAGACATTAGAGACAGATGTTGTCATCGTGGCAGGAGGTCCCGCAGGGCTTGCGGCTGCCATCACAGCAGGTGAAAACGGACTGAAATCCATTATTCTTGAGAAATCGTCAACCACAGGAGGGGCAGCCAATATGGGAATGGGACCGTTGGGAATTGACACAAAGATCCAGAAGGCAAACTTCAATAACATCAGCGTACAGGAAGCGCTGGATATGCATATGCAGTATACTCACTACCGTGTGGATGAGGATCTTGTGCAGACTTACTTTAATAAGAGCGCGGATACGATTGAATGGCTTCAGGAGATGGGCGTGGAGTTCGCGGGAGCATTCCGCTACTTTAAAGAGTCCGAGGCGACATGGCATATCGTTAAACCGGAGAACGGTGTGATCGGACCCCGTGCGGCAGGTCCGATGATCCGGAAGATGACAGAGCGCGCGAAAGAACTTGGAACAGAGATCCTTCTTGAGACGCCGGCGGTATCCCTGATCACAGAGAACGGAAAGGTATGCGGCGCAAAGGCGGTAGATAAAGACGGAAATGGCATCGAAGTAAGAGGAAAAGCTGTGGTCGTGGCAACCGGAGGATTCGGAAACAACAAGGAAATGCTCAAAGAAGAGTTCGGTCTGAACCTTGGAGAAGACTTCTTCCCGTTCCAGATCCCGGGTATTACCGGAGACGGACTGCGTATGATGTGGGAAATAGGGGCTGAAAAATTCGGCGCCAACATTGAGGCAATCTATCAGATTCCGGACAACCTGAACTGGTTCCTTCTTGACGCAGTGCTCCGCCAGCCGAACCTGCTCATCAACCAGCTTGGAGACCGTTTCATGAACGAGGGCGATATGGGAAACACAACCTATGCCGGAAACGCACTTCATCTTCAGCCCGGCAACTATGGATACTGCATCATGGATGAGGGCATTCTGAAAGAGTATAAGAAGAACGGACCGGATATCGTGGATATCGTACATCCGGCAGAGGCGTTCATTGCCTTTGACGGCCAGGCTGCACAGGCTGTGGAGCAGGGATATGAGGGATACATCGAGGCTGTGACTGTGGAAGAACTGGCCGAGAAGCTTGGCATCGATGCGGAAAAACTGCAGGATACCATCGACGAGTACAATGAGATGTGTGAGACCGGCGTGGACACCAAGTTCCACAAACCGCAGAAATACCTGCATCCGATCACGGGAAAGGGAAAATATCTGGTAGGAAAATACTATCTGGCAGCATACGGAACCGTGGGAGGCGTCAGGATCAACAAATACTGTGAAGTTCTGGACAACAATCAGATGCCCATCGAGGGTCTTTACAGCGCAGGGTCTGACGCAAATACGATCTACGGAGACAGTTACAACTTTACGCTTCCCGGAAACACGATGGGATTTGCCATCAACTCCGGACGTATGGCCGGGGAGAGTGTGGCAGAGTACATCCGCGACTGTGAAGAATGATGAAGTGCAGGGGGAGATACTATGTCTGAGAAATGGGATAATCTGACTCTGGCATTCTGCATTGCACTGATGCCGCCTGCCTGGGCGGTGCTGGCGCCTCATATCGGAGTGTCCACAGGAGCGGTGGCGCTGATCTGTGCCGGGGTCTATGTGGCGAACGGAAACAGGTCTTCCGACGCCCTGAAGATCTCTATCGGCTTTCTGTTGGGAGATTTCTGGGCGTGGGCAGCCCTCCAAGTCATGGATCTGATGAACTGGAATCCGGATCTGGAACTGTTTGTCACCCTGTTCGTCATGGGCGGTCTGGCCGTCCTGATCTCCGGACTTGCGCCAAAATGGATCTTCTGTCCTTCCTGGCTGTGCGGATGGGCCATCGGGCTTACGATCATGTCGCCGCTGGGGATGGACGGGATGAAAGGATATCCGGTCCAGATCGGTGCTGCAATGCTGGCGGGAGTCTGGTATGTGGGACTGCTTCTTGACAGAGTGCAGAAGTGGATGATGAAACTGATAGGAAAATAAAAGCCGTGCCGCAGAGAAACAGGTAAAGACAGTCTCTGCGGCGGGGCGGAAAGGGAGAGGTTAAGGCATGAAAAAAGTAGGAGTGAGCCGGGAAGAAAAACAGCTTCCCTATTATAAATATTTTGAGCAGGATCTGGCTCCTGTTCCGGAGGAAAAACTGGCTGTGCTGGAAGCGGGATCCCAGAAGGAGAAAAAAGCGGTCCCCTTTGACCGGAAGGATCTTTTCCTTGCAGGAAAGGACGACGATTACTGCCAGGTGGGATACGGGATCATGGACGACGGGACCGGATTTGTGTGCAACACCACCTATATGCCGGGTGTGACCGCAGAGATGCTGGACTGGTGGTTCCCGTGGCACAGCGTGGGTTCGGATCTGAGATATAAGATCTGGGATCCAGAGGATCACTATTTCGCGAGGGCGGACAGAGTGGACTATGTGTGTGATCCTGCTGTTCCGATGAACCAGAAAACGTGGGGTGTGAACCACTATATCATGGAAGATGTAGGACCGGGACCGGAGTTTCTGAAGCTGTGCTTTAAGAAGCCTTCGGATTTCGGATACGATCCCTCCATTATAGGAAGTGAAAAATGTCAGTCTATGGTCTGCGCGATCGGAGAGAGTTCCTGTGCGGCTGCAATGACCCACAAATGGTATCCATACAAGGACGGTGTGATGTTCTGTTCCAGATTCTGGATCGGATTCGGCGTGGTGGATGGCAAGATCGTAAAGACACTTCCGGATGGCGTGAGCATCCCGGAGTTTGTGCCGAAGGGACTGTTTGCACATAATATTAAAGAGTTCTCCAATCTTGCGGCAATACTGCCTAATGTGTACGAAGAGAACAAAGGGGATTTGTAAAGATAAATATTGAGGCTCCATTTTCCTTGTGTTATAGTATATTCAGTGTAAAATCTGGTCAGGAAAGGAAGAGCGCGGATGAAAACGGTGGAGAATGTAAAGATTTATCGCGATAAATATGCTGCTCTGCCCGAGCGGTTTGTGCAGAAGATAGAATCTGACCTGAACTGCATTTTGAAGAAAAAGATTCCCGGGCTAAAAAAGGTATATCTTTTCGGGAGCTGCGCCCGCGGGAAAGTGCGCAGTACCAGCGATATCGATCTTCTGATCGTTACAGAGAAAAAAATGCAGGACCGCACTCTTGCAGCGGATATCCGATGGACACTGGATGAACCAAGAGATGGCGTGAGAACAGATGTGGTGTACAGAAACGAGGAGACGTGCGGAGAATCCTCCGTTTTCGACAGAGAGCTGGAACGTGATAAAAAATTGATACTGGAGGTGGAGGAATGATCAGAAATTCTTATTTGGATATCGCAGAGAACGATCTTGAATATCTGGAATCTGTGCTGAAGACCGGAAGCCGTTTTTATAACCAGCTTGCAGTGCAGTGCCAGCAGGTTGCCGAAAAATACCTGAAAGGTTATCTGGACCGGCTTCTGACAGATGAAGATGTCTCTGATCTGCTCAGAAAGCACAATATGAAACGGATTGCCTCCAGACTGAATGAACTGTACCCGGATCTTGGACTTGATACGATAGGGCTTGCATATCTTACCGATTTCTATTTTGACGCGAGATATCCCGGAGACGATTTTTCCGTGGTTACAGAGCAGGAATTTCAGAAATGTCTATCGATCATGTACGATACGGTAAATAAACTGAAGACATTAAAACTCTGATGTCAGAGCGCCAGTGCGGCGAAAACTCATTTATGCTTTGTCCAGAGGTGAACTGAGGATGACAGGACAGGGAGAAAAGAAATACCAGTATTGGTTATTGACTTTTCCCCCTGTCCTACTTTATGCTTTATGGGTATGAATGAAACGGAAATGCAGGCCCGGCTCGCCGGGCTTACGCAGAGTGGTATGAAGGAGGATATGTTTCATGGGTGGATTTTTCGGTGTGGCATCGAAGAAAGATTGTGTTTTGGAACTTTTTTACGGGGTTGACTATCACTCTCATTTGGGGACGAGAAGAGGAGGAATGGCGGTTTACGGTGCAGGCGGATTTAACCGCGCCATACATAATATAGAGAATTCTCCGTTCCGTACAAAATTTGAGAGGGATGTAGAGGAACTTCACGGCAGTCTGGGAATCGGATGTATCTCGGATTATGAACCCCAGCCTCTGCTTTTACAGTCTCATCTGGGGAGCTTTGCGATCACGACAGTGGGAAAGATCAATAATCAGGATGAGATACTTAACAAAGCATATCAGGACGGAAGGACTCATTTCCTGGAGATGAGCGGAGGACAGATCAATGCGACGGAGCTGGTAGGTTCCCTGATCTGCCGGAAGGAGTCCATCACGGAAGGGATCCGGTATGTGCAGGAACTGGTAGACGGTTCTATGACTGTGCTGATCATGACAAAAGAAGGAATCTATGCGGCGAGAGATCTTCACGGAAGGACCCCGGTGGTCATAGGAAAGAAGGAAGGCGCTTACTGTGTGTCTTTTGAGAACTTTGCTTATCTGAATCTGGGATATGAACATTACAAGGAACTGGGCCCCGGTGAGATCGTCTATATCACGCCGGAGAGCGTGGAAACTCTGGTAGAACCTCAGTACAATAAGATGAAGATCTGCTCTTTCCTCTGGGTGTACTATGGGTATCCTACTTCAGCCTACGAAGGGGTAAATGTGGAAGAGATGCGATACCGCTGCGGGAGTATGCTGGCGAAGCGGGATGGGGATTCGGTCCATCCGGATATCGTTGCCGGAGTGCCGGATTCCGGTGTGGCGCATGCCATCGGCTACGCAAATGAATCAGGGATCCCGTATGCGAGACCGTTTATCAAATATACTCCGACCTGGCCCAGGTCGTTCATGCCTACAAATCAGAGTCAGAGAGATCTGATCGCCAGGATGAAGCTGATCCCGGTCCAGGCGCTGATCGAGAATAAGAAGCTGCTCCTGATCGACGATTCCATCGTCCGCGGGACGCAGCTCCGTGAAACGACAGAGTTCCTCTATCGGAGCGGAGCAAAAGAAGTTCACGTCCGCCCGGCATGTCCTCCTCTTGTATACGGCTGCAAATATCTGAACTTCTCCAGGTCGAAGTCAGAGATGGAACTTATCACAAGACGCGTGATCCGGGAGAGGGAAGGGGACAATTGTCCGGAAGAAGTACTGGAAGAATATACGAATCCGGATACCTGCCGTTATGCGCAGATGATCGAGGAAATCCGCAGGCTGCAGAATTTTACTACGCTGCGGTATCACAGGCTTGATGACCTCCTTGCGTCCATCGGTCTGGAACCATGCAGGGTATGTACTTACTGCTTTGACGGAAAAGAGTGATACAGCTTGACCGAAACGGTTGAAATACGGTATAATCTAAAAAAGAAACCGTATTTCAACCGTTTTTGCGGCAGAGGAGGTATGGAGATGAATCTTTCGCGGCTCAGGTACTATAAGCAGGAAAAGGGGTATTCCATGGCAAAGCTCTCGGAACTGTCCGGAGTTCCGCTGGGGACACTTCAGAAGATTTTCAGCGGGGAGACAAAGTCGCCCAGGTCGTCTACTCTGGAAGCACTGGAAACGGTGCTTCTTCCGGATGAAAAAGAGAAAACGGAAACGGAAAAGGACTGGCCGGAGTCTGTCAGGGAGAGTGCGCCTGCATATGGAACTTCAGGCAGGAAAAAGCAGGGAGAATATACAATGGAAGATTATTATGCTCTTCCGGATGAAAGAAGAGTGGAACTGCTTGACGGAGTTATTTATGACATGGCAGCGCCGAGCACGATCCATCAGTTTATCATCCCACTGCTGACGACTGCGTTTCAGATCTATATCAGGAAGAAAAAGGGCGGATGCCTTGTCTTTTCGTCTCCGGTGGACGTTCAGATCGACTGCGGCGACCGTACCATCCTCCAGCCGGATGTGATGGTCCTCTGTGAAAGGTCAAAGTTGATCCGACGCTGTATCATGGGAGCCCCGGATCTGGTGATCGAGATCGCTTCGCCGTCCTCACTGAGGATGGACGGAAAACTGAAACTGGGGAAATATGCTCAGTCGGGCGTGCGGGAGTACTGGATGATCGATCCGGACACAGAGAAGACTGTTGTATACTGGACAGATGAGACGGAGGTTCCGTCCATATACGGACCGGTGGATGAGGTGCCGGTGGGGATCTTCGGAGGGGAACTGAAGATTTCCATGAGAGAGGTTTTTGGAGAGATCAGAAATCTCGGGATAGAATAAAAATAAAAATGTAGTTGAGGGATGAGAAATGTTTGCAAAACAGAAGAACGATCTTGGGATCGACTGGGGAAAATTTTACCGGAATGTCATTGCGCTGGTGGTGCCTATGGCACTCCAGAATCTGATCAATGTGGGAGTGTCCGCGGCGGACGTCATCATGCTGGGAGGCGTCGGCGAGACGGCACTCTCGGGAGCGTCCCTGGCAGGACAGGTGCAGTATATCATGACCCTGTTCCTGTTCGGACTGACGTCGGGAGCTACCGTTCTGACCGCTCAGTACTGGGGAAAGGGGGACCGGACTTCGATCGAAAAGATCCTGGGGATGGCAGTGAAGGCGGGAGTCTGCGTGACCGCGCTCTTTACCGTGGCGGCGCTTGCCATACCGGGAACACTGATGCAGATCTTTACCAGCGACCCTGCTGTGATCTCGGAAGGTATCAAATACCTGCGGATCGTGGCGTTCTCCTATGTGCTGATGGGAATTACCCAGGCATATCTGTATATCATGAGAAGTGTAGAGCGGGTCATTGTTGCGACGGTGGTCTATCTGCTGTCGCTCCTGTGCAATATCGTGCTGAACTCCATCTTCATCTTCGGGCTGCTGGGGTGTCCCGCGATGGGGGTAAGCGGAGCTGCTCTCGGAACGCTCTGCTCCCGTATCCTGGAGGTGATCCTGGTAGCGGGGTATGCACATTTCTTTAACAGGGATGTGAAGCTGAGATTAAAATATGTACTCCACACAGACAGCGTGCTGTTCCGTGATTTTATGAGATATGCCCTTCCGGTCATTGTCAACGAGGTGATGTGGGGACTGGGAACCGCGGCGAATACTGCGATCCTGGGACATATGGGCAGCTCTGCCGTGGCGGCCAATTCGGTGGCACAGGTGGCGAGACAGCTTGCCACGGTAGTGTCCTTCGGATTATCAAGTGCAGCCGCGATCTATCTTGGAAAGACCATCGGAGAGAAGAAAACGGAACATGCAAGAGCATATTCAAAACGATTTATCCTGCTCAGCGTCATAATGGGCGTCCTGGGAGGCGCAGTGATACTGGCGGTGTCGCCTTTCGCCGCTGCGGCGCTCTCTCTGTCGGAGACAGCAAGAGGATACCTGCGGTTTATGTTTTTCGTGATGTCCTACTTTGTGGTGGGGCAGGCGTACAATACGACAATGGTCGTGGGAATCTTCCGTTCGGGAGGGGATACCAGATTCGGTCTGATCCTGGATGTGAGCACCATGTGGTGCTGTTCCATCCTTCTCGGCTTTATAGCGGCTTTTGTACTGAAGCTCAGCGTCCCGGTGGTGTATGTGATCCTGATGAGCGATGAGATCATCAAAATTCCGATCACCACATGGCGGTACCGAAAGTACAGATGGCTCAGGGACGTGACCAGGGAAAAGAATGACATATCCGGCATGCAGGCGTAAAACGGAGATATATTTTCCGTTTTTTGTGAAACATTTCTAAAGCCTTATAAAAGAAATGTGAACTCTATTGACTCGAAACAGATATATAGTATTATTTTATATTAGGGCCTGATTTCAGAGATGGCGATGCGTTTCTGATCAGGATAGGGCCGAAGAGGAAGGAGCAGTACAGAACATGGGAAAAGTAATCGGGATCGATCTTGGAACGACAAACAGCTGTGTGTCGGTGGTGGAGAATAATGTTCCTGTCATTATACCCGGGGCATCGGGAAGCATGACGACTCCGAGCGTAGTGGCGTTTACGAAAAAGGGAGAAAGGCTGGTAGGCGAGAGTGCCCGGAGACAGGCTGTTACAAATCCGGACCGGACGATCAGTTCGGTGAAAAGACACATGGGAACAAACTGGAGTGTGAAGATCGACGGAACCGAGTATAAACCCCAGACGATCAGTGCTATGATCCTGAGACAGCTGAAGAAGGATGCCGAGGAATTTATCGGCGAAGAGGTGACAGATGCGGTCATCACTGTTCCTGCCTATTTTAATGATATCCAGAGGCAGGCGACAAAAGACGCCGGACGGATCGCCGGACTGAATGTGAAGCGCATCATCAATGAGCCGACCAGCGCGGCACTGTCCTACGGACTGAATCACGGAGAGGCGCAGAAGGTAATGGTCTATGACCTGGGCGGAGGAACATTTGACGTGTCCATCATTGAGATCGGAGACGGTGTGGTGGAAGTCCTGGCGACGGCAGGAGATAATCACCTTGGAGGGGATGATTTCGACGAGAGGATCGTGGAGTGGATCGTACAGAACTTCCGCAGTGAGCATCATGTGGATCTGAACAAGGATTTCGCGGCAATGCAGCGTGTACGGGACGCGGCGGAGAGGACAAAGAAGGAACTCTCATCCTCCGGAACGTCACACATTGTCCTGCCTTATCTGACTCAGGTAAAGGGAGAGCCGGTCCACATGGATATGACTCTCACAAGGGCAAAATTCGAGGAACTGATCAGCGACCTGATCGCAAGGACAGAGGAACCGGTTCGGAATGCGTTAAATGACGCGCGGATCAATCCTTCCCAGCTCGGAAGAGTACTCCTTGTCGGCGGTTCCACACGTATTCCTGCGATCCAGGAAAAGGTGCGTCGGATGACGGGAAAAGAGCCTTCCAAGAATATCAATCCGGATGAATGCGTGGCGAAAGGTGCGGCGATTCTGGGCAGCACGCTTCAGGGAAACGGTCTTGTGGCGGCAGGCACGGGTAAGGATCTGCTCCTTCTGGATGTGACCCCGATGAGCCTTTCTATCGAGACAGTAGGCGGCGTGGCGACAAGGCTGGTTGAGAGGAATACTACGCTTCCGACCCGCTATTCCAGAATTTTTTCCACCGCGGCACCTTACCAGAGAACGGTGGAGATCCACGTGCTTCAGGGGGAACGTCCCATGGCAAGGGATAATAAGACGATCGGCAAGTTCAAACTGAAAGGGATAAAGTCAGCTCCTGCGGGAGTACCCCAGATCGAGGTGACGTTTGACATCGATGCGAACGGTATCCTGAAAGTGTCAGCGAGAGATCTGGATACAGGGAAAGAGCAGTCCATCACGATCACGGCGAACGACAGGATGTCTGAGGAGGAAATCAGTCAGGCAATGGCGGATGCGCAGCAGTATGCAGGTCTGGATCAGGTGCGAAGGGAAGCGATGGAAGTGCTGAATGATTCCCAGAGCCTTCTGGCAAAAGCGGAACAGGCAGTGAAGACTGCCGGGAAGAAGCTGGACAAGCCGGTAAAGAAGCAGTTGAAAACAGATATCGGACGCCTCAGAAAGCTGGTCGTGAAATGCAGACTGGATAAGGTGACGGAAGCGGAAGTTGAGGAGATGAGATCGGCAAAAGCTCAGCTCGAGAACAGCGCGGCCGGAATGATCTGATTCAGCGAGTTACAGTTCACTATAATTCTGCAGCAAAGGATTTGACGAAAAATTAACAATTTTGTACAAGATTGCGGCATAATATGTTATACTATCGGAGTAGGCCGTCTGCAGTGCGGGGTGAAAAGCGTTTCCTCAGACTGCGTCGGTGAAAATTTTCAGAGAGAAGGTAAATCAATTATGGCAGAAACACAGAACAACGGCGAATGTACGGAAGAATCCTGTGCAGGCTGTGCGCATGCAGATTCCTGCAGCAGCAAAAAGACAGATTTTCGTGAGCCGGCGAACAAGTATTCACAGATAAAGAAGGTCATTGGAGTCGTTAGTGGAAAAGGCGGAGTCGGAAAGTCTCTTGTGACGGCTTCTCTGGCAAGGCTGATGAGAGAGAAAGGATACAAAGTCGGTATCCTTGACGCGGATATCACAGGGCCCTCGATCCCGAAGATGTATGGAATACACACAAAAGCGTCCGGGACAGAAGAGAATATGATCTTCCCGTGTACCGCGAAAGACGCGACACAGGTAATGTCAGTCAATCTTCTTCTGCCGAACGAATCAGATCCTGTGATCTGGAGAGGACCGATCATCGCAGGTGTCGTAAAACAGTTCTGGACAGATGTGATGTGGGGAGATCTGGATTATCTGTTTGTAGATATGCCGCCGGGAACAGGCGACGTGCCGCTGACTGTATTCCAGTCTCTTCCGGTGGATGGTGTCGTTATCGTGACATCTCCGCAGGAACTGGTGCAGATGATCGTGAAAAAAGCATATAATATGGCTCAGGCAATGAACATTCCGGTACTCGGAGTAGTTGAAAACTACAGCTATGTAAAATGTCCGGACTGCGGAAAAGAGATCAAGATCTTTGGCGAGAGCCATATTGATGAGACTGCGTCAGAACTGGGCATTCCGGTTCTTGGAAAGATGCCGGTGGATGCGGAACTCGCGAAAGCGGTAGAGGACGAGAAGTTCTATGAAGTTCAGAATCAGTATCTGGACGGAGAAAAGATTGTTTCCTGTTTTGAAGGAACAGAAAAATAGAATATATGATTGGCAGGACCGGTGTGGAAGGGCTGTTGTTGAACGGAATATCGTATCATACAGTACACCATACCGGTCTTGTCCGTTTGACGGAGGTATGGTGAATGATAGGACAGAGAGTAGAAATATGGAAAAAAGAAGAGTATTCCTATGCAGATGCTTATGATTTTATTCCGCTTCTGGTGAGTTATATCCATGAAGATAAAAAAATACGCCCGGCCATGCTGGTCGTTCCCGGCGGAGCGTACCGCTATGCTTCACCGTCCGAGGGAGACGTGGTGGCGAGATGGTTTTATAAGGCGGGATATAATGTGTTTGTGCTGGCATATACGGTCAACTATCTGGACGAACCTCTGGACAGGGTGCCTCTCAACGATATTTCCAGAGCAGTGCGGATCATAAGAAAACATGCAGAGGCATGCAGTATCGATCCGGATCAGATCGTTGTATGCGGCTTCTCAGCGGGAGGACATCTCTGTGCCAGCCTTTGTGTGCATTATAAAGATGTGAAAGACTGCCGTCCGGAATATGATGAAGTTTCAAACCGTCCGGACGCGGCTATTCTTGCATATCCTGTGATCACTTCAAAGGGATATGAAGACAGTGAATCTTTCCGGGCGCTTCTCGGGGAAAAGCCGGATGCAGAGGAGCTGAAGTATATGACGCTGGAAGACTATGTGACGGAAGATACGCCCCCGTGCTTCATCTGGCAGACGGCACCGGATGCGACTGTCCCCGTAGAACACAGTTGTATTTTTGCAGACGCTTGCAGAAAGGCGGGGGTTAAATATGCCCATCATCTATTTTCAGACGGCGTGCATGGAATGTCCATCGCAAATGAGGACTGGCTGGAAGAGAAAAACCGGGATCCGTATACTCTGGAACAGCTTGTGAAACTCGCTTCTGCAATCCGGGAAGGAAAGACAAAGTATCCTGTGGAAAAAGGAGAAGAGATACTGGAAGAGCGCGGGATCTCAAAGCCCAGGCCGGAGAAATGGACGCCGGAAGTAAAAGAACATCTCCGCCGCGTTCTCGATGAAGTCGGCATGTGGCCGGAAATGGCGGTGAGATGGCTGGAACGCATACTGGAGGAAGAAAAATGAGATTATTGTTTATACGACACGGAGATCCGGATTATGAAAATGATACCGTCACAGAAAAAGGGAAAAGAGAGGTGGAACTTCTCGCACAGAGAGCGGAAAGCCTTGAACTGGGTCACTGTTTTGTCTCACCCCTGGGAAGGGCTCAGGATACGGCGGCCCCTTCTCTGGCGAGAACGGAAAAGAACGCGGAGACGCTCGATTGGCTGGAAGAGTTTCCGGCGAAGATAGATCTCAATAAAGTCCCTCATCTGATAAAAGCATATCCTGATACGAAAACAGAAGGCGGAAGATATCTCCCGCGGATCATATGGGATGTTGTTCCTTCGTACTGGACAGAGCACAGTGAATATTCAGATTCAGAAAAATGGAGAACAACGGAAATCAGCTGTAATTCGGATCTTGTTGAAACATATGACAGGGTTACGGGAGAGTTTGACAGACTGCTGGAACAATACGGATATGTCAGAGATGGTGCGCACTACCGTGTAGAGAGGGAAAGTAACGAGACGCTTACTTTTTTCTGTCATTTTGGCGTGAGCTGTGTGCTGATGTCTCATTTGTGGAGCATGTCTCCGTTTGTGCTCTGGCACAGCCTGGCGCTGGCGCCTTCTTCTGTAACTGAGATCGTTACAGAGGAGAGGGAGAAAGGCATCGCATATTTCCGTGGGCTTAAGATCGGCGATATATCCCATCTCTACGCGGGACATGAACCTGTTTCTTTTGCTGCAAGGTTTGCCGAAACCTACGGGAATAAAGATCAGAGACACTGACATTCGTAAGAACGTATGCATAATATAAAGAAAAAAGGAGTTTTTCTGTTATGGCATATGAGACATATGAAAAGATCGAGGGTGTGATCCAGAGCGTAAACAGGGGGGATTCCTGCTGTTCCATGATGCTTTCCCTGATCAGTAATTCCAATATTGTGAACGTGGTCGTATCCGGTGATACGACGATCATTGATAATATACGGCTTCGCGCAGGTCTGCGTGTCGCCGTATTTTACGATGCGAATCTTCCCACACCGGCTGTTTATCCGCCTCAGTTCAGAGCGGAGATCATCACATCTCTCCGGAGAGGGCAGCAGGCGATGCTGGCTTATTTCGATGAAAATCTTGTTTCGGACGACAATTCACTCCAACTCAATATCGGGCCTATGACAAATATCGTCACTCTGAACGGTCAGCCTTACACGTGTACTCCGGAAAATTCGGAACTGCTTGTCTATTATACGAACACAACATTCAGTATTCCCGCTATGACGACACCACAGAAGATCATAGTGATGTGCCAGTACTAGAGAAGGAACTTTGGATATGAAAATAAGAAACAGATGCTGTATTTTACGGCATCTGTTTCTGTCTGTTTGGGTAGAAAATAGTCGAACAAAAATTATTGTTTACCAAATATTTCCAATTTACCATATTAAAGGAATGGGGTCTCAAAGGTGGGAGGATATTGTTATGAATTACAAAAGAATAATCATCAGTATTCTTGATTCTCTGGGTGCGAGTAAGTCATATACAGGTTATGATTACATTGTATATGGCATGCAGTTAATGCTGGAAGACAAGGAATGTGTAACGTGCATCACAAAATCTCTGTATCTCGATATCGCCAGGCATTATAATACCACCTGGAACTGTGTTGAGAAGAACATAAGAACCGTCGTAAACTCGATATGGGATTCCGGAAGCAGTGAACTTCTGGAGACAGTGTTCAGAAAGTCGAAAAAGAAGAAAAGGCCGACAAACAAAGAATTTTTCAAGCATCTTTACGACTATATCACACAGATTGAAACTCATATGGAAATACCCGAGATGCAGGTTTCGATGATCTGTCCGATATCGAATAAATACTGTGAATCCTTATCCGTGTTTTATACAAAGATATTGGACACTGCCGGCAGAGCAGGATAAAAATAAAAGAAATGAAGGGGATGGAGGAAACTTCATCCCTTTTATCGTGAAAAAACAGATTGTACAAAAGTGCGTTTCCAGAATAAAAAGAAATTTCAGTCTTCCTTTTTTAGATAAAGTCTGATATAATAATAAAGCTGTGGAGATTCAGTGGAAAAGAAATTCATGGCACTATATTAGTTGGAGA